>Ga0209578_10001692_pt1 | contig 19845 bp, 16 predicted proteins | sample tdAd472_FD_187127 | JGI IMG/M metagenome (GOLD analysis project Ga0209578, IMG submission 187127) | Marine sediment microbial communities from the Atlantic coast under amendment with organic carbon and nitrate - tdAd47.2 (SPAdes)... | ecosystem: Environmental > Aquatic > Marine > Coastal >...
CGCGCGTGCAGGCCAAGTTGGGAACGACCTTCGCCATGCAGGATCGTTGGGACGAGGCTCGCCGCGCCTTCGAGCGCTCGCTGGAGCTCGACCCCCGGGGGGCTGGAGTGCTGATCAACCTGGCGGTGCTGGAGTGCGTCGCTGGGGACTTCGAGGCGGCCGCCGACCGGTATCGCGACGCGCTCGAGCTCGAGCCGGGGAACGTCCAGGGGCTGGCAGGGCTGGGGCACGCGCTGTTCATGCGCGGCGACTACGAGCAGGCCGAGCGCGCGCTGAGCCGGGCGCTGGTTCTCGATCCGGGCAACGCCACGGTGTGGGAGAACCGGGGTCGGACGCGCACGGCCCTCAAGGACTTCGACGGCGCGTTGGCCGACCACGGCGAGTCGCTGCGCCTCGACCCGGAGCGCTGGCAGCCCTACTACCTGCGCGCAGAGCTTCACGAGGCGCGCAAGGAGTGGGAGGCGGTCCGCGAGAACGCGGACCGTTGCCTGGAGTTGAACCCCGGGCACCTGATCACGCTGCAGGCACGGGGAAACGCGCTCCTCGAGTTGGGGCGCTACCGCGAGGCGCTGAGCGATCTGCAGGCGGTGCTCGAGGCCGACAGCGACAACCCGCGCGTGCGCGCCGCGCGGGCGAGGGTGTGGCTGATGCGCGGAGAGTGGGAGCGCGCGGTGGAGGACCTCGATCGCGCCCTGGCGAGGAGCCCCAATCGGCCGCGAGAGCTGGTCAACCGCTCGGTCGCGAAGCTGCAGCTCGGCGACTTCGACGGGGCCCGCGCCGACTGCGAGCGGGCGCTGGAGTTGGGGCACCCGCCCACGGTCGTCCGCACGAACCTGGGGGCGATCCACCTGTTGCGGGGGGACCACCAGGCCGCGCTCCGCGAGCTGGAGCTCGCCCTCGAGGGCGATCCCGAATACGCCCAGGCCTACGAGAACCGGGGGGCTGTCTACGCCGAGTTGGGGCGGCTGGACGAGGCCATGCACGCCTTCGCGCAGGCCCTGCGCTACTCACCCCGGGCCTTCAGCACCCTGACCCTGCGGGGGGCGGCCTGCCGCAGGCTCGGTGACCTCGATCGCGCCGAGCACGACCTGCGGGCAGCTCTCGAGCTGAGCCCGCGCTACTACAAGGCCATGGCTCACCTGGGCATGGTCTACAGCGAGCGGGGAGACCACGAGCAGGCCCTCGAGGTGATCGAGCGCAGCGCGGCGCTCGCGCCGCGGGAGGCGCTGCCGCAGTCCCTGCTGGGGCGCGCCTTGCTCTCCGCCGGGCGGCCCGCCGCCGCCGCGAGGGCCTGTCGGCGCGGGCTCTCGCTGCACCCGAGCGTGGGGTTGCGGCGCGAGCTCGAGCAGCTCGAGCGGGAGTGCTTGGAGGCCGGCGGCGCAATGGACGAGCGCGCGCCCAAGCGGTAGGGTCAGGCCATGGCTGAGAAGGAAGCGTCGTCCCCCGGGTACTGGCAGCAGTCGCGCGATCTCCTCAACGGGTTGGTGTTGGTGATCCCGCTCCTGCTCGTCTATCAGGCTGGGCTGTTCATGTTCGAGGGCAAGACCGCCAACGGCGCCGACCTGGTGCTGGTGGTGATGAACACCCTGGGCTTGGACGCGACCGCGCTGCTGTGGTTCAACGGCGCGCTGATCGTGGGGGGGGTGCTCGCGGTCGCGGTGCTCAACCGCAAGCGCGGATTCAACCCCAAGATCGCGCTGCCGATCGCAGGGGAGAGCCTGGTCTACGCGCTGTTCCTGGGCACGGTGATCACCTGGATCATGCGTCAGCTCCCCGGCTTCGAGGGCTCCTTGGCGGCGGCGCAGGATCAGGGCGGGATCCTGGCCCGGATCTGCATTTCCTTCGGCGCCGGGGTCAACGAGGAGTTCGTGTTTCGCCTGGGCATGTTCGCCGGTGGGGGCGCGCTGCTGGCGCGCGCCCTGCAAAAGGGCGAGCAACAGAGCAAGCAGCAGATCGCGCCTTACCTGATCGCCTGCCTGGTGAGCTCGGTGCTGTTCTCGCTGGCCCACTACATGGGCAGCGAGGCCTTCGAGGTCTTCAGCTTCGTCTACCGCCTGTTGGCCGGTGTGCTGTTCTGCGCCTTGTTCTGGGTGCGGGGGTTCGCGGTCGCGGTCTACACCCACGCGATCTACGACGTGCTGGTGCTGGTGATCTACTCTCGCTGAGCGTGGACTCCCGCCACCCCAGGGAGGCAGGCAGGCCCTGCCCGGATTAAGATCGTGGCCATGAACGAGGCGCTGCACTCCTTGTTGGTCGATTCCCCAACCCCGCTGGCGCACCCCGGGCGGCGAGCGAGCGTGGCCCAGGTGGTCGCCCGGGCTCTGGGGTTGCCGCAGGCCGAGGCCCACCAGCGCGTGCGCTACGGCGGCGGGTTCCTGCTCAAGAGCGTGCCCGGGACCCTCGCGCGTCGCGTGGGTCGCGAGCTGGCGAGCCAGGGGGTGGGCACCTTCAGCGTGCCTCAAGCCGAGGTGCGCCGGGTCGGGCGGGCCAAGCGCGTGGGGCGGCTGTCCCTCGAGAACGAGAGCCTGGTCGTGGCGCCGTTCCTCAGCGAGGAGATCCAGCCCGTGGCGTGGGCGTCGGTCCAGGCGATCCACGCCCACGTGCTCTGCCAGGACCCCGAGAGCGAAGAGCGCGAGGGGTTGCCCCCGCGTCGCCGCGGGGGCAACGTGGCCTCGCTCTCGCCCTACACCCGGCGCATGCTCGAGGAGCTGCAGATCTACGAAGAGCGCGAGCGCGTGCACGTGAAGTTGGGGATCGACCTCTGGCTCGACGGCGCCCTCTGGCGCCTCGCCTACGACGACCCCGGCGTCTACAGCGCCCTCGACCTGCCGCCGCTGCCGAAGTCCAAGCGCTCGAAGGCGAGCTACGACGAGCTCCTCGCTGACTCCAAGTCGCACATGGGCCGCTACGTCGAGTGGAAGGGCGTGGTCGTCCGCGAGGAGGAGGGGCGGCTGTGGCTCGCGCCCACCCGCGACGCCGAGCCCACCGTGCGCCTCGACATGGCGCCTAGCGCGGTGCTCAACGCCCGGGCCTGCGAGGTCGGGCAGTCGTTGAAGTACCGCGCGCGGGTGGACAACCTCGCCGAGGGCGGGGTGCTCGAGCTCTCCGACGGGGAGTTCAAGCTCGCCCCGCACTCCCTCGAGAACTACGTGCACCTGGTGCGCAAGCTGGTCGCCGTGGCGCCGACGTCGGTGCTCGTGCCCCCGGCGACGCGGGCCTTCGCCATGGGCCTGATGCCCTTCATGGGGCTGGTCTACACCAAGCCCGAGGAGCTCGAGCGCTTCAACGCCTGGATGTGGCTCGCGACCCAGAACGGGATCTCGTTCAGCCCGGAGGAGATCGGCGACGAGCTGCTGGAGGACGTGGACGACGCGATCCCGGTGGACGACTCGACCGTCCGCGACCTCGACGACGTGGACGACGTCGGCGACGACGAGCTCGAGGACTCGCGCGAGGTCGACCCGGGCGAGGTCGACGCGCTGAAGATCGTCTACGACACCGACTCGCTGGAGGACACCCGGGACGAGGAGCCCGGGGTGGACCCGCTCGAGGTGCAGGACGACAAGGACGAGCTGGAGGACACCCGCGACGGGCTGAGCTTCGACCTCGACAGCAGCGAGGGGCAGCTCCCGCCGAACATTGCCAACACCGGGCGGCTGGATCGGGTGCACCTGGACGAGATCCTCAAGAGCGCCGGGGAGCTCGGCGACCTGGTCGACGACGAGCCGGCGGACGCGGACGCCGAGCACGAAGAGACGATGAAGTATTTCGACGCCAAGACCGGGCGCTACACCCGGGTCGAAGACGCAGGCTCGGACGGGGACGCGGACGCCGACTCGGACGCCGAAGGCGACGACGCGACGACGGCTTAACGGTCTCGGACGCGTGATCTCTGAGGGGCTCGTCCCGAGCCCCCCCGCCCTCGCAGCTAAGCTGCTCGGGCTCCGGACCCGGACCCGGACCCGGACCCGGAACCGGACCCGGAACCGGCCCCGGAACCGGACCCGGACCCCGGAACCGGAACCGGCACCGGAACCCGACCCGGACCCGGAACCGGAACCGGACCCGGACCCGGGACGTTCGGTGAACGTGTCGGGAGGGGAGGGGGTTCGACGGTTCGACCCCCTCGGGACTCGAGACCAAGGGAGTTACGAGCCGCGCGTCAGGCCCCGGGGCCGTTCCCTCAACGTCGCGATCGGTCCCGCGACTTCGAGCTCGTTCCCGAAAGAACCTACGAGGCTACTCGTAGAGGTTGGGGTTGTGGTCCGGGTCGAGGCTGGCCATGGCGGCGTCGGCGTCGGTGTGGAGCAGGGCCCAGAAGCCGTAGACCCCGAGGGCGGTGCCGAGGGGGAAATTGAGGATGTTCAGCGCGGAGAGGATCAAGATGATGATCTTGCCCCAGCTGCGCCCCTTGAGCAGGCCCCAGCCGCCGAGGATCTGAGGCAGCGAGAACACGCCGACGATGATCGCGAACAGCAGGCCCAGGCCGCTGAGGATCCCACCGGCGGCGGCGGCGTCTGCGTTGCCGCCGCTGGCGGCAGCGGCGCCGCCGAGGATGACGAAGAACACCAGGATCCCGAGGGCCGCGAGCATGCCGAGGCCGCCGAAGATGAGGTTGATGATGGCGATGATCTTGATGTGCTGTGCGTGGGGGTGGCTCATGCCCCCCAGTGTAGCGTTGGGCGCGCTGCGTGTCCCGTCCGTAGACCGTGGTTCAGCGGCCTGTAGAGTGGGCGGGTGAGCAGTTGGAGCCCCCTCTCTCCCCGGGATCAGGCGCGCCTGGCCGAGAACCTCGCCGCGGTGCGCGCGCGGATCGCGCGCGCCTGCGCCGCCGCCGGGCGTGACCCGGCGGAGGTGCAGTTGGTGGCCGTGAGCAAGTACGGGGGGCCCGAGATCGTGGCCGGGTTGCTCGAGCTGGGGCAGCGCGACTTCGGTGAGAACCGGGTCCCGCACCTGCTCGAGCTGCACGCCGCGTTGGCCGGGCGCGACCCCGCGCCGCGCTGGCACATGATCGGGCACCTGCAGCGCAACAAGGCCAAGAAGGTCGCCGACGTGCTCGACGTGCTGCACTCACTCGACAGCCTGGAGCTGGCGCAGCAGCTCGTCTCGCGGCGGACGGTGGGGCCGCTGCCGTGCTACGTGCAGCTCAAGCTCGCCGACGACGCCGGGCGCTCGGGGGTCGGCCGCGACGAGCTCGAGGGGTTCCTCGCCGAGCTGCGTCAGCTCAAGGGGATCGAGCCGCTGGGGCTGATGGGCCTGCCGCCGGCGGGGGAGCCCGAGGAGGCGCGGCCGCACTTCCAGCGCCTGGCGGCGGCGCTGCCCGCCGGGCTCAGCGGCCTCTCCATGGGCATGACCAGCGACCTCGAGGTCGCCATCGCCGAGGGCGCGACCTGCGTCCGCGTCGGGCGCGCGCTCTACGCGGGGCTGAGCGGGTTCTAGGGTCTTGGCCGCGTTCGCGGATAGAGCCTAGGTCGCGGCGCTTACCGCGGCGACCAGCGCGGCGTCTTGCTCGCCGTCGAGCAGGGTCCGCAGGTCGAAGATCAGCCGGCCCTCGTGGACGCGGCTGAACACGATCGGGGTCCCGCGGCGGAGGCGGGCTGCGAACTCGCCGGCTTCGATTGGCGGCGTGTAGGCGACGGCCAGGCTGGGGAGCGCCTCGACGGCGTAGCTCCCGCCGCCTATCCGAGCCTGGGTCTCGATCAGCTCGGCGGATCCGGGGAGCGCCTGCAGCCGGGCGAGGAGCGCCTCGGCTCGCGGGCGGAGGCTCGCGCGGTCGGTGTGGATCATGCGCTGGGTGGGGATTTCGCGGCGCGCGCGCTCGGGGTCGCGATAGAGCCGCAGTGTCGCCTCGAGCCCGGAGAGGGTCAGCTTGCCTGGGCGCAGGGCGCGGTAGAGCGGGTGCTTGCGGATCCGGCCCACGGTCTCGGCGTCGCCCACGATCAGCCCCGCCTGGGGGCCGCCGAGGAGCTTGTCGCCGGAGAAGGTGAGCACGTTGGCGCCGGTGCGCAGGCTCTCGGCGACCACGGGCTCCGGGGGCAGGCCGAGGTCCGCGAGGTCGAGGAAGCAGCCCGAGCCGAGGTCGTCCATGACCTGGACCCCGCGCTCGCGGCCGAGGGCCACGAGCTGCTCGAGGGAGACCTCCTTGGTGAAGCCCTGCACGCGGAAGTTCGAGCAGTGCACGCGGAGCAAGAGCGCGGTTTCGGGGTGGGCGTCGAGGGCCCGGGCGTAGTCGCGGAGGTGGGTGCGGTTGGTGGTCCCGACCTCGACCATCTGCGCGCCGCTCTGCTGCATCACGTCGGGGATTCGATACGAGCCGCCGATCTCGACCAGCTGCCCGCGAGAGACGATCACCGGGCGGCCCTCGGCGAGGGCTGCGAGGGCGATCAGGGTCGCGCCGGCGTTGTTGTTGACCACGCAGGCGTCTTCGGCGCCGGTCAGCTCGCGCAGCAGCGCCGCGCACACCCGGTCGCGCTGGCCGCGCTCGCCGGACTCGCGCTCGACCTCGAGCAGGGCGTAGCGGCTGGCGTCGGCGATCGCGCGCTGGGCGACCGGGGCCAGGGGCGCGCGGCCGAGGCCCGTGTGCAAGATCACCCCGGTGGCGTTGAGCACGGGCGGGTAGCCGCTCTCGTCGGCGGCGGCGAGGGCCGCGCCGACCCGGGCCACGCAGGCGGCGGGCTCGAGCTGGGCGGGGTCGCAGTCGCCGTCGCCGAGGATCGCCTGACGCAACGCGTCCAGGTCCCGGCGCAGGTGCTCGAGCACAGGCGCGCGCCCGTGCTCCTCGACCAGGGCCGCTACGCCCGGCAGCGCGAGGAGCGCGTCGACCTTGGGGAGCTGCCGCAGGAGCGCCGAGGACATGCGGCGGCTAGTGGCTGTCTAGCTTTCCACGCTTGGACAAGTCGTGGACCAGCTGCCCCCAGTGCTGGAGCTCCTTCTCGTAGCCCTCGAACTCGCCCTTGAGGAAGTCCTTGTCCTGGGGATCGACGTAGGGCCCGTTGGGGTCGAACAGGATCTTGGTCAGCTTGTCGACGGAGGTCTGGAGCTTGCTCATCGCCTCCTTGTAAGCATCGGTGTCGGCCTCGTTTTGGTTCCAGCGCTGGAAGGCGGCCTCGCCCTCCTTGGCGACCGCGCGGATCGCCTCGAGGGACTGCGTGTCGTCGCGGGCGTCGCCGCCGCCGCCTCCACGCATGGCGAAGAACAGGCCCACGATCAGCAGCAGCGGGATCGTGACCGCGCTGACGATCATGACCGTGTTGTCCTTCTTGGGCGGCGGAGCAGAGCGTCGGCTGCGGCGACCGCTCGAGGCGCTGCTGCGGCCCGACGCGGCCTTGCGCGAGCCCGACGTGCGGCTGCCCGCGCTGCGGCTGCTGCCCGAGGTCTTGCCGGTCGAGCGCTTGGCCGAGGTCTTCCCCGAGCGCTTGGCCGATCGCGAGCCCGAGGTCGAGGACGACGCTCGCTTGGACTTGCTGCTGCCGGCGCGCCGACGGGTGGACCCGCCGGCGCTCGAGCGCTTGGACTTCGACGACTTCTTCTTCTTGGGAGACTCCCAGGCGAACTCGTCGTCGTCGTCGTCTTCGTCTTCGTCTCGCGACCGGCGCGCGCGGGCCGTTGAACGCTTGGCCATACTCGGCTCCTAGACGATCATGATAGCCCCGGGTGGGCTCAGATCACAAACCCGCGGGGAGCGCAGGGCTCCGCTGGCTCGTCCGTCACGCAACGACTTAGCTCGGAACCGCCCTCAGCGGGGTGGGAACAGCTTTTCGGGGTCGAGGTCCCCGGGCTGCGGCTCGAGCTGCTCCGCCGCCTTCAGATCCTCGTGGGCGCGCCGGGCCTGCTCGGCTTGCTCGGCCATCAGCTTCTCCCCGAGCTCGCCCATTTGGTAGAGCTGAATCCCCTCGGCGAAGCTCCTCAACTCACCGCTGCGTTGGTACTCCTCGAAGGCGCGGCGGGTCCAGAGCGAGCGCACCACCGCCCCAGCCTGGCCGGGTTGGGGCGCGACCTCCTGCGGGAACACGTTGACCGAGAACACGCCGTCGGGCAGCGCGAACCAGCTGGAGGGGGCGCGGTAGAGCTCGGTGGGGGGCACCTCGTCCACCGTGCCGTAGCTCTGGGCGACGAGGGCATACTCCGGCTTAGCGTTTCCGGGAGCCCACACCCAGGTCTCCGTCTCGAGGGCCGCGGGGCGGAGCTCCACGGTCTGCTCGAAGCGGCGGCCCGCTGCGCCCTTTCGGCTGCGCTCGATCGCGGTGAAGGTGTGGGTCCCGGTCGGCAGGTTCTCGATCACCCAGGTGTTCTCGGGCGCGACCTTGCACACGTAGGTGTCGTCGACCCGGATCTCCAGGTCGAGTATGCCGGTGTTGTCCACGATCAGGTCGTGCTTGGCCGGGCTCTGCTGGGCCGCGTGGTGTTCGCTCCAGAGCACGTGGCGCACCGCCCAGGGGGTCTCTCGCTTGACGCGCACGGTCTCGGGGAGGGCCAGGTTCAGCCCCGGGATCACCTGCTCGGGCACGGCGAACAGCGCCGCCGGCGGACGGAGGCGTTGGGGCTCGGGGTCCGACGTGCCGTAGCCTTTGCCCACGATCCAGTAGCGGGACTGGCCGTCGACGTTCCACACGTAGTGGGCGCGGGGGCCCGTGGGGTTCGCGGCGAGCTCGGCCTGGAGGATCCCGTCGGGACCGGCGAGGGCGTGGTGGCCGGCGCGGACGCGCAGGTGCAGGGTGGAGCCGGGCTCGAGGACGTGGCTCGAGTCGCCGACGCGGACCTCCACCGGCACCGCGCGTCCGTTGTCGACCCAGAGGTCGACGTGGCGGGGTGAGAGCGCGAACCAGATCGCGGCGAGCAGGGGCGCGCCCGCGACGAGCAGCCAGCGCCAGCGCCGGCGTCCGTAGGGCTGAACGGTCATGAATCCTCCGTGAGCGCGGCATGATACCCGCTGGAGGCCACAGTCCTTCAGGGACTGCGGGGAAGTGCCCCGCGCTCGTGCCAGGCGCGGACCCAGGCGGCGGCCTCGGCGGCGGCGTTGGCGGTGCGCGGCGGCGCAGCGGCGACCCGCGCGCGCTCGAGGGCCGGCCCCCAGCGCCCGGCGCGGAAGTCGTCGAGGGACAGCCGCGCGCAGGGGAGGCTGCGCTCGATGGTCTCCACCAGCCGCGGGTGCTCGGGGAAAGCCCCGCTGGGTTCGACGTAGGCCATGGGGGTCGGCCGCGCGTAGCACTCGGCCACGGTGCCGTAGCCGGGCTTGGCCAGCACGCAGTCGGCGCCGAGGACCAGGTCCTGGTGCGGGAGCCCGTGGTCGTGGGGCAGCAGGCGCAGGTTCACGGGAGGCGGGGTCGAGGCCGGGCCGAAGCCGAGGAACGCGTAGTCGGGGTTCTGCGCGGCGGCCTCGGTCACGTCGAGCACGTCGCCGTAGCCGCCGAAGGAGACGATCACCAGCGGGCGATCGCCGGCGCCGTCGGGTCGCGGGATCCAGGCCCGCGCCTCCTCCGGGGTGCGGGTCGCCGGACGCCAGAGCGCGCAGGCGCGAGCGTCGCCGGGGGCGAGGTGCGCCAGCCCGCCCCCGCCGGGCAGGTGCAGCGCGCTCGTCGCGAGCGCCTCGGCGTCGTGGCAGCGGCGGGCGAGGTCGGCCAGCACGGGTGGGGCGTCACGGAGGTTGGCGTAGATCCAGCTCCAGCTGAAGTTCGCCACGATCAGCGCGGGCACCCCGAGGGCCTCGGCGACCGCACAGGCCACGGGGGGCGCGTCGGCGTAGACCAGGCGGCAGCCGGCGGCGCGGGCGGCCTGCACCTCGGCCTCGAGCAGCGCGGGCCAGCGCTCGAGGTGGGCCTCGAGGGCGGTGACCGTCGCGGGGACGTCGACGTCGAGCGGGCCTCGCTGCACGACCCCGGGGCCCACGTCGACCTCGCTGAGGCTCGCGGCCCAGTCGGCGCGGCGGGCGAGTCGCAGCGCGCGCATGTTGGTGCGCACGTGGACGTCGAGGCCGCAGCCGGCGAGCACGGGCTGGCTGCGCGTCCAGTGGCCGAAGCCATGGCCGCTGACGTAGGCGAACACGCTCACTACAGGAGCAGGCCTCCGCTGGCCTGGACGATCTGGCCGGTGACCCAGCCGCCCTCCTTGCTCCCGAGGAAGGCCACGCTGGGCGCAATGTCCGCGGGGTCCCCGATCCGGCGCAGGGGCGTGTCCTGGATCACCGCGTTCACCGAGTCGGGGTCGCGGCGGAGGGTGGTCGTCATGTCGGTGGCGACCAGCCCAGGGGCGACGCAGTTGACCCGCACGCCCTTTGGCCCCAGCTCCGCCGCCAGGCAGCGCGTGATCTGCTCCACGGCGGCCTTGCTCCCGGCGTAGGCGATGGAGCCGGGGAGCACCCCTTGCGCGACGGTAGACGAGAGGTTGACCACCGAGCCCTGGCTCTTGATCAGGAGCGGGGTGCAGGCGCGGGTCAGCGCCAGGAGCCCGAACACGTTGACGCGGAACACGCGCTCGATCTCGTCGTCGGTCGACTCGGCGAGGCTGCGCAGGAGGAAGGTGCCCCCGTTGTTGACCAGGGTGTCGAGCCGTCCATGGCGCTCCGCGACCGTCTCCAGCGCGCGCTCGGGGTCGCCGCGCTTGCCGAGGTCCATGCACACGTAGCTCGCCGCGTCGCCGAGGTCCTCGCAGGTGGCCTGCAGCGGCTTCTCCCGCCGCCCGCACACCACGACCTGCCCGCCGTGCTGCACCCAGTACTCGGCGATCGCGCGCCCGATCCCCGTTCCGCCCCCGGTCACGAGGGCCACGTTTCCGCTGAGGTCCATGCCGTCCTCCCGGCCGCGAGGTTACCCGAGGCGCCCGGCTCGCGTACCCCCCGGCCGCGCGCTAGGATTCGGCGCTGAACGCGGGCCTCGGGGTCCGTGGGGTGAGCAGCTTCGGGCGCCAGCGGCCCTCGGAGCGGCCTCTGGAAAGGAAGGCGGCGTGGGGTATCAGCGGCAGCAACTGCGCGGCTTCCGCAAGATCGCCAACGCCATGTGGCGGGCTCCCCAGGACGGGACGATCTATGGCTACAAGTCCATCGACGTCACCCTCACCCGGGAGTTCCAGGCGCAGGTCAAGGAGCGCTACGGGGTGTGGCCTTCGATCGGGCAGCTCGTGGGGCGGGGGATCGCCCTCGCCTTGACCAAGGTCCCTGACGGCAACTCGAAGCTGATCTGGGGCCGGCCCTACGTCAAGGACACCGTCGACGTCTACTTCCAGGTCGACCTCGGCGACGGTCAGGACCTCTCGGGGGTCGTGGTCCCCGACGTGGGCAAGAAGACCCCGGTGCAGGTGGCGACGGAGCTGCGCGCGATCTCGGACAAGCTGCGCTCGGGCAAGGACGAGCAGTACGAGAAGACGCAGAAGGGCTGCCTGGGGCGGATGCCGGTGTGGCTGCTGCGCTCCCTGCTCGGGGTGTTCACCTTCCTCGAATACAACCTCGGGATCACGCCCACCTGGCTCGGCGCGCGGCCCGAGCCCTTCGGCACGGTGATGGTCACCAACGTGAGCAAGTTCGGCGTCGACGTGGCCTACGCGCCGCTGGTGCCGGTCTCGCGGGTGCCCTTCGTCGCCCTCGTGGGCCAGGTGGCCGACCGCCCGTGGGCCGTCGACGGCGAGGTGGTGATCCGTCCGGTGCTGAACGTCTCCGCGACCTTCGATCACCGCCTGCTCGACGGCAACAAGATCGGCCGGATCGTGCGCGCGGTGGTCGCCTACATGGAGAACCCCTTCGCCTTCGAGCCCGAGCTGGACCAGCTCACGCCTCCCGACGTGAAGGTGGGCACGGTCGAGCACAAGTCGGTGGGCGAGGACGAGAGCCCCCCCGTGCCCGAAGAGGGCGAGCAGGCCGGCTGAGCGGCGCAACCTTTTGGTGGCCTGGCTGGACGGCTCGCGAAACCCAAGCGGGGGGACCGGAGCCGTCGCCCGGCGTAAGTCCTTACCGAGCAGTGGTCGTCCCACGGCGCGATGGTTGCACTGAGGTCCGTCGGAGTTAGGGATACCCATGGATCGAAGGATCGCCACGTGGAGTTTGGTGCTCGGGGTCTGCCTGGGCAGCGCGCAGGCCGACACCTACACGGTGCGCGGGCGCGACCGTTCCGGCAGCCCGGTCTCGGGCTCGGTCGAGCTGACTCGGAGCCAGGTCGAATCGGGCGAGGCCGTCCGCGTCCAGGTCGAGCTCGGTCCCTTGAGCGTGGGGGGCACCCTGAATGAGGCCGGGGTGTTCACCGTAGGAGCTCCCAGCGACGACCCGTCCGCGGCCGATTCGGGCGGGGCGGGTCAGGCAGATTCGGCGGCGGAGTCCCGCGCCGGACTGAGCTCCTCCCTGGCGCCCGGCAGCGCTCCCCGTCAAGGGGAGACCCCCCCGCAGCCGGGCGCCAGCCCCTACCTCTCGCGACCGGTCAGCGGGACCGTGGCGGTCGAGGACGGGCGGCTGCGGCTCGAGCTGCGTGACGCCGAAGGGCGGGCCGTGATCCGCGTCACCGGTCGCCCGGTGGAGACCGCTGCCGATCTGGCGTCGGCTGCGGCGGCCCCTGCGGCGGGCGGCGGGCAGAGCGCTGTCAGCGGCGGCAGCGGGCGCGTGACCGGCGGAGGGTCTCAGCAGACCTCCTCGCCGACGCCAAAGGCGAAGAAGCAGAAGCAGAAGCAGGCGTCGCGCTCGGTGGAGAAGCTCGCGGCCGCTGAAGCCAAGGTCGCCGAGGCGGCGCGCAAGCTGGCCCGGGCGGAGGTCGAGCGCGGTCAGCTGGGTGAGCTCGAGCGCGAGGCGGCCGCCTACAGCGCCGACCCCGACGGAGGCGAGACCTCGGAGGGGCTCGACATGGCGTGGGAGAGCCTGCGCGAGGACTACGACGACGCCGTGGGTGAGCGCGACGCGCTGCAGGGCGAGGCGCTGCAGGCGGCGTGGTCCGGCGGCGACCTCGAAGCCGCCAACGACCTGGTCGCGGCCAACACCGCTCGCCTGGGCGACGCGACCCGCGAGCTGCAGGCGGCGGAGCAGCCGACGTCGATCGAGCGCGAAGAGCGCGAGCGACTCCAGGCCCACCAGGCCCAGGCGCGGAGCCTGCGCGATCGCCTGCAGGAGCTCGAGCAGCGCGCGGCGATCGAGCAGCGCGACCTCTACCGCGCCGAGGAGCTGGTGCGCGAGACCACCGAGCGCCTGGCCAACTCCCAGGTCGCGCTCGTCGACGACGACGAGGTGACCGCCGAGGAGCGCGCCGAGCACGCGCGCCTGGTGGAGCTGCAGCGGCAGGCCGCCGCGGCCCGGGACCATCTGCACGACCAGGCGATCCGCGCGATCCTCGACTCCAGCGACGTGGCGGGCGCCGAGCAGCTGGTGACCGCGACCACCGGTCGCGTGGCGTCGTCGGCCCGGGTGCTGGCCGACGCCTGGGAAGAGCAGACCGCCTACACCGACGAGCACGAGCGCCTGCTCTGGCACCAGCGCAACGCCGTCGAGCTGCGCGGGCACGTGCTGCGCGAGGCGCGGCAGCGGGCGCTGAAGCGCAAGGACCTGGCGGCGGCTCAGGGGCTGGCCAGCTCGGCGGTCACCCGCCTCGCGCTCGCCGAGGCGACCGAGGGCGAGGCGCCAGGGCCGGTGGAGGCCGCGGAGCGCAAGCGCCTCGAGGCCAACTACCGCGAGGCGGCCGCGCTGCGCGAGCACCTGCGCCGCGAGGCGATCGAGGCCGCGCAGACGCAGCAGGACCTCGCCGCCGCCCAGCAGCTCGTCGCCGTCGACAGCGCCGAGCTCGCGGCCTTCGCCGTGCAGAACCAGCACCGCGCGGAGCAGTTGACCGCCGTCGAGCGCAAGGAGGCCGAGGCGCTCTACGAGTTCCAACGCGACGCGCTCGCGCTGCGGACCCAGCTCTTCGAGCGACGGGTGCAGGACGTGCGCCTCCAGGACGACCCCACGTTGGCCCAGGCGCTGGTCCGCTCGGTGCGCGCCAACCAGGCTCAGCTCGAGGCCGAGCTCGAGCACCGGGGGCTGGCTAACAGCCCGCTCCCGGACTTCGTCGACCAGGAGCGCGAGGTCCTGACCCTCCAGCTGGAGGAGGCCCTCGCCCTCGAGGGGCAGGTCGTCGCCCGTCGCTAGGGAGCGCCACTCGGCGTCGGGTCGGCTACGCTCTGGGCGTGACGCGCCGGGTCCTGATCGTGAGCTACTTCTTTCCGCCGCACCCCAGCGTGGCCAGCCTCCGCCTGCGTGGGTTGGCGCGTTACCTGGGCGAGTTCGGCTGGGAGCCGGTGGTCCTGACCGCGACGCACCCCCAGGCGCCGAGGCAGGAGCCGTGCCGGGTCGTCCGCGCCCACGACCCGGGGGAGCTGAGCGTGCTGCTCAAGCAGCGCCTGGGCCTGGCCCGGGACCGTAGCTTTCAGGAGCAGCTCGGCGTGCCGGAGAGCCTGCGCAGCCGCCGACGCTCCTGGGCCAAGCGCCTGTTCCTCCGCGCCAAAGGGCTCGTGATCTACCCCGACGACATGCGGCCCTGGGGCGGCTACGCCAAGCAAGCGGGGGAGGAGCTGCTCGCCCGCGAGCGCTTCGACGCGATCCTCTCCAGCTCGGGGCCGGCCACCGTGAACCGGGTCGCCCGCCACCTGCGCGAGCGCACGCGCACGCCTTGGTTAGCCGACTTCCGCGACCTCTGGACGCAGAAACACGACTACGCGCACGGGGGTCTGCGGCGGAGGATCGAGCGGCGGCTGGAGCTGAAGACCCTCGCCGGCGCGGACCGGCTGGTGACGGTCTCGGGTCCCCTGGCCGAGCAGCTGGCGCAGCTCCACCGCAAGCCGGTGGAGGTGATCCCCAACGGCTTCGACCCCGACGAGCTCGCGCCCCCAGGGATCGAGCCCGCCCCCGGGTTTCGCATCCTCTACAGCGGAAGCCTCTACCAGGGCGCCATGGATCCGCTGCCCTTGCTGCGCGCCTGGGGGCGGCTGCGCGCGCAGGGGGGCCTGCGCGACGCGCGGCTGGACGTCTACGGGGACGCGCCCCCCTGGCTGGGGCACGACGTCGTGCGCCACGGCCTCGGCGACGTGGTCACCCTCCACAACCGGGTCTCGCGCGCGGAGGTCCTCGAGCTGCAGCGCCGCGCGCGGATGCTGCTCTTGCTCGGCTGGCGCGACCGCAGCCAGCGCGGGATCACCACCGGCAAGGTCTTCGAATACCTCGCCGCGGGGCGGCCGATCCTGGCGATCGACTGCGCTCGCGGAGACACCATCGACGCCCTGCTACGGGAGACCGGCGCGGGTTGGAGCTGCGCCGACGAAGGGGAGCTCGAGCGCCGGCTGCTGACGGCCTACGGCGAGTGGGGCACCCTCGGCGACGTGCAGTGGTCTCCGCAGCCGGCGGCGATCGACGGCTACAGCCACCGCAGCATGGCGCGGCGCTTCGCCGCCGAGCTCGATCAGCTCGTGCTCTCCTCGAGCTGACGGCGGAGGGCCAGGTCGGGCGCCCAGAGCTTGGCGGGGGTGAAGACCTTGGTCCGCAGGTGGAAGCCCAGGTCGCCGGGGTCGAGGGCGTAGCCCGCGGCGCGGAGCACCGCGCGGGCCGGACCGGGCGCGCTGGCCGCGCGGTAGCGCAGGCCGAAGCTCAGCCGGCGGCGGAGCGAGGGATCGGCGGGGAGCTCGCTGCCTGGGTCGAGGCCTTCGCGCAGCGCGCGCGCGGGGTCGCCCGCGAGGGCGCGGGTGAACGCCCGCCAGATCCGCCGCTTGAGGTCGAACTGCAGGGGCGCGCGCTCGGTGGTCAGCCCCGAGTGCCCGCCGGCGTAGGCGAAGCTCACCAGCGGCTGGGGCAGGTTCGCCAGCCTCCCGACCAGCGAGAGGCGCAGCCAGAGCTCGTAGTCGGAGATCGTGTCCATGGCGCGCTCGGCGAGCGCGGGCCAGGCGTTGTAGCGCACGCCGGGGAGCCTGCGGAACAGCACGCTGGAGTGAATGAACGGGTTCTGCGCGCTGATCAGGGCCCGGCGCAAGGCGGCGTCGCCTTCCGGCAGGCGGGGGCCCGCGAGGGGGGCGCCGCTCTGGGCGTCTACGTAGTGGGCCTGGGTCCCGATCAGGATCAGCTCCGGCTGCTCGTCGGCGCGGGCGAGCTGGGCCGCGAGCTTGGTCGGCTGCCAGCCGTCGCCCTCGTCGATCCGCGCGATCCAGGGCGCCCTCGCGGCGTCGAGCCCGCGGTTGAGCGAGGGAGTCAGGCCCAGGTTCTGGGGGTTGGTCAGGACCCGCACCCGCGGGTCAGCGGCCAGCTCGGCGAGCAGCTGCGGCGTGCGGTCGCGGGAGCCGTCGTCGACGACGATCAGCTCCAGCTCACGCACGCTCTGCGCGAGGACCTGCTCGACGGTGCGGCGCAGCCCGCCGCGGTCGCGGTGCACGCTGAGCAACACGGAGACCTGGGGCGACGTGCTCATTCGGGGAGCCGAATCGTGATCTCGGCCAGCTCGGGGCGGCAGGCGAAGCGCAGCCCGACCACCGAGGTCCCGACCCCGCGGCACACGAACATGCGGGTCTCGGCCTCCTCGAACCAGCCCTCGGTGTGGCCGTCGCAGTCGAAGGGCAGGTAGGGCGCGCCGTAGAAGGGAACCTGGATCTGGCCCCCGTGGCTGTGGCCGGTGAGCAGGAGCTCGTGGCCCGCCTTGGCCACCTGGGGCAGGCTGGCCGGGTAGTGGCAGAGGGCCACGTCGAAGCCGTCGGTCGGCGGGAGCGGGGTCTCCCGCGCCTGGGCCATGCCGGTCAGGGTCAGGCGCCCGTCGAGGAGGCTGACCTGCTTGCGATCGAGGAGCGGCACCCCGGCGTCGGCGAAGATCGTCATTCCGCGCTCGCCCTCCCACTCCTCGTGGTTTCCGCTCACCGCGTAGACCCCGAGGGGCGCCTTCAGCCGGCGGAGGAACTCGATCGCCGCCTCGCGCTCGGCGTCGGTCAGCCCCGAGTTCACCATGTCGCCGGTGACCACGATCAGCTCGGGCTTTCGCGCGGCGACGGTGTCGAACACCCACTGCTCCATGCTGCCCAGGCCGTGGGTGTGGACGTCGGTGATCTGCAGCACGCGGACCGCCGTCGGGCCCTCGCCGACGGTGAACTCGCTGAGCACGCCCCAGCGGGGTTCGATCTGCCAGGCGTAGAGCCAGAGCAGGCAGGGGAGCGCAACGAGGCCGAGCAGCACGCGCCTGCGGCGTTTGTTGCGCTTCGCTTGGGTCTCGTCCGGGGTCACGCTCACGCTGTCAGTGTAGAGGCCCACCGCTCGTTCTGGTTCCGCCACCGCCCGCGGGGCTACGGACGCGGCTCGCCCGCGGACCCGCATTTCGGGTTAGGATTCGCGCCACGTTGCGGGCCCCAGGCCCCCAGGAACGGAAGCAGAACAGCCATGGCCGACGTCGAACTGGACTTCGAGGCGCCGATCTACGAGGTGAAGCGCAAGATCGAGGAGCTGGAGAGCTTCGCCGAGTCCACGGAAACCGACATGCAGGCGCAGATCGAGAAGCTGCGCGAGCGCTACCAGGTCTTGCAGCGCGAGGTCTTCGCCTCGATCTCGCCCTGGGAGCGGGTGCAGGTCGCGCGCCACCCGCAGCGGCCCGTGTTCAGCGACTACCTCGCCGGGACCTTCACCGAGCCCCTCGAGCTGCACGGCGACCAGGCCGCCGGTGACGACCCGGCGATCTTCGCCGGCTTCGCCAAGCTCCGCGATCGCTCGGTGGTGCTCCTCGGGCACCGCAAGGGCAAGAACACCAAGGAGCGGATCAGCTGCAACTTCGGCAGCGCGCAGCCCGAGGGCTACCGCAAGGCGCTGCGCGTGATGCGCCTGGCCGAGAAGTTCAAGCTGCCGGTGATCGCGCTGATCGACACCCCCGGCGCCTACCCCGGGGTCACCGCCGAGGAGCGCGGCCAGGCCCAGGCGATCGCGCGGAATATCCTCGAGATGGCCCGGCTCAAGACCCCGGTCGTGTGCGTGGTGATCGGCGAGGGCGGCAGCGGCGGCGCGCTGGGGATCGGCGTCGGCGACCGCGTGCTGATGCTCGAGCACGCCTACTACTCCGTGATCTCCCCGGAGGGCTGCTCGTCGATCCTCTGGAAGAGCGCTGAGGAGGCCGCGACCGCGGCCCAGATCCTGCGGCTGACGGCCAGCGACCTCAACGAGTTCGGGATCGTGGACGAGGTGGTCGAGGAGCCGCTGGGCGGCGCCCACCAGGCCGCCGGCGACATGTGCCTCCGGCTCGAGGACGCGCTGGTGCGGCACCTCGAGCCCTTGTTGGGGCTCTCCACCGAGGAGCTGCTCCAGCAGCGCTACGAGAAGGTGCGCAAGATCGGGAGCTTCCTCGAGAACGGCGCGCCCCAGGGCTACGTCCCCCCGCACCTGCGCAGCGAGGCCAGCTAGCCCGGTCGTGGGCCTCTTCGACTGGCTGTTCGGCGCGGAGTGTCCGCTCGAGCTGGACGAGCGCGCGTGGTTCGACGCCGCCTGGCTCTGGCTGCAGGAGGAGTTCGGCGCCGAGCTGCCGCTGCAGGTGACCCCGATCGAGCCGACCCCGGCCTTCTTCCCCGACGCCTACGACGGATCCGAAGCCGCCGCGCGCGCACTGTTCACCCGGGTGCAGGGCTACATGCAGCTCGCGGAGCAGCCGCTCAAGCTCCGATTCTACGCCGAGCGCGACCCCGATCAGCGGGGAGCCCTCAGCGGTCGGGTCGAGCACCACGAAGGCAGCGCCGGGACCTTCCAACAGGCCTACGGTGGCGCCACGCCCACGATCTCCCTCGAGGTCAACCAGCTCCGCGATCCCATGGCCCTCGTCGCCACGGTGGCCCACGAGCTGGGCCACGTGCACCTGATCGGGCACGGCCGGTTGACCGGCGAGGAGGAGCACCACGAGCCGCTGACCGACCTGCTGACCGTCTACTTCGGCCTCGGCGTGTTCAACGCCAACGCCACGATCCGCGAGTCGAACTGGCAGGACCTGGAATTCTCCGGCTGGAGCGTGGGCCGCTCGGGCTACCTGACCCAGGAGCAGTTCGGCTACGCGCTGGCGCTGTTCGCCCACCGACGCGGAGAGGCCAAGCCCGCCTGGGCCGAGCACCTCTGCACCGACGTCGCCGCCTACTTCCGGCGCAGCCTCAAGCAGCTGGCCCGGGACGGCTGGAGCCCGCCGCGCCCGGGGCTGTAGCCAGGCAGCCCTCGAGGAAGGCGAAGGCCTCGCGCGTCGCCTGGCGCCCCTCGGGGAGCACCGAGAACAGCGGGAACACGTGGGGGACCTCGGGGACCACGCGGACCTCGGCCTGGCCGCCGGAGGCGTTGATCTTGGCGGCGGCCAGCACCGAGTCGTCGCGGAGGATCTCGGTGCTCCCCGCGAAGAACAGGCAGGGCGGGAGCCCGGAGAGGTCGCCGGCCAGGGGGGAGAGCCGGCGGTCGTCCAGCGGAGCGCGGTCCTGGACGTAGCGGGTGAGCATCAGCCCGCGCACCGAGAGCGCGCGGAAGAAGGGGTCGACCCCGTCGTTCTCGCGCCAGCTGGGGGCCGCGCAGCGGAGGTCGGTGGAGGGCGAGAACAGGACCGCGCCAGCGGGTAGCGGGAACCCCTCATCCCGCGCGGTGCAGAGCGTGACCAGGGCCAGGTTCCCGCCCGCCGAGTCCCCGGCGACCAGCAGCCGCGCGGGGTCGACGCCGCGCTCGAGCAGCGCCGCGTAGGCGGCGAAGCAGTCCTCGGGGGCGGCCGGGAACGGGTGCTCGGGGGCGAGGCGATACTCGGGGAGCAGGACCGTGCACCCCAGGTGCGCGGCCGCCCGAATGCAGAAGTGGTCGTGGATCTGCAGCTGGGGAAGCACCCAGCCGCCGCCGTGGAGGTAGAGCAGCACGCGCTCGGCGTCGCCGAGCGCGGGGCCGTA
>Ga0209578_10001698_pt1 | contig 19823 bp, 14 predicted proteins | sample tdAd472_FD_187127 | JGI IMG/M metagenome (GOLD analysis project Ga0209578, IMG submission 187127) | Marine sediment microbial communities from the Atlantic coast under amendment with organic carbon and nitrate - tdAd47.2 (SPAdes)... | ecosystem: Environmental > Aquatic > Marine > Coastal >...
TGCCAGGTGACAGCTCGACCAGCACCAGGTCCAGGCGGTCCGGATAGCGAATGCCTGCTTTTACCGCGGCAATCCGCACACCCGCTACCGGCATTGGCGGGCCTGCGAGTTTGGATGGTACTGACATAAGCTTCCTTTAAAGCACGGTTTTCAGCTGGTCAGAAACCGCGAGGTCCGGTCAGGACAGCTTGCCGTGGCATACCTTGTATTTTTTACCGGAACCACAGGGACAAGGCTCATTGCGGCCGACCTTGGGAACTTCCCTCACATAAGGTGTTTTCTGTGGTTCTGATTGTGCTTCCGCCTGGCCACCCGTGCCGGCAGAGTCCTGGGCCAGGGGGGATGCCGCCGCGTGCCGGTATTGCATTTTCTCCTGGGCCTGGGCCTGTGCACGCTGACGCTCAATAGCGTCGGCCTCGTCTTCCTGCCTGACCTTGACCAGGCTGAGCATCTTGATAACCTCCGCCTGGATGTTCGCCAACAATTCCTGGAACAGTGTAAACGCTTCCCGCTTGTATTCCTGCTTGGGATTCTTACCGCTGTAACTTCTAAGAAATATTCCCTGGCGCAATTGATCCATGGCGGCGAGGTGTTCTTTCCACAGATTGTCCAGAATCTGCAATACGATCTGTTTTTCGAACATTCGCATTTTTTCACCAACGGGTTCGCACTTGCGTGCGTACTCGTCAGCAAGCTCTGACGTTATCTTTTCCTTCAGCGTATCCTCATACAGCTCATCATCTTCATCCAGCCATTGTTGAATTGGCAGACTGCTGCCGAATTCGGTTTCAATGGCATTCTCCAGTCCTTCAACATCCCATTGTTCCGGCACACTCTGTGGCGGGATATGCATGTCCACGATACTGCTGACAACGTCTTCACGCATGTCTTTCACCAGCTCGGAAACATCATCACTGGCCATGATTTCATTGCGCTGACGATAGATTATGGTTCTCTGGTCATTGGCAACATTGTCATACTCAAGCAGTTGCTTGCGCATGTCGAAGTTTCTGCCTTCCACCTTGCGCTGAGCTTTTTCAATTGAACGCGATACCATTCGGTGTTCGATTGCCTCGCCTTGCTCCATACCGAGTTTACGCATGAAGTTGCGTACGCCGTCCGAGGCAAAAATACGCATCAGATTATCTTCAAGTGAAAGATAGAAGCGAGTGTAGCCGGGATCACCCTGGCGGCCTGCACGACCACGAAGCTGATTATCAATTCGTCTTGATTCGTGCCGTTCCGTTCCTATGATATGCAACCCGCCTGCCTGGATTACCTGTTCGTGGCGCTTGTTCCATTCCTTCTTGATGTTCTCGACCTGTTTCTCGGTGGGGTTATCCAACTCCGCTATCTCGGCCTCCCAACTTCCTCCGAGCACGATATCGGTACCACGACCAGCCATGTTAGTGGCAATGGTAACCACCCCGGGTCGACCTGCCTGGGCAATGATTTGCGCTTCCCTGGCATGGAATTTCGCATTGAGTACTTCGTGTGGAATCTTTTCTTTTTTCAATCGGGCCGACAGAATTTCCGAGGTATCGATAGAGGCCGTGCCAACCAGCACTGGCGCACCCTTGCCACTGAACTCTTTGATGTCATGAATAATGGCCTCGAATTTGTCCTCCATTGAAAGATAAACGAGGTCATTGGCATCAACCCGGATCATTGGCTGATTGGTAGGAATAACTACAACATCAAGATCATATATCTGTTTAAATTCGAATGCCTCGGTGTCCGCAGTGCCGGTCATGCCGGCCAGTTTATTGTAGAGCCGGAAATAATTCTGAAATGTAGTGGACGCGAGTGTCTGGCTCTCACTCTGTATTTCCAGTCCTTCCTTGGCTTCCAGTGCCTGATGAAGCCCCTCGGAGAGTCTGCGGCCCTCCATTGTTCGTCCCGTGTGTTCATCGATCAGTACAATCTTCTGGTCCTTGACGATGTACTCCACGTCTCGATGGAAAAGATAATGTGCACGTAATCCGGAATGAACATGATGCAACAGGTTGAGATTGGTTGCGGCGTAGAGGCTTTCGCCTTCGTTCAGCAATCCATTTTTTACCAGAAGGTCTTCAACAAATTCATGTCCGGCCTCAGTCAATTCAACCTGTCTGGTCTTCTCATCGACGGTAAAATGCCCACTTTCCTGCCGCTTGTAATTCGGGTCCAGCTTGGCAGTCATGCGATCTTCCTGGGTCAGTTCGCCTTTCTGCAACTTTGGAATCAGTTTATTTATGGCAATGTAGAGCTTGGAGCTGTCCTGGGCTGCCCCGGAAATAATCAGCGGCGTTCTTGCCTCATCGATCAGGATCGAATCCACCTCATCGACGATGGCGTAGTTCAGAGGCTTCTGCATCTTGTCTTCCAGCCTGAACGCCATGTTATCCCGCAGATAGTCGAAACCGAATTCATTATTTGTGCCGTAGGTGATCGAGCACTGATAGGCTTCGCGTTTTTCTTCCGGGTCCTGGCCCGATTTGATCACTCCGACCGTCAGTCCCAGGAATTCATAGATTGGTCGCATCCAGTTGGCATCACGTTCAGCCAGGTAATCGTTTACCGTAACGATGTGCACACCCTGACCGGTAAGGCCTATCAGGTACGCAGGCAGAGTCGCCACCAGTGTCTTGCCCTCGCCCGTGCGCATTTCGGCAATATCACCCTCATAGAGTACGACGCCACCAATCAGCTGGACGTCAAAATGACGTAAGCCCAGAGTGCGTTTACTGGCTTCTCTGACCAGTGCGAATGCTTCAGGTAATATGTCATCAAGGGACTCACCACCTTCATGCCGTTCTCGCAGGCCTTGGGTGCGTGACCGGAGTTCCTCGTCGGACAGTGCTTCAAGGTCACTTTCCAGTGCGTTGATCGCGTTCACCCGACGTTGAATTTTTTTCAACTTGCGGGAATTGCTGCTACCAAAAACTTTACTTAACAGGTTTCCACTCATGATATTCTGATTCATTCTTGAACTTGATTTCCAGGCGAGCCGGACGCATGGCTGCCCGTTGACCAGACACCGGTGAAACGATTACCGGGGTCTGAAACCCGGGGAAGGGAGTTACCGTACAGTACGGTTGATGTAGGAAGCCGGGTCTACGACCCTGCCGTTTTTGAAGACTTCGAAGTGCACGTGCGGTCCGGTGGACCGCCCGCTGCTGCCGACCAGTGCGATAGTCTGGCCTTTCTTCACAATTTCACCGACCTCGACCAGTAACTCATCGGCATGGGCATAGCGGGTCTCGAAGCCATTGCCGTGGTTTATTTCGACCATCAGCCCGTAACCGGCATTCCGGGCAGACCAGGTGACTACACCGGAACCCACAGCCTTGATGTCGCTTCCCCGGTCACTGGAAAAATCCACGCCCCGATGATAGGACAACTGGCCGGTAAACGGATCAGTCCGGCGGCCGAAACGGGACGACAACCAGCCTTTGTCAACTGGTCTTCCGGCTATTTCTATATCTGCCTGAAGCTGTCGCCCCACCAGAACTTCTTCAAGAATTTCAAGTTGTTGCTGTCTATCATCCAACTGTACTTCAAGCTGGTTGATGGCGTCCATGAACTGGGGCATGGTGTAATCAACAGCATAATCCGGCTCCGGACCGCCAACAGCGACCGGCTCGCCGAAATTGAATTCCTCTTCGTCAAGCTCAGCGATTGAAACAATTCTTTCGCCAACGGCATCAAGTCGCAGCAGTTGAGCCTGCATGGTGGCCAGGCGCCTGGTGAGGGCTTCAATCTCTTCCTGGGATCGTTGTCGGATATCCTCAAGCTGCTCGGCCTGCTCCTGCAGTTCAGTGGACCAGCTACTGGTGGCCTGACCATCAATCTGCAGAGCCTGGAAGGCGTTGTGAGCGATGGCCAGCTGATAGCCGAGAAAGCCCAATGCCACCGGTGCGCCAAGCAAACAAAGGGAGAGCACGGATTTCAGCCATCCCCGAAGTACGATAGTCCGGGAGCGACCGTGTCGTTGATCTACGAGAATAATCTTCATTGCAGGGTTGCTTGTCTACTCGCTCTTGGTGCGTGGCCTGGAAGATTCCGGTGGTACCGGCGCCATGTCCATTTTCCTGTTAATGATCCCTGGCTTTCAATACAACTGCGCTTCCGGATACTTATCAGGCGGCCAGTACCGGCTTCATGTAGGAAATGGGCACGCTGTTGTCATTGTCGAAGCTGACTATTTCCCAGGCATCCTCGTTGACCTCAAGCATGCGAAGCAGGGCATTGTTCAGCGCATGACCGGATTTGTACCCCTTGAATTCGCCAATCAGGCTGTTACCCAGCAGGTAAAGATCGCCGATGGAATCCAGGATCTTGTGTTTGACAAACTCGTCTTCGTACCGCAGACCGTCTTCGTTCAGCACTTTGTAGTCGCCAACGGCTATAGCATTGTCCATGCTGGCTCCCAGGGCCAGGTTCCGATTACGCAGTTCTTCGAACTCGTGCATGAAACCAAAGGTTCGCGCCCTGCTGACTTCCTTGACGAAAGAGGTGCTTGAAAAGTCTATCGTCGCAGATTTTGTGTATTTTCGATACACCGGATGATCATACAGTAGCGTATAGCTCACCTTGAATCCGTTAAATGGTTCAAGACTTACGGATTTGTCATCCTGCTCCAGCTTTACGGTACGTTTAATACGAATAAACTTTTTAGGTGCCGCCTGCTCTTCGATACCTGCCGATTGAATGAGAAAGACGAAAGGGCCCGCGCTGCCGTCCATTATTGGTACTTCGGGGGCACTGAGGTCAACAAAACAGTTGTCAATGCCCAGCCCGGACATGGCAGACATCAGGTGTTCAATCGTGGAAATTCGTACATCACCGCTGACCAGGGTGGTGGACAGGGTGGTATCGCCGACATTCGCGGCTTTGGCGGGGATCTGCACTACCGGGTCCAGATCGATCCGATTGAACACTATCCCGGTATTGACGGGAGCAGGTCGCAATGTGAGGTAAACTTTCCTACCCGTGTGCAGTCCGACACCGGTAGCCCTGATGACGTTCTTAAGAGTTCTTTGTTTTAGCATGCAGTATGTACGCTTGACCTGACCATCCGGACTGCTGGATTTCGTGGCGGTCTCTTGGCTCCTTTAATCAATCAATAAAATAGACTGTTTTCTTTGATAACTGATGTCTAACTCAGATCTCCCTGCCAAGTCGAATTCCCACTCGTCGTTCGGTCTTCAGCCTGCGGTGCAGGAAGTCCGGGGCACGCCCGGCTGATGGTGCCCGGTTACCTGTGCCTGTGTCACAAAAGGCAATCCGGGTGTCGACCATTCCTTGACTGCTGAACTTCCTGCCAGCAAAACGGGGTAAAAACACCTACGTGTACCACGTATTCCGGGGGATTCCCTTCAACCCGGTCCAGCTGTCCGGGGTTCCGAGGCCTTTCGGGCCTTGATAGCCCGGCCTTTACCCCCGACGACTGCCGGCGAACGTCGCCGCAATAACCTGATTCGAACCCTATCCGAACCCTACTCGCCATGATCGCCGCGGGCACGCAAAGCCGGCAGGGTAACACAGCTCGTCCAGTGTTCTTTAAAGGTCGCGAATATTACCACCAATAGCTGAGCAACCCAAGTCTGTTGTGCCCCGGCGGATTGATCGCTGGTAAACAGGCGCACCGGACCAGCACCCTGCCAGCCAGATCCCTTTCCGGCGTTAAATCACCTGCCGGACATCAGGCCTTAATCGACCTGTTTGCGCAGAAATGCAGGAATATCCAGGTAATCCATATCAGGCACTTCACCGACGGCTCGCTTCATTACCCGCTCAGCGGACTGTCCCTGCTGCTCGTTTTTGCGCATTACCGTGGGCTGATCCAGCCTGCGGTAGTCGCGATCCAGCATGATGTCACTGTTATCTATGACCTTCTTGGGTCGACCAGGTTCCTGTCCAAGTCCGGTGGCAACCACGGTTACGTGCATGTCTTCCTTCTGGTTCGGGTCAATTACGGTTCCCACCACTACGGTTGCATCATCGGAAGCGAACTCCTCAATCGTATCGCCCACCTCGGAAAACTCGCCCAGGGACAGATTTTCCCCGGCAGTAATGTTTACCAGGATTCCGCGGGCACCCTGGAGATTGACGTCCTCAAGCAACGGACTCCTGATAGCTGCCTCGGCGGCCTCCCGGGCCCGGTTTTCACCACTGGCAAAGCCGGTTCCCATCATGGCCATACCCATTTCCGACATCACGGTTTTTACGTCGGCAAAATCGACGTTGATCATACCAGGATTCATTATCAGGTCGGCGATACCTTTCACCGCGCCAAGCAGGACGTCATTGGCGGCACGAAACGCCTCAAGCAGCGAAGCCTGGGCACCGAGGACATCAAGCAGCTTTTCGTTGGGTATGGTAATGAGAGAATCGACATGCTGCTGCAACTGTTCAATACCTTGGGCAGCAACCAGGGCCCGCTTTTTTCCTTCGAATGGAAACGGTTTGGTGACTACCGCAACAGTCAGGATACCGAGTTCCCTGGCAACTTCGGCGACAATCGGCGCGGCACCGGTGCCGGTACCGCCACCCATGCCGGCGGTAATGAAAACCATATCCGCTCCGTTAAGCACATCGGCTATCTCGTCACGGTCTTCCAGCGCGGATTCCCGACCTATCATCGGATTGGCACCGGCGCCCAGTCCCTTGGTAATTCCACTACCCAGCTGTAATATGGTTTTAACACTCAGATTACTCAGCGCCTGCGCATCGGTATTGGCACAGATAAAGTCAACGCCATCAACATCATTGCTTATCATGTGATCCACGGCGTTTCCGCCACCACCACCGACACCGATAACCTTGATTACTGCGCTATCTGGCACGTTTTCCACCAATTCAAACATCGTGTAACCCTCTTAGTTAGTAAGCCTTCCTGGCGATCCCGCTTTTCATCATTTGCCCAAATGACCGGTGATCGCCCACTACAGATAATTCCTTGTCTACATTCCCCTGTTAAAAATTTCCCTGAAACCAGTTTTTCACTCTATCCATGAGCCGAATTTGTGGATCCTTCCTTGGACTCAAGCCATCTCGCTCCTGGTGCTGCTTGAGTCCGTAAAGCAACAGCCCCACGCCCGTGGAGTAAATAGGATTTCTAACAATATCGGCCAATCCCTTGACATTATGAGGTGCCCCGATCCGCACCGGCGCATGGAAAATTTCCTCCGCCAGATCGACTACACCCTCCATTTTGCTTGTGCCTCCGGTGAGCACGATTCCTGCCGCAAGCAGGTTTCCGAAGCCGCTCCGCTCCAGTTCACTCTGTACCAGCGTAAACAGTTCCGCATAACGAGGTTCCACCACTTCGGCCAGTGCCTGACGTGACAACTCCCGGGGTGGCCGATCACCGACACTTGGCACTTTAATCTTGTCTTCTGCGCTGGCAAGCTGAGTCAGCGCACAGGCATACTTGATCTTGATTTCGTCAGCATTCTCCGTCGGAGTCCGAAGGGCCATGGCGATATCGTTGGTTACCTGGTCCCCGGCTATGGGGATAACGCCGGTGTGACGAATTGCCCCTTCCGTGAAGACCGCGATATCAGTCGTTCCGCCACCGATATCCACCAGGCAGACGCCCAGCTCCTTTTCATCGTCGGTCAGCACCGAATAGCTGGAAGCCAGCTGCTCCAGAATTATTTCCTCGGTTTCCAGACCGCAGCGTTTGATGCATTTCTCTATGTTCTGGACGGCGTTGATCGCGCAGGTAATGAGATGCACTTTCGCTTCCAGCCTGACACCCGACATGCCCAGCGGCTCCTTCACCCCCTCCTGGGAATCGATGATGTATTCCTGTGGCAGGATATGCAGTACGCGTTGATCCGCCGGAATGGCGACTGCCTGGGCGGCGTCAATCACCCGGTCGATGTCAGCACGCATGACTTCGCCGTCTCTGATCGCCACGATCCCGTGGCTGTTCATGCTACGGATATGGCTGCCGGCAATACCGGCATAAACCGAATTAATCTGGCAGCCGGCCATCAGTTCAGCTTCCTCGACTGCCCGCTGAATCGATTCGACAGTGGACTCGATATTGACGACTGTGCCCTTTTTAAGGCCTTTCGAGCGATGACTGCCGATGCCGACAATATCCAGGCTGCCATCCGGATTAATACTGCCTACGATCGCCACAACCTTCGATGTGCCGATATCGAGACCTACAATCATGTTTTCCCCGACCGAACTGCTCATGAATCGAGTCCCGCTGATGGTATTAGTGCGTCCATTACTGACCGGTCATGGGCCTTGCTGTTCATCGCGCCGCCACCTTGGAATGAGCCGGATGTTTTTTTCTTACTGTAAAACCATTGCTGTACCGCAGGTCAATCTGCTGGATGTCTGCTATATCGTTAACCAGGCGCCTGGCATAAATCACAGCAAACCTTTTCAATCTGCTTCTGACATCCACCCGGCCGACTACCAGCTGCAATCCGCTGCTGGTCTGTAACTCCCAGCTACCCCTGTCGCTCAGATTCAGCTGCTCGATTCTCAGGCCGGTGCCGGCCAGGATCTGGTTGAATGCCTGGAACTGTTCCATTATCCGGGTTTCGGTTCCCCCGGGCCCCGAAAGCAGCGGTAATGAACCGGCTGCATCCAGTCTTGCCGGCGTAAATCTGCGTCCGTACTGGTTCAGCAGCGCTTCGTCTCCCCAGCGGGCAATGGCAATCTCTTCCGTCAGTTTCAAGGCCAGGGAATTCGGCCAAACGCGTTTGACCTCTGCCTGCGCGATCCACGGATGGGCTTCCAGTCCCTGTTTGACGCCTCTTACGTCAATATCAAAAAACCCCTCATGCATATAAGCGGCAAGCAGTCGCCTAACTTCACCTTCGGTGACATGAACAAGCGGGCTAGTCACTTTCACGATATCGATGGGTCGATTGAGATAGCGGCTCACGGCTTCCTGGTTCATCAGGAGGATTCCGGTCGTCCCCAGCAGGACAAGCGTCACTGTGAGCCACGCAAGACGCCCTGCCCGACGTGGTTTGAGGGGTTGCTCGCTACGCAGCGATATCCTGCGAGAGCTGCCGGATCGTTGCAATCGGCGACTTTGGTCGGTACTACGCTGCGCCATCAGTCGGGTCCTCGGCAGTATCCTTGGCAAACAGAATTCGCAGCAACAGGTCGTCGAAAGTGATTCCCGCCTGCCTGGCGGCCATGGGAACCAGGCTGTGATCTGTCATTCCCGGTACCGTGTTAACCTCCAGGAGATGAAAGTGCCCCTGACTGTCCCGCATCAGGTCGACCCTGCCCCAGGCCTCACAACCCAGCGCATTGAATGCATTCAGTGCGAGTGTATTGAGCCGGGTCAAATCATCGTCTGTCAGCTCCACCGGGCAAATGTATTGCGTATCGTTCGCCACGTACTTGGCATCAAAATCGTAAAATTCCCGTTCGGTCTTCAGCTGTATTGCCGGCAAAGCCGCCTGCTGCAGGATCGATACCGTGTACTCTTCGCCATCAATGTACTGTTCAATCATGATCCTGTGATCGTATCGACGCGCCTTCTCGCAGGCTTCCTCCAGTTCCCGTGGACTGCCGGCGATGGACATGCCTATGCTGGAACCTTCGTTTACGGGCTTTACGACCACGGTTCCGAACCTGTCAATCAGGGAACGACAATCCGCGTTATCCGTCAGCACAGCGAAATCCGGCGTACTCAAGCCAAGCTGGCGCCACAACATTTTGCTGCGTAACTTGTCCATGGCAAGCGCAGAGGCAAGTACGTCACTGCCGGTAAAGGGAATGGCCAGCGAATGCAGCAGGCCCTGAACTACGCCATCCTCGCCACCACGGCCGTGCAACATGTTGAAAACACGGTCCGGTCGCAAATTGAGCAGCTGGTTCACGAGGTTGGAGGCGGCATCGATTGCAATCACATCGATACCGGTTTGGGAGAGGGAATCGCTTACCTGCCTGCCGGATAGCAGAGATATCTCCCGTTCCGCCGAATTGCCACCAAGCAGGACGGCCACCTTTCCAGCTTTTTTTATCAGCTCTTTCTTTGCCAGGTTATTCATAGTTTCCGTATGCCTGTCTCTCACATCCAGTGCCCGTTAAATCAGTCGGTGTCAACGAGTCCGCCCTCGGCAAGCTGTTTTGCCAGGGCACCGACACTGCCCGCTCCCTGGGTTACAACAATGTCGTCATTCTTCAGGATAGTCTGCAACAGTCCCTTCAATTCATCGGTGTTTTGCAGGTAGATTGGATCCACCTGCCCCCTTAAACGAATACTTCGACATAAGCTCTTGGAGTCGGCGCTCGCAATTTTCTGTTCTCCGGCTGAATAGACTTCAAGCAGCACCAGCACATCAAGCTCCGACAGGACTTCAACGAAGTCTTCATACAGGTCCTTGGTCCGACTGTACCGATGAGGCTGGTAAACCATTACCAGCCTGCGTTCCGGCCAGCCTGCCCGTATTGCCGATATTGTTGCCTGCACCTCCCGGGGATGGTGTCCGTAATCATCCACGATCATCACCTTGCCCTGGCGGGGCAACGGAAAATCTCCGAGGACCTCAAAGCGTCGGCCGACACCGGAAAAATGATTGATGCCGTGAACGATGGAAGCATCCGACACCCTCTCGTCACTGGCGACAACCACCGCGGCGGTGGCGTTCAATGCATAGTGTCTCCCGGGCATTTCCAATGCCAGTTCCAGCGTGCTCATCCCGTCAGGCCGGACTACGTCGAATCGGGTGACAAGCTGGTGCTGGCGCAGATTGACAATTCGAAAGTCTGCCTTGTCTGAAAAACCGTATGTCAGGGTCGGGCGTGATATTCGGGGCAGGATATCGGCCACCACGGGATCATCTATACACAGAACCGCAAGTCCGTAGAACGGAAGGTTATGGAGGAATTCGACAAAGTAGTTTTTCAACCGTTCAATGTCACCGTGATAAGTTGCCATGTGATCTTCATCGATATTGGTCACCACGGCCACCATCGGTTGCAGGTGCAGGAATGACGCATCGCTTTCATCCGCTTCGGCCAGCAGGTACCTGCTTTCACCCAGCCTGGCATTGGTTCCGGAACTGTTGAGAAGACCCCCGATAACGTATGTGGGATCAAGATTTTCAGCCGCAAAAATCGACGCAAGCAAACTTGTGGTGGTCGTCTTCCCATGGGTGCCGGCAATGGCGATTCCGTGGCGATACCGCATCAATTCCGACAGCATTTCCGCCCGGGCAATAGCAGGTTTACCGGCATCACGAGCCGCCAGCATTTCGGCGTTTTCCATTGATACAGCGCTGGAATAGACGACTACGTCTGCAGTACTGACATTTTCGGGACGATGTCCGATAAAAATCCTGGCACCCAGTTTTTCCAACCGTTCGGTGTTCGTCGAATTTCGTATGTCTGAACCGGTAATTTTATAGCCCTGGTTCAACAACACCTCGGCTATACCACACATGCCGGCTCCACCAATACCGATGAAATGAATAGTCTTGATTCGCCGCATTTCGGGAATCTGGTACATGCGCCGGGCATCAACCATTGCTTGTCTCCAGGCACAGAAGTGCGATTCGTTCATCCGCATCGGTAATGGCTCTGTCCAGCGCAGCCGCGGACATTGATGCAGTCCTTGACCTGTCGCAATTAAAAGTTTTCAGATGGTCCCGGAGGACAGCGGGGCTGAGATCATCCTGCTCGACCAGCAACGCGGCACCTGTTTCTGACAACCAGCGGGCGTTCCTGACCTGCTGCTGGTCCTTGTGATACGGGTAGGGAATCAGAATGGCAGGTAAACCGGCAGCTGCGATTTCCGCGACCGTACTTGCTCCGGAGCGACAGATCACCAGATCAGCCCATGTGTAGGCCTGCGCAATATCCTTGATAAAGTCCTGAACCCGTACGTCGGCTCCTGTCACGATGCCGGCCTGGGCGTATCCCGCCAGTGTCTCCGATACCTTGTCTTTACCAGCCTGATGCAAGACCTGTGGCCTTGATTCCGGCTCAAGCAGACCCAGGGCAGCTGGTACCACAGTGTTGATTGCCCTTGCTCCCTGGCTTCCACCAAGTACCAGAACCCGCAATCGATGAGCGTCTTCCCGGGTTTTTTGACTGCCTGATGAAGCAATGGACCGGCGAACCGGATTGCCTACCGTGACCGTTTTGTTTTCTGCAAACCTGTTTTTTGCAAAAGTTTCCGGGAACGCCTCAAGGACCCGGAAGGCAAACGGCATCAGCATGCGATTGGTAATGCCAGGAACCGCGTTCTGTTCATGTATCAGTAGCCTGATCCCCCGCAATCGAGCCGCCACACCACCCGGCCCCGTAACGAAACCGCCCATTCCAAGGACACAGTCCGGCCTGACCCTGGCCATTACGCGATATGCCTGAACGGTGGCCCGGACTATCATCAGCGGCGCCAGCAGCAGGCTAAGGACGCCCTTACCCCGGAGCCCCCTGGCATTTATAAGATGCAGCGTATAATCCATATCACCCAGTATCTGCACTTCAAGTCCCGAGGCTGATCCCAGCCACTCGATATTCACACCCATTTCACGGAGCTTCTCGGCGATGGAGAGGGCCGGAAAAATATGTCCACCAGTTCCACCTGCCATTATCAACACTGTTGGTTTACGTCTGCTCATTGCCGATCACCGGTCAGGCGCTTTTTTGTCGCTGCAAAGGTCGTTCGAAACAAATCAGGCGCGCGATTTTCGCGTTCCAGATCGGGATGAGGCCGCAACATGTTCAGATTCGTACTGAATGCGTAACAGTATCCCCACCATCAGGCAACTGATGATCAGGCTGGCCCCGCCGTATGAAATAAACGGCAGCGTCAATCCCTTGGTCGGCAGCAGACCGGTGTTTACACCCACGTTAATCAGGATCTGGCTGGCAAAAACTACGGATAGCCCGTATGCACTGTACGCCTGGAAAATGAGCCCATTGCGTTCAGCGCCGCGGCCGATGGAGAAACCCTTGAACACCAGCAGCGAAAGCAGGGTCAGCACGACGGCTACACCTGCCAGCCCAAGTTCTTCAGCAAGAATGGCCAGCACAAAATCGGTATGTGCTTCCGGAAGAAAATAGAGTTTCTGAATACTGTTTCCAAGTCCCACGCCAAACCATTCACCACGCCCGAATGCAATTAGAGCCTGGGTTAACTGGTAGCCACTGCCATAAACGTACTCATCTGCCCAGGGATTCATGTACGAAGTGAATCGTTCGATTACATACGGGTACTTAATCGCCAGGAGGACAACCCCTGCAATACACCCGGCAAGTACCAGCAAAAACCTGTGCAACTTGGCGCCTGCCAGAAACACCATGGTAAATGCCGCCGTCAGCAATATTACGATAGCACCATGATCCGGTTCACGTTGGAGCAGCACTACGGCAACCCCTATGACCAGGAGAGGCTTTATAAAACCAGACCAGTTGTTTCTGACCTCGTCGTGGTTGCGCTCCATGAATGCCGCCAGGTACAGCACCAGGAAAACCTTGCCAAGTTCCGACGGCTGCAGGTTGAAAATTCCCAGATCGATCCAACGAGCGCTCCCGTTGACAACTTTACCTATGCCGGGAATCAGGACCAGCACCAGCAAACCGTAGGCCAGCAACAGCAGGAGACCGCTGGCAGCATACCAATGACGAGTCGGGATATTTATCGTGAACAGCATGGTAAGAAGTCCGATAGCTGAAAATACGGCCTGCCGCTTGAAATGAAACAGGGGATCATTGTATTGACCATTGGCTATTTCAATGGAAGCGGATGTCATCATGGTAAGTCCCACCGCCAGCAACAATAGAGTAATCAGCAGCATGCCGTTAACCGGTAATGCAGCCCCCTCCCGCCCAGGGTTAAAAGCTGACCGGCTGACACCGGTTACTCTGCCGCTCATTGCAATACCCTCACTGTTTCAGTAAATACCTGGCCGCGATGGTGAAAATCCCTGAACATATCGAAACTGGCACAGGCTGGGGACAGCAGCACGGCATCGCCGGGATTGGCAGCAGCTTTTGCCTGAGCCACGGCATCCTCCATGCTGTCGGCAAAGCTGATCTTCTTGTGGGCTGCAAGAACTTCATTGATCTGCGGAGCCGCTTCTCCCACCAGAATGACTCCCCTGACGAACTGCGTAATTGGTCTAACCAGAGGCTGGAAATTCGCGCCTTTGCCCACTCCACCTGCAATCAGCACGATCTTCCCTTCCAGCTTTCTTCCGAGACCTTCCACTGCCGCCACGGTCGCACCGACATTCGTGCCCTTTGAGTCGTTGTAAAATTCGATTCCATCTATCTCCGCAACCCACTGACACCGGTCTGGCAAGCCGCGAAATTGTAAAGCAGCGGCTGCCATCAATTCCGGCGCCAGTCCCAATGCCTTACCTATGGCCATGGCCGCCAGCACATTGGCAACATTGTGCTGACCAAATACCTTCAACTTGTCAACTCTGGCAAGCAATTGCCGACCCAGCACCAGGTATTCGGCGCCATCCTGCTGCAGCACGCCAAAACCTCGCGGACCGGGCTCACCCAGGCCAAAGTCGATAATCTCTGCGTCGACCTGGGTCGGCGGCCGGCTGTACGGGCTGTCGCGGTTAACCACGACCTTTCGGGCTCCAATGAAAATCCGTTGTTTCGCTTCCAGGTAGGTACGGAGCCCGGAGTAGCGATCCATATGGTCTTCACTGAGATTCAATATGACGGCCACCTCGGCACCGAGAATTGCCGTTGTTTCAAGCTGAAAACTGGAAAGCTCAAGAATGTAGAGCGCGGGAATGTCACCCTCAAGCAAATCCAGTGCAGGCCTAGACCTGACGCCGTCGAGATTCCCGCCCAGGCCGAAGGTAACTCCAGCTGCTTCGCATATCTCAGCCACCAGGGAAACCACGGTGCTTTTTCCGTTTGACCCCGTCACTGCAACAATCGGAGCCTTTGCAAGTTTACTGAATTGATCAATATCACCGGTGACTGGCACACCGTGATTCAATGCATCTACAATCACCGGTTCCTGCAAACCAATACCCGGACTGACCATCAGTTGCGCGGCACGGCGAAAAGTGGCCTCCCGGAATTTACCAAGCTCGATCTTCACCCCGGGGAATCCTGCCTGGAATCGCGCCAGCTCCGGTGGCGCGGTTCGCGAATCAACCATCATGAATTTCTCCCCGCGCCGGGACAGAAATCTCGCGCAGGACAGGCCGGTTTTCCCCATCCCCACGACCACTGTACACTTTTCACCATTGTTCTCAGGCACCTGTTTTTATTACCACTCTACTTGCAGCTATCGCGAATACTGACAGGATCCTGGTCAGCGTAGTTTTAAGGTTGCCAGCCCAAACAGGACCAGCATGACAGTGATTATCCAGAAACGAACAATGACGCGCGGTTCGGGCCAGCCTTTTAATTCAAAATGATGGTGCAGTGGAGCCATGCGGAATATTCTCTTGCCGGTAAGCTTGAAAGAAGCAACCTGGAGAATCACTGAAACTGTCTCCATGACGAAAACCCCACCCATGATGAACAGCACAATTTCATGGCGGGAAATAATTGCCATGGCTCCAAGGGCAGCACCCAGTGCAAGAGCTCCCACGTCACCCATGAATACCTGGGCAGGATAGGTGTTGAACCAGAGAAACCCGAGTCCGGCACCTGCCAGAGCGCCGGAAAAAATTACTATCTCACCGGCTCCTATTATGTATGGAATATTCAGATACTCGGAGAAAACCACGTTGCCGCTAAGATAACCGATAACCCCGAGCGCACCTCCAACCATGACCGTTGGCAAAATCGCAAGCCCATCCAGGCCATCTGTCAGGTTTACCGCGTTGCTGCTTCCGACAATAACGAAATAGCTTATGATGACGTAGACAAAGCCTAAATCGAGAGCAACGTCCTTGAAAAAGGGCACTATGTAGGCAATTTCGACGCTTCCTTCTGCCGACACATACAACCAGAACGCGGCCACTGCCGCCACCAGGGATTGCCAGAAATATTTCCATCGGGCAGACAGGCCCTTTGGATTCTTGCGAAATACCTTGCGATAATCGTCGATCCAGCCAATTGCGCCAAAAGCCAGGGTAACCAGCAGGACGATCCAAACGTAGTGGTTCTCCAGATCCGACCAGATCAGTGTGCTAAGCGCAATGCTGACCAGGATCAGCGCCCCACCCATGGTCGGTGTACCGGCTTTACTGAAATGAGTCTGGGGCCCATCATCCCGCACAACCTGGCCGATCTGGTGATAGTTCAGTCGGCTGATCATCAATGGGCCGATTATCAGCGAGACGCCAAGTGCCGTGAGCACACTGAATATCGTGCGCACCGTTATATACTGCAACACGGCAAAATTACTGTCGATTTGTACCAGGTATTCAGATAACCAGACTAGCATGGCAGGCCCCTATCATTATCAACTTACCCGGCCTTTACTGAGCTCCTGGACTATTTCGTCCAGTCCTGCGCTCCGGGACCCCTTGATCAGAAGTGTCACTCCTGGCCCTATTCTCTTCCTCGCGTACTCGATAGCGTCCCGCCTGGAACTGAAGTGTCGACCGTTTTCGCCGAATGTCCTTGTGCTATACCGGCTTGATTCACCTACAGACCACAACTCATTAATCCCACATTCACGGGCATACCGTCCCAGCTCTTCATGAGCCGCGCTGGTGGAGCCACCCAGCTCTGCCATATCACCCACGAGCAGAATCCGGTGACTGTCAATCTCGCGTAATACATCCACTGCTGCCTTAAAGGACTCGGGACTGGCATTGTAGCTATCGTCTATCAATCCTCCACCGCCAGGGGAATCGACAGGATAGAGGCGACCCTTGACCGGCCTGATACTCTCCAGTCCGGCTTTAACCTGATCAAGTCCGGCTCCAGCCTCTATCGCCAGGGCAGAGGCGACTACCGCATTCATCACGTTGTGTCTTCCCAGCAGTGCCAGCCTGACAGCCTTGTGCCGCCCATCGGCATGCAGTAAAAAGGACTGGCTGCCATCGTCGTGGCGTTGTTCGTCACTGGCGAAATAGTCCGCTGCCGAATCGGAAGTAGAGAAAGTAACGATTCTGCGGCCTTCTGCCCGTGCCTGCCAGGCTTTAAAATACGCATCGTCGAGATTCAACACGACAGTGCCTGTAGGGACAATACCGTCGATGATCTCACCCTTGGCACGTGCTACGCCCTCAAGGCTGCCAAAGCCCTCGATGTGGGCGTGGGCGGCCCGGGTAATTGTTGCCACCATGGGCATTACCAGGTTCACGCTGTAGGCAATTTCTCCTGCGCGATTCGCGCCCATTTCCACAACTCCGAATTCGTGTTGCCTGTTCAACCGCAGCAGTGTCAAAGGGACACCAATCGTGTTGTTAAGATTCCCGGTCGTCGTCAATGTTGAGCCAACCTGCTCCAGTATGCGGCCGGTCATTTCCTTTACCGTGGTCTTGCCCTGACTGCCGGTAATACCTATGAGCGTGGCTCGTGATCGCTGTCGATTCAACAGCGCCAGGGTTCCCAGAGCCCTTGAGGTGTCTTCCACCAGAAGCTGCGGCAGAGCATTGTCGGCCCGCCGACTGACAATTGCGGCGCAGGCACCTTTTTCTGCGGCATCTTCGACAAAATCATTGCCATCAAAGTTGTTACCTTTGATGGCAATGAACAGGTCACCCGGCTCAAGGGTTCGACTATTTATTGAAACAGATTCGAACCCGGTATTTCTGCCGTGCAGCTCGCCAGCCAGATGCGGTGCTACGCCTTTTAAATCCATCGCCTCTATCAATGCGGTTACGTCCCCTTCCGGGACCTGCCCTGGCGCTGCTGTAAGGCAAGCCGCACCTGGCTGGTATCACTGAATACGGTTTTGTGACCGCCAATATCCTGGTAATTTTCGTGCCCCTTGCCGGCCACCAGCACTATGTCTCCGGGATTGGCGTTACTAACGGCATACTGGATTGCCTGCGCACGGTCTCGAATCACTTCAACACCGCTATGACTCTCTATGCCCGACATTATGTGACGGACAATGTCCTCACCGCTTTCCTTGCGTGGATTGTCATCGGTTATTACCAGCCTGTTGGCATAGGCCTTGGCAATCTCCCCCATCATCGGCCGCTTGCCACGATCACGATTGCCGCCGCAGCCGAAGACACACCAGACCTCACCGTCAAAATGATCGCGAATAGCCAACAGCGCGCTTTTCAGCCCATCGGGCGTGTGAGCATAGTCAACCACACAGGTAAGTTCGTCACTGCTGCCGACAATCTCCATTCGTCCCCGCACCGGCTTCAGGTTGGCGACCAGGCCCAATAGCCTGGCTATGTCGATCGGTCCTGTCCGTTCGAAATAACTGAGCAACGTAGTGATTACCGCCAACACGTTACTGATATTGAAATACCCGAACAACGGGCAATTGACGGCTCCTTCGCCGTGAGGAGTGACGATTTCAGCCCTGAAACCATGCCTGTCCAACTGGATATTCCTGGTGTGTACCGTAGCCGTGTGATTGTCCAGACTGTACGTGAAAGTCTTAACCTCCCTGGCAACGGCGTCCATCATGTACAGTCCGTAGCTGTCGTCCAGATTGATTACCGCCGCCTGAAGCCCGGGAACGATGAACAGCTTGCGCTTGTTGTCCGCATAGCTCTCCATGCTGTTGTGGTAATCAAGGTGATCGCGGGAAAGATTGGTAAACAGAGCGGTGTCAAATTTGACAGCCTCAACACGATGTTGGTGCAGTCCGACGGATGAAACTTCCATGGCCACGACTTCCACGTTGGCTCTTTTCAGTTCTGCAAGAGCTGCCTGCGTAACCACCGCATCCGGGGTTGTGTGCTGTGTCTCCTGTAAATTGCCGTATTTGCCGAATCCCAGCGTACCGACAACGCCGCACTCCTCGCCTGCAGCTTCAAGTACTTGCGCAATGAACTGACTGCAACTGGTCTTGCCATTGGTGCCGGTAATACCAATCACTTTCAATGAGCTGCTCGGGTCTCCATAGAATCGGGCTGCAACTTCACTGATCTGTGCAGTAAGATTGTCAACCGGAATGACGGGCACACCCTTGACGTGCTGAACTTCCTGCCAGGACCCACCGGATTCAGCCAGCACTGCAACTGCGCCACTGTTTATAGCGTCATCAATATAGTCCCTGGCATCGTGATTGCGACCGAAACAGGCAATAAAAAGGTCTCCCGACCGCAATAGCCTGCTGTCCATTTTCACTCCGCTTACCTGAACGTCAATCTCACTGGACTGGGAATCGCTCAATCGACAGGCAATCCCCGCCAGAAGAAAACTGAGCGGTACTGTATTGGTAACTTGTTCCGCAGTATCCATGCTGACTCAGGTTGCTCCCCTTTCAATTTTTTCCCCGGGCCTGTCCGGTGGGATATTCAACAGGCGCATGGCGCCGGCTGCGATTCGGGAGAATACCGGTGCCGCAACCTGGCCTCCGTAATGTTCGCTTCCCTTGGGCTCGTTAACCACTACTACGACGACAACTTCCGGATCGCTGGCTGGCACTACTCCGACAAACAGGGAATTGTGAATATCTTTTTCATAGCCGTATTTACCGACCACTCGCGCTGTCCCGGTTTTCCCGGCCACAGAGTAAAACGGTACGCGCGCCTCGGCCGCCGTTCCTCCGTAGGCTGGATCAACCACTGTCTGAAGCATCTCGAGCAGCTTTCGACTGACGTCCGCGCTTATAACCTGGTTGCGCTGGAGCGTGGCAAGGCGGTTTTCATCGAGCTTCAGCAGGGACAGGGGTTTTCTGTACCCGTCGTCGGCCAGGACCGAATAGGCCTGAGCAAGCTGCAGGGTCGAAGACGCCAGGCCGTAGCCAAAAGAAAGCGTAGCTGCTACGCTTTCTT
>Ga0209578_10001700_pt1 | contig 19806 bp, 20 predicted proteins | sample tdAd472_FD_187127 | JGI IMG/M metagenome (GOLD analysis project Ga0209578, IMG submission 187127) | Marine sediment microbial communities from the Atlantic coast under amendment with organic carbon and nitrate - tdAd47.2 (SPAdes)... | ecosystem: Environmental > Aquatic > Marine > Coastal >...
AAGTGCGGATCGGCTTCGACCTCTCGCGAGTTTAAGCGGCTGGTCGGCAACATTGTCGCTCAAGATGAGGCGTACAATCACATGCCGGACTATTCAGTCCGGTTAGACGAAAACATGGTCGTATTTGTAAACCGTCACGCGGAAAAGCCGCAAGCTCTGGCGGCTCCATCCGGGGCGATCCGTTTGAGCCCTGACGTTTATCAGGAAGCCCGTAAGGTTGCGCCGGGATGGGATATCTACACGCTAGAGCAAGAATGGCGCGAATGGATGGCCGACGGTGGTCTCGATGCACCGGCCAACCCGGACAGGGCATTCTTAGGGTTCTGCCGGAAAATCTTTGAGAAACGCGGCAACCCTTAGCCGCTTCTACCCTTCTGTTCTTCAAGCAACAACTCCAAGCCCTGCCAAAGGGTAAGATCGCGCGTTGAACAAAAAGCCCGGAAATCATCCACCACGCGCTTCGGGCCAGGTATCGAAACTTTGTCCTGCGGCTCTTTGCGTTTGGGGCCAGGTTTAAGGCGCGTCGTTGGCTCCCTGTTGACGAAGCCAAGATCGGCACCGGCCCTGACGGCCTCGCTTAATGAGCCGCCATCGACCTTTGGCCGAGGCTTGGGCGCTGGTGTTGTCTTGGGCAGGTCGATCCCACCTGAGAAGCCGTATTTCCCGCTCATGTCACTTGCTCCTTGGTAAGGGTTGCAATGACGGTTTGTGCGTAGTCGCGGGCATTCTCGATGGCTCCGGTCACCTGCTTCATGGCCTTGTCGGATACAGACGCGGTTTTGCCCTGCATTTCTTGCGTCACGATGTCAGGCAGCTCTGACAAGAGCACACCGTCCCGGAATATGCGGGTGTAAGGCGCGCGCTTGGCGATCCGAACGGGTAGCGTCGGGATGTTGTTGAGCTCCATTTCTTGCCGCACGTCGCGCTCATCCGTGGTCTGGAACGCGGCGTTGGTGCGAGTGAACAAGAGGGCGTAGTTGATTTGCGCGCGGATCATGTTTGCTGTGGTTTGCACCAAGCGAACCGCTTGCGCGGCTTGCCGGGCTTCCATGGGCGAGCCATCGAGCGGGATGATGCACAAATCGGTCCGCGATAGCGCGAAAGTGACGATCTGATCCTTCGACCCTTCAAGGTCGATAATGAGATAGTCAGCCTCGTCGGATAGGCTGTCGATGAGCTCGACCGTCTCTTCGGCCTGCGGTCGCGCATGAACTGTGAAAGGAACGTCTCTGCCTTCGGCTTCGCGCGTCTGGGCCCATGCAAGGATGTTGGCGTTTGGGTCCAGATCGAGAATCGCAACGCGACCGCCAGAAATAGCGATCTGTTCAGCCAAGAGCATGGCGGACGTAGTTTTCCCCGAGCCGCCTTTCGGGTTTGCGAAGGTGATTACATACATGACGGTAGATTGCCTGCGTTTAACTCTAACGTCAACTATGTCGTTAACATTAATTATAAAGTTAACTTTAACGACATAGTTAGAGTTAACTTCGAGAATACTTTGAGACGTTCGACCTCGTCACATCTAGGTCGTTCAACCCTACGGGTTTTCAGTAATGGAACCGCAGTTGCGCAATCTCTAGGCTTTGGCCATCGCCAGCTCCACTGACCCGGTAGACCATTCGATCTTCCTGAGAAATCCGCCGGGACCACCAGCCAGTCAAATCGCCCTTCAAAGGTTCCGGCTTGCCGGTTCCCTTGAAGGGGGTCCGCTTGCACTGCTTGATCAGCTCGTTGATCCGGTCGCGTACCTTGTCGTTGGTGTTGACCCAGTATTGATAGTCTTCCCAGGCCTGATCGGAAAAAACCAGCTTCACTCGGTCAGCTCACGCTCTTCGCCAGTTCCAGCATCGAGTTGCGCGATCGACGCGCGCAAGCGGGATGCGTTTTTCGGTGTGGACAAGAGGTGCAACGTCTCGTTGACGGCGTTCCAAGTGTCCAAGGACACGACCACAACGGACTCGCCCTTCTTGCGCGTCACGACAACTTCCTGCTTGTCGTGGATCGCTCGATCCATGACGCCCTTCAGTTGAGCTCGTGCGTCTGAGTAGGTCATAACATCCATCGCGACTCTCCTTGTTGTCGCAACCTTATATGTACAACATTAAGTACAAGTAAAGAGGTCGCGCCAAACAAAGGTTCACATTGATGCGAAGCTCACGCTTCCATGCGCGCTTTTGGTTAAAAGCTCGCATGAGGGTGAGAGCGGACGTTCATGGAGAGCGCAGCGAAATTCCGGTTCGAGCCCATCGCGTCGCTTGCTGCGCCCCGTTCGAACTGGCGCAATGCGTGGTATGCAGACATGGCCAATGATTAGGGCGGTCGAGTGACGTAGTTCCCCGACCGTCACCAGCGCTGCAGCGCAGCTTCGCCGAACCGGCCGTTCAATCGACCTTCGGCATGACGGGCCGGGCGATCGACGGCACAGCGGGACAAACCGGTCCGTTTTGCTGTTTCTCTTCTGTGTGAGACAGGAATGGCCAATGCCGAACCAACAACGCGGCAAAACAGGAGGTCGGGCCGAAATCAGGTCTCTGTTGGCGGCCTGTCAGGCTGGCGAGCGTGTCGTTGACCGCATAAGCCAACTGTCAACCCATTTGGTCAGCCAGACTTTCCGCCTCAGAAAAACCTTTTGCGAGACCCTGCTCGGCCGCTTCTGGGCCAAAGGCCAGACCTTCCGCACGCAATATTGTGGTGTCGGTCAAGCCGATAACGGTAAGGATGTCGCGCAGGTAGTTTCCGCAGTGCTCAAACGCGCTCATTGGACCTTCTGAGTAAATCCCACCGCTGCCTACAACAACCACCACCTTTTTGTCGGACAAAAGTCCGACAGGTCCGCTTTCCGAATATTGGAACGTCTTTCCAACTCGTAAGATGTTGTCAATCCAGGATTTCATAGTCGATGCAACGCTGAAATTGTGCATTGGCGTACCCAGCACGACGACATCCGCATCGATCAATTGCGACACATAGGTGTCAGAGGCTGCCAAGGCAGCCTGGTTTTCTGGTTCGGGCTCGTCACCAGTAGCGAAGAACGCGCGCAGATGGGTTGGACCGAAGTGAGTGGGGGGCGTCGCCACGAGATCCAGGTCCACAACTTTTGTGTCGGGATGCGCCGCAACGTATCGGTCGATGAATGCCTTGGAAACAGCCCGCGAAGCCGATTTCTCCAAGTCTGGGCTAGATTGAACGTTCAATAACACCGCCATACGAACTTCCTTCCGTTAAAAATGCCTAGGATTGTGGGTGCGCGCCAGTTAGCTCGCGCCCTCGCACCAAAGGTACATGTGCGACTTGGTTTTGCAACAAGTTTCCGAAGATGAGTGTCTCCACTGGGCTCTGGGCCGTCATCTGAGTATTCCAGTTGGATATTCCATGGCTGAAGGACCGCTTCTCGCGTCTTTTTGCCAAGTTCTGTCTGCACCTGCAGAAGGCTGGGGCAGCATCTCCGGCGATGTAGGCCCCGGTCGCGAACTGCAGTTACCAGCCGGTCGAGCGAGTAAACCGACCGGCCGCAGTGTCCGCACACCGGCCTTTGGTGCCTCACGCAGCGAACGTCGGCTTTCGTCTCATGCGAGCTTTATTCTAAAAGCTCGCATAAGTGGCCATGCCAAAAAGCCAACAAAACATGGGGAAAATGCCCAGTCGCGCAACATGTGTCTTTCATCATGCAAGGTTTGTTGGTATTATCCCGCTATAACCTCGCAAGGATTTGCCCGTGAAAACTGCTTCCGAGACCACCTGGAACAAGGGCCGCGTCGTGGGCAAAAAACCTCCGCTGACGCCCGACCAAGTATCGCTGATCCGGATGATCCTGCGCCAGGAAAAAGCCTTGCGTGATCTGGCGCTGTTCAACACCGCCCTCGATACCAGTTTCCGGGGATCGGATCTGGTGCGGTTGCGGGTGGCGGATGTGGCCACACCTGTCGGGGTGCGCGAGATCGTGGAAATCCGGCAGAAGAAGACCGAAGCCCGCAATGCACGCCCGGTCCAGGCGCGGCTGTCCTCGGGCACGCGCGACAGTCTGCGCACCTATCTCGCAGCTTCAGAAAAGCCGTTGCACGGCTGGCTGTTCACGGGGCAGGGGGCACGGTGGTCCCAGTCCCATCTCAGTGAAAGTCAGCTCTGGCGGCTGTTCAGGGCCTGGCTGGAAAAGGCGCGCCTTGATCCCAGCCTTTACGGTTTGCATTCACTGCGCCGGACCTTCCCGACCCATATCTACCAGCAGACCGGTAACCTGCGCGCGGCCCAGCTGCTGCTCGGCCATGCCAGTATTGAAAGCACTAAGGAGTACATCGGTACCGAACAGGCCGAAGCCCTCGAAATTGCGCGCAAGTATCACCTGTGACGCCCATGCAGACCTATCTTGAGAAACGCCAGCCTGCGCAGAAAATGGCCCGGTTCTACCGGATGTCCGTCATGCCGAACTTGTTTGGCGAATGGACGCTCTACCGCGAATGGGGCCGCATAGGGCAGGGCGGTCAGGTTCGGATGGATTGGTTCGCGGATGAAAATCAGGCCGTCGCGGCGCTGATTACACTGGAAGCCTCCAAGCGTCAGCGCGGCTACTGGGTGGAGCCTCAGCAGCTCGCGATGTTTGGATAACTTTATTGGCCCAATTTACATCTGAGCGGGGTGTCTATATGTCCTTAGGACATATAGACACCCCGCTCGAACCTAATCATGCTTTTGTTTGTTTTAAGAACATCTCTTGACATGACGCCATCCTTACCCCTATGTCCTAAGGACATAGGGGTAAGGATGGCAGATGAATTTTACCGAAGGTCTCGAAAAGGCTATAAATGACAAGGACTTACCAGTCATAACCTTCTACGACTTCTTCGTTCTGGGCTACCACCTGTTTCACAAAAAGGCGCTGAACGGCGAGCCGTTGAAGCGCCTCCCGCACGACTGGGATCAGACACGCGCCAAAAATGCGCTACGGCGCCTTGAGGCACGGAAGGCGCTTGTCATGGACTCTGACTTCCGCTCGGGCGTGTGGCGTGTGACGCAATCAACGAGAGCTGGGTCGGCGGAAGAGGTCGCCTGCATCGCTGATCCTTTCGCCTACGTCTCGCATCTATCTGCCATGCAGCGCTATGGGCTTACTGACCGCAGCCCACAGGCGCTACACCTGACAACCCCCAAAAGACCCCTGTGGAATGCGCTCCGGGATAAACGTCTTCATGTAGACCTGCCCGATCTCGACCAAATTGAAGCGCCCGTTCTGAATAGGCCTGGCTTCAAGGATACGATCCGTCGCCGCCCGATCGTGGTGCATGTATCAAGCCACCCCTGGACACCGGCCCCCGTGAGTGGTGAGGAAACGCGGATCACTTCAATTGGCCAAACCTTTGCTGACATGCTTGCCGAACCACAGCTTTGTGGGGGCATGCGCCATGTTCTCGATGTCTGGGAAAATGAGGCGGATCAGTGGGTGCCCGAAATTATTGCCGCAATTGATCTCCTCGACAGTAAGATCGCAAAAGTTCGCGCAGGCTATATTCTGTCTGAAGTCATGGATATAGATGATCCGGCGCTGCACAACTGGGAGCAGTTTGCTCAACGGGGCGGATCGCGCAAACTCGACCCTGACGCCGAGTACGCCCCTGAATTCTCAGAACGCTGGATGATTTCAATAAATGTCTGACACTGACCCGCACGCGCAAGATACAAAATTCGACATCGTCGATGTTGATGTTCGTGCATGGGTCGAAACCGCGCGTGCAAACCCAACGCTCTATCGAGATCGCCAGGTAACGGAAATTGTCTTGGGGGCAATTGGCCTAGCCCCTTCATTATCGAAGACACTCGTTTTGAAGGGCGGGGCGGTCATGGCCCTGGCTTTCAAAAGCAATCGGGTCACCGGGGATGTTGATTTCACCTCGATGGCAGAGCCCGCCGACCTGACGGAAAAGATCATCACCGAACTGAATGAGGTTCTGCCTCGCACCGCGATCAAGCTCGGCTACCCCGATCTCCTCTGTCGAGTGCAATCGGTGAAGAAGATGCCGCGCGCAGAGAACTTCGAAGATCACGAATTCCCCGCGCTCCGGGTCCGCATTGGCTCTGCCAAGCGTGGCACAGGTGAAGAGGCCCGGCTGGCGGACGGCAAGGCAAGCCGGGTTCTTGATGTCGAGATCAGCTTCCGTGATCAGGTCTATGCCTTCCAGGAGCTGAACCTGCACGGGGCCGGTGTGGCGGTGCGTGCGTTCACCATTCATGAGCTTGTCGCTGAAAAATTCCGTGCGTTGCTTCAGCAACCCGTACGCAAGCGCAACCGGCGACAGGATGTCTACGACATCGCATTTCTGATTGGCGAGCATGATTTCAGCGGCGCTGACAAAACAGCCATCTTGACCACATTGATCGAGAAATGCCGCAGCCGTGGGATCGAGGCCAAGCCAGAGTCCATGGATGACCCGGAAATCAAGCAACGCGCCCAGGCCGATTGGGAAACGCTCGCCCTCGAAATTGGTGACCTTCCGCCTTTTGAAGAGCGCTTTGCTCTCATGCGCGATCTCTATGTTTCGCTGCCATGGGACAGTATCAAGAAAGCCCTTTAATTCATGAATTTGTTCAACCGTAAGACCCTGAAGCGCCACGTCAAAGCCGATCCGATCCCGTCAGACCACCTGGCTGCGCTGGAAGCCTGGGCAGAGTTGATCAGCTCTGGTCGGATTGAACGCCTGAAGGAAACCGCCCTGCATGGGCAGTTCGCCTCCAAGATCGTTGAAGGTGTTCTCGGCTACCACGGCCCGGCTGGCGGGGCAGATTACAACGTCTCAACCGAACAAAATATTCTGCGCGGCAGCGTCGATCTGGCGCTTGGCCGTTTTGGCGGCAAGACGCCTGACATCGTGGCACCATTTGAGCTGAAGGGCGCGGATACCCGCGACCTCGATGCAATCATGCCGGGCCGGAACAAGAGCCCCGTTCAACAGGCGTGGGAATACGCCATGAACGCGCGCGGCGTAAAATGGGTGTTGGTCTCGAACATGATCGAGCTGCGCTTCTACGGCTTCGGGGAAGGCACCTCGGCCTACGAGGAATTCCGCCTCGACCAGCTGACAGACCCGGAAGAATACGCGCGCTTCATGCTGCTCCTGTCAGCGGAAAACCTGCTGTCTGGCCGCACGGCTGATCTGCTGAAAGAAAGCCGCCGCGAAGACAAGGACATCACCGACAGCCTGTATCAGGACTACAAGGACCTGCGCCTCAAGCTCCTGAGCGCTGTCCAAAAAGCCGATGCCGCGATCGCGCCCCTCGATGCGATTGCCCTCGCGCAGAAGATCCTCGATCGGGTGCTATTCATCGCCTTCGCCGAAGATACCGGTCTGCTGCCAGACAACACGCTGGAAAACGCCTTCGTCGCGCGCGACCCTTACAATCCTCGCCCCGTCTGGGACAATTTCAAGGGTCTGTTCCGCGCCATCGACGAGGGTAACAACGAGCTGAAAATCCCGCGCTACAACGGCGGCCTGTTCCGTGAAGATACGGTGATCAACGGGCTCAACATACCCGATGACATCTGCGAAGGGTTTAAAACCCTGGGCGAGTATGACTTCGCCTCCGAAGTCTCGGTCACGGTCCTCGGCCACATCTTTGAACAGTCCATCGCGGATGTGGAACGCCTGCAAGCGATCGCGCGCGGTGAAGAGGAAGAACCCGAGAAAACCACCGGCACAAGCGGGCGGCGCAAGCGTGACGGGGTGGTCTATACCCCTGATTACATCGCGCGCTTCATCGTGGCCGAAACTCTGGGCACGCATCTGCGGGAAATCTTCGACGACACCTTGCGCGCTCACGCCAAGAAGGGCGCGGATATCACCGACTACGAAAACATTCCTTGGCGAAAAAAGTCGGCCGAGCTGGAAGCCTGGCAAGCCTATCGCGATCGCCTGAAATCCTTGCGCATTGTCGATCCCGCCTGTGGCTCCGGTGTGTTCCTGATCATGGCCTTCGACTTCATGAAGGCCGAATTGACCCGCGTGAACGACAAGATCAAAGACCTGCTGCCCAAGGCCGAGCATTTTGGCGATCTGCTCGACTATGTCCCCGACAGCGAAATTCTGACCGACAACCTCTTCGGCGTGGACGTGAACGAGGAAAGCATCGAGATCACCAAGCTGTCGCTCTGGATCAAGACCGCCCGGCGCGGCAAGGTTCTGGACAGCCTGTCGGGCAGCATCCGCGTCGGTGACAGCCTGATCGAGGACAGCAACTTCGCCTATCTCGACCACGCCTTCACCTGGGAAACGGCCTTCCCCGGCGTCTTTGCCGAAGGGGGCTTCGACGTGGTCCTGGGCAACCCGCCCTATGTGCGGATGGAATTTCTGAAGCTGCTGAAACCCTATCTGGAAAAGCGCTATGAGGTCGTTTCCGACCGGGCCGATCTCTACTGCTATTTCTACGAACGCGGCCTGCGCTTGCTGAAGCCGGGCGGGCGCTTGGGCTATATTTCCTCGAACACCTTCTTCAAGACCGGATCAGGCAAGCCCCTGCGCGAATATCTACTGAAGGAAGCCACCATCGAAAGCGTGGTCGATTTTGGCGACCTGCAAGTCTTCGAGGGGGTGACCACCTATCCGGCGATACTGACCATGAAACGCGGGGTCGCGCCCAAGGGGCATGAGCTGCGTTTCTGGAAAGTAGATGCCCTGCCGGAAAACAACTTCCTCGCCACCTGGGAAGCTGCCGCCGGCCCATATCCACAAATGGCCTTGGGTGCCGGGTCATGGGAACTGGAAAACCCCGCCCTGCGCGCCCTGCGCGACAAGATCAGGACAGGCAGGAAAACTCTAAAGGACGTTTACGGATCACCGCTCTACGGTATCAAAACAGGCCTGAACGCTGCCTTTGTGATCGACAATGCCACCAAGGAGCGCCTCTGCGCTCAAGACCCAAAGTCTGCCGAACTGCTGAAACCCTTCCTCGAAGGCAAAGACCTGAAGCGCTGGCGGGCCGAACCGCGCGGCCTGTGGCTGATCTACATTCCCAAGAACCGGATCGACATTGACGATTATCCCGCCATCCGGGAATGGCTGCTGCCCTTCAGGGACAAACTGGAAAAGCGCGCCACGAAACAGGAATGGTTCGAGCTCCAACAGGCGCAGGAGGCCTACTTGCCTTACTTTGAGGGCGCAAAGGTGCTCTACCCTGAGTTTTGTAATGTGCCACAGTTCCAGTTGGAAGACGGGCATTTTACGAACAACAAATGCTACTTTATCGGTTCAGACGACGCATGGCTCGCAGCTTTCCTGAACTCCAAGGTGGCCTGGTTCACGATCACTGGAAACAGTGTTCCTGTTCGTGGTGGTTTCCATCAAATGCACTCCCAGTTTGTCGAGCAAGCAGTGATACCAAAAATTTCAGCTGAGCAGAAAGCCGACCTTGAGGGCCTAACCAACAGTTGCCAGACAGCGGCCCAGAAACGCCTAGCGCTACAAACCGCTCTCACGCGCCGCCTACCAGACCTCTGCCCGCCTGGACGCGAACCCAAGCTGACCAACAAGCTCAAGGAATGGTGGACACTGCCCGATTTTGCCGCCTTCCGCGCCGAGGTGAAGAAGGTCTTCAAAGCCGACATCCCCCTGACCGATCGCTCCGACTGGGAAGACTGGATCAACCGCGACCGCGCCGAAATCGCCCGCCTGACCGCCGAAATCGCCCAGGCCGAAGCCCAGATCGACAGCATCGTCTATGATCTGTTCGATCTGACCGAAGACGAAATCGCGCTTCTGGAAAGCGTAGGTTAGCCATGTGTTTGCAAACCAATATTCATTATGGAAGGCGCACTCTTGGACACATCAAACATTCCTCCCTCGATCCGCCGCCAGTGGACGCAGCCTGATATACCAATAATCGTTCGCTCTGGCCTGAAAGGCGACAAGCTGACGGCCCGTCTGCCGTATCGCGCTGACAATCGCCAATGGCTCACGGGCTTGGCGACGGGCAACCGCAGGCCAACAATCCGCTTTGCACATATGGAAAAATCCTGGAAACTTCCCCTGAGCTGGCTCAACCGCTTCGTAGATGGTGCGTTGGATCGCTATGGTCGGGTCTATGTCGTTCAGCCATTTCGAGAAATGGAGAAGTGCGCACCGGCCTGTCGCAATGCAGTTGGGCATGACTGTCAGTGTTCGTGCATGGGCGCAAATCACGGGGCAGGTGACGGCAACGGCTGGTTTGATGTGTCAGACACGTTCTCGTTTCGATGGGGACCGCAGGAAGCCGCGATCCGCCTTATGACTCGCCGCACCTGATCCGCGTCAATCCTCGAAGAACCGTCCGTCGATAGCTTTGGAAAAGCGCAGGAACGCGGTCACGCTATCAAACACGAAACGGGCTTCTTCCATCTGCACTAGGTCGCGATTGTCGTGCGCGAACGACTGGTCGTTGCGGACCGGATTCATCGCTTCAAAAACACTGATGGAGCTTTTCACAATACGTTCTGAAATCGGATTCAGGTTCTGCTGCTCGCGCAGAATCTTTACGTATTTAGCCACCCGTGCGTGAAGCGCATCGTCCTTGCCGCACTCTCCGCCACCATGTTTGCGGACAAGAGACGCAAAGCGCTTCATGCAATATGTGTGAAGGCGGTCCAGAGCTGCCTGTGGCTTGTTCGCGTCCAGATCGCGGCGTATTGAAGCAACAAGCTCTTCCAGCGTTTCATTCGGCTCAAACGTCTCGATTGCAGATGTGTCAATGGCGTCCGCACGCCCCTCGATACGGGCAACAATGGAAAAATAAGACTCCTTCAGCTTGCCCTCGTTCGGCACAGATGGCGCAAACCCTATTGCCTCCCGATATTCCCACATTTCGCGCAATATCTTCGCCACAAGCGCCGGTTGGGCACGTTCAATAAACGAACGCAGTCTCTTTGCCTTTGACGTTCCACGACCGTTAAAGAGCTGCGACTGGTCTTCTGGGTCAATAGCAATCGTTTCATAAAAGAAGTCATTGAAGGTGCGGTCGCTGAAATCCAGGACATATCCCGAATCCATTCCAAGCGCCTGCTCCAGTGCCTCGCGTTCGTGGCGAGGAATCAGCTTCTCATATGTTTTGCTGGCTATCATGCCGTGCAAATACTGCACCAAACGACAACAATCGAGACTGTCTTCCGTCATCAACCAGATTCAGCACGTAGAATCTGCCTGCGTCGTCCCGGCGACAGACCTCTGTTGATATGGCAACTGAGATATCCAGATGCGTCGCCTCCGGGCATCCCATGCCCGTCCGCGCGAAGCGCCGGGCCTGTCGGAGGGTGGCCTTCAGGCTGCCCTCCGACAGGTCACCCTGAAACCATCCACGGCCAGGATCAAACCATAACGCAAAAGGCCCCCGCCTGCTGACGGGGGCCTCGATCATTCGGCTTGATTGAATGCTATTCAGCGGCCATCCTGTCGGCCCGCGCGGTGCGGGCCATGATGTAGTCCACGGCCTTCTGCGCCTCGGACGCGGCCCGGAAAATCGCGCGGCTGTCTTCTTTCATCGCCTCAAGCCACCCTTCAACATAGGCGGCGCTCTGGTCGAACTCAGGTTCCACCCCGATCTGTGCGCAGAGCATGCAGTTGCCAATCTCCGCGACCAGCTCCTCGAAGGCGTAGGCCTTGCGATCATTGAACCGACCCAAACGGTCCAGCCGCTTTGTCGCCCCTGTCCAGTGGGTCAACTCATGCGCCAAGGTGCCGTAATATCCTGCGGCCTTGTGAAACGTGCCAATCGGCGGCATGTGAATCCGGTCTGTCTTGATGTTGTAATAGGCGCGCGGCTCCTCGGTGCTGTCGATCTGCGCACCGGTTGCGGCAAAGAACGCCTCCAGCTCGGGGTCGACCACGGTGCCAAGATCACGGGGCGGATCAGGCAGGATGTAGAATTCGGCGGGCAAGCCCTCGATTTGGTCGGCATTAAACACGCGGTAGGCCTTGGCATAGGGAATCTGGCGTTCCTCGCCGTTCTCGTCCTCGCGCTCGACGGTGCCGTATTTCACGACGGTAGCGGATTTCTCGCCCTTGCGGACATGGCCCCCCAGTTGCTTGGCCTGATTGAACGTCATCCAGCGGGCTGAACTGTAGTCCTTGGCCATCGCCGTGGCCCAAAGCATCAGGATGTTAATGCCCCGATAGGCTTCGCCGTTGAACCGTTCCGGCAAGCTAACCGATGCCCCGCTGCCGGTCCAAGGCTTGCGCCAGGGCGGCGTTCCCGTCTCGATCTGCGCGATGATCTGATTGGTGACATGGGTGTAAACGTCAAACTTTTCTGCGGTCATTTGTGACCCTCCTTTGAGTGACGCGGTCCGGGCCTCTTCCCCTTTCCGCCAATGGGCGGGCCTTCCTGTTCTGTTGTTTGGAATGCCCATGCATTCCGAACGGCAGAGCAGGTAAGGGCAAAGCCCGTCCTGCGGCCTGGCGGGGCCGTGACAACCGGGTGGAGGGCGTGAATTTGGGAGGGAACCGCGCGCCTGCGCGTGGGAGGAACCGGAATTCAGGGCCGGAACCGACGCCAACGGCGGCGCTTGCCGGTTTTCTCGGACCAGCCAGGATGGCAGGCGGATCAACAGGATTTGGAAACTGTCAGGGTTGGGGTGAGCAGGCGTCAGCCTGTCGATCCCCTGCCCTGCCTATCGCTCAAAGCGAGACCGGCGCACGCCGGGATCACATATTTTCTATGGCTGATTTATCAGTGGTATTCGTCAATTTATCCAACAAACTCAATGCAGGTGTACTGATATCCCCGTCCGGAATAATCAAAATATTGGCTCTCCTTCGCGCTTCGAAACTCATTCCAAGCCAAGCCGGAATCCTGCGGCAATGCGCAGGTTCCACCATTGAGGTGGGCTGTATGAGCGTGGGACGCCTTGGGTAGTTCATCTCCAAAGCAAAACGCTGTCATGTACGGAGCTGATTTACTTTTGCTGCCCCAGACGACCATTCCATCGCGCGACACGATAAATGCAACCGGCTTGCTGGACAGCCCAACAAATCGCAAAGCACTCGCCTGGAGTGAGCACTCGAAACGGTTTCCTATCTCGCACAGGGAATCTGTATTCCAGCCAATCCCGCTAAACTCATCTCTGAGAAGGTTTGCAGGCATAAGTAGCCACGACGCAAACACGTTGGCCTCGGTTTCTATCTTATCCCTGAAATCGTTCAGGGTATCATCGCTGTCTTCGAAACGATCCCGCAAACCCCGATGGCACATGAAGTGTCCCAGCTCATGGGCATATGTGAACCGTTGACGCCGCTTGTTCTCGATTTCCGAGTTCAGCAAAATCGTCCACTTGTCGGTGTTCTTTGTTTTAACAAGACACCCTTCGAAGGAATCGTAGCTGCCTATCTTGGTTTTCAGTTCGCCGCCAAAATCGCTGTTCTGAAGTGCGCCATCAATGAGCTTTGAAATATCCAGTGGGTAAGTGTTCGGGCCGTGGTCCTGCCAGAGCCTTGTAAGGCGGTTGGCCTCCTTCATCGGAGGGCGGCTAATCGTCGTCGTCAAAACCTGAAACTATCCTCTCAATCGTGCGCTTGTCATTCTCAGACAGCTTATGGAATTTTCTGAAAAAGGCATCCTCGATTTGTCGGTCAGAAGGCTCGTCTTGCGTATCGTCCAAGAAGAACTCTGGCGACGCCCCAAAATGATTTGCGATTTTTAGCAACAACTCAGCGGACGGCTTGGCATTCTTCTTGTTTTCGAGTTGCCAGACATATGCCTTTGAAGACCCAAGGACCGTCGCCAGCTCCTCCTGCGTCATGTTCTTGGATGTTCGGATTTTTCTGAGCTTTTCGCCAAATTTTTCTGACATGCAAGATTCTCTCTGTTCGCGGGTTGACAGAAGTATAGCGATCACTATATCTGACCTCAAGTGTAGTACTAGCTATACTTATGTAAACCAAAATGGAGAACGAAAAGATGGCTGACAGAAAAGTTACCGCGTCGGGAAAAGACAAGGACGGCGACATCACCAAGCTTTGCAAATCAGGCGAGGCATGGTCCCCACGGATGAAGGCTGACGCGATCCGCGATATCGAAAACGGCACGCACACCTACTACGTCCAGCAGCCTGGTACGTCTCGTGTCGACATCACCGTGGTGAACGGAACGAGCGGCAAATACCTTCGCTCAACCGCCGATAAGTCGTCGAGCAACAACTTGGACAATCTCCCTGATTGCTAAGCCTATGACCCTACGACATCAGGGCTCGCAGATAGCATCTACCTCTGCGGGTCCGTTTCAACCTGGCATCCTTGAATGTCATAAAAAGAAGGATTTTATCCCATGCCACAGGATCATCAGATCACCTGTATTATTCCAGACGGTGCGGACTCTGACCGGCGTATTGACAGCATCGGCGGAGCCACTGGTTCCAAGAGTGGTGGTCCTTGGTGCATTAAGCTCGATGTTGCCATCAAAGGTATCGAAGATGGCACTTGGCGCTTCTGGACCAGCGTCAATGGCAACTCGGTCTGGGTCATCATCGCTACGCGGAATGGAAAGAAATACCTGAAAACCGAGGCCGATGGAGCCGAACCGAATAACCTCCTGAGTCTGCCGCGCTGCAAATAGGCCTTGGGACGCGCAACACCCAAGTGCCTGCCCTATCTCAACCCTAACCGGCTGAGGACACCACGCCTGCTTTCTTGACCAACCAAAAGCCGTTTCTCGAATTCGACATTCGACGGCAGGCTTACCAGGGTCAGACGCCACAACGTCTTGTCGTGCCGCCAGCTCGGCGGTCGCCATTCCTGACGTTCCACTCCGACGATCTCCATGCAGTCTGGAAAGTGCAGCCACGGAATCTGCTCGCCACTAAGAGAGTCGCCAACCTGCTCCTGTGGGGCATCGAGGAACGTGAACCCATCTGCCTCCGTCCCGTCCAAAAAGAGGAACCGTGCGGTTTCTTCCTCACCTGGGCAAAGCCCGCTCACGGCAACCCAGTCACCGCAGGTCGGGGCCTTCGCGGCGTCCAGAACAACGCGCCATTTCTTCATCTTGGCCACCCCTCCGCAAACGTCTTTCACCGCTCTCTGTCTCTGTCGCGATCGCGGCCCTGCCCGCGCTCGGACGCATTATCACGCCCGCGCCCGAGAATGTCATCCCGCCGCCCTTGGTCACGGCCCTCGCCGTCACGGGCGACGATGCCCCGCTCGACGGCGGCGGCATCACGTTCCTGCCCGATATCACGCCCACGCCCAAGGATGGCGTTCAGACGCTCCCGAATAGGATCGTCGGGCGCAACCCTCTCCCGCCCGATATCCGGCGCTTGCACCTCGGGTCGATCAACATCGCGCCCCAACACCGCCGCCCGACGCGCATCCATGTCGCCCCGCTCAGCAGCACTAGCCTGCGGCCTCTCAACCTCGCCCATAACCCTCTCCTTGATCCGTGACATCGCCGCCTCGGCGCGGCCCCAAAGCTGATCCAGCCGCTCGCGCGCGGTGGCAATGAAGGCGCGCCCCCGCTCCATCAGCTCAAGCCGCAATTCCAACTGCCGCCAGCCCAGTTCCTGGCGCTGTGCATTGCGCGCCTGAGCCGCGCGGAAAGCCTCGCCGCGCTCTGTGACGATCCCGCGCTTTTCCTGAGCAGTGGCCGATGGGCCGATTTTTGGCTCGGGCTCGCGACTGAGCTCAACCACTTTTTTCTCGTGTTCCAGTGCAAGCTCTTCCTGCCCGCCCCCGCGCGCCCGCTCGACCTGTTGCTCGGCCTCGACGCGCTGAACATCAAGGGACCGGTGGTCGATCCGCTCCGACCGCCCTGCCTGCTCAAGAGCTGTGTTCGCATCCCGCGCCCAGGCTTCGCGCCAGCCCATCAGCAGGTCCGGCGCATTCCAGCTGCGATCCTTCTTCCCGAACCCCTCGCCGGTCAGCTCGCGCATGGTCAGCATGACGTGTGCATGGGGCTGACCTTGGCCATCACGGGCCTTGCCCTCGTGAACGGCTACATCCGCGATCATACCGCGATCGACAAACTCGCGCTGGACGAACCCGCGCAACAACTCCAACCTCTCGCCCCGATCGAGCTCACGCGGCAGCGCCACTTCGATCTCACGGGCAAGTTGGGCATCGCGCCGCTTTTCAACCGCCTCTACCGCATTCCAAAGCTGGTCGCGATCGCGCATCCAGTCGGGCGCATTCTCGGGGGCCATGATCTCGGAATGCACGACCCCGCCTTTGCGAGAATAGTCATGCTCCAACCCCTGCCGGTCATCCCGCAGCCGCCCAGCCGTCCGGTAGGCGGCGGCTGCGACCGATGACCGGCCCCCTGCCCGGCTGATCACTTTCGCACTGAGGTGATAGATAGCCACGGATCGAGCGCCTCTCTTCAAAACAGGGTCCAGCGCCTGGTTGCGCTGGTCGGGAGCGCGAGGGTGAAACCCTCGTTCAGGCGGCGATGCCGCCTTGGGGGGAAGCTGTCCGGCGCGGGGGTTTACCCCCATGAGGACGCGCACGTTGTCGAAGACAATGTATAAGCGCGCATTTAAATCTTTTCAACCTATCAATCCGCCACTACATTCGCCGCCATTATGCCCGAGGTTGCCCATGTCCCAAAGCCGCCCAACCGACGCCCGGATCAAAGAACTGGCCGAGAAGAAAGCCCAGCTCGACGCCCAGATTGCAGCGCTCGATGCCAGGCGGCGTCTCTCCGAAAAGAAAGACGAAGACCGCCTCAAATGGCTCCTGGGCACTTTGGTCTTCGACCGTTTGAGCGCCGAACCTGTTCTTCAGAGCATCGTGCGGCGCGATCTGCCAGACCGCCTCACTCAGCGGGATCGCGACCGGGGGCTCTGGCAGATTCTGTTTCCTGACGCGCAAGAGGACCGGTCATGAGTTTTGTTTTGGAAGCCCGCCACTGGGTGATCATGATCGGCGCTGTGATCGTAGCCGCTGCCGCCCTGATCCTCGCTCCGCAAACGGTCGCGATCTACCCGGTGACCACCTATGCCTTCCCGATCATCGCCGTGGCCACCATCCTCGACACCCTCGGAACCGCCGCAGAGCGCCACAGGACACCGCTGAAGCTCCTCGCATGGCTCTGCCTGTGCGCTGCCACCCTCACAGCCCTGACGCCCCTCAGAGGCCCGCTCAGCGACATGCTGGCGACTGTCCAGGCATGGACGGGCGCTGGCTGGCCCCTCCCCCGTGCCATTTGGGAAGGACTCAAGGGGCTGGCGCGGTATTCTGATCCGCAGAAACAGGCCATGGCGATCTCCTTCGCGCTTGGGGCCTTCGGAGTGGCTGTCGCTGTCAGCACCCCGCTGGTGGCGATCTTCAATCCGCGCATTGGCCGCAACCGCAAATCCCGCACTGGCCCGTGGCAAGCGGGATGGATGGACCCGCGCGACATTGCCCAGCTTGTGCGCAACAAGACCGGCCTGCCCCTCGCCCTGCACAAGGGCAAGCTCCTGCGCTACGTCAAAAACGATGCGAAGGGCTGGCGCGGCGGGCATCACCTCGTCGTCTCCGGCACACGGGGCGGCAAGGGCGTCAGCGCCGTGATCCCGGCGATCCTCGATCACCAGGGGCCGGTCGTCGTCCTGGACATCAAGGGCGAGAATTTCGCCGTCACGCGGCGCCACCGCGAAGAGCTCGGGCGCAAGGTGGCCGTCCTCAACCCCTTCGGCCTCGTCGAGGATGGAAAGGATCAGTTCAACCCGCTTGACTACATCCGGCCCCACGAGCTGGCGCGAGACGTGGCCCTGGTTGCGGACGGCCTGGTCAAACCCGAACAAGGCGACGGGGCGCATTTCTCGGAAATGGCCCGCCAGCTCGTCGCGGCGGCGATCGAAGTGGTCGTGACGCAGGAAGAACCAAACCGTCGCAACCTGATCGCCGTCGCCGACCTGCTTCTGTCCGCAAGCCTCGACGGGACGCTTGAAGCCTGGTCAGAAAACAAGGACCTCGTTGGCCACCGCCCTGCCCAAACCGCCGCCACGATCCTGCGCGCGGGTGACCGTGAACGTGGGTCGATCCAGACGGCAGTCTCAAAGGCTTTCGAATGGATGCAATCCGACAACATGCGGCACTTCCTGGCCGGGTCCAGCTTCCGCATGGATGATCTTCTCGATGATCAAGTCGATCTCTTCATCGCGGTGCCGCTCGACCAGGTGGACAAGCAAGCGATCTTCATGCGCCTGTTTATCAATCTCGTCCTGGGCACGGTCGTGCGCCAGGACGGACGGCGTAAGGTCAAGGCCCCGATCCTGCTGGTTCTTGATGAATTCGTGCGGATGGGCCGCATGGAGCAGATCATGAACATCGCCAACGTCGCCGCAGGGGCCGGTGTCGAAGCGCTGTTTGTCACCCAGGACACGGGCCAGGTCGAAAAAGCCTATGGACCAAACGATGCCCGGTCGATCTTCGGTTCCTGCATCACCAAGCGCGTCTTCAACCTCAACGATATCGAAACCGCTGAATGGGCTGCGCGCCACCTCGGGGAAAGCACTGTCTATTCTCAGCAAATTCGAGAGGGCAAAGCCCCGAACGAGGGCCGGGATTTTTCCTATTCAGAGCAACGTCAAAAGCTCATGACGGCTGAACAGATCACTGGCATGAAGGCAGACGATCTGCTGCTGTTGGTAGGCAACCGGAACCCGCTCAAGGCGAAGCAAAATGTGTATTTCAAGAGCAAGGCCTACCGTGGAAGATTCGATCAAAACCCCTTGAACTGAGGCACGTTTCGCTGCTTTTCGGGCGCATTCTTAGTTGCGAGCACTTCTCCATGTGTTCAGGTTCGGAAAGCTACTGCTGAAATGAGGGGAAATTTTGTAGTGTTAAATATGTGTTATATAATGTGTTACGCTGTGGATAAGTGTTCATAGGACTATGAATTCATTAGGCTTTTAGAAGTGGCCTGTGTGTAGAGTCACGATAAAGCGTGTGTAAAGACACGAAGGAACGTGTGTAAAGACACGAAAGGGCTGTGCCTGTGTGTGAAATCACGAAAGGGCTTGACCGTGTGTGTGAAATCACGAAACATAGGTCATGGTGTGTGAAATCACGAAAGACGGCGACCGCTCTCCCTTGCTGCCTGATCGGCAGGAACAAGGCGACTTTTTTGTATGCGATATCTTTGATGCCGCACCCAAGGGCGACATGGCTTCGATGGCGCATCCGATTTTCTCGCTTTCTACAAAACCAGATCACCGAGTGCGGCGATACGAAGATGGGACGGGGCGAAACTATCTCGAAGTGAAACCTTCGTCCGATGGTCTGGCAACGATCCACGATCGCGATGTGCTGATCTACTGCATCAGTCAAATTATGGCAGCTATCAACAAAGGTCAGAAGGTTTCAAAAATCGTTCGCCTGAAGGCGTTCGACCTTCTGAAAGCAACGAACCGGCCATCGGATGGGCGTGGATATAGCGGCCTTCGAAGCGCCCTCGCCCGGCTGCAAGGGACACAGATTGAGACGAACATCGTGACCGGCGATGTCGAGCAATTGGATATTTTTAGCATCATCGACCGCGCTCGTATCGTACGTGAAACCCGTGATGGTCGGATGCAGGAAATCGAAGTGCAACTCTCTGATTGGGTGTTCAACGCGATCCAAGCGCATGAAGTTTTGACCCTTCACCGGAACTATTTCCGGCTGCGTAAGCCATTAGAGCGGCGCATCTATGAGATCGCCCGCAAGCACTGTGGCTCGAAGAAAGAGTGGAAAATCAGTCTTTCTGCTTTGCAAGACAAGTGCGGATCGGCTTCGACCTCTCGCGAGTTTAAGCGGCTGGTCGGCAACATTGTCGCTCAAGATGAGGCGTACAATCACATGCCGGACTATTCAGTCCGGTTAGACGAAAACATGGTCGTATTTG
>Ga0209578_10001701_pt1 | contig 19803 bp, 18 predicted proteins | sample tdAd472_FD_187127 | JGI IMG/M metagenome (GOLD analysis project Ga0209578, IMG submission 187127) | Marine sediment microbial communities from the Atlantic coast under amendment with organic carbon and nitrate - tdAd47.2 (SPAdes)... | ecosystem: Environmental > Aquatic > Marine > Coastal >...
TCGACCAACTCGTAGTTGGGGCTCGTGACGCTGGTGATGCGGATCGCCATTCCGGACTGATTCGTGATGTCGAGGTATGCCGCCGCCATGGACATGCCGGGCGCCGGTGCAGTCACGACAATATTGCTCGCGAACACGGGCGGGCCGCTTTGTTCGCTACAAGCCGCAAGCAGGAGCACGAACACAAACAGTGGGACTCGAATCACTGCAGCGCCATGATCAGTGGCAGGTCGTGGACGATATCCTCGACCCGGTGAGGAGCACTAAAAAGTGCCTGGAAACGGCCTTGCGGATTGATGACAAGGACAACCGTCGAATGATCCACCGAGTAATTGCCGTCATCCGTCGGCGCCTTCGCGAAGTAGATGCCGAGGGCTTCGGTCAGTTTGGAGACTTCATCCAGGTCACCGGTAATGCCGACATTGCCGTCGCCGAAGAGCGATACATAGTTGCCCATGACCTCGGGCGTATCCCGCTCGGGATCGACGCTGACGAGCACGATGCGCGGCAGCGGGTCCTGGCCTCGTTCGGCCAGTTGCTTCCGAGCCTGGGCAAGTATCTGCAGCGTCGCCGGGCAAATATCCGGGCAGTGCGTGAAACCGAAGAACACGAGGTCCCACCGTCCTTCGAATACGGTGCTGTCGATCGCAGCACCGTCGTGATCCAGCAAATTGAACGCCGGGAGCGCGTTGCCAGCGGGCAGCACCGTGGCCGAAATCGGGACGGCTTGCTGCTCACCCAGGCGGAGCGCGAACGTCAGGCCCGCAGCAATGGCGGCGCCGAGTACAAAAGCGACAATTACGTTTCGAATTCTCATTGGAAAAGGGTTTCTTTGGTCCGAGGGCGAGATTCTACAGCAGCCGTGATAGATTCGCCGGGCTACGAAGCGGACAAATAATGACGGATCGGGAAGCACAAACCGTAACGGTCGAACAGCTGATAAGGAATATTGCGGATCGCTTTGTCGAGGCCGACCTCAGCTACGGTCACGGCACCGAAAATCCGACAGACGAGGCCGCCTGGCTCGTGTTCGCGTGTCTCGACCTGTCTCACGACGACGCGCCGGCAGCGTACTCGAAACCGGTCGACTCGGAACGCCTCGGCGAGATCGAGGCGCTTGCCGAGCGACGCATCCGCGAGCACGTGCCGGTCGCATACCTCGTCAACGAGGCCTGGTTTGCGGGTTTGCCTTTTTACGTTGATGAACGCGTGCTGATTCCACGTTCGCCGATTGCGGAACTGATTCACGAGCGGTTCGAACCGTGGTTGAAGCCGGAGTCGGTGTCCTCGATCGCAGATCTGGGCACCGGCAGTGGTTGCATTGCTATCGCCCTGGCGAATGCATTCCCTGCAGCGACCGTGGACGCGGTCGATATTTCAAGCGAGGCACTGGAGGTTGCGGCGCTCAACGTCAGCAAGCACGGTGTCGGTGACCGCGTACGGCTTATCAAGTCCAGTTTTTTCGACGCGCTCGACGGGCAAACCTACGATCTGATCGTCAGCAACCCACCGTACGTCGATCGCGAGGATATGGACGGGTTGCCGGAGGAGTTTCGGCACGAGCCCGAGCTCGGACTCGCGGCAGGCGATGACGGTCTGGATTCGGTGAAACTGATCCTGCATGATGCATCGCGATTCTTGTCCGGCAATGGAATACTCGTCTGCGAAGTCGGCAATAGTCAGGCGGCACTGGAAAGAGCATATCCGGATGTTGCATTTGTGTGGCTCACGTTCGAGCATGGTGGCCAGGGTGTGTTTTTGCTGACGTCCGGAGATTTGCAAGGTGTCAGGTAACAGTTTCGGAAAGCTGTTTGTTGTTACGAGCTTTGGCGAGAGCCACGGTCGTGCGATCGGCTGTATCGTCGACGGCTGCCCGCCAGGCATGGAGCTTGACGAGTCGGATATCCAAATCGATCTTGACCGGCGCCGGCCTGGACGGTCGCGCCACACCACGCAACGGAATGAACCGGACCAGGTTCAGATCTATTCGGGTGTGTTCGAGGGCAAGACGACCGGGACGCCGATAGGCTTGCTCATCGAGAATAAGGACCAGCGCTCGAAGGACTACGGCGACATCAAGGAAAAATTTCGTCCGGGTCATGCCGATTACACCTATCAGCAAAAATACGGCATCCGCGATTACCGGGGTGGCGGACGTTCATCCGCGCGCGAAACGGCCATGCGTGTCGCGGCTGGGGCGATTGCGCGAAAATATCTGCACGCAAGGCTCGGTGTCGAGATCCGCGGCTACGTATCACAACTCGGCCCGATCGAACTGGGCGCGACCGACCTCGACGCCGTCAACGACAATCCCTTTTTCTGTGCAGAGCCGGAGCGCGTCGCGGAACTCGAATCGTTCATGGATGAATTGCGGCAGCAGGGCGATTCGATCGGCGCGAAGATCAGTGTGCTTGCGAGCAACATGCCCGTCGGGCTCGGCGAACCGGTGTTCGACAAACTCGAGGCCGATCTGGCGCGCGGACTGATGAGTATCAATGCCGTCAAAGGTGTTGAGCTCGGTGCGGGTTTCGCGGCCGTGACTCAACGCGGTAGTCAGCATCGCGACGAAATGTCCGCCGACGGCTTCAACAAGAATGACGCGGGTGGCACGCTGGGAGGCATATCGTCCGGGCAGGATCTGCTGGCAAGCATCGCGTTAAAGCCGACGTCGAGTATCTCGGTGCCAGGCAAGACCATCGACAAGAGTGGCAAGGAGACGGATATCGTCACCAAAGGTCGTCACGATCCATGCGTTGGTCTGCGCGCAACACCGATCGCCGAAGCAATGGTCGCGCTCGTACTCATGGATCATTACCTGCGCAATCGCGCTCAAAACGCCGACGTCCGGTCGGAAACCCCCACGATTACGTAGACAGATAATAGCGTAGACAGACTAATGACAGACAAGATTGATGTAGCCGTCGTCGGCGCCACGGGCGCTGTCGGCGAGACCATGCTCGAGATACTGGCAGAGCGAAAATTTCCGGTAGGTACGGTGTATGCCCTGGCGAGCGAGCGATCGGTCGGCAAGGACGTGGTGTTCGGAAATCGCGAACTGATCGTCGAGGACCTGGCCGGTTTCGATTTCTCCAAAGCGGCCATAGGGCTCTTCTCGGCCGGCGGTTCCATTTCGGCGGAGTTCGCGCCAAAGGCAGCTGCGGCCGGCTGCATTGTCATCGACAACACGTCGCACTTTCGTAACGACGACGACATCCCCCTCGTTGTACCCGAGGTTAATGCGGACGCGATCGATGGCTACAAGGCGCGCGGCATCATTGCGAACCCGAATTGTTCAACGATTCAGATGGTTGTTGCGTTAAAACCGATCTACGACGCGGTCGGTATTGAACGCGTCAACGTCGCGACTTACCAGGCTGTCTCAGGCGCGGGTCGCAGCGCTATCGAGGAGCTCGTCCGGCAAACAACAACATTGCTGAATGGCCGCCCGCTGGAAATCGAGGGCGACGCAAAGCAGATCGCCTTTAATGCCGTACCCCATATCGACACTTTCCAGGAGAACCGCTACACCCGGGAAGAGATGAAGATGGTCTGGGAGACGCGGAAGATACTGGGCGATGACAGCATTCTCGTGAATCCGACGGCTGTGAGAATTCCTGCGTTCTATGGTCACTCCGAGGCCGTGCACATCGAGACTCGCGACAGGATATCGGCCGCCGAAGTCTGCGAGTTGATGCGAAATGCTCCCGGCGTGACGCTCGTCGACGGTGTCGAGACAGGGCAGTATCCGACGGCCGTTACAGAAAGTTCGGGAACCGATCCCGTGTACGTTGGCAGGGTCCGTGAAGACATCTCTCACCCTCGTGGCATCAACCTCTGGGTGGTGTCCGACAACATACGTAAGGGCGCGGCTCTAAATAGCGTCCAAATTGCTGAAATATTGGCGAAAAACCATTTATAGGCTATAGTGCGCAAGCAATTGGAGAGGCAGTATTGCCTGCCAGGCGTACGTTTCTGCAAGGCGTCTGCAGAGGCACTTGGGGAGTTGGAGACCATCATTATGCCGCGACGATGCATTCGAATTTCGCTTGCGTTATTTTTTCTGCTGTCGAGCAATGCCTGGGCACTTGGGCTGGGCGAAATTCATCTGGATTCAGCACTTAACGGGCCAATGCGGGCTCAAATTGAGTTGCTTTCGGCATCACCGGAAGAGCTCGAAAACCTGGTCGTGGCACTCGCCTCGCAGGAGACCTTTGCCCGTTACGGTCTGGACCGTCCTTACTTCCTGCAGGATCTGGTCTTCGACATAGTACGCACGGACGCGGGTGCCTACGTAAACATTACGTCGACGACGCCGATTACCGAGCCGTTCCTGACGTTCCTCGTCGAAGCAACGTGGGCACGTGGCCGGTTGCTGCGCGAGTACACAGTTCTCCTGGACCCACCGACTTTCGCGCCTCCGGCAGCCGCAGAGACCCGGCCAGCCGTGACCGCGCCGCAACGCAGCACGCCCGCGGACAGCGCTCGCATCGAACGGCAGCCGCCGCCACAGCCTGCAACTCGCGAACCCGCAGCGCCGCGCCGGCCGACGCCGGCGCCGGCGTCACGCACCGAACCTCGCACTGAACCACAGCCTGTTGCTGACGTCCCGGCCGCATCGTTCGATACCTCAGCCGGTGGCGATTACATCGTTCAACGCCGCGAAACGCTGTGGGGAATCGCATCGCGATTCCGTCCGGATAGCCGCCTGACAATGAACCAGACGATGCTCGCGATCTTCGAGGCGAATCCCGATGCATTCGGCGGCAACATCAACATTCTTCGCGCCGGTGCCAGCCTGAGAATCCCGAGCGCCGACGATATCTATCGAATCGATCGCGGCTATGCACTGGATGAAGCGCGCCGCCAGCACGCTTCATGGGGCGGCATGCCCGCACCGGCACCCACCGTCGATCCGATTGAAACGACGTCGCGGCCAAGCCTGACGCTGGTTCCGCCCGACGAAGAGCCCGTAGGTGTTGGTACGGGAATCGAGGGCGTCGAAGACGGCGAACCGACGACGCGCGAGCAGGAAGTTCTCGATCGTATCGCCGAACTCGAAGCGGCCGATGTACCGCAACAACGTTCCCTGATAGAAATTCGAGATAACGAGCTCTCCCTCCTGCGCCAGGAGCTGGCCGATATACGCGGCGAGATATACGAGCCGCCGGTCGAGGACCTCGACGTTTCTGATGACGCCGTTGTCGATGATGAGACGGCGACCGATGAGGATCTGTACGCGGATACCGACGATGTCGCGGCGGACGATGCGGATGCTGCCGACACCGAGACTGATAGCGTCATCCAGCCGCCATCCAACGTAATTTCGGCGCCGGTGCGATCGGAACCGACCCTGGTCGACAAGATCATCGGTGCATTAACGAGTATCTGGACGATAATTGGCGGCGCCGTGATCCTGGCAGCCGGTGTGTTGTTCTGGTTCGTACGGCGCGGACGCGGCGATGATGACGAGTTGGAATCCTGGACCAGCGCAGGCTCGCAATCGTCCGATTTCGACGAGACTGTGTTGTCGGCCACCGAATCACTCCGGGCGCCGGCGCATGACGAGTCGATCGTCGTTGTCGAGCAGGAATCCGGTATTCGGCCGCTGGACGAGGACACGGTCGACACTCCGGGTCCGGCGGGTGATCCCGATGTAGTTGGAGACACCGGCGAATTCGGATCGCTTGAAGATACTTTCAGTAGCGAGACCGCGGTTAATCTTGATCAGAGCGACCCGATCGCGGAAGCCGATTTTCACATGGCGTACGGTTTGTACGACCAGGCTGCCGACCTGATCAACGGAGCGCTCGAGATAGAGGCGGATCGTCTCGATTTGCTGACCAAGCTTTGCGAAATCTACTTTGTCTGGGGCAACCGCGACGCTTTCGTCGATGCGGCACAGCGCGTCAAGCAGGTCGCGGGCGACTCGGGTACCGGCGAATGGGACAAGATCGTCATCATGGGCCAGCAGATTGCGGCTGATCACGAGCTCTTCGCAGGAGAAGGCGTGGCCGGGGCTACGAAAGCGGTCGACTTGTCATTCGAATCCGACATGGATGAAGCCAGCGCCCTGGATATGGACTTCGGTGCGGCAAGCGATGAGGCTGGCGACGTCATCGATCTGGGCGCAAGCGGTGACGATGACGTCATTGACTTTGGCGTAAGCGGCGACGATGACGTCATTGACCTGGGTGCTGCGGCAGATGCGGGCGAGGACATCATTGACCTGGGGGCGAGTGCTGGTGCCTCGGCCGGCGATGACGTGGTCGATTTCGACTTCGATGATGTTGAGACCATTGCTGCCGGATCGGATGAAGGCGAAGAGATCGACTTCGCGGTAACGCAGGAAACGCCGACCATCGAGGCATCGACGACCGAAGACGAGACGGCGGAAATGCCGCCAAGCGACGTCACCGTGGAAACGCCCACGATCGAAGAGCAGTTTGCGGGCCTCGATGCGACGTCGGAGTTACCGTCCATTTCCGACGCTGTGGATGAAGCTGTTGCGGACAGTGGTCAGGCGTCCGATGCAACAGCAGAAATCAATCTCGATGAGCTCGGGCTCGACCTCGATGGTCTGGAAGAGACCGAGATTGCGTCGCTCGATGAAATCGATGACCTTGCCGAAACTGAGCTCGCATCGCTCGATGACGAAATGGAAATCACGAGCACCCACGAGATTCTGGACGACACGAGCAGGCAGGAAATTCTCGAAGATACAGCCAGCCAGAAAATTCTTGAAGACACAGGCATCAACGAAGCCCTGCCGGACCTTGGCGAGGCGACGGGCAAGAACCCCGAAGTCGATCCCGATGCGACGGGCGTGCAGCGTTCCCTCGACCCGGCTGCGACGGGCATGATCGAGGAACTCGACATCGACGACCCGATGTCCGCGACGGGTGCAATGCGACTGGCGGCCGACGAGACTGGCCAGAATCCCATGATGCAGCAAGTGGAAGAAGACACTGATGTCGGCTTCGACGAGAGCCTGCTCGATGCGACGGGACGTACGCAAATTTTGCCCGAAGATTTCGCTGTCGAAACGGGGGTCGATGCTGACAGCGTCATCGCCGACGAGGCAGAAACCTTGCTCGCCTCGATGGATGACGATGACGAACCCGAAGGGTTGGGCGACCAGGATGCGACGATGCTTGCGCCGACGATGGATGACGACAGCGACTTCGATTTTGCGAAAACCGAGGCCCTGCCGAAGGACGTCTTTACGGGAAACCTGAATCTCGATGAAACTGGTGAGTTGCCGGCTGTCGCAAGTACGGACGTTGATCTCGACCTCGACGATCTCACAGCAGCGCTCAAAGTAAGTGAGATGGGCGATACGGTCGATATGCCGCGCGATGACGCGACCGTAGAGCACGTGCGTCCGAACATTGAGACCGACGACACGACCGAAGTGCCGACGATGTCGCTGTCCCCTGAGGACATGAGCGAGGACCTCCACGAGGCGCGCACGATGACCGAGGTCGGCACCAAGCTCGATCTCGCCAGGGCGTATGTCGACATGGGCGATCCGGGAGGCGCTCGCAGCATTCTCGAAGAAGTCCTCGACGAAGGTGACGAGTCGCAGCGCCAGCAGGCGCAACATCTCCTGGAATCACTGCCTGGCTGATCCCCCAACAACCGGTGCCTGGCACCGATCAGGTAATCGATTTTCGCCAATATGCGAATTGCCATCGGCATCGAATACGACGGCTCCGCTTATAGCGGGTGGCAACGTCAGCGCAACGGGCTTGGCGTGCAGCAGGTGCTCGAGCAGGCCCTCGGCGAGGTCGCGGACGAAGCTATCGAGGTTACCTGTGCCGGCCGTACCGATACGGGCGTGCACGCAAGCGGCCAGGTAGCGCATTTCGACACCGAGGCCGAGCGCAGCAATCGTGGCTGGCTGCTCGGCGCAAACAGCAATCTGCCCGACGACGTCAACGTGAGCTGGGTAAGGCCTGTAAGTGACGAATTTCACGCACGGTTTTCGGCGGTGGCGAGGAGTTATCGTTACCGAATTCTGAACCGCCTGGTACGTTCGTCGCTCTACCGTCTGCAGGCATGGTGGGTTTACCAGGATCTCGATCATGAGCGTATGCGCGAGGCAGCACAGGCGTTGCTTGGCGAACACGATTTCTCGGCCTTTCGCGCGGCTGGATGCCAGGCGTCTTCTGCGGTGCGCACGATCACCTCAATTAGCGTGGAGCGGGACGGCGACTGGATCCTGCTGGATGTCACCGCAAACGCATTCCTGCAGCACATGGTGCGCAATATCACCGGTACACTGGCTGCCGTCGGCAGCGGCGAGGAAGACATTGCATGGCTTTCCGCCGTACTCGAGAGCAGGGATCGCACGCGAGGTGGTGTAGCCGCTCCGCCCCATGGACTGACGCTGGTGCGCGCGCAGTATCCCGAGGAGTTCGGGATTCCGGTGCCGCCCGCATTGGGACCAGTCTGAATATTGGATATGATGCGACTATGAGCTGGTTCGAAAAATTGATGCCGTCGCGCATCAGCACGGAAAAGCGCACCCGGTCTGTGCCTGAGGGTGTTTGGATCAAGTGTTCGAGGTGCGATGCGCAGTTGTATCGCAACGAGCTCGAACGCAACCTGCAAGTCTGTCCGAAGTGCGATTATCACATCCGCATCGGCGCCAGGCAGCGGCTGGACTTCTTCCTTGACCCTGATTCACAGAAGGAATTATCAGGGAACCTCGAACCGGAGGATCCTCTCAAGTTTCGCGACAGCAAACGCTACCGGGATCGCATCGTGCAGGCGCAAAAGAAGACCGGCGAGCGAGATGCGCTGGTTGCGGTAACCGGTACGTTACTCGGGCGTCCGGTCGTTGCATGCGCATTCGAATTTGGTTTTATGGGTGGCTCCATGGGTTCAGTCGTGGGCGAGCGCTTCGCCCGTGCGGCACAATATGCCACCGACAACGGCATGCCGTTAATTGCATTTTCCGCAAGTGGCGGTGCGCGCATGCAGGAAGCGTTGTTTTCGCTGCTACAAATGGCTAAGACGTCGGCGGCGCTGGCCCGACTGGGCGAGAAAGGGGTGCCCTATATCTCGGTACTTACCGATCCGACAACCGGCGGTGTATCGGCAAGCCTGGCGATGCTCGGCGACGTCAATATCGCCGAGCCCGGTGCGCTGATCGGCTTCGCCGGTCCCCGGGTAATCGAGCAGACGGTGCGGCAGAAGCTGCCGGAAGGTTTTCAGCGCAGCGAGTTCCTGCTGGATCACGGAGCGATCGACATGATTATCGATCGTCGCGAAATGAGCGCCCAGATCGCCGACTTGCTCGCCAAGTTCGAGCAGCGCCCGAGCCCCGTCGTCGCGAAGTAATCACAGTGTCGCGGGCCGGTTTGCCACTGACTGGCTGGCTGCGTCGTCTCGAAACCTTTTCTCCGCACGAGATCGAGCTCGGGCTCGAACGCGTGCTCGCGGTGCTGGGGCGGATGGCGCTTTCGCGACCCGCGCGCGTTATCCACGTCGCAGGAACGAATGGCAAGGGCTCGAGCGTGGAGATGCTGAGTTCATTGCTTGCCGCTGGCGGGACGACAGTTGGAACCTACACGTCGCCACATGTATTCGACTACAACGAACGTATTCGCATTGACGATGATGCCGCTGGTGATGAGCAGATCGTCGCCGCATTCGAGCGTGTGGAGGCGGCACGTGAAGGAATTGCGCTGACCTATTTCGAGTTTGGCACGCTCGCGGCCCTGGCGGTTTTCGAAGCACACAACGTCGAAACAGCAATCCTCGAGGTTGGTATGGGAGGGCGGCTGGACGCCGTCAATGCCATCGATCCCGATGCCGCACTGATTACCAATGTATCGCTCGACCACTGCGAGTGGTTGGGCGACGACATAGAGAGCATTGCATTCGAGAAGGCAGGGATCATGCGACCGGATGTGCCCGTCGTGTTTGCCGATCGTGTCATGCCAGCGACGATCCGGCAGCACGCGGAAGAGATTGGCGCACGATTGATTATCGCCGGGCGCGACTACGTCTGGACGGTCAACAGCGATGGCAACTGGGCCTGGCGAGGTCAGCTCCATGAGTTCGCATCCCTGGCGCCGCCGTCTCTGGCCGGAAACGTCCAGATTCAGAACGCAGCGGGCGTACTGGCGCTTGTCGAAGCACTCGGCCTGGACGTTCTGCTTGCTGCGGATGTCGTTGACGCCGCGCTCGGTAGTGTCACGCTGCCGGGGCGCATGCAGTTGCTCCCGGGTGAGCCGGAGTGGCTGTTCGATGTCGCCCATAATCCGGCAGCAGCCACGGCGCTGGCCGAGAATCTCGGTACTGCACTTACGGCCGGGCTCGTCGCGATAGTCGGCATGCTGGACGACAAGGATGTCGAAGGTGTCATTGCGCCTTTGGCAGGGATCGTGGACCGCTGGATCGCCGTGACAGCCGACACTCCGCGCGGTATTGAAGCCGCAGAGCTGGCACGGCGAATCGCCAACCAGGCCGATAAGGCCTGTCTTATTGCTGAGTCACCGGAGTCGGCGCTTGACGCGGCACGGGAGTATGCAGGCAGAGGCGGGCGGGTACTGGTTACCGGTTCGTTTTACGTCGTGGGCCCGCTGTTGGAGCGCTTATCTGCGCATAACTGATATATACTCCGCAGCGCTTGGGAATGACGCTGAAAGAATGGATCGAGCTTTGAAAGAACGCATTATCGGCGCGGCCGTACTCGTCGTGTTTGTCGTGCTGGTTGTACCGGTTTTTCTCGATGGCCCTCCGGAAGGGGGCGAAATCGTGAGTGAGCGTGTGCCGCTCCCGGGGCAGGACGCGCGCGATGATTCGCGCACGGTCGTACTGGAGCGCGATCGCAAGGAACCGGTGCCGGCTGCGGCCGAGCAACCGACACCCGAGCGGCGTCAACAAACCGCCCAGCCGACACAAGCTGTCGCTGCCGCCGAGACACGACCGGAACCGAAGAAGCCCGCACCGGATCCCGTGCCACAGGCGCAGCCGGCCGACAGTTCGCCAACCGGCATGTGGGCTGTGCAACTGGGCAGCTTCGGCGACCAGGAGAATGCGGAGCGCCTGGCTGCTGATCTTCGCAAACAGGATTTTGCGGCGTTTCTCAGCCAGTTAGCCACGGACTCCGGGCAACTGCACCGCGTACGTATCGGGCCGCAGAAAGATCGAGAGAGCGCCGAGGCGATGGCCGCGAAATTACAGAAGGCCGGCTACACGGGCCAGGTCGTGCCGCATCCTTAATTCTGGACTCGGCCTGTTAACGTTCTGTTAGAATCTGCGTCAATTCCTCGTAGAACAGCGCCTGAATTGCCACGACATCTCTGATGCCGATCATCGACATAGTCATCGCTGTTGCCATCGTCATATCCGTGATCGTGGGTTTCGTGCGAGGCTTCATTAAGGAAGCGATCTCGATCACAGCGCTGTTGCTGGCGATTTGGGCCGCCCTGTATTTCGGCCCGGCGGTCGGTAACTTCACGGCTAGCTGGCTCGATTCCAAAGAGTTGCAGATGTGGTTTGGCCGCATTCTCATCTTTGCGATCATCCTGTCCATCGGCGGCATCCTTGGTTGGGGTCTGTCGAAGCTGGTACGCCTGTCGATTCTCTCCGGCATGGATCGGTTTCTCGGTTCCCTGTTTGGCATGTGCCGGGGCATACTGTTAATCGCGGTTTTTGTGATCCTCGGCCAGTTCTCGGGGTTCGACAACGACGACTGGTGGGAAAACTCATTCCTGGTCCCTCATTTCGAGGTAATCGCCGAGTGGATCAAGATTATGGCGCCACAGGGCTACGATATCCTGACACCGGATGCGCCGGCCGAGTCTTTGCCGGTCGAGATGCCTACAAAATTGAAGCTCTCGGCTTCGAATTTCCTGGAGTGATGCATGTGCGGCGTCGTCGGAATCGTTAGCAGTAAGCCAGTGAACCAGGCGCTTTTCGATGCGCTGACCGTGATGCAGCATCGCGGCCAGGACGCTGCCGGTATTGTCACGTGGGGCAAACGCGGACTGAAGCAGCGCAGGTCGAATGGCCTTGTGCGTGACGTATTTCGCCACCGCCATATGTTGCGACTCAGGGGCAAGGTAGGAATCGGCCATGTACGCTATCCGACGGCCGGCGGTTCGAGGTCGTCAGAGGCACAGCCGTTCTACGTCAACTCACCGTACGGCATCTGTCTCGCACACAACGGCAACCTGACGAATCATGACGAACTTGCCGAGCTTCTCATCCAGGAAGACCGACGCCACCTGAGCACCGACTCGGATTCCGAGGTGTTACTGAACGTCTTCGCGCACGAGTTACACATTCGGGCGAACGGCCATCCCACACCAGACCAGGTATTCGATGCCGTCGAAGCGCTGCACAAGCGTTGCAAGGGCGGGTACGCGGTCGTCGCCCTGATCGTAGGGCACGGTGTTGTCGCATTCCGTGACCCGAACGGCATCCGGCCGCTCGTCGTTGGTGAACGCAAATCTGACGGCAACACGGATTACATGGTGGCGTCGGAGAGCGTCGCGCTCGATGTACTGCAATTCGATCGCCTGCGGGATGTGAAACCCGGTGAGACAATTTTCATCGAAAACAGCGGCCGACTGCACAGCCGCGAGCATCGCGGTGAAGTGCGTCACACGCCATGCATATTCGAGTACGTGTACTTCGCGCGCCCCGATTCGATTCTCGACGATATTTCAGTCTACAAGGCCCGGCTGCGAATGGGCGAGCAGCTTGCAGGCAAGGTCGTGCGCGAATTTCCGGACCACGATATCGATGTTGTTATCCCGATACCGGATACCAGTCGTACCTCGGCGCTACAGGTCGCTTATCACCTGGGCGTGAAGTACCGCGAGGGATTCATCAAGAACCGCTATATTGGCCGGACGTTTATCATGCCCGGGCAGGCCGAGCGCGCGGAGTCTGTGCGCCGCAAGTTGAACGCGATCGACCTGGAGTTTCGCGGCAAGAACGTCTTGCTTGTTGACGATTCGATTGTGCGCGGCACGACGTCGAAACAAATTATCAAGCTCGCTCGCGAGGCCGGCGCGAGGAAAGTCTATTTTGCCTCCGCTGCGCCGCCCGTGCGATATCCGAACGTCTATGGCGTCGATATGCCGGCTGCGTCGGAGTTGATTGCGAACGGGCGCGAGGTCGAGGAGATCGAAGAGCTGATCGGCGCGGACCGACTGCTGTACCAGGATCTGCATGGACTGATCCGGTCGGTACGTCACGATAACTCGGAAATTTCCGAGTTCGATACATCCTGTTTCTCCGGCGAATATGTCGCAGGTGACGTCACGGATGAATATCTGGAAAAACTTGAGCAGCGCCGCAACGACGCCGCGAAGCGACGCCGCAAGGCAAAGCGCAAGGGTCTCATCACGAGCGAAAGTTCCGACGCCAGGAAGCCGAAACCTGCGGTCGGCATGTAGGGTCGCGCAAGCGGCGGACTCAGCTCAATGAGCATCCGATTCATGATCATCGACGGGCAGGCCGAATTCCGGAGCCTGTTGAATCATCACCTGTCGACACACTGGCACGATGCCATCATCACGGAATTTAATCCCGTCGCCGATGGCCACCTGCCGGATGAGTTTTCCGGCGCCGGCAACGACATTATTCTGCTCGGTAACGATCAGGGCGACCGTGGTGGCATCGAGGTCATCAAAAGGTTCGTGAAGCAGTCGAACTTTCCGGCCCTGGTCTATTTCGGCAATAAGAAAGAGACAAGCGAGGCGCTTGACAAGGGTGTCGATGGCTATTTCATTCGTGACCAGATCAGCCACGATGCGCTGATCGTACGGCTGAGCGACATTCTGGTCGCTCGTCGCCGGGTTTCAGTAACAGGCTCGTTGTTCGTCGGTGACAAGGCGGCCGGAATTGACCCGATCATCAAGGGGTACCGATTCATCAAGAAACTGGCGTCGTCATCGCACTCGGCGGTGTATCTCGCTGAGCGAGAGTCGACTGGCGTCAAGATGGTCCTGAAGGTGCTGCAGCAGATCCCGGACGTCAACGACGAGAGTATTGGCGCATTCGATCGCTTCTTGCAGGAGTACGAACTCATCGCCGAGATCGATCATCCGAATATCGTCAGGATCTACGATCTCGGTGTGGCCGACGATCATGCGCACATTGCAATGGAATATATTGATGCCGGCGATCTACGGCAGCGAATTAGCGAAGGCATCCTGGCGCACGTCGCAGCGAATTATTTACGGCAGATCGCGAGCGCGCTCGTGCAGGTTCATGAGGTTGGTATCCTGCATCGCGATTTGAAGCCCGGCAATATCATGCTACGCCGCGATAACTCAATTGCACTGATCGATTTCGGGCTGGCGAAACGGCTGCGACTGAAGATGGAGATCACGGACAGCGGCGAGATTTTCGGGACGCCGTACTATATGAGCCCGGAGCAGGGTCACGGCGCCAAAGTTGACGAGCGTAGCGACATCTACAGCCTCGGCGTCATCTTCTACGAGATGTTGACGGGCGAGAAACCGTACCAGTCCGAGACGGCGATGGGCATCATCTACAAGCATGCCCAAGCACCAATACCCTTGTTGCCGGCACGTTTTGCAGAGTACCAGTCGCTGATCAATATGATGCTGGCCAAGTCTCCGGTAGACCGTTTGCAGACCGCGGCCGAGATCGAAGAGTGGCTACAGTGAGCGCGATGCCTGAAAACATCGCTGCATTCTTCGATACACCGACGCCGGATGCCTGGCTGGACGAGGCCCGGGAGCGCGTTCCGGAGTTGCTGCTCGATCATGCCAACTGCGAACTCAAGGCGGCGTCGACAGCGCTCGGATTCCTCTACCGCTACCCCGACCGAACGGAGCTTGCGCAGCGTATGTCGCGGTTGGCCCGTGAAGAGTTGCGGCACTTCGAGCAAGTACGTTCGATCATGGTCGATATGGGGGTGCCATTCGCGCGGCTGACGGCGTCGCGGTACGCCGGCGCGCTACGCGAGGCCGTGCGCGACGAGGAACCCTGCAAATTGCTCGACATGCTGCTTGTCGGCGCATTGATCGAGGCGCGATCGTGCGAGCGCTTCGCGCGGTTAGCACCGATGCTGCCGCCGAAGCTCGGCAAGTTCTATTCGGGATTGCTGGCCTCTGAAGCGCGTCACTTCGAACACTACATCGCGTTCGCGAAATCTGCGACCGGCGTCGATGAAGCCGTAATCGACAGGCGCCTGGACGAACTAAAGAAGATCGAGGCGCAGCTGATCTCCGATCCGGACCCGGAATTTCGATTTCACTCCGGCGTACCGGACTGGATTGTGGGAGCGCGCCCCAGCGCGCGATGATCTACCTCGGTAGTTTGCTCAGCACCGGGCCGTCCGCGTCCCAGCGTAGAACGCTGCCCTGCTCATACCAGTCTCCCAGTACGATTCTCCGGGCTACCCGCTCGTCGACTTCGACGTCGTGAATAGCGGGGCGGTGCGTGTGGCCGTGCAGCAGGATGTCAACGCCGTGTTCACTGATGCTCCTGCGAACTTCATCGGTATTGACGTCCATTATTTCCTCGCCAAGCGTTGCACTGCGCGCCGCGCTTTGCGCCCGCGCATGTGCCGCAATCGCGAGTCGCTCCTCCAGGGGCTTGGCAAGTATCATGGCCTGCCACTCGGGGTTCCTGGTCATTACACGAGACTGTTGGTATTCGACGTCGTCGGTGCAGAGTGCATCGCCGTGGCTCAACAGGACCTGCTTGCCGTAAAACTCGGCGGGGCAGGGGTCGGGCAGGATCGTGACCCCGGTCTCCGCCGCGAACTTGTCGCCGATCATGAAATCGCGATTGCCGTGCATAAAGTAGACGGGCACTCCATGGTCCACGAGATCTCGCAGGGATTGCTTGATCGTTGCGTAATACTCGTCGGGATCGTCATCGCCGACCCAGGCTTCGAAGAAATCTCCGAGGATGTAGAGCGCCTCGGCGCTCTTCGCCTCGTTCTCGAGAAAATCGGCGAACTGATCGCCGATTTCGGGACGATCGGCCTCGAGATGCAGGTCGGAAATGAAAAGCGTCGTCATGCTAGTCGTAGGTCACCAGCGACATCTTCTTGATGACGACGGGTACTACCGGCACATCGGAGCGTAGCTTGCCTTGCGGACCAGTCTTGACGGCGGCGATTTCATCAACAATCTCCATACCCTCGATAACGTAACCGAAAACTGTGTAGCCCCAGCGGTTGTTGCCGGGATTGAGGCGATTGTTGTCGACGAGGTTGATGAAGAACTGCGAGTTGGCCGAGTGTGGGTCGCCCGTACGTGCCATCGCGACGGTGCTGCGCATGTTGCTGACGCCATTGCCCGATTCATTGGGGATCGTTCTGTCGTCTTCCTTGAGCTTGAGCCCGGGCGTGTAGCCGCCGGCCTGGGCCATAAAGCCCGGGATCACGCGGTGAAATATTAGTCCGTCGTAGAAGCCGCTTTCTACAAGCCCCAGGAAGTGCCCCACGGTGAGCGGTGCCGCCTTGCCATCGAGCTCGAGCTTGATGGTGCCCATCGTGGTCTCGACCAGGATGTGCGGATGTGCGGGGACCTTGTCCGCCGCCAGGGCAAGCGTGCTGCTGAGGATCAGAGCTAGAGTGGCCAGGCTTTTTATCATTTTGTTTCCACGCTGAAGTTTCAGGATGACGCGCACGATACCAGAGGCGGCACCAGACCTGTAGCAGCGGCCCCAGCCTTGAGAACCAGGCAATTGACGGCCCCGGGGTGCCCCCGTATTATCGTGCCCCCGCGAACCCGGCCATGGCCGGGTTTTGTGTGGCAGAATATCTGGCATCGGGGCATGGCGCAGTCTGGTAGCGCATCTGCTTTGGGAGCAGAGGGTCGGCGGTTCGAATCCGTCTGCCCCGACCAGTTTTCTGATACGGCAGTATGTTTGACGGAAATGCGCCCGTAGCTCAACCGGATAGAGCATCGGCCTTCTAAGCCGAGGGTTGCAGGTTCGAGTCCTGCCGGGCGCGCCAGTTTGACTGGCATTTAGTAAGATAGGAAATACCGTGGTGGGCGTAGCTCAGTTGGTAGAGCCCCGGGTTGTGATCCCGGTCGTCGTGGGTTCGAGTCCCATCGTCCACCCCAATTCTCCGGGCAATTACCACCACCCGAAGGTTGTGATCCCGCTCGTCGTGGGTTCGACAAATCGGCAGGATTGCCGATTTGGACGCACGAAGTGCGCCCGCAGGGCGAGCCGCAGGAAGCGGCGAGTCAGTCCCATCGTCCACCCCACTTTTCTGCGCCTTCCCGGGAACGAATCGGTACTGACTCGGCCTAACTGGCAATGAGATTCCTGAGGACAATCCTTGTCCTGACATTGTGCGGCACGGGCTTCCACGCGCAATCTGCGGAGATCGCCGGTATGCAGGGGCTCGGTGACACGCGGCACCACGTTGTTACATCGCAAGTACTGGAAAAGCGCCTGCACATCCTCGTGGGGCTTCCGGAAGAGTACGATCCGGACGGCGACACCGATTATCCGACCGTTTATATTCTCGACGGTGGCGAGCTATACCCACTGCTCAGCGCGTATTCAGGCTACCTGGAGGCCGGGAAAGAGGCGCCACCCCTGATTCTGGTCGGCATCTCCTACGGCACGAGCGATTGGCAGAACGGCAACGATCGCGGCCACGATTACACCGCACCGACCGATGAGCGCGAACACTGGGGCGGGGCAAGTCAGTTTCAGAGATTCCTTAGCCTCGAGTTGCTGCCGCTTATCGAAGGTCAATACCGTGCGCGTGCCGATCGGCGAGTCATATTCGGCCAGTCACTGGGCGGTCAGTATGTGTTGTACACGGCGCAGACCAGGCCCGATTTGTTCTGGGGACATATTGCGAGTAACCCGGCGTTGCATCGTAATCTGCCACTTTTTCTATCCATGCATCCTGAACTGCCGGATAAGGAATCGCATTTGTTTGTCGGTAGTGCGTCGAATGACGATCCGAGGTTTCGGGAGCCGGCGGTGAAATGGATTGAGCATTGGTCACACCAGGACAACGTGCCCTGGCGGCTGCGCGTCGAGACACTCGAGGGGCACAACCATTTTTCCGCGCCACCCGAGTCATTCCGGCGCGGTATTCGCTGGCTGTTTACCGACTAGCCGCAATCGTCTTCCGCATCGAGCAACGCCCTTTGCTCGTCGCTTGGGTTCTCGTCCGGAAAACTGCCGGCATCGAAGACGACCAGCCACTCGCCGTCGGCAGTCAGTCGCCAAACCGAGTTAAACGTACCCCAGCCTTCGGTTTCTTCACCCTGGTCGTTCTTGTCGATGATGCGGTACGGGCCGCGCGTGAGCGCCAGGTCGCCTGACTCCAGGACCTCGACGAATTGCGGCCGCCACTTTATCTGTGGACTATCCTCTGCAAAGAAGCTCGCCCACGCATCCGCGATGGCTTCGTTGCCCCGCAATACGGTGGCATTCGCGAATCTCGCATCGGGATCAACGAAGCTCCGAAATAATTTGTGATCCTGTGCTTCCACTGATTTGCTGAAGCCGATTTCGCGGCAGCGCACCTCATCAGCGGGTCCGGCCGCCGCTGTTATAGCCAACACCAGATTGATCAGGACCACTGCCGGTATCTTCATCATCACTGTCCTTCTATGCCTTTGCCAGAAACGTAATCATGAGCTAGTATCGCGCGTCCAGCCAGCCCGGCGAACGCCTTTTGCGATGCCCGGGCAGGAGCAGAGGGGCCTCTAGCTCAATCAGGCAGAGCAACGGACTCTTAATCCGCAGGTTCGGGGTTCGATTCCCCGGGGGCCCACCACCTTACGCTCAGAGAAAAAAGCGCCCGTGGCTTCCCACGGGCGCCATTGGCACGAGTTGTTTTCTTCGGGGGGGGAGTGGGGCTACGGTCTCGTGCCAGTTCCGAATGGAGCCGGTTCGTCCGTCCAACCGAGCTCAGTCCAGTCGAGCTGGCCGCTTCCATGACAGTCGCCGCACGCGCCATCCATCCCGTACGCCTGCTCTTTCGGGGCTATTTCATGGTTTACGGTCAGGTACATCACCGTATCCACGAACTGGAACGCGCCGGAGTAGGTTTGACCGGTGTATGCAGCACCGTCCTGCAATGCGAGGTTCCAGTCATAGTTGACCCAATAAGGATTGGGGCCACCCTTCATGCCAAACAAGTGCGGCACGAGGATCGTGTTGTTGTTGGCGTCCGCAGGCTGGTTGCCAACCATCTTCTTGAACGGATAGATCTTTGCGCCAGGAGTGTTGTAATCGGCGCTCGGTTCGCCCAATGGGACCGGCGTTTCCGTGTACGTGTCGTTCGCGTTAATGATGAAACGGTCCCACTTGCCGTCGAAGTAACGCAGTGTCGGCCGGACATTGTTTGCCCATACGAAGTCGCCCTTCATCTTGTCGTAGTCCGGTCGGTTTGTCTCTGGATCGATCACTGGCACCCTGTCCATGTCTCCGGCCGTTTCCCAGTACCACTCCGTCTTCGTCGGCGTCTGTCGAGCGAAGGTCGGGATGTGGCAGACCTGGCAGGCAAGTTGCGGATGCGTGGTAATGATTGTCTCGACCGTCGTTCCCGCGTGGCGGCTGTTTGCATCGCCGTGGCAGCCTTCGCAGGTCTTCATGTCACCCTCGTCGACAGAGTGATACGGCATGCCACTGATGCCATGGTCGACGACATTCTCGCTGGCGTCTTTCTTCACGCCATGGCAGAAGACGCAATCGACATTGGCGCCGTCGGTGCCCATATGGACATCGAATTCACGCGTGGTATCGACCAGCGCCATTGCGATATCGCCGTGTTTCACGTTGTCGCCGCCGCCAGCCTTGGCATGGCAATCGATG
>Ga0209578_10001703_pt1 | contig 19795 bp, 22 predicted proteins | sample tdAd472_FD_187127 | JGI IMG/M metagenome (GOLD analysis project Ga0209578, IMG submission 187127) | Marine sediment microbial communities from the Atlantic coast under amendment with organic carbon and nitrate - tdAd47.2 (SPAdes)... | ecosystem: Environmental > Aquatic > Marine > Coastal >...
CCCTATATGCATATCCGGACATACCGTCTCTGATCCAGGGAGAATCCAACGGCGGCTTGAAAGCACCCCTGCCGGGTCCTGGAATCATGCCCTGCACCGAGCGTCCGGATCTTTAGGGATGGATTAGATTCTGAGAATCAGCGTTCAGTATGGACCCGGAAAGTGAAACAATTATGATGAACTCGTAAAAAGTCTGATTTTGCTCGATGTCGCTCACAAAAGACTTTTTACGAATTCATCAATTATGAAATTCAAATGAAAAGTTCGTGAAAAATTGAAGGCATCGATGGGGATCGTCGGTCTTTAACAGCTGTAGATCATGGAATCCTTGAGGATTTTCTATTGAAAAAATTAATCAAGTATTGCAAAAGTATCCGTTGAAGCGCATCATTTGCAACCAGAAATGCGGTTAAACTATTTAAGTTTTCACGAATTATAACCATCAATCTGCAATTGGAGAATCTATTGGCAGCTATAAAAATCGGTATCATCGGCGTTGGCAACTGTGCCAGCGCGCTGTTGCAGGGAATTACATATTACAGAGGAAAAAATCGCAATGACGCCATTGGAATTTTAAATTGGTCGATAAACGGGTACACGCCGGGTGATATCGAGGTGGTCTCGGCCTTTGACATCGATCAGAGAAAAGTCGGCAAAGACGTTCACGACGCCATTTTTGAATTGCCGAACTGTACCCAGAAGTTTGTGGATCACATGCCAAGGGCAGGGGTCAAGGTGTCCATGGGGAAAATATTGGACGGTTTTGCCGAACACATGAAAAACTATGAACCGGATTACACCTTTTTGCTGTGTGATCAAAAAGAGCCGACCCAGGGCGACGTTGTCGAAATTTTAAAGGATTCCGGCACGGAAGTCCTTTTGAATTACCTGCCGGTGGGGTCGGAGCACGCCACCCGGTTTTATGCGGAATGTGCCTTGGAAGCCGGCGTCTCGTTTATCAACAACATACCGGTTTTTATCGCCAGTGATCCTTTTTGGGCGGAACAGTTCAAGTCCAGGAAGATTCCACTGATCGGTGACGATATCAAATCTCAGATGGGTGCAACGATTGTTCATCGCGCGTTGACGAACCTGTTTGAAAAACGGGGGGCCAGACTGGAAAAAACATATCAGTTAAATACCGGCGGCAACACCGATTTTCTCAATATGTTGGACAAAGACCGAGTCCATCAAAAAAAGGAATCCAAAACAGCCGCAGTTCAGGCCGTTATGCGCAAAAAGCTTAAAGGCCGCAACATACATATTGCCCCCAGCGACTATGTGCCATGGCTGAATGATCAGAAAATATGTTTTATTCGCATGGAAGGGCGGATTTTCGGCGAGATGCCCATGAATGTCGAACTGAGACTCTCCGTGGAAGATTCACCCAATTCGGCCGGCGCTGTCATCGATTGCATCCGGTTGTGCAAGCTGGCCATTCAGAGAAACGTCGGGGGTGTGTTGGAAGCCCCTTCAGCCTACTATTGCAAACATCCACCGGTACAATACACGGACGATGTTGCATTTTCATTGGTGGAAGATTTTATTTCAAACGCTTGACCCCTTTGGTTATGATACGCGCAATAATTTTCGATTTCGGGCGGGTCATCTCGGCCCAAAAGCCGCCGGCTCTGTTTGCTCGATACGAGGAAGATCTGGGGCTTGCCCCCGATTCCATCAACCCTATCATGTTCGACAGCCGGGCCTGGAAAGACGCACTGCTGGGCCGGAAGACCGCCCAAGCGTTCTGGTACGCCATCGGACCTGAACTTGGGTTGAACGCTGCCGAAGACATCGATGGGTTTCGTCGCCGGTATCATGCCGATGAGGCCATCAACCCGGGTGTGGCAGAACTCATTCATCTTCTGTACGGCCGCTACAAACTGGCGGTGCTCTCCAATTCGCCGCCGGGTTTGATGAACTGGCTGGGGGATTGGAATATAGGCCACCTGTTCGACGTTGTTTTCTGCTCCGGCGACGAGGGGGTGGTCAAGCCCGATCCGGCGGCCTTCGAGATGACCCTCGGCCGGCTGGGGGTTGAACCGGGAGCGGCCGTCTTCATCGACGACACCTTGGAGCACGTAACGGCTGCTGAAACATTGGGGCTTCACGGCATCTGCTTTACCACCGCCGAGGTGCTGTCAGATCGATTGAACGCGTTGCTGGAATCCCCATAGATCCCGTACAATATCAGAAAAACGGGTCCAAGATCCCCATCAAAGGGACACCGTCACCTGATGGAACGCTTCGGCCACCTCGAAATCAGCCCCTTCGGCCATTTCCCGGCACCGCTCCCACAACCTTTTTTCCAGATCAGGAATGTTTAGCTGGGCCATTTGGCTTTCGTGACAGCGCAGGGCAGCGAGCTTGAGGTCAAAGGTCTCGGTAATGTCAATGCGCAGGTTGATGTCTTCAGCGCCGAAAAACAGGATTTTTTGAACTTTATGGGGCATGAGCCCTTCTTCGATCAAATCCGGGTAGGCCGCCAGGTCTCGGGCAAAGGGAAAGACCGCATCCAGGGTTACCTGGCCGGTGATACGGTGGTCCCGGTGCCAGATGTAGCGCCGGTATGGATCCGATGTTACGATCATTTCAGGTTTAAACGCTCGGATTTGCCTTACGATGGCTTTTCGAAAATCCGGTGTATCTTCGAGCCCCTGATCCGGATATCGGAGGAAAACCACCTCAGAGACCCCCAATACCGCTGCGGCCGCTTTCTGTTCTTTTTCTCGAATTTTCGCAAGCTGTCGGGGCGTTACATCCGGATCGTCGGTGCCCTTGTCCCCGCTGGTGCACACAACATAGACAACCCGTCGACCGTCCCGGGTCCACTTGGCGACCGAACCTGCCGAACCGAATTCTGCGTCATCCGGATGGGCGGTAATTACCATTATTTCTGATCTATCCGACACATTGAAGCTCCTTTTGTTAATTTTTCTGTTGTCCGTACGGGACCGATCGGTATGCTTCGAGCAACAAAGAAGCGGATCGTGCCCATGTGAATTCCGTCACCGACGCCCGAATTTTAGACGGCGACAGGCCGTTTTCTTGTTGTTTTAACCAAACGGCTTCGATGAGACGGGCAAAATTTGTTGGATCCGAATCCGTTGCCACGTATCCGGTTGCGCCGTCTTTTACAATCTTTTCCATGGCCCCCACCGGTGTCGTCACAACGGGGGTTCCGCACGCCAAGGCTTCGAGGGCCACCAGACCAAAGCTCTCATAATAGGACGGCACGGCGAGAACATCCGCAGCACTGTAATATTGGGGCAGGGTTTTCTGTTCGACCCTTCCGGCAAACGTTACGCGATTTTGGATGTTCAAGGCCGTCGCTTCGGACTGAAGCTGTCGAAACATCGGCGTGTGCGGGCCGTCGCCTCCGACCAGGACCAGCCGAAGACCCGGAAGATGTGTCAGGCGGCCAACGATTTCCAACAGGCGGCGGAGTCCCTTTACAGGGGCATACCGTCCCACGTAGAGTACTATGAAATCATCGTCGGAAAACCCCAATTGCCGGCGGGCGGATGGTTTGTCCAAGGGTTTGAATCGGTGAAGATCAACGCCGCACGGTATCACTGTAATTTTGTCATCAGACACCGCATCATATCGGCTTAAATATTCCTTTTCCTTTTGGGTGGCAACCACCAGCCCATCACAACCCCTGGCCAGTCTTCGTTCGCTGGTCAGCCGCAATTCAGGCTCATGCTCCGACGGACAGGTCTGTTGTTTTACTGTGCCGATGGTGTGATACGTGAGCAGATGATGAATATTCCAGGCGGACTGGGCCATGGCCCCCAAAACTCCGGACAGCCAGTAATGGCTGTGGAGGATATCATATTCAATGTTTTCCTTGACTTTAAAGGATTCCAGATCGTGAAAAAGTTGGGGCAAATAGGCATAAAGAGAGCCTTTGGATACGGCGCCCCGGGTTCCTCCGGACAAGTGGATGAGCCGGACGTTGTCATATAGATCCACTGCCCGTTGGTGCCGGCCGGAATTGTGCTGGGTGAAGATGTCGATGCAATGGCCCCGGCGGCCGAATTCTTTGGCCAGCTCCCGAACATATACGCTCATACCGCCCGTATCTTGGGTTCCCAAATCCCCAATGGGACTCGAATGAATACTGAGCATGGCAATATTCAACGCCATGGGCCGACACTCCATTTGATTGTTCCCCGTTTATCCATCCAGGTCGATCTTTAAACGATACAGGGGAACCGGCGTGCTTCCCAATCGTTTTTTATAGACTTCATTGCCCTTTAATAGATCGTACCGGAGCTTTTTTTGCTCGATGCTGTCTTTAATACTGTATACCTTGCTGAGCAACCCGACACCCAGACGGCCAAACCGAGGATCATATCCATTATTGTAAAGGAAAATCGTATGGTTGTAATCGAAACACATGACGCCGGCCGCCGGCATCCCATCGATGTCTAAAAAGGAAAGTCTGAAAAACCCGTGCTCGGCCATTCTTCTGGCCAGCAGCAGAAAAAAAGACAACATGGGGTCGGTCAAAAATTCGGATTTGTCCGGCCGGCTCGCCGTAAACATAGAAAAAAAGATGTCCATATGTTCCGAGATCTCTTCCGGCCGTTTAATGACCCGAAATCGGACATGACCCGCTTCGTCAAGCCGCCGCAATTTACGTCGAATTTCATGGCGCTGTTTGCCCCCCAGCATTTGGAGATAGGAGTCCCAGGTGCCGGGCAGTTCGATCTCAGAGCTTATACCCGCCGGGTCACACACCACGGAGAGCCCTGTTCGCCGGGCAATATCAGGCAGTTGTGTAAGGGAGATGGATTCGGGCCTCAAGGCGCCCAATTCAAGGGATTGGATCCCTTTATTTTTCAGGTGGGATAAGATGGCCCCGAGAAATTCCTCATGATGGTTCGGGGCCACGACCACATCCTGGTAATCGCAGACATTTTCTCCTCCGATGAACCGTGCGGTGTTTCCTTCCACAGCCAGGGGCGCAACGCCGATGAGCTTTCCCCGGCGATATCCCGTCAGAATTTCCGGATCTTGATTGCCGCCGAACATATCCCACCAGGTTTTCAGCCACACCGGAAGGACAAACAGACAATTCCAGCCGAGGGCGAAATCTTCGTTTAAAAAAATAGATTCAAAACCCCCAAAGGATTCTGTTCGGATCTTTATGGCGTGTTCTTTGTGCATCATGAATATTTTTCGTTGGATCCCAATGGTGTTATTTGGAATTCAATTCCTTCCGTGCCGTTTCCGCAGTCCGAATTCATGGGACATGGGAACTGCGGATTAAAGGTTTTCATCGATGATTCGCCAGTGAAACCCGTCTTCGGTATCCTCCACGCGAATGTCGGCTTGCAAAAGGATATCCCGGATGCTGTCGGCGTCCGACCATTGTTGTTTTTTTCTAAACGCCACCCTCAATCGCAGCATGGGTTCCACCAATGGTGCCAGGTATTCTCGAAGGCGGCGGGGTGAAGGACCCAATTCCGCTCCCAAAAGCACCATCGATTCTCTCAGAATTTCACGGGCTTGAGAAATGCTTTCGGCATCTTCCAAATCCCTTTGCGCTTTCCAGATGATGCTGTCCAATGCCAAAAGGGCATTGGTGGCAACTTTTTGATCCTGGTGCGCCAGCCCGTTGCGAAACGAAGCTTCCATGTCGCTCGCTCTGCTCAACACGGTTTTTTCCGGGGCCTTCATGTGGACGGCACCGTCGATTTCATCGGGTTCTTTTAGGGTCCATTTTCCGATGTCCATTTCCTCGGCCAGTGTTTCAAACGGCAGCGGGTCTCCTTTGCCGAATTTCATTTCACGCCCCATTCTTCGGAGGGTGACGTCTCCGATTCCCTGGATGTCGATTCGCTGTGCGTGAAGATCGATGATGCAGGCAGTATGCTCGTCGATACCCAAAATCGTCGCATCTTCCGGCAAAAGCGCCTCGAGTTTCCGAAAACGGGATTCTCCCATAAAACAGAACCGTGTGTCGTGGGTTCCGCCTTCGGCGTTATTCCAATGGGGAACGACAACCAGGTTGAACCCGAAGGGTGCCAAAATATCGAGTCCGTCGATCCAGTGGATTTCCTGGCCGACCTTGTATATTTCGTATACGGGCAGGGTATGGCGGCCCATGGTCAGGGCGGCTGCGCTTGCAGCCACCAGGCAGCTGCCGGATTGAATGACGGTATTGAGAATTTCGGGGATCGGTGTTTTCCGAAGCTGACGAACCGCATAGGTGGGGCTCCCCGGTCCCACCAGCACAAAATGTGCATTTCGCAGCAGATCATACGCTGTTTCGGCTTCAAATGCCGTGGTATTCTCAGCGGATTTGTACGAGGCGACGGCGAGGGGTTTTTGAACGTGAACCCGAAAATATTCCACCGCTTTCCGGGAAATCTCTTCGACATTCAGCTGAAACCCGGCGGGAGTGTCTAAAAACACCGCGTTGGGAGGGTCGGGCAGCCGGCCGAGGATTTTTTTGTGTACCTCCACCATTGTGGCGGTGAGTTCACCGGAGCCCATAAGGACAATTATACCCGTTGCTGTCGACATATTAAAAATCTTTCCGAGGTTTTATCTTTTTTCTAAAAACAGGTTCCATCGTCGGAACCATCGGTTTAATGGCGTTACATATCCCAGGTTGCATCCCCAAAAAAAGATCCATGATCCTTATTGAGAAAATTTTCGATATGCTTTCGCATATCCCCCAGGCAGAACCCAGGCCCGTGACCGGGATAGCAGAGGGTCTCATCCGGCCAGGACAAGACGATTTTACGCAATGTTTCCAAGGTGATCCGGAATTCTTCTGCAGACCATGTTTTGCCCGGACCGCCTTGGAAAATCGTATCTCCAACCATGGCGGCAGGAGGGTCTTCAACCATGAGAGATATCTGATCGGCACTGTGGCCCGGCGTATGATAGACGTTTATTTGATGAATGCCGACGTCAACGGTGCTCCCATGGTGTAGCCATTGGTCGGCATCCAGATTCTGGCGGTGAGTCTCATCTCCGGGATGGGCCATTACCGGGACCCTCAGTCTTTTTCGCATTTCAGCCAGGGACCCCGTGTGATCAGAGTGGGTGTGGGTCAACACGATTGCCACAGGGTCGCTTTCCGCCAGCAGTCGTTCCAGTGCCTCCGGATCGGCCCCAGGGTCGATCAGGACACTTTTTCGGGATTCCCAACAGACTAGGGCATAGGCATTCAGACCCCAGGGGCCGACTTGGCAGGTTCGAATCTTCAGCCCGAACGCGTTGTAAATTTCCATCATACCGGGACCTTTTTACCCTTACCTCTAATTTTGCTTCTGCGTGTCGGGGACAACCACGAATTTCGGTGAAAAAATTTCAACCGGCATCTCGTCCCATAGTCTTTGACAGAATGACGCACGGATCGTATATCCGCCGGGGGCGATACCCCGGGGCACTTGCCAAAGGATTCCCGCCATCGGGTCCATATGGGAAAACCGATGGCAGTCGCCGGCGCCGGCCGATGCAAACGACGGTTTAAAACGAACGATCTCCTTGGATGGACCGTCCTTTTGGACACCTTCCAGAACAAATTCAGGCATGACGCCGATGGGAAAGGACGTCATCCGGATGAACCTCAGTGCCATGGTCTCCCCCGACACATAAAAATCATAGTCTGTTACGACCCCAATCAATTTGTTGTGTGCTGAAATATCCGTACCCACGCCGGATGTTTTCTCATCCCATGAGCGGGCGGGCCCCACATCCACATGTACGAATTCTCCCTGATAGTAGCCGGTTCCGCCGAACCCGAGTTCTTTGACGTAATTCCAGATGTCTCTGGACGAGGTTCCGGCAATTTTAATGTCTGCCGCCATCCCGTATTGATGAAGGCTGGCCGTTGCAGCCAGCTTCCCCTTGTTGCGAAGATCGGTATTGTATCGGGGGCTTCTCCATCCGGAAGCGATGGTGATCCGTGCCCCTGGATGAAAACGATCTTCTAAAAAATCGATAAACTCGATCAGCCGCAGGGATACGGTGAAACCGCCCGGGTCATGGTCAGCTCCAAACAGACCGTCGATGGCTTTGAGGGCCTTTTCATGATAGATGCCCTTGCCGGTCCGGTATCTCCCATCAAAGGTCATCTTGTTTTTTGCGCTGGCCAGATTAAGCCTTCCGTCGCCGGTGTAAACGTAGCGGCGGACATCCGAGGTGTTTACGGATGCAGTGTTGCCCGGGGCAACGAGGCCCAAAATCAATAGCGCTATAATTCCAATTGTTTGTATTCGTTTCATCCGGTTCAAAAAATAAAAGTCATTCTATAGAATTCACCTTCGGTTTGCCGTCAGTCCGGGTTCAATCCATTGGCAAGAGCGCCGCCCTTTCTCCACACCCAGCACGAATCGACCACATAATTTTCCATCACATCGGATGGAATGTCGCTGCCGCTCGGTTGGGTGTCATTAAAAACCTTGTAGCCTTGCATGACGGCCGGCGCCATGGCCAGTAAAAGTGTCGTCAGATGCAAACATCGCTTGTTTTTGCCCAGGATTTTTCTCACTTTCGATGTAAATCCCGGGGCGATTCTCAAACCTTCGACCGCGTCGAGACTGCCGGCTGTTTCTTTGCACGCCTCATAGGGAACACCCGGCATTTCAACCGTTATTTCTTTGATGGTGAGAGATGAACACTCGATGCGCATTTGGATAACCATATGGTGAACGGTTCGAGGCGGGTGTTCTCGACCTGAAACATAGATGGGAACCTGTATATCCTCTTTCAACACCCCTTCAGCGACGATGCTTTTGTCATCGTATTCGTATGTAAAGATCTCGATATTTCTGGCATGAAGCTTCCTGCGCGTGTGGTGATTGTCCGAAATCATCGTTTCCTCCGATGATATATCCCCGCAACAGCGGGAGGTCTTTTGTGCTTGCGCTTAGAAAATAATTGACAAAATTAATTTGCCAAGAAAAAATAAGTATTTTTGCTTTGCCCCCGACGGCGAAAACCGATACCCTGGTCGTGGCGAATGTTTCGCGTCCGGGTAAAGCCATCGTCGTCAACGGCCCGATCCGGGGCCCCGGGCAACCCATTTTTCAGGTGCTTATGAAATGTAACAAGATGGTGTCTGATTCACCAAAAAACAGGCAGAATGTCAAGGCTTCAATTCTTCAGGGTCTGGCGGCGGCCTGGCCCATTTGCCTCGGGTATATTCCCATCGGACTTGCTTTTGGCGTACTGGCCCAGAAAGCCGGACTCAACCCGGTTGAAATTATGCTCATGTCTATTCTGGTCTTTGCCGGCAGCGCTCAGTTTATTGCCGTATCCATGCTGTCCGCAGGGGCCGGGGCAGCCGCGATTATTGTTACGACCTTTGCGGTGAATCTGAGGCATTTTCTCATGAGTTCGTCTCTGGCGGTATTTTTGGGCGATACAACCCGAAAGAAACTATCCCTTTTTGCCTACGGCGTTACCGATGAAAGTTTCGCCGTAAACCATGCCCGGTTCAGCCAGAAGACCTGGGGGCCGGATCCGGCGCTGGTGGTCAACCATACGGCAAATGTTGCCTGGGTTGCCAGCACCCTCATTGGCGGATACAGCGGCAAATTTTTTCCCGAAGGTGCCTTTGGTATCGATTATGCCCTGACGGCGATGTTTATCTGCCTGTTGATATTTCAGCTCAAAGGGCGCATTTATGTGATCACGGCGATCATTTCCGGTCTGGCGGCGGCAGTTCTGTCATTGGCAATTCCCGGCAGTTCATACATTGTACTGGCTTCCATATTCGCGGCAACGACGGTTCTCGGTATCAGAAAATGGATTCAATGACAATTCATACAGGGTATTTATGGATCGTTCTCGGCATGGGCCTGGTGACCTACCTGCCCCGGTGGTTTCCCCTGTTTTTCCTGGCCCGGCGGAATCTCCCCCAATGGTTGATCGATTGGCTCGACTTGATTCCGGCGGCGATTCTCAGCGCCCTTTTGGTGCCGGAGCTGGTCACCGTCGGCACGCCCCGCCACCTGGTCCTGTGGCGGCCGGAGCTTTGGGTGGCGTTGCCGACCTTTATTTTTGCGCTGAAAACGAAATCCCTGGGTGGTACCGTTGTCGTCGGGATGGTGCTGTTTTGGGCGGTTCAAAGGGTCGTGTGAACACCCGGGTTTCGCCGGCAGCGGTGTTCATTTTCAAGCTCGCGAAACAATATGAACGTCTCTTTGTGGAAACGGATCTTTAAGCACTTTTTAACATTTTTTCCCAAAAATTTCAACCGGCCGTGGACTCGAAGAGATACCCGTACAGCGGGTGCCTCATTTCGTACGGCAAAAGGTGCTTTCCGCAAGCCCTCAAGAGGCGGATAAACATATCGCCTTTCAGAAAACAGATGGCCATAATCCATAACCGCGAAGATGAGATAAAAACATCACGAAAAGATGCTGTTGCGCAAGCGTTCGAGTGCGAAACTTGAGTGAACAATTCGTGAATAATTGGTTGTAATAAAAGTTTGGATGCTTATGTTAATAAGTTGGCAGTTACACAGCAAAGATCCGGGCCCAGAGGACCCGGTTTTTTTTATGACTAAATTTGTAAGGAAATGGACTCAGTGAAAAACGCTGCAAGAAATGAAAACATAAGGAATATCGCGATCATCGCACATGTCGACCATGGCAAGACCACCCTTGTTGATGCCATGTTCAGGCAGAGCGGTCTCTTCAGACCGGGCCTCGAAGTCGACGAGAGAATCATGGACAGCATGGATCTGGAGCGGGAGAGAGGGATCACCATTGCTGCAAAAAACTGTTCGGTGCGATGGAAGGGCGTAAAAATAAACATCATCGATACCCCCGGCCATGCCGATTTCGGCGGTGAGGTCGAGCGTGCACTCTCCATGGCTGACGGCGCGATTCTTCTGGTCGATGCTTCTGAAGGGCCGCTGCCCCAGACGCGTTTCGTGTTGAAAAAAACCCTGGAGATCGGCCTCAAGGTTATTGTGGTGATCAACAAGATCGACAGAAAGGACGCCCGGCCTGATGCGGTGCTCGATGAGATATATGATCTTTTCATAGACCTTGATGCAGACGGGGAACAGCTCGATTTTCCGTATCTTTATGCCGTCGGACGTGAAGGCATCGCGAAAAAGACCCTCACCGAAAGCCGGGACAATCTTCACCTTCTCTTTGAAACCATCCTCACTGAAATACCGGCGCCGCAGTTTGATCCGGAAGAACCCTTCCAGATGCTGGTGTCGGATCTCGGGTATTCAGATTATCTCGGAAGGCTCGCCATCGGCAGAGTTTTTAACGGGAATGCCCAATTCAATGATACCTTGGCCTGCATCAATGATAAAGCGGAGCGCCTCCCCCTCAAGATCTCCAAGCTTCAGGTATATGACGGCATGACGCTCAAAGCGGCCGACATTGCAGAACCAGGTGAAATTATTGTTCTTTCAGGCATCGAAGATGTCATGATCGGTGACACGATCTGCACAAAGGAGTATCCGAAATCCTTAAAGAGAATCACCGTAGACGAGCCGACCATCTCCATGGAATTCACCATAAACTCGTCGCCGTTGCGCGGCAAGGAGGGCAGGATCGTACAGTCCGGCAAGATCCGTGAGCGGCTGATCAAGGAGACGCTCCAAAACGTTGCCGTGAGGTTTGAACAGACCCAGGACCGGGACCGCTTTATTGTGAAGGGCCGAGGAGAATTCCAGATGGTCATCCTTATCGAAACCATGCGAAGGGAAGGATTTGAGCTTTCTGTCGGCCGTCCCAAGGTGATTTTCAGACATGAAAACGGGAAAACTCTCGAGCCCATTGAGAAGCTGTTTGTGGATTGCGAGGAAGATTTTTTGGGGATTGTGACCGAAAAGCTCTCCCTGAGAAAAGGGCGGCTGACAAACCTTGTCAATGACGGAAACGGAAGGATACGGGCTGAATTTTCCATTCCCTCGCGGTCTTTGATCGGTTATAGAGATGAATTCCTTACGGACACAAAGGGAACCGGAATTATGAACACCCTTTTTGCAGGGTATGAAGCGTTTCGCGGTGATTTCCCCACCCGGTTTACCGGCTCAATTGTTTCAGACAGGCAGGGGCGCGCTGTTGCATACGGACTCTTTCACCTTGAACCCAGAGGCCGTCTTTTCATTGCCCCCGGAGAACCTGTTTATGAGGGAATGATCGTTGGGGAGTACAATAAAGAGGGTGACATCAATGCCAATCCGAGCAAGGAGAAGAAGCTCACAAACATGCGGGCTTCAGGAAAAGATGAAAGCACGTCATGTTCGCCGGTGAAGCCCATGACCCTCGAGCGGGCCATTAACTTTATAGCAGATGATGAGATGGTGGAGGTTACGCCAAGATCCATCCGGCTGCACAAGCAGGTGCTTTCCAGACAGAAGCGGCATCAGATGCGGCCGCCAAAGAATAGAACCGACTAGAAGCTGTTTCAAAACCGCCCATTCGTAAACGCTTGGCCACGATGGGTTGTAGAGATCAGAGAAATATATCATGGTTAATAACAAAAAAGAGGTCGACCGGCGCCGGACGTTTGGCATCATCAGCCATCCGGACGCAGGGAAGACCACATTGACGGAAAAGCTCCTGCTTTACGGCGGGGCCATTCAGCAGGCAGGGGCCGTCAAGGCTCGCAAGGCCGAAAGATATGCTACCAGTGACTGGATGGCCATCGAAAAGGAAAGGGGCATCTCCGTCACCACATCGGTGATGAAGTTCAATTATCGGGACTTTGAGATCAATCTTTTGGATACCCCCGGACATCAAGACTTCTCCGAGGATACCTACAGGGTGCTTACGGCGGTTGACAGCGCCCTCATGGTCATCGATAACGCCAAAGGGGTCGAGACCCAGACCGAGAAGCTGATGGAAGTCTGCCGCATGCGCAACACGCCCATCATGACCTTTATCAACAAGCTCGACCGAGAGGGGATGGCACCCCTTGATATCCTTGACGATATCGAAAACAAGCTGCAGATCGAATGCACACCGCTTTCCTGGCCCGTGGGCATGGGAAAAAGGTTCAAGGGGGTCTACAACCTCTATAAAAAAGAGCTTCATCTTTTTGTTTCAGGTGGGGAGACACGGCCCAGGGACGGCATTTTGATCAACGACCTTTCGGCCTCGACACTCGATGAGGTTCTTGGAAGCCAGGCAGACGAGTTAAGAGAGGATGTCGAATTGATCGAAGGCGTTGCAGATCCTTTTGATCTCGACCATTACCTGAAAGGCAACCAGACGCCTGTTTTTTTCGGAAGTGCCATCAATAATTTCGGTGTGAAGGAGATGCTCGACGCTTTTGTTGAAACCGCCCCGTCTCCGGGCCCCAGGACTTCTGTGACACGGGACGTCTCTCCCTACGAAGAATCTTTTTCCGGATTTGCATTTAAAATCCAGGCGAATATGAATCCGGCACACAGAGACAGAATCGCATTTATACGGATTTGTTCCGGGAAATTCACCCGAGGCATGAAGGCGGTTCACCACAGAATCGGAAAAGATGTTATATTTTCAAATGCCACCATTTTCATGGCCAATGCGTGTGAAAACGTGGTGGAAGCCTATCCCGGCGACATCATCGGCATTCATAACCATGGCACCATAAAGATCGGCGACACATTTTCCGAAAAAGAGCCCTTAAAGTTCTGTGGAATTCCCAATTTTGCCCCTGAATTTTTCCGAAAGGTCATTCTCAAGAACCCCATGAAAGCAAAGCATCTTCAAAAAGGGTTGAGCCATCTCGCAGAAGAGGGGGTGGTTCAGGTTTTCAGACCGGTTGCCGGAAATGACTATATCCTCGGCGCCGTTGGACTGCTGCAGTTTGACATTACCATGGAACGTCTCAAATCTGAATATGGTGTTGATGCGGTTTACGAGCCGGTCGGTTATCATGTTGCACGGTGGGTGGAATCCGACGATCCCAAAAAGATGGTGGATTTTGAGAAGAAAAACCGGTCCAACATTGCAGTGGATGCCGAAGGGGCCAGGGCCTATCTGACCACCAGTCAATGGCAGCTCGACTATTGTATAAAGGAATGGCCCGGGATAGGATTCAACAAGACTCGGGAAATCAACGAAAAGGACTTGCTTTTTCAGAAATGATCTATATAACCCTATGCGGGAGGCTCCTATCCTAAATGGGGGAATCATGCAAGGCGTTGAAGAAAAGCTGGATCAGGTTCATCGATTAATTGAAGCCATCACAGCACACCGGGACCAAATGATCGCCACCGCAGTGCGGGACACCGGTTTTACACGCAGAGAATGCAGCATCGAAACGGACCTTGTCATTAGCAACTTGCAGGGTTTTGACGACATGGCGTCCGTATTTGCGGACCGCCTTCCCATATGCGGTCCGGATCAGGAAGTTGCCCTGGCATTGCCCTACAACGGCAGCGCCTGGCTGAACACGGCCATCGTGTCCATTTTCATGGTGGGAAACCGGGTCCGGGTGAAATTCGCTACCCGAGGCTCCGAAATTTCCCGACTCACCGAATCTCTTTACACGCCCATCTTCGGAGACGCCATCTGTTTTGAATATGCTGACGGCAGGCAATTTCTCGAGAAAGCCATCGCCGATCCGCAAATACCCGCAATCTGTCTGTTCGGCACCGACGAATATGCCATACACTATCTGGACGCCATTAAGGGCCTTGGAAAGAAATTTGTTTTCGAAGGACCGGGCAAAGATCCATTTATTGTTCTTCCCGGTGCCGACCTGGAGGCAGCGGCCCGGGAGCTGGCCTTTTCCAAGTACATTTATGCCGGTCAAACCTGCACGGCTCCGGAGCGGGTCTATTTGCACGAATCCATCCACGACGATTTTCTTGAGCTGTTTCTCGATTTCAGCCGGGCGGTTAAAATCGGAGATCCCGAAGATCCTGCTACTGAAATGGGGCCGGTGGCAAGTCCCAGAGCGGTTTCGGCCATCAAGGCCCAGCTCAAAGACGCTGTGGATCGGGGCGCTCGAATCGTTTTGGGCGGCCACATCGAAGGCAGCCTGGTTTATCCCACGGTGGTGGTGGAGGCCCGCCAGGATATGCTGGGCATGAAGAATGAGATCTTCGGCCCAGTTGTTTTCGTCAGCGCGTTTCCGACGGTTGAAGCGGCCGTCCTTTTGGCACGGGACAATCGTTATGGCCTGAGAGCCGCAATTTACGGGAGCGATGACGAGGCCCGCAGACTCGAAGAGAAGCTCGTCGGCGAACCCTATTGTCATCGGGTCAGTGAAATGACTTTCGGACGTTTCGGAACGGTGGGGGTTAATCAGGGCCGATCGGAAACATGGGCCGGCGCCTTTGTCAACAAGCCGGTGGGGGGGTACGGTTTTTCGGGATGGATCTGGGAGACGGCGGACGACCGATTCATCCTCAAACAGGGCCCTAAACTGTTGAGCCTGGAGACCTCTAAAGAGCCGCTTTAAACGACAATATTTACCGAATATTTTTTTTAGGGTGTTCGAGGAGAAAATTTATGAAAGGAACTTTCCTGAGGTGGTTAATTCTAACGGTTGCCATCATTGTAACGTCATATCTGCTTGACGGAATCCGCATCAGTGGTTTTCCCTCTGCACTCTTTGCTGCGGCAATTTTAGGCATACTGAATGCTTTTTTCCGGCCGATTCTATTGATATTGACCCTTCCCATAAATATATTGACCCTGGGTATTTTCACCTTTGTGATCAACGCAATTATGCTGATGATGGTATCGGGTGTGATATCCGGATTTGAGGTTTCCGGATTCTGGTCGGCGGTGTTTGGGTCGCTGTTGATCAGTCTGGTCAGTTCGATTCTCACCTCTTTTGTCAATGAGCGGGGGACGGTACAGTATATCGATTTGAAAAATGTCGGCGACAACCGGTGGAAATGATATACAAAAACCCGTCTTAGGCCCCGCCTTCCGGCTTTGGCCGACCACCACGATTTAAACGGTGTACGGCCTGATGGGCAGCTGATCGATAAAGGCATTCAAGATACGATAGAGGGAATAAACGCTTTCAACGTTGACGTGCTCGGTCTCGGAATGCTGACTTTGGTCACCATCGGCACCCCATACGATCCCTTTGATTCCGTATTCCGAAAGAAATCGAGCGTCATTGGATCCGTCTTCAAATCCCACCGCGGTGTTTTTTGAAATCGCCAACAGCAGATCCAGATAAGATGAGGGACCTTCATCGAAAATCGGGGTGATGGTTTCCATCACCACCGTGCTGTGCAATTCTTTTTGCATCTTGGCGATAAAGGCTTCCATGTTGTCATTTTCCGTGTAACGGATGTCGAGTATCGCCTCGGCGTATTTTGGAACCCGGTGAAACCGTTTTCCGGCCTCGATACGGCTGATATTCACACTCCTGTGCCAGTGTTCCGGGGCCGATCGAACAAAATATGTCCGAATTTTAATGTAATCGTCGATCAGTTTTTCCAGGGCGTTTTCACCGCGCCAGGGTCTTGGATCGTTGGCGGTCGTTCCCCTTGAGATGAGTTCCAGCCGGAGGAGACCCTTTTCTTTAACCACGATTTTTTCGACGCTGCCGCCGTCCAGAACGATGCAAAAGTCTGTTTTTATCTTCTGAAGCGCCTTTTTTGCGCCGTTGAAGCCGCCAATTTCCTCGTCACTGGTAATCAAAATTCCGAATGGCAAATCGTCCGGGCGTTTTCCCTGCTTTCGGAGTCCCTTCAGATGTTTTTTCAACAGCACCAGCGACAGGGCCACTGCATATTTATCATCGAGGCTCCCCCGGCCGTAAAGTCTTTGATCTTTTTCCACAGGAACGAAGCGTTCATCCGGCGAATCGACGACATCGATGTGAGACATGAGCAATACCGGGACAAAACCGCTTGAAGGGGCAACGAGAATCGACGGAACTTTCGGGTGTTCGAGGCGCCTGTATTCGATCTCGTGGGTGTTTAAAAAATTTTCAATAAACGACACACATCGCCTAATTTCCCTAGGTTTTGAGTGCATCGATTTGAATCGAATCAGATCTTTTGTCAGGGGAATAATCTGTTCCATCTTCGGGTATTGGAAATCTTCGTTTATGAAACTGCGTTTTTTCGTTATTGAGAAAGCTTCCGGTATAAAGGCGCAGATAGATATAATATAGCATGTTTATTCCCTGGATACTACGAGACCTTTGCAAAACGCCTTTTTTGCCCGATTTCTGCGCCTGCCCCGCGAAATGCGCAACCTATTTTTCTGGGGTCAGTCTCAAATTGTGTGCGAAGTGAAATTTTGGCGCTATCCTCGAAATGCTCAATGTATTCGAATTGTTAAGATTTCCGCCTTCTCCCGATCAAAGTCCGGGACCTTCAGTTTGAACTTGAGCAAAAATGAACATTTTTCAAAGGTCTCACTACCCCGTGGCGTTTACCCGACATGAAATAATCGCCGGGTTGCCAGGGTCACAATCCGAAACACAACGTTCCCAGGATTGACAGTATTAAGACCATCACCATAAAAATACAATCCAATATGCCATCAATGATTTTATCCGACATGGTATCCTCCGTGATCCCTCTAGTTGTCATAAAAAAAATCTTGAGCCTCCTCAACGGAATCGAAAAATATCCAATCTTGTTTGAGGGTCATTCGGCCCTGTTTTCTGGTTATTTCAATGGCGGTGTTTCCATGATATTCATAGCTTTCATGATAATCTGGGTAAACTTCGTGTCTTGTCATTTTCGTTCTCCTAAAATTTATGAACTTCAGTATGAAAAAATCTTCGATTCTGTCGCCCTCGGATCTGAAAACGGTCTGCCGGTTCATGGCCAAAAATAAAGGTTGATCCCATATGGTACTGCCAAGCCCACAAAACTGCTGTTGCACATTTGACCTTTTGTGTTTATTTATTGTTTAAAAAGTTTATAAATATGAACACAAACGACAAAAAAAATTACCTGAATTCCCGACAAATCCAAATTATCTTACCAATAATACGGACACTATTTATTTCATTATCTTGAAGATAGATCGGAGAATAATCCTTGTTGTCACTGTGTAAAACAAGTTTATTGGGATGTTTTTCCAGCCGTTTAACCATAATCGTATCATCAATGCCAACAGCGTATACAGCACCCGCCAAGATATCTTTTTGAGACTCGTCTATCAGTACGGTATCGCCATCCTTTAATTCAGGTTCCATGCTGTTACCAAAAATGTCCATTAAAACGATCGTGTTTATGTTCCCCTTTGTGGTCAACCACTCCTTCCGAAAGGCATAATAACCTTCTATTTCGGATCCGACTTCAAAAGAACCTCCGCCAGCACTCAGCCTGGCTTTGACCTTCGGTATATTTTTAAATATGGAATCGCCGGACGCCGATGGTTTCAGGAATGTTGGACCAGAGCCTGTTTCGACCCAGTCCGGGTTTAAGCCAAAGGTTCGATACAATTTCAATATCCATTTGTCTGGAATAGAATCTTTTTTTCTGGCTTGGGTAATTGCCGATCGGTTGATATTAAGGGCGGACGCCAATTCGGTTTGTGATGCGATTCCCGTGGCTTCATAAACCCGTTTTAAAAAGGATTCAAATTTATGGGTGGCCATATTTCCCCTGTTTTTTTATGGGTTGAGAAGAACTGTTTAGCTTAATAAACATATTTTTTTATAAAATGCAACACTTTTTTGAAAAAAATCCCACATTGTTTGCCCTGAGAAACGGCACTCTAGAGGCGGCTCGCCGATGATACCGGAAAATTTCCGCTATTCACGGGATCTTCTTCACCGGGTGGAGCAGCGTCGACGCTCTCTCAATTAAGGGGAAATATTCGAAAGATGCCCAATAAGAAGGATTGAACCAGCGCCCAAAATGGCTTATAGAAAGTACGGACGGGCATAGGGTTTATTTAGCGGTAACAGGTTACTTTGGGTGTTCTTCTATCCCAAATCAAACCCCTTCTATCCATACCGCTTCGCCTTTCAGGACCACCGTAATAAGGATCGTTTTTTTGCCTACGGTCGACGAGCTCAAAACATATTCCCTGCGGCACCCTGCTTTTGCGTCTTTCTATGCCGCTTCTGCGCTCTTTTTGAAGATAAGGATAAGCACTCATCAGGACACTCCTGGCCGCAAATTTCGAGGATAAAAATTTGAGTCTGATGCCGAGATTGAGAAAAAGGGATCGTTTTTTTTCGGACTGGTCTACTATATATAGTAGAATAAATTTAACATGAAACTATATATAGGTATTTTGGAGGCATTGTCAAATAAAAAAGGCAGGACCTTTTCTGGCCCTGCCTTTTTAAATCCAAAATATCCGGTTATTTTTTTATTCTGATGTTCTGGGTTTCAACCTTCTATCCAACCCACTTCTCCGTTCCTTACCTGATCTTCGTTCAGGTATGTAAGAGGTGTAGGTATATTCCCGGCGGTCCGTTTCTGAGCGCCGGCCGCCGTTATCGGGTAGTTCATAGGTCATAATCGATACAAATTCTTTTAGAGTCTTCCTTGAGTTGGATCAGCGTTCGTATTTCCCCAGTTTGTTGAAGCAACTCAAATATCCCCTTTCAACGGCGCTGCAGGAAACTCCGGCTGTTTTGTGTGCGTTCGACGTTGCGCTACAAGCATGCAAAAATCATGCAGGATCAGGATATTTTTTCGCTTCCTGATATTTCAAATAGTTAGCTCAAGCGAACGGCGAACAGACCGTAAAATTATGAAATAAATACCACATTTGCTATTACTTTGGTTACACATTGAGTAATTCAGGTAACATGGAAAATGGAATTCAGCATGGAACACCACCGGATAATAATTTCCTTTTATACGACCTCAGACAACCCTGGCCAACCTTACATATGGCTATTCGAATATTTGTTTGAG
>Ga0209578_10001708_pt1 | contig 19771 bp, 19 predicted proteins | sample tdAd472_FD_187127 | JGI IMG/M metagenome (GOLD analysis project Ga0209578, IMG submission 187127) | Marine sediment microbial communities from the Atlantic coast under amendment with organic carbon and nitrate - tdAd47.2 (SPAdes)... | ecosystem: Environmental > Aquatic > Marine > Coastal >...
GTGGCGTTATTTGTGGGTCCAGTTCATGTCGGTGAATACCTGGGTGGGCCTGATGCGCCGGGTGCCGGAGCTGACCCCGGACGAGCGCGGTCCGTTCTATGCCGGGTTCTCGACCATCTGCATGATCGCCGGGGCGGGCGGTGTGACCGTCGGTTTTCTCATGGCGGAAACGCTGCCGTTCTTCGTTACCGTGACGCTGGTGTTTCTGAACCCGATCTATTTCGCTTTCGTGTTCGCGGCGATGCGGGTGCGGGCCTGTCTTTTGGCGTTTGCGGCGGGCGCCGTCGCGGGGCCGCTGATTTATCTGCTGACCCCGGAATGGAGTCTGCCGATCTCGGGGATTGTTGCTGGCAGCGCCGGTTATTACGCCGATCAGTTGCTCAAACGGGTGCGCGTATGAGCGCCATGAGTTCCAGCCCCTGGGTGCTGCTGATCATGGCGATTGCCGTGACGTACCTATGGCGCGGCCTCGGCACCATGATCGCCGCGCGAATCGACCCGGAAAGCCGGTTCCTGCAATGGATCGCCTGCGTCGCTTACGGGCTGCTGGCGGCACTGATATCGCGCATCGTTTTCCTGCCTGTCGGAATTCTTGAAAAGACCCTGCTGATCGACCGGCTCGGGGCGACGGCATTCGGGTTCGCAATGTTCTTTGCCTTCAAGAAGCACATCGGTCTCGGCACCCTCAGCGCCGCCGGGGCGCTGATGGTTCTTGTCTGGGCCCGGGGGCAGGGTATCCTCTGAGCATGCGTGTAATCTTGCTTTTCGTCGGTCTGCTGTGTGCGGAGGTGCTGTCGCTGCCGGCGTCGGCGCAATCGTGCAACGCACCGGAACCGGTTTGCAGGGCGACCGGGAACGTCGTCATGATCTCGTCGTTCGAACCTGTCGGCAGCGCCGTGATCATCGGCGACGGGCTTTTGATCACCAACCGCCATATGGTTGCCGACAACCCGGCGGCGAAAGTGACGCTCGCCGACGGGCGCATGATCGAGGCGCGCGTTGCGCCCACGGCATATCCGGGTGATCTGGTGGCCCTTGTCGCGAAGGGAATCAGCGCCCCTCCGCTGCCTGAAAGCACGAACGTCGATATGGATACGGACCTGTACGTCATCGGCTTCGACGTCGGGCGTCAGGCGGTTCGGGTCTATGCGCCGGGGCGTCTGATCGTCGCGCGCGCGTCGACACCGCTGGCCCGGTTGCATCACGATGCACGCTCGCTGCCCGGCAATTCCGGCGGCGCTCTGGTCGATGCCGACGGACGGCTGGTCGGCATTGTCGCGTCCGGCGGCGAGGGACGGAACGAGGCCATTGCCGTCGCCGAGATCGCCCGCCTGCAGAAAATGACCGGCCCGGATCATGTCGAGGCATCGCTCGTCATCGGCCGTGCTTATGCCCGCTGCGTGGCCCGGCTGGACAGCGTGCGCACGCACAACAGGCCGCTCGCCGACGGTGACGCGATCGAGATTGCCGATGCCTGCCATGCGACGTCGAACCGCCAATTGATGGACGAGGCGGGAAAGGTGTTCGGCATGCGCCGCAATCTCGGGCGTGCGCTGACGATGCTCGAAGCCTCGTACCGGATGGATCCCAATGCGCCGAATGCGCTGATTTCATTGGCCGTCACCTATCACATCGCCGGTCGCTTCGCCGATGAAATCCCGATCCTGTATCGCGGTCTGGAGATTTTGCCGGACGAGCCGCAGCTTCTGCGCTTGGCCTTGCAGGCCGGGGCCTGGGGCGGCGATCAGGACCTTGCCGATCTGGCCATGCGCAAGATCGAAAGCGTGATGCCGCAGATGGCGCCGGCTGCCCGGCGCTTTTACGAAAACCCGCCGCCTGCGCCGAAATTGCGCCCTTGATTGCAATTGAGATTATGGCCCGTCGGTCGGGTCGGGAATCCAGCCATATCTGGTCAGCTTCGGCCCCGCAAGCGGGCGCGCGCGTTTCAATATCCAGTCCCTGAGTTCCGGTCCGTGCCAGTCCGGATACTTTGCCGATGCGCGGACCGCCAGTGCGGTGATACGCGGCACGGCGAAGCTCGATCCCGATGCCTTGCCCGGTGCGCCACGGTGGTCGATGACGCGCATGCGCTCGCCCGGCACCATGATATCGACGCTTTGCGCCCCCCAGTTCGAGCCTTGTGCGAGACGCCCGTCCGGTTCGGACGAGGTGACGACAATGGTATTGGAAAGACCGAGCGCAGCGGGATAGACGGGCTGCTTGTCTATGTCGCGGCCGTTGTTGCCGGCGGAAATAATGAACAGAATACGCGGATGCGCGCGCGCCGCATCGGCAAATGCGGCCCAGTCGTTTTCGCTGTTCGACCCCATGGCCATGTTGACGATGCGCACGCCCTGATCCGCCAGCCAGCCGACCGCGTCGGCCATTTTCGTCATGTCGGGACGCGGATAGCGGACGGGTAGTACGCGCGCCATCGCAGCCTCTTTGATCAGCACACTCATCACCGCGCTGCCATGATGCAGGGGAAAGAAGGGCGAGCGTCCGGTGTCGGTGTCGAATGGCCGTGCATCGCCGTCCCAGAAATCACGCCCCAAAAGCACGCCATCCTGTGTGCGGGCGAGGTGGCTCGCGAATGGCTCTATGGTGTAATTGACACCGCTGTCGATCAGCCCGACGCTGACGCCGCCGGGATCGGCGGCGGCGGGGACCGGCGGGTTCAGGGCAATTTCATCGCGCAAGGTTTTCAGATCGCCGTCGAAGACGCGGATCGTTTGCGCGCGCCCGTCCGCATCGTAGGCGATCTCGCGCGCTTCGGTAACGGTGCACGTGTGATCGACGGCGACGCTGCTGAGCGGTTTCGCACGATGTAACTCGAACGAAATCCTGCGCAGCCGTCCGCCCGGAAACAGCGCATTGGCTTCGAGCCGCGTGCCGTCGGCGAGCAACAGGACGGTCTTTGCCCGGCCCGCCTGTCCGGCGAACGCATCGACGTCATGTTCGATGATACGGGCGTTGGGGAGCGCGCTTCTGAAGCGTTGCGCATCGGCGTAGGGCGGCTGGCAGGCGACATCCAGCAGCGGTTGTATGCGTTTCATATCGACATCGGCCAGCGCCGTCGCAGGGAATCCCGCCAAGGCAGCGAGCGCCGCCACGCAAATCCATTTTATCCGGGTCGGATGCATCACCATCACGCGCCAAAGGTGCGCTGACGCGCGAATGTAGTCAACGGAAGGTGCGGCGTGATTCCAGCGTCGGGCGATTCGTGGCGTTGGGAAATCGCGGAAACCGGAGACGGGCGTGTCCACAAAGTCGGCGGCAACGCTCAACGGGGGGATGGCTGCCACCAGGGGTCCTTGCGGCCCGTCTCCGGTATTGCTCCCGCAAAAGCGGGTCGTGACTTGATCTTTATCAGGTAATCCTGATGCTCCACTTAAAGCCGAAGTTGAAACCGCCGCAACCGAAACCCGATGCGGTTGCGGTTTACGATCAAGGGACGATGCTTGGCCCGGGCCGGGCGCAGGCGGGCAAGCTCAAGAAAATGATCCTGAAACGTGAAAAATACCGTAAGTTGTTGATCGTAAACGGGGGTGGTTACAGGCGGCGTATGTTGAGGAATTTCAGGTGACGCCCAGCCATTTCGATATATACGTACGCCAGGGGGGCCGCTGGCGGCGCCACGAAACAATGGCCGGTGACGACAAGGACGCCGCCATTCTGCGATCCGTTGCAATCGACGCGGACGGTGGCTTCGACGGCGTGCGCGCCATGGCCGTGGTCGAATACGGGGCTGGCCGGGCGCCTTTGGAAACGTTGGCCTGGATCAGCCCGCATCTGAACAAGACCGCTGTCGTCAAACAACAGATGAAGAACACGGCCGCCACGGCGGCCGCCGAAAAGGCTGCTGCCAACGAGACGCCGCCGGCGGACGGCGAGAATCTGGCGGCGCCCGCCCTCGTCAAATCCTTCACTGAAGGACAGGAACGCGCTGACCGTTCTTCTCCACCGCCGGCATCGAAAAAGCCCGTCCCCGCGGAAAAAGGAGATCCGCATCTGCGCGCCGCCGGCAAGACCATCGGTGCAGGCGTCATCGCGCTCGGCATTGCCGCCGTCCTGTTCGTGCCGGTCTCGGCGCTGGTGCGGGGGCTTGGCGAAAACGCCGGACTTGGCGGGGCGGCGATCCGCAACTGGAGCTTCGGTGTGTCGGTGGTTATCTTTGTCGCCGTCGCGGCTTTCTTGATGGTTCGGGTGTTCCGTGAATACCAGGATCTGGTCGAACGGATTGCCGAATACGAAGCGCCACCCGAACCCGCGCCGCGCCGGGTGTATCGCGACGAAACAATCGACGCACTGCCGCGCCGTCCATTGGACGAAGCGCCTGCGCCGGTGAATGAGGAAGATGAAGTGGCGGAAGACGCCGCGCCGGAACCCTCTGGTACGCCGGATTCGCCGTCAGCGGGCGATGCCCCGGCGGGTGTCGGGCTGACGGAGGAAATGCGCCGTGCCGTGCTGCGGTTTCTGGCCAGCGCGCTGGCGGCGATAAAGGACGAAGTGCCGAAGATGAACCAGCACGTCAACTTCGGACTCAACCTGTTCGGCGCCGGTGCGGCGGAACGCTATGGCGAACACGCCGGGCTGAAACGCCTTCAGGCATTCGTGCTGGTGCGCGAAGTGGTCAGCGCACTCGGCAATTCCGACGAACGCGTCGACAGCTTTTGCCGTAACTATGAAGACTATCGCGCCGAGGAACGTTATCGGCTGATGATCAACGCCGGGCGGGCGACGATGGAAAAAAGTATCCAGGGCGATACGCGACCGTTCGACAACTTCGCCGACGTGGTCAATATGTGGACGTCGGATTCCGCGGCGCGCGCACAGGCTCAGGGCATTGTATGCATCATGTTCACCGACCTTGTCGGCTCGACGCAGATGACGCACGAGAGAGGCGACTACGGTGCGCAGGAGATCGTCCGCATTCACAATGCCATCGTCCGCACGGCACTGGCTGGGCATCACGGGCGCGAGGTCAAGCATACCGGCGACGGCATCATGGCGAGCTTTTCGTCGGCGGCGAATGCGGTACGCGCGGCGATGCAGATCCGCAGTTCGCTGAGCGAGCATAACGCCCGCAAAGATGCCCTGCCGGTTCGTGTGCGCATGGGACTGAACGTCGGTGAAGCGGTGCAGGAAGAGGACGATTTCTTCGGCACCACCGTGCAGTTGGCGGCCCGGGTCTGCGACAAGGCGGACGAGGGCGAAATCTTCGTCACCGACAATGTCCGTGAACTGTCCAAGGGGCAGGGCATCGACGTCGAGGATGCCGGGAAGTATGAAATGAAGGGCGTGCCGGAACCGGTGACTCTGTACCGGGTGTCGGCGGCTAACGACCTGAACAACGGAAATCCGCAAACGTGAACGAAACCTACCGCAAATCCCGATTTCACGACGAAAAAGGCAACTGGGTCGATGCCCGGAATGTACATCATGCAGTGCCGGCATTTTTTTCGGCACTGGGCAAGCGGCTGTTCGGGAAGCGGCCCTTGGTGCCGATGATTTCGTATCGGGCGCGTGGCGAGATCGAGGCGATCCTGTCACCCGTGACGCGGATGATTGAATTCGGCTCAGGCAATTCGACACCTTGGTTTGCTTCCCGTGTCGCGCATCTGATCAGTATTGAGGACGATGCGGACTGGTGTGCGCATGTGCGGCGCGTGCTTGAGGACATGCGGATCGAAAACGTGCGCCATGAACTGCGCAGTGCGGAAAACTATGCAGACGTGTCGGACATCGCCGATGCAAGTCTCGATTTCGCGCTGGTCGACGGCACGGACCGTGCGGCATGTATTGCCGCTGTGGTGCCGAAATTGAAACCCGGAGCCTGGCTGTATCTGGACAACAGCGACAAGGACATGACGTTCCCGGATGGCGATCTGCGCCGCGCCGAAGCGGCTTTGCTGGATGCTGTCCGCACGCGCAACGGCGCCATTCGCTACTTCTCGGATTTCTCGCCGACCAACTTCTTTGTCGAGCAGGGGGCGCTGGCCCGCTTGTGAGCGGCCGCCCGGGCGTGCCGGGCGCTAGGCGACGATGGCGCGGAAGCGATCCATATCCACGTTACAGCCGCTGACGACGATCACCGTGGGGCCGGGTTTGAGCTGCAAGCGCCCCGACAGCAGCGCCCCGACACCGACCGCGCCACCGCCTTCGGCAACGATACGGTCCCCCAGAAATAGCGTCCGCATGGCGCACGCGATGTCGTCCTCACTCAGCAACAATGTCTCGTCGATCAGCTTGCGGGTCGCCTCGAAGGTATAGGCGTTCGCATTCCCGAGACCGCCGCCCAAGCTGTCGGCCAGGGTTTCGACTTCGTCGACGGGGATGATCTTGCCGGCATTCAGTGAGTCGATCATCGCCGCGCCGTTCTCCATGGTAATCCCGGCCATGTGCGTGTCGGGCTTCATGGTTTTGATGGCCGTTGCGACTCCGGCGAACAGCCCGCCGCCGGAAAGCGGCACGATGACGTTGGCGACATCGGCCATGTCTTCGAGGATTTCAATGCCGATGGTGCCTTGCCCGGCGATGACGTGCGGGTCGTCGAACGGATGCACATAGGTCAGGCCGTCCTTTTCGATCCGTGCCATGGCCGCGTGTTCGGCGTCGTCCTGCGAGCGGCCGGTGATGACCACCTCGGCGCCCAGCTTGCGGATCGCATCCACTTTCACGGCGGGGACCAGTTCCGACATATAGACGACGCACTTGATGCCAAGCGCGCGGGCCGCATAGGCGACGCCGCGCCCATGATTGCCGGTCGACACGGCGATGACACCGCGCGCACGGGCGTCATCGTCCATGTTGAGCAAGGCGTTGGTCGCGCCGCGCAGCTTAAACGCACCGGTGTCCTGCATGGTTTCCAGCTTGAGGCAGACCGGGTGGCCGAGTTGTTCGCTGAGATACGGCGACAGCCTGAGCGGGGTGCGGGTCACGCGTCCGGCAATCCTTCTGGCGGCATCGCGGATGTCGGAAAGCGTAACGGGGCGCGCCACGCTCATTCGTTGCCCGGCCACGGTTCGGCGATGACGGCGGCGCAGTCGCCCCGGTGGATCAGCCCCGGTACATGGCGACAGACGATCTGACCGGAAATTTCCGCAATCAGCGGCGTCGGTTCGCGGTCCGGGTCTTCCAGGTAATGCACGCGGGCGATGACGTCGCCGGCGTCCACATGCGCGCCCAGATCCTTGCAGATTTCGAATAGACCTTCGGTTCGCGCGCTGACGAAGCAGCCGCCCTTCGGTGTGTGGATCAGGCGCGACGGCTCAGGGATGTCCGGGGTGCCGTCGATCACACCGGTGTGTTTGAGGATGTTCATCACGCCACGCTCGGCAACGGCGATGGTTTCGACCGTCGACGATGCGCTTCCGCCAAGCTCGGTGGACACAAAGACCTTACCGGCTTCCTCGACCACGGTATCGATCATGCCGACGGCGTCCAGTTCCGTCAGGATCATGCCGTAGGGCGCGGCGAACGCCTGCAGCGCCGCCAGTGTCGCGGCCATTTGTTTTTCGTCGGGTAGGTCGTGAATGATGCCCATCGGCAGCAGGTTCATGGATCGTCCGCCGGCGTGGATATCGACACAGACATCGGCGCGTGCGATCAGCCGGGTGGTGACGAAGTGCGCGATCATGTCGGTGATCGTGCCGCGCGCATTGCCGGGAAAGGCCCGGTTCATATTGCCGCCGTCGATGGGCGAGGTGCGGGCACCGGCGCGGAATGCGGGCAGGTTCAGTGCCGGGACGATGATCACGCGGCCCTGTACGTCGGACGGCTGCAGGCTGGCGCGCAGCTTGGTCAGCGCAATCGGGCCTTCGTACTCGTCACCGTGGTTGGCGCCGGTGAACAGCACCGTCGGGCCGGTGCCGTTCTTGATGACGGTGATCGGTAGCGGGATGGATCCCCATGAGGATTCGTCGCGCGACCACGGTACGTTCAGCGCGCCGTTGTGCTTGCCGTCCGCATCCAGATCGATATCGCACGATATCTTCGAGAAGTCTTCGTCGCTCATGGCCGGAGTGTGGGCGAAGCGGCAGCGGCTTTCAAGCGAACTTGCCCCCTCTCCCTTGGGAGAGAAGGAGGCGTTCGCGCAGCGAATGGGAGGGTGAGGGGAATCAGTACCCGATGGCGCAGCCGTCCTTGCGGGGCTCCGAGCCGCCGGTCAGGATACCGCGCTCCCAGTCGATCCAGATTGCCTGACTGCCGCCGATGGGCCGCGCCGGCTTGATGCGTTTGTGGCCCATCTTCTCCAGGGCGGCGACGGTCTCGGCGGGGATCGTGCCTTCCATTTCGACGTCCATGGAATTGCTGATCGGGAACACGCGCGGCGCGTCCTGCGCTTCCTGAATGTCCATGCCGAAATCGAGCAGCTTGGTCAGGAACTGCATGTGGCCGAAGGACTGGTACTGGCCGCCCATGACGCCGAACGGCATGACCGCCTTGTCGCCCTTGCCGACCATGCCGGGAATGATCGTATGCATCGGCCGCTTGCCGGGAGCAATGCAGTTGAGATGACCTTTTTCGATCACGAAGCCCTGACCCCGGTTGGTCAGCATGACGCCCGATTTGGGCGCCAACAGGCCGGTGCCGAAGTTCGAGAACAGCGTGTTGATGAAGCTGCACGCGTTGCGATCCTTGTCGACGACCGAGATGTAAACGGTGCTTTCGTTGAGCGGCATGGAAACCGGCGGCAACGGGTCGAGCGCCTTCGACGGGTCGAAGTGCGACGCCAGTTCCTTGGCGTGCGCGTCGGACAGCAGCCAGTCGATCGGCACATCGGCCTTGTTCGGATCGGCGACGTAGAAATTGCGATCCTGGTAGGCCAGCCGCCCGAATTCGATTTCCATGTGCAGCCGTTCGACCGACAGCGGATCGACGCCGTCCGTCGGTACGTCTTTCAGCATGTTGAGCAAAAGCAGTGCGATGATGCCCTGACCGTTCGGTGGACATTCGTAAACGTCATAGCCCCGGTAATTGGTCGAGATCGGCGTCACGTACTCGCCCTTGGCATTCTTGAAGTCGTCGAGCGTGTGCAGACCGCCGTGCTGTTGCAGATAGGCGACGATGTCCTCGGCGACGGCGCCGGTATAGAACGCGTCGCGCCCGTTTTCGGCGATTTTCTGCAGCGTCGCGGCAAGCTCCGGCTGGTGATGCATTTCGCCCGCTTGCGGCGGCTTGCCGCCCGGCAGGAACACGCGCGATGCGTTGGCGTCGCCTCTCAGAAACTCGGCATTGAAGGCGAAATCGGACGATACCCGTGACGATATCGGATAGCCGTCGCGGGCGTATTCGATGGCCGGCTGCAAAAGCTCGCCCAGATCCATGGTGCCGTGCGCGTCGACCAGCGTCTGCCAGGCGTCGACGACGCCCGGCACGATCACGGCGTGCGCGGTTTGGCGTTCGATGGTGGTGATGCCCTGATCGAGATACCAATCGGCGGTGGCGGCCGCCGGTGCGGCACCGGAACCGTTGAAGGCGATCATGTCCTTGACCGAGCCTTCCGGCGCATAGAGACAGAAGTTGTCGCCGCCGATCCCCGTTGACTCCGGCTCGACTACGCACTGCACGGCGCATGCGGCGACGGCGGCGTCCATGGCATTGCCACCCCGGCGCAGAATGTCGAGGGCGACCGCGCTTGAGATCGCATGCGACGTTGCGACCATGCCGGATTTACCGAATGCCGGCGAGCGGCCTGGGAGTTCGAGATCACGCATCTTGGGGTTCCTTGTTCTCGGGATCGGAATTCTGACCAATTGTTGTATGTAGGAAGCATCACCAATTTGCCAAGTGAATTTATTATCGCCAACTGACTGGCGGCATGGAAAATCCTCCGCTAAGCTTTTGGCAATAATAAACACGGGCAACGGCAGCGTTCACCGTGTTCTGAGAATCTGAAACTAGGGAGATTATCAAATGAAGAAAACAATCCTGAACGGCGTATGCACGGCGGCACTGGTTGGTGCGGTCAGCATATTTGCGGCCGGGACGGCCAATGCCGCACCGAAAATTCCGTGCTCGACGGCAAAGCTGATCGTGCCGTGGAAAGCCGGTGGCGGCACGGCGGTGATTTTCAATATCTTTGAAAACATCATCAACAACGAGGTGAAGGCCGAGCCGAAAATCCAGGTCGTCACGATCTCGGGTCAGGGCGGCAACAAGGGTGCGAAGGAAGCCAAAGGCTCCAAGCCCGACGGGTGCACGCTTTTCGCCATTCACCAGAGCGCCATCGTCAGCTATCTGAACGGCCGCGTCGATTTCACGTGGGATGCGTTCGACATGGTCGCCCAGGTCACCAAGACTCCGGAAATTCTGGGCGCATCGGGTAAAGCGCCGTGGAAGGACTTCGCTGAGTTCAAGAAATTCGGTATCGAGCATCCGGGTGAAGCCAAAACCGGTGCGACGTTCGGGTCCACGAGCCAGTTCATGTGGCTGCTGCTCGAAGACCTGACCGGCATGAAGTTCAAGTACGTACCGTTCGACGGAACCCGTGAGCGTATGACGGCATTGTTGTCGAACACGGTCGATCTCGGCACCATCAACGTTGCTTCGGGCCGTAAATACATCGAGTCGGGCGAACTGAAGGCCTATGCCATCGCCGACGACGAGCGCTCCAAGTTCCTGCCTGATCTGCCGACCCTCAAGGAACTCGGCGTCGACATGAACTATGCGCTGGTGCGTGGCGTCGTTGCGCCGAAGGGCACGCCGGCCGATGTGATCGAGCACTGGTCGCAGGTCTTCAAAAAGGCCGCCGCCAACGAGAGCCTGAAAAAGCAGCTCGATGCCAAGGGGACCGTCGTCAAATGGCTTGGCCCCAAGGACTATGCTGCATGGTTCAAGAAGGAATATGACGACCACGAGCGCGTCGCCATCAAGATCGGCATGTACAAGAAGTAAGTCGATTTACGTCTACGGCCGGGGGTGGCGGGTTCGCCATCCCCGGTTCCTTTCATTGAACTGTCAATTGGGTGGTCGGCCATGAGCCGGATAAATCGCGATACCTACATCGCACTTTTCCTGATGATTACCTGGGCCGTGTTTTTCTGGACCAGTTTCGATATTCGCCAGATCGATTACGGCACCATGGGCGCCGAAGTCTGGCCGCGCGGCATCCTCGTCATTCTGATGGCGCTGACGGCTGTTTATCTTTTTCAAAGTATCAAGGCCGGACCGGACGCGGCATCGGATGAGCCATTTTCGCTGAAAGGCTGGTTGCAGAAGTACCACAACCCTCTTTGGTGCTATGCGCTGTATTTCGTTTTTCTGCTGACGCTGCCGGTGCTGGGTATGCTGATCGGCGGTATCGCGCTTGTTTTCTGTCTGCTCACGGTGCTCGGCAACCGCACGCCGCGCGACCTGATGATCCACGCCGCAATCGCGGTGGTGTCGATCACGGGGATGTGGGCACTCTTCACTTATGCGCTCGGCGTGATCTTGCCGCAGGGCATGATCTTCACGACGTTGTAAGGAGCCGCAGATGATTCTCGAAAACATTCTCGCTGCGGTTCAGGAACTGGCGACCTTCAAGACCGTCATTCTGATGGCGGTCGGCACCGTCGCCGGTCTGATCGCCGGGGCCATACCGGGGTTCACCATCGCCATGGCAGTGGTGCTGACGCTGCCGTTCACGTTTGGCATGCCGCCGGCGCAGGGGCTGGCGACGATGATCGGTGTGTTCGTCGGCGGCCTGTCGGGCGGTCTTATGTCGGGTATCCTGATCGGCATTCCGGGCACGCCGAGTTCCGTCGCCACGACGTTCGACGGGTTTCCCATGGCCAGAAACGGCCGTCCCGGTCTGGCGCTTGGGCTCGGTGTCTGGGCATCGTTCTTTGGCGGCACGATCTCGGCGGTTCTGCTGGTGACGCTGGCGCCGCAACTGGCGCGGATCGGGCTTGAATTTCAGCCCTGGGACTATTTTGCGCTGATCATGTTCGCTTTGACGATCGCTGCCAGCCTGGCCGGGGAAAACCTCGTCAAAGGGCTGATCGCGGCGGCCTTTGGGCTGCTCGTCGCGACCATAGGCGAGGACAGCATCAACGGCATTGCGCGCTTCAACTTCGGCTCCGACGCCTTATTGCAGGGCTTCGACTTTCTGCCGGTGCTGATCGGGTTGTTCGCCTTCTCGCAGTTGCTGACGGACATTGAGGACCGGGTCCGCGCCCGTCAGGCGTTGACGGAAACCGGTGCCGTGAGCGCCAAGATCGAACACCGCAAGGCAGCGGTCATGGTGCTGAAAAGCTGGGTCAACCTCGTCCGCTCGTCGTTCATCGGCGTGTTCACCGGTATTCTGCCGGCAGCGGGCAGCACGATCTCGAACATTCTCGCCTACGATCAGGCCAAGAAGGCATCCAAGACGCCGGAAAAATTCGGCACCGGATTTTCGGAAGGCATCATCGCGCCGGAATCGGCCAACAACGCCACCGCCGGTGGCGCGTTGATCACCATGATGGCGCTGGGCATCCCCGGCGATATCGTCACCGCGGTGATGCTGGGTGCGCTGCTGATCCACGATGTGATCCCAAGCCCGAGTTTCATCAGCGACACGCCGGTGCTGGCGTATGCGATCTTCATCGCGTTCTTTGTCGCCAACTTCATGATGCTGGGCCTGCAATCTGGCGCTCTCAGGCTGTTCGTGCTGGTGACGCGCGTGCGCATGTATATTCTGGCGTCGATCATTCTGGCCTATTGTGGCATCGGTATTTTCGCGCTGAACAACGTCTCGTTCGACATGTGGACGCTGTTCTGGTTCGGCATCATCGGCTACATCATGCGGAACCTCGGTTTCCCGCTGGCGCCGATGATCCTCGGCGTCGTGCTGGGACGTATCGCCGAGTTGTGGCTGTCGCGCGCGACGGCGATCTCGACGGATATCTCGCCGTTCTTCACGCATCCGTGGTCGCTGTTCTTCATCGTCCTGGCAGCGTTCTCGCTGTTTTTCTCGGCGTACCAGTCGCAGCGCGGGCGCAAGACCTGGACACTGTTTTTCACGCCGGGCTTGCTCGCTGCGTTGTCAGTTCCAATGTTTATGATGGTCGGCACCGTTCGTCCGGTGCTGGGAGGGCTGCTTCTCGTGATCGCAGCTTACATGTTGTTCAAAATTCATCGGCGTGGCTGGAAAGTTGATCCAGCCGATGCCGATGTCCATCGTCTGTCGGAAGGGTAAGAAGAAATGGAATGGGGTAACGATATCTATAAGGCGGTCAAGGAAGCTGGCGTCGGTCAGGTCGCTTATGTGCCGGATGCGGGGCACAAGATCCTGATCAACGCGTGCATCGCCGACAACGATATCAAGGCGGTGTCGCTGACCACCGAGGAAGAAGGCGTTGCGCTTTCCGCCGGCGCCTGGCTCGGCGGCGACAAGTGCGTGATGCTGATGCAGTCGTCGGGTGTCGGTAACTGCATCAACATGCTGTCGCTGATCGAAACCTGCCGCTTCCCCTTCGCGGCCTTCGTGACCATGCGCGGCCAATGGCATGAATTCAACCCGTGGCAGATGCCGATGGGCACGACCACCAAGCAGGCGCTGGAGACGGCGGGTTGTCTGGTCGATGAAGTCGAGAATCCGGCCGATGTCGGTGCCAAGGCAGCGGCGACGCTGCACAAGGCTTTCGTCGGCCAGCAATCGGCGGTGCTGTTGCTGAGCCAGCGCATGGTGCCCATCAAGACGTTCGGTAAGTGAGGAGAGAACCATGAGTGACCGTGCAGAGAGTTTCCCGCTTCACCGCCGCGACGTCGCCAAGACGCTTCTGGGTGCGCGCGACGACACGCTGATCGTAACCGGGCTCGGTTCGACCAACTGGGACTTCACCGCCGCCGGCGATTGCGCACGCATCTTCCCGCTGTGGGGCGCCATGGGCGGCGCCGTGCCGACGGGCCTGGGGCTGGCGCTGGCGCAACCCGACAAGCGGGTCCTGGTCGCGACCGGTGACGGCGAGATGCTGATGGGCATCGGCGCGCTGGCGACCGTCGCCGTGCAGGCGCCCAAGAACCTCGCGATCTGCGTCTTCGATAACGAACGTTACGGCGAAACCGGCATGCAGACGACGCACACTGCAACGGTCGCCGACCTTGCGCTGACAGCCCAGGGGCTTGGCATCAAGGATGCATCCGTGATCGCCGACGAGGACACGCTGGCCAAGCAAGTGGATACCATCGTCAACGCCGAAGGCCCTGTCTTCCGCGTCATCAAGGTACGCGCCGAGCCGCTGGAATTCGTCCTGCCGTCCAAGGACGGCGTGCACCTCAAGAACCGGTTTCGCGCCGAGCTTCTGGGGCCGGGCGCGGTCTGAAGCCGCATCATGCTTCGTGATGGCCTTTCAGGCCTCCTCAGCATGAGGATCGATTTTGACGCCTCATCCTGAGGAGCGACATCGTCGCGTCTCGAAGGATGCGATGCGCATGCTGGATTCCGGGCGTTTTTGCGCTAGCATGCGCGCAGATATCCACGGGAGGACACCATGAACGCGCAGGACATGAGCGCCGTCGAGGCGTGCATCGGCAACTATTTCGAAGCGCTGTATACCGGTGATACCGAACTTCTGATGGGCTCGGTGTTCCATCCGAATGCGCACTTGTACGCCGCCAATCTGGGCGGCGGTTTCGTCGATTGGCCGATGGACGACTTTAAAAAGGTCATCGAAGGGCGCCCGTCTCCGGCTTCCACGGGCGCCGAGCGGCGCGAACGCATCGTTTCCATCGACGAGGCCGGGCCGGGGACGGTGATGGTCAAGGTCGAGGTGTTGGTCGGCACCCGCGATTTCGTCGACTACCTGTCGCTGTTGAAACTGGACGGGGACTGGCGGATCATTTCCAAGACCTGCGTCGTGATCAAGGACCATGCCGAACAACCGGCGGCCTGAAAGCATACCGAGGGAGAAACATCATGAGCGATCTTCAGAAATACCAAATGCTGATTGGCGGGGAATGGGTTGATGCGTCGAACGGCGAAACGTTCGAAAGCATGAACCCGTATACCGGCGAGAACTGGGCATCGTTCCCGCGCGGCAGTGCCGAAGACGCGGACCGTGCCGTGGCGGCGGCGCGCAAGGCGTTTACCACCGGCGACTGGCCGAAGATGACGGCGACGCAGCGTGGCCATCTGCTGCGCAAGCTGGGCGACCTGATCGCCGAGCGTGCCCAGGACCTGGCAGTCACCGAAGTCCGCGATAACGGCAAGCTGTTGGCCGAGATGGGCATGCAGCTCCAGTACGTGCCGCAGTGGTACTATTACTTCGGCGGTCTTGCCGACAAGATCGAAGGGGCGGTGACGCCGATCGACAAGCCCGATCATTTCCATTTCACGCGCCATGAACCGCTGGGTGTGGTCTGCGCGATTACGCCTTGGAACTCGCCGCTGTTGCTGGCGGGTTGGAAGCTGGCGCCGGCGCTGGCGGCCGGGAACACGGTCGTGCTCAAGCCGTCCGAGTTCACATCCGCGTCGAGCGTCGAGTTCGCGCGCCTGTTCGAGGAAGCGGGCTTCCCGCCAGGCGTCGTCAACGTGGTGACGGGCTACGGCCACGAAATCGGCGCGGCGCTGACCGAACATCCCGGCGTCGACAAGATCACCTTCACCGGCGGGCCGGAAACCGGGCGTCGCGTCTATCAGACCGGTGCGTCGCAGTTCAAACGGGTGTCGCTGGAACTGGGCGGCAAGTCGCCGAACATCGTGTTCGACGACTGCGACATGGACAATGCGGTCAAGGGTGCGATCTCGGGCATCTTCGCGGCGACGGGCCAGACCTGTATCGCCGGCTCGCGCCTTCTGGTGCAGGAAAGCATCCATGACGAGTTCGTCGAAAAGCTGGTCGACATGGCAAAGACCGCGAAGATGGGCGATCCGATGCTGATGGACACGCAGGTCGGCCCGGTCACGACCATTCCGCAGTATGAAAAGATCCTCAGTTACATGGATGTCGCCAAGGGCGAGGGCGCAGAGGTCCGCATGGGCGGTGGCAAGGCCGACGCGGGCAAGTATTTCGTGCAGCCGACCGTGTTCACTGGCGTGAACAACCAGATGCGTATCGCCCAGGAAGAGGTCTTCGGCCCGATCCTGTCGGTGATTCCGTTCAAGGACGAGGAAGAGGCGCTGCATATCGGCAACGACGTGGTTTATGGCCTCGCCGCAGGTGTCTGGACGCAATCCATGCGCCGCGCATTTACGATGTCGCAGCAGCTTCGCGCCGGCTCGGTGTGGGTCAACACGTACCGCGCCGTCAGTTACATGGCGCCGTTCGGCGGCTACAAGCAGTCGGGCCTGGGCCGTGAAAGCGGGCAGGAGTCGATCAAGGAATTCATGCAGACCAAGTCTGTATGGATGTCCTATGCCACTGAAACGCCTAACCCGTTCATCATGCGATGACGGACCGGCGCACCGTTCTGATCACCGGCGGTTCCCGGGGCATCGGCGCTGCCGTCGTGCAGCGGTTCGCCGACGAGGGCTGGCGCGTGATCTTCACTTATGTTTCGAACGATGAAGCCGCCGGAAAAGTCGCCGACGAGACCGGCGCGCGCGCCATCAAGGGCGACGTCGGGTCCGAAGCCGATATCCTGTCGCTGTTTGCGGCGCTCGACGACGAAGGCGTTTACATCGATGCCGTCGTCAACAATGCCGGGATCACCGGCCCCAAACGCCGCCTGGACGAGGCCGAATGGGATACGGTGATGGACGTGCTGCGCGTCAATGTCGCGGGTAGCGTCATCATGTGCCGCGAAGCCGTGAAGCGCATGTCGCGCGCACATGGCGGGCACGGCGGGGCGATCGTCAACCTGTCGTCGACGGCAACGTTGGCGGGCAGCCCGAACCAATGGATCGATTACGCCGCCGGCAAGGGCGCCATCGATATCATGACCAAAGGCTTGGCCCGCGAAGTCGGCGAGGAAGGCATCCGCGTCAACGCGGTCGCGCCCGGATACACCATGACCGACATGTCGCGCGAAGGTGATATCGCCGGGCGGTTCGAATCTTTCCGTCACGAGGTGCCGCTGGGCCGTATCGGCACGGTCGAGGAGGTCGCCAACGGCGTCTACTGGCTGTGCACGGACGAGGCGTCCTACATTACCGGTTGCGTGCTGCCGGCGGCCGGCGGACGGGTGTAGGCGAATAATTCGTCGTTACCCTGAACTTGATTCAGGGCCCATGAAATCGTCGAACAGCAAGGCTGGATACATGGATCCTGAATCAAGTTCAGGATGACGATATCATTTGAATTTTTAAGGCCGGAAATTCAGCATCGTCTGGATGAAGCGCTGTAGCACCGGGCGGATGCCGGCCGCGAGATCCTCGCGATAACCGTACGGATACGTCTCGTCCATGTACGTCGCCCAGCTCAACTCCAACTGCACGGCGTGCACGTTGTTCGCCGGATCGCCGTAATGGCGCGTGATGTAACCGCCGATGTAGCGCCCGTTCATCTTTGCAGTGAACCCGGCGGCCTCGTCGGCCACGGCCTGCAGATCGTCCTGCAGCCGTTGCGCGCAGCTTGCGCCGTTATTGGTGCCGAGATTGATGTCCCACAGCTTGCCGTCGAAATAGCGCGGCAACTCGCTCTTGATCGAATGCGCGTCCCACAAAAGCGCATAGCCGTGCTCGGCCTTGATGGCGGCCAGCGTCTCGGCCAGCTTGGCGTGGTACGGCGCATGATAGCGCTGCGTGCGCTCGGCAATCTCGGCGTCGTCCGGCTCCTGACCCGGTTTATAGAGCGGCTCGCTCTGCCCGGTTCGGAGCGGCACCAGCCCCTCGGTGTCCTGCCCGGGATAGAGGTTCACGTTTTCCGGCGGACGGTTCAGATCGATGCAGAAACGGCTGTGTGTCGCCGCCAAAAAATGCGCGCCCATGGCCGGGGCGAAATCGTACAGCATCGGGATGTGCCAGTCGGTATCGGGCACGCGCAACGCCTCGTCGGTCATGCGCGGCTTGATGTCGTCGGGGATATGCGTGCCGGGGTGCGGCGCGCTGATCAGAAGCGGCGTGGTGCCGGGCGTGAAATCGAAGATGTCCATGAAGTCTTTCTGCAGGTTGTCGGTATTATTGAGCGGCATCGGCGCTGGCGATGGCCGGCACGGCATAAAGCCGGTCATGCTTGAGCGCGGGAATGCGTTCGCGGGCGGTGGCCACCTCCCTCGGATCGATTTCGGCGATGACGATGGCTTCCTCGTCCTCGGGGCCTTCGGCGATGATCTCGCCCCATGGATTGACGACGAGCGAATGGCCATAGGTGCGAGCTTTGCCGTGCTTGCCCGATTGGCAGGTGGCGAATACGAAACACCCGGTCTCGATGGCCCGCGCGCGCAGCAGAACGTGCCAGTGATCCTGTCCGGTGCGGTGCGTGAACGCCGCCGGAACGGTCAGGAAATCCGCGCCGGCCTTGGCCAGATCGCGGTACAGGTGCGGAAAGCGTACGTCATAGCAGATCGTGAGACCCAGTTTTCCCCACGGCGTGTCGGCGATCACGGCGCGTTCGCCGGGGCACAGGCTGGCGCTTTCGCGATACCGGTCGTCGTCGGCCAGATTGACGTCGAACAGGTGGATCTTCTCGTACGTCGCCTGTACGACGCCGTTGTTGTCGATGACGTACTGGCGGTTATAGGCGCGCCCGTCCGGTGCCGGCACCGTGATCGATCCGAGATCGATCCACACGCCCAGTTCCGCCGCAAGGCGCGAAAACTTCGTCACGGCGGGATGCGATTCCTCGGGCAGCGGGCCGGTGTGAATGCCTTCGTCATCAACGTGGTAACACGAAAAGAACTCGGCGAACTGCAGCATGTCCGCGCCTTCGCTGACGGCGTTTCGGGCCATTTCCTCGGCACGGTCCAGCGTTCCATGCATATCCGCCCCGGCACAGGTCTGCACCAGCGCGATCTTGAAGGTATCAGTCATATTCTCACTCCCGTTCGTGCTTTCGTTTAATCATGGCGTTGCGAACCTGTCCAGCCACGCTAAACTTCGGCCAAGGCGTTTCGAGCGCAATCGAACACGAAATGGCGCCGGTCTGGGAGGAGTGGCTATGTCCGACGTATCTTCGGATGAAAATATCTACGAGCAGGGACTGGACAAGACTCCGGCCAACTATCAACCGCTGACGCCCCTTTCGTATCTGGATTGGGCGGCGCGCGTGTTTCCCGACAAGACCGCCGTGATCCACGGGCCGCATCGCGCCACTTGGGCCGAATTCGACGCGCGTTGCCGCCGGCTTGCCAGCGCGCTGCAAAAACGCGGTATCGGCGTTGGCGACACGGTCTCGGTGATGTCGCCCAACGCCCCGGCGATGCTGGAGGCACACTATGGCGTGCCGATGTCGGGTGGTGTGCTGAATGCGCTGAATTACCGGCTCGACGCGGAAACCATCGCCTTCATCCTTGGTCATGCGGAAACCAAGGTTCTGATCACGGATCGCGAATATGCCGACGTGATGCGCGATGCGGTGACGATCCTCGACAACCCCGATCTGCTGGTCGTCGATGTCGACGATCCGCTGGCCAAGGGCGGGCAGTTGTTCGGGCAGATGACGTACGAGGAACTGCTGGCCGAGGGCGACCCCGACCATGTCTGGCAGCCGCCCGCCGACGAATGGCAGGCGATGTGCCTGAATTACACGTCGGGCACCACCGGCAATCCCAAGGGTGTCGTCTATCATCACCGGGGCGGTTATCTGAACGCGCTCGGCAATGCGCTGGTGTTCAGGCTGGGCCCGGAAAGCGTCTACCTGTGGACGCTGCCGATGTTTCATTGCAACGGCTGGACGTATACCTGGGCGGTGACGTCGGTCGGCGG
>Ga0209578_10001717_pt1 | contig 19736 bp, 15 predicted proteins | sample tdAd472_FD_187127 | JGI IMG/M metagenome (GOLD analysis project Ga0209578, IMG submission 187127) | Marine sediment microbial communities from the Atlantic coast under amendment with organic carbon and nitrate - tdAd47.2 (SPAdes)... | ecosystem: Environmental > Aquatic > Marine > Coastal >...
TCGAGCAATCCCGTAAGGAATGGCTGCGCTCACTGCAGCGGGAACGGAATTCCTTTCTGCAGGAACTGCGCCGTCGGGCCGGTCGGCAGGTTCACGCCATGACACGACACGTCCTGACGAAGCTCTGCGACGACGACCTTGAACAGCGAATCATCGAGGCGTTTGCCGCGCAACTCCAACAGGTGGACGACGGCCGTCGTGCAGAAATTGCCGCATCCATTCGTAACTCACACCATCATGTTCTCATTGAAACCGCATTCGACCTGACCGAAGCGGGCCGTCAGCGCGTGCTCAACCTGATTCACGATTACCTGACTGACGACGTCGATCTGAAATTCCACACGGTCCCAGAATTGATCTGCGGGATTGAGCTGAAATCCGCCGGCTACAAAGTCGCATGGAGCGCCGGTGAATCGCTGCAGACGCTCGAAGAAGACTTCGCCCATGCACTTGATACGGCCGTCCTGTGACAGCGAGTCCGTCCGGAGATTCCACGATGTCTGATCAACCCGGCTTTCTGCACTCGATCCTCGACGAGACCTTTCGGCTCTTCGACGATGTCATGACCGATGACGATCGTGACCTGCAGACTCACGAAATCGGGGCGGTCACAGCCACAGGCCGGGGAGTCGCTCGAGCCACAGGTCTCCCCAACGTTCAGTCGGAAGAGCTGCTGCGTTTTCCCGGTAACGTACTGGGGCTGGCCTTCAATCTGGATGAAGACGAAGTTGGCATTGTGCTTCTGGATGAAGGCATCGAACTGGAGGCAGGTGACGAAGTCCGCCGGACAGAACGCGTGCTCGACGTTCCCGTCGGTGACGAGTTGATCGGCCGCGTCATCGACCCGGTCGGGAGGACACTCGACGGTCATGGCCCGGTGCGTGCTGTCGAGCGGCGGCCGTGCGAGTGCGACGCCATGCCGATCATGGATCGTCTTCCCGTGAGTGTGCCGTTACAGACCGGATTGAAGGTGATCGACGCCTTAATTCCGATAGGACGCGGTCAGCGTGAACTGATTCTTGGCGACCGTCAGACCGGCAAGACGGCGATCGCGATCGACACGATTCTCAACCAGCACGATAAAGACGTGCTGTGCATCTACTGCGCAATCGGCCAGAGAAACACAGCGATTGCCAAAGTCATCGCGGACCTGAGGGAACGGGGCGCTCTTGACTACTGCGTGGTGGTCGTTGCTGAAGGTGACTCGCCACCAGGAGTTCAGTTCGCAGCTCCGTACGCAGCCACGACAATCGGCGAATACTTTATGGCACAGGGCCGTGATGTCCTCGTCGTGTACGACGACCTGTCCACGCACGCGCGTGCCTATCGTGAGTTGTCGCTCCTGCTGCGTCGCCCTCCAGGTCGCGAAGCATTTCCCGGCGACATCTTCTATCTGCATTCACGATTGCTCGAACGCTCAACGCACCTGGTGGAAGAACTCGGCGGCGGTTCACTGACCGCGTTGCCGATCGCGGAAACCGAAGCCCAGAACGTCTCGGCATACATTCCCACCAATCTGATCTCGATCACCGACGGCCAGATTTACCTGTCGCCGGACCTGTTTCAGAAAGGCATTCTGCCGGCAGTTGACGTCGGTCGTTCCGTCTCTCGAGTCGGCGGCAAGACGCAGTTGCCCGTCTATCGCGCGGTCGCTGGAGACCTGCGTCTGTCATATGCCCAGTTCGAGGAACTCGAAGCGTTCTCGCGTTTCAGCAGCCGTCTTGACGAGGAAACCCGAGCCACACTCGAACGAGGCCGCCGTGTGCGGGAGGTCTTCAAACAGCCGCAGTACCAGCCGCTGGCCGTTCCCGACCAGATTGCCGCTCTGGTCGCCATCAACTCCGGAGCCTTCGATTCCGTTCCCATCAGGCAGATGCGTCAGGCTGAAGTGGCCGTCCGCCAAAGCGTCAGTGAACACCACCCCGACATCGGCGATCGCATGTTGAGCGGCGAAAGACTCAACAGCGAACAGCAGCAGGCCCTCGCCGCGACCGCCCACCAGGCAATTCACGAAGCCATTGGTTCCAGTGAGTCCGAGGCTCCACAGGCACCGACACTGCCCACCGAATGACCCGCAACTGTCTCTGGACTCAAGTCTCGCAACGCCGGACTCTCCGATGCCAGCCCTCGAATCCCTCAAACGACTCATCAGCAGCGCCGAAGACCTGCAGTCCGTTGTCGGGACGATGAAGACTCTGGCTGCCGTCAGTATTCACCAGTACGAAGAAGCCGTTGAATCACTGACGGACTACTTCGAGGCGATCGAGGACGGCCTGAGAATGGTCCTGTGGCAATCACCCGAGAACCTGGGTCGGTCGGAGTCGAATCGTGATGGAGGAACTGGTGCGATCGTTTTTGGCTCCGACCAGGGAATGTGTGGTCAATTCAACGAGCAGATCACAGCATTTGCGCTCGACCACTTGCAGCGACAACACAGGATGTCGGGCGAAACCGCTTTTCTGGTCATTGGAGCCCGCGCGTCTGCGCGGCTTTCAGATGCCGGCGTGACAATTGATGCCGAACTGGAAACTCCAGGCTCTGCATCCGGTATCTCCACTCTGGTCCAGGATGCGTTGCTCAAAATCGACACATGGCGGACGAATCGGCGGCTGAACCGTGTGCTTCTCTTCTACAACCAGCGTGAAACCGCGTCCTCTTATCAGCCGCATGTGAGGCAGTTGCTGCCAGTCGATCACTCACACATTGCCGCCCTGCGCCCCACTCGCTGGCCACGTCGCTCACTCCCCACTCATCGAATGGGCGGTGACCGACTGTTTTCGGTGCTGATCCGCCAGTACCTGTTCGTGACACTGTTCCGAGCCTGTGCCGAATCACTTGCAGGAGAAAATGCCAGTCGCATCGCCTCCATGCAGGCGGCCGAGCGAAACATCGAAGAACGTCTGAACGAGCTTCGAACCGACTACAACCAGCAACGTCAAACAGCGATCACCGAGGAACTGCTGGACGTCGTCACCGGATTTGAGGCACTGAAGAACGGGCAGGAACCGTAATCCCGTCAACAGGCCAGCTTGATCGGCGCGTCGTACCCGAACTCGCCTGGCTGGTCGAAGTGTGGGGCTCGCTGCCGGAGGTTGTGCGGGCGGACATTCTGACGACGGTCTCGGCAGCACTGCCGGCGACGGTCGCGGGTCCTTCCTGAGACGTTTTCACCTTGTCCCTCTACGGAACAGTCAACGTGCGCGACACACTTTCTTTCGCGCACGTCGTCGGCTGCGTGACGACCTCTGACAGCTCTGCCTGGCGGTGCGATTGCCTGGCTGTGGACAGACGGCAGCATTTCCGGTTGCGGAGCGGTGCGAATCTGTACCGCTTGGGGCTGAGTGGGCTGGCGGGACTCGGTGTCTGTCTGACGGGCACGGACACGGCAGCCGGCAGACAGGGAACGACAACCGCAGAGAAGCAGGCTGCTGTGAGCGTGGAAACTCAATCATCGGACGAGGCGGCATCGGGCGAGTCGACATCGGGCGACGTGGCATCGTCCGCCGTCGATTCTGCAGCCGCCGGGGCAGCCGTATCAAAATTCATTGCGGACTGGTCCGCTTCGGGTGGGGCTGAGCGGGCGAACTTTCCGTCGTTTGCTCACGGGCTGTGCGACATCCTCGGAGTGCCGCATCCCGAGCCGACGAAGCCGAACGTGTCCGAGAACGCTTACGTGTTCGAGCGGGACGTCGAGTTCCACAATCTCGACGGCTCGACCAGCGTCGGACGCATCGACCTCTACAAACGCGGCTGCCTTGTGCTGGAGGCCAAACAGGGCACGGAGAAGACCGAAGCCGACGCTGACGACGCTTTCAAGCTGACGTCGCAGCCGAAAAAGAAGACCAAACGCGGGACCGCCGTGCGAGGGACGAAGGGCTGGGACGATGCGATGGTCAAGGCTCGCGGCCAGGCCGAACAGTACGCGCGAGCCCTCCCGACGGACGAAGGCTGGCCGCCGTTTCTGATCGTCGTCGACGTGGGGCACTCCGATGAGCTGTTGGCCGACTTCACGCGATCGGGCAAAACCTACCTGCCGTCTCCGGATCCCGGCAGTTTCCGCATCCGCCTGGAGCAACTCGCCGAACCCGGCCAGCGCGAGAAGTTGTGGGCCGTGTGGACCGACCCGCTGTCGCTCGACCCAAGCCGCCGTTCGGCCAGAGTCACGCGCGAGCTGGCGGACCGGCTCCCGAAGCTGGCGAAGTCGCTGAAAGCCTCGGGGCACGAAGCCGGGCAGGTTTCGCACTTCCTGATGCGGTGCCTGTTCACGATGTTCGCCGAAGACGTCGAGCTGATTCCCGCCGACAGTTTAACGGACCTGCTTACGGACGATCCTTACCAGTTCTTCGGAGTCGAAGTGAATCTGCCAGCGACCTTGGCAGATGACGCCAGAGTCCGTGTTGCATCTGCTAAGGAATGTAGTCGCCGAATATCAACTTCATCTTCTCTGCCCATTGCTGCGGCACATCTTTCCACTCGGGTCCCCATGCTGCTGCCACCTTGAAAGCATTGAACGGCTTCTCGCTTGATGGTGGCGAGTATCCGAGTTCGTCCTCGATGCACTCGTGCATCTCGACAACTCTTCCGTGACTTCCGATGGCATCTGCGATGGGCTGATTGAACTTTTCAGCACCGGCGACTCCTTTATCGCGATCATGGACGACGACCGGCGAGATTCCCATCGCAAGGAGGTACTTGACAACACCGATGATCGATGCCTTTCCTCTCGCCTTGACGATTTCGTGGTCTGCGATGAGGCGCAGAAACTCATCACGTTTCAGACGTTTGATAGTTTCAGCGATGACGACATCCTCTGTGTCGCCCTCAATCACGACCACGTTTTTGGTGAAAAAGACACGAGCGAAATGCTCATCAACTCGCAGCAGCATCTTTACATAGTCTTTGTCGTTGTCTTCCAGTTTCAAGTAGGCGTCGGACACGTTAAATGGATTCGCCTGAACCCCCGACGGCGTGACTCTGAGATTGTTCAGAATCTGCCGTGTCCTTCGCGACAAGTCGATGATGAAAGGAGAGTGAGTTGTAGCCACGATCTGGGAGCCTCCCGAGCTGAGGTCGTAAATCGTATCCCGCATCTGATTAGCCGCGCTCGGATGCAAATATATTTCGGGCTCTTCAAAGCAAACGATTAGCGACCGATGGTGGGAGTCTTCCCGTGAGGAAAGCCATTTCTGCCGGTATCGAAGCATTCCGAACGCGGCGGCACGAACCATTCCGGATCCCTGGTGCGTGACCGGCGTCCTGACGTTACTTGACATCTCGACTTTGAATGTTGGCTTGAGCGATGAATCCGGATCACTGAGGTCTGTTGTCGCATGAAGTTCGGACTCTGGAAACACGCTCTTCAGAATTGCGTTGAGTTCGGCAAGCATCTTGCCGAACTCGGAATGCTCGTCCTCCGGATCAAGTTCCTCAGATAGTTTGTCCAGGAACGCTTGCGCCTGTTGATAATTCCCTGACTGTTCTCTGACGATTTGAAAGAGATCGTTCAACGTCGCTCCCAAAACGCCTGACGTCGAGCCCTCGATTTCTCGGGATGAAGTGTCTGCTGGAATCAGCAGAAAACGCGGAAGCATCTTCAAGACGTTTCCGGGAATACCGCCAGGGTTTGTTATCCACGCCTCCGAGTCTTCAAGTACCCACAGGTCGTCGATCTCTTCCAGCTTGGCCTTAGCGCCTACAGATTTGCCGATTGCCTTCGTGAGGTCGGGAAACAGCTCCTCTACGATGGCTGCATCCGCGCCACGGTCGATCAAATCCTGCGGCGTTTTGTATCCGTCAAATCGGGGATCCAGACTCCGGTTCTTCGATCGGAACTGAATAACAGCGTCTTTCCCAAATTCGTACGTCTTTCGATAGGTGACAGCGAGTCCAGAATCGCCTTGGTCGTCTGTCTCATAGGAAAAGATCCTCCCCTTGAACCCTCGCCACGAGTTCGCTTCCGGGGGCACATTGCGGAATTCGGCCTCAAGAGTAATCGACGTAACTGCAGGTTTCGTTTCCTTTGTTTCGTCGTCACGTTCAGAGAAATAGTCTTCCCCTGGCAGTCGTTTCTTCGCCGACAATAGATAGTCAAGCGCCTTGAAAACGGTACTTTTTCCCGCGTTGTTTGCTCCGATAAGAAACGTAGCGTCTCCGAACAGAATTCGTGTCGATTGAATTCGACAAAGACCCTCGATGCTGAGCGAGTAGAGTTTCATAGCGGTCACTGTAAAGCTGGTTTTGGGGCGGTAAGTCATGGATGCCACAAGAAGATACACGGACAGTGTACTGACAGATTCGTTATGACAGTAGCGTTCCAGTCAAAAGTGGCCAGAAGTGTTGCTAGCGTTTAACGGGGTTTCGGTAGGTTTTTGATCAACGGGACCCGTACCAGAAGTGGCAGCAGGCTCAGTATCCGAAGCTGACGCTGACGGACAAAGAGCGAACGATCCATGAACAAGGACTCGTCTCCGTCCTGAAGCAGTTTCTAGACGCGTATGAATCGCATTCGACGTTGCACGCGGGCTCCCACGAGTAACGCTGGTTGGACTTCATCGCGACTTGAACGACCTGGACGCGGCGGTGTTCGAGGCGTACGGCTGGCCGGTCGCGCTGACCGACGAAGAAATTCTCGAACGTCTGGTCGCCCTCAACGCCGAACGCGTCGCCGCAGAACAATGCGGCCAGATTTGCTGGCTCCGCCCCGAGTTCCAGCACCCGTCCGGCGACCAGGCGAAACAGAAAGGACTCGCCATCGAGTCCGACAACGACGCGCCAGCGGAGCCAAAGAAGAAAGCGGCAAAGGCAAAGAAACTCAAACTCCCGTCCAGCGTCCCCGATCAGGTTGCCGCCATCCGCAAGCAATTCACGACAAGCCAGCAACCGCTGACCGCCAAAGAAGTGGCCGCCATGTTCTCACGCGGCAAGCCGAGACACTCCGCTGGTTGTGGGCAGGCCGGATTCCGTCCGGAATGCTGACGGTCATTTCCGGCAACCCTGCTGTCGGGAAATCTTCATCATCGCGGACATCGTCGCGCGAGTGACGACCGGCAGGCCGTGGCCGCATGATTCCGCCAACGATGACGGGGCGGGAGATGTCGTGCTCGTCTATGTGGAGGACGTGGTTTCGGTCGTTCAGCGTCCGCGACCGGTCGCCGCAGAAGCCAGCGTCGACCACTTCCTCCGGTTCCTGAAACGCGAGAAGCTGTCGGACGCGATTATCAACCGCTGAAGTGGCCTGGCGAAAACATTCTTCCGGGCTGCCGTCTGGCATCGTCTGTTCGCGGTGGATCTGTTTCAGGACCTGAAGGCGACGTCTAAGGTGAATGACAAGCGGCAGCGGTTCGTCGACCGCGAGACTGTCGATCGCATCATCAAGACCGCACCCGATGCTGAATGGCGGTTGATCATCGCGCTGGCCTGGTATGACGATTTGCGGATTCCCAGCGAGGCCCTGTCTCTGCGCTGGTGCGACGTTGACCACGAGCCCCCGCGAATCCGCAAGCCGTCACCGAAGGCCGCGCCGCACGAAGGCCGCGCCGCTCGCGAGAATCCCATCTTCCCGGAGCCGATTGAGCCGCTCCGCGACACTTGGGAACAGTCAGATCACGGCAACCCGAGCGACTACGTCATCAGTCGGCATCGTCCGGCGTCCGTCATCAACGGCGCGGGGAACTGGCGAAACGCCAACCTGCGGACGCCGTTCGAGAAGATCATCCGTCGGACCGGAATCGAGCCGTGGCCGAAGCTGTTCCAGAACCTGCGATCGACTCGCGAAACCGAACTGGCCGGGGAGCATCCGCTGCACATCGTCTGCGCGTGGATCGAAAACACCGAACGCATTGCCGCGAAGCATTACCTGCAGGTCACTGACGAGCACTTTGCCGCCGCGACGAAGCCGGCAACCGATCGCACCGGTCAGGAAAAAACGGTGCGGTCTGGCCTCGTTTCGTCCTGTATGAGCCCGCACGGCGAAAAATGCGAGACGCTCAAAACCCCTGCAAACAAGCAAAAACGGTCGCGTGCGGGAACACGCGACCGTTCGGGATGGGCGATACTGGAACCGAATTTCTCTCGAAAACACGGGGAAAAACGCAATCTTCGCCGGATGTGGTTCTACGGGTGGTTCTATCCGAGCTTCAGAAGCTGAATCCGGAGGACCGGCGACGGGTGGTTGAGCAACTGCAAACCCTGACCGGGCTGCCGGCATCGCCACCATCCCAACCATCACCACCGCGATGAAAGTGATCTTCTTGCTACCTCGATCACGCTGAAATGCATGCTGGCAGAACTCGCGCCGGTGTGTCGGACCGGAGCAGCTTTGCGAGACTGCGTTCATCGCGGCGGTCGCCTGGACCGCCGCGGCGAATCGATCTGCTGAAATCGCTTGGGAGTTGTCGACCGGGGGTAGTTGCTGGACGTAGTTCGGACACGCTTGCTTTTCTGTCGCTCGGTATCACAGCGCGTGACGCCAGACCAAACACCCAGCGCATGCGAATGAAGACGCCGCCGGCTCGACTATGCTGGTCAGCGGCCGAAATGTTGAGAATCGGACCAGCTCGGCGAAACTACGGCTTTCTGGAATATTCCTGTTAACGATTTGTCGGGGCGCACGGCATACCGGACAAATGGGAGTCTCCCCGTAAGTCACTGTTAGCGTCGAAGCATGAATCCTGACCTGAAACGAGCGGAATTTGCCCAATGCTGGCTTGAGGCTGAGCCTTCGGTCTCGGCTTACGTGTTCGCGTCCGTCACTGGGTTTCATGATGCCGAAGACGTCGTTCAGCGGATCGCTCAGGAGCTGGCGCGTCGGTTTGATGAGTATGACTCAAGTCGGCCATTCGTTGGGTGGGCGCTGTGGATCGCCAAATCCCGGGTGATTGATTTCTACAGGGCTCAGGATCGCACGCGGGTTGTTTTTTCGGACGAACTGCTCGGCCAACTCGCTGACACAATCGCGAAACAGGCTGACGGTCGGAGCCATCGTCGCGAAGCACTGGAAGCCTGTCTTGATGAACTGCCGCCACGGTCGCGCAGGCTGCTCGATCTGCGGTACGTCGAGGAACTGTCAGCCGCTGAGATGGCACGGGAAACTGGCTCGACCAGCGGCTCAGTGCGAGTTCTGCTGTCGCGCGTCCGGTCGGTTCTTGCCAGTTGCATTGAGCGACGCCTCGCAACGGAGAATGCGTGATGTTAGTAGACGATGAATTCATCGATCGCATTCTTGAGGGAGAGGCGTCCGGCGAAGAGGCTGCGGAGTTTCAGAGGTCGCTGAAGGATCCCGCTAACCTCGAACGGTTTGCGCTTCGTGCCGAGCTGCATTCGGAGTTGCGGCGTTCTCTGCGTCGCAGACACATTCAGACGAGTGCGTTAGAGGCGTGCCCGAATGGCTCCGTGACTGACTCGACTTCGCCGCAGGAGAAGCGGGCATCACGGGCTATCCGCTCGCGACAGATGTTGGTGCTGACCGTGACTGGGCTTGCGACGGCGGCCTGCATCCTCTTCACAATCATGCGGCCTGAAGGCAACAGAGATCCGGCCCCTGCTGACGGTTCCGCGGCGACCGTAGTCAGTAATGTGAATGGGTTGCTGACGAAGGGCAATCGGCAATGGCACGGGTCGAAACTGCCCATCGGCGATTACGAACTACAGAAGGGATTATTACATCTGCAGTTCGGCGGTGGAGTCATGGTCTATGTTGAGGCTCCTGCCCGCTTCGACGCCGTTAGCAAAGACCGCGTTGTGCTTCACAGCGGGCGACTGTCGGCCAGAGTCCCTCCTGAAGGAATCGGGTTCACGGTGGAAACGCCGGAAGCAGAAGTCGTTGACTTTGGCACGGAGTTCTCCGTCGATGTGGAACGCGGCGCGAGCGAAGTTCATGTGTTTGACGGGCTCGTGCGCGTCCATCCCGGGTCATCGAATCAGCGTGACGTATCGAGGTCCGTTGATTTGCAGGCGTCGCAGGCTGTCCGGATTGCTGACGGAGCGACCGAGGCCGAGGACATCTCCATCGCGACCGAAAGGTTCATTCGCAACTTTGACGAACCGAGGCTGAACTACGCTCGCGCGGTCAAGCGGTTATCGCCGCTGGCCTACTACCGCATGCCAATCCGCGACCGAGGGCTGGTCTCTGAACCGCCCGAATACTCCGGCGTCGTATTAACCGGAGAAGGCAAACGTCCGCCGCATGCCCGCGGTGTGTTCGTCGGCGGTTCTCTGCGAGTCGGAGTCGATTCCACCGGCCGTGGAGGACGCGTTGATTCGCCGCCGACGTTGAGCACAGGGCGGTTCTCACTAGTCGTGTTCGTGTATCTTGAAGCGCCTGCACAAAGGGGATTGGTTGCTTCGAACTGGAATGGTGAACGTGGCAACTTCGGCCTGTCTCTCGATGAGAACGGAACGCTGCAGGCCGCCATCAGGAGCGGCGATGGAGCTGTATCGTCCATCGCAAGTGACTCGGTCCTGCCGCTGAAGACCTGGCGGCACGTGGTCGTGACCGCTGATGCTGAGCAATTGCAGCTCTACGAAGACGGGAAACTCGTTGCGTCCAAACTCTGTGCAGCAGTGGCTGTCAGCGACTCCGATTCGGTCTGGTTCGGAACGGACGTCAAAGCGACGCAGGTGTGGGACGGCCGGATCGACGAGGTGGCTCTGTTCGACCGGGCACTCAACATAGAAGAAATCGCGGCGCTCTATCGCACTGCTCAAGAGGAGATTGCCAGATCACGATGACGATTAAACGGAAAGAGTTATTGCCGCAGCTTCTGGCTCAGACTTTGTCGGCCGTGTTCTGCGCGTTGCTGATCATGGGGCCGAAGGTAGCAACGGCGGCCGACCGGCCCAACATTGTGATCATCCTCGCGGATGACCTCGGGTATGGAAGCCTCAATAGCTACGGCGCGGATGAGTCGCACATAAGAACGCCCAACATCGACCGGCTGGCAAAGCAGGGCCGGCGATTCACCGACGCGAATACTCCGTCCTCGGTCTGCTCGCCGACTCGCTACGGATTGCTGACCGGACGCTACGACTGGCGGACGAACCAGAAGCACGGCGTGGTCAACACGACCGACCCGCTGCACATCGACACGTCACGATCAACCATCGCTTCGCTCCTGAAGTCGGCTGGATACCACACGGCGGCCATCGGGAAGTGGCACCTTGGATATGGCGCTAAGAAGGCGGACTTCACGAAACCGCTTACACCGGGGCCGTTGGACATCGGCTTCGACTATCACTTTGCCGTGCCGCAGAATCACGGTGACGCTTCGGGAGTTTACGTCCGCAATCGACAAGTCGTCGGCTTACGCTCTGCCCTCAATGTTCCCGCCGGAAAGTCTCCATACGGTCGAGACTTCATGGGGATCGATGCCCCTCAACGCGTCGATGAAAACGTGATGGATGAGCTGACGACAGATGCCGTCAAGTGGCTCGAAAAGCAGACCGCCGATACGCCCTTCTTTCTGTATTTCGCACCCGTTGCGATCCATTTTCCCTACACGCCGTCAGACAAAACGAAGGGCGTCAGCGGGACCGGCCTTTACGGCGACTGGATTCACGAGCTGGACCTGTCCGTCGGTCGGATTCTGGACACCCTCGATCGAATGAAGGCGACCGAAGAGACTCTTGTCATCTTCACCAGTGATAACGGTGGCGTGCTGATGACCGAAGGGCAACGCCCCGAGGCGGAAGCATATCGAGCTGGCCTCCGCTGCAACGGCCGCTGGAGCGGTCGCAAGCACAGCATCTACGAGGGTGGTTTTCGAGTTCCGTTTCTCGTTCGCTGGCCCGGACGTGTTCAGCCGGGGACGGTTTGCGAGGAAACGATCAGCCTCGTCGATACCTACGCCACGCTTGCCGCGTTGATCGAGCATCCGCTGCGACCAGACGAAAACGTCGCTGAAGACAGCTTCAATGTGCTGCCCGCGATGCTCGGCACGCCCCATGAGAAACCGCTTCGGCCATCAATGATTGTTCATAGCCCCAACGGCAACTTTGCAATCCGCCGTGGCCCATGGAAATATATCGAAGGCAAGCCGAGCCCCACCTTGAAACGCGTCCCGCGGCGAGACGAACTACGCACTCAGCTCTACAACCTGCACGACGATCCGGGCGAACAAAACAACGTCATCAACCAGCATCCCGACATTGTGGAACGGCTGGCCACGCTCCTTGAAGAGCAGCGCACTGACGGAAGGTCATCAACGCGGATGCCTCAGCGAGAAAGTACCAAATGAGCAAACTACTTCAGTCGGTCGTATCAGAATCGCTCCTCGCATGCTTGCTGCTGATTGCTCTCTCCACATGGGCTCAGGCGGCGGGCGATCGGCCGCCGAACATCGTCTTCATGTTCGCCGATGATCTTGGCTATGGCGACCTCGGCTGCTACGGGCACCCATACGCGAAGACACCAGTCCTCGACCAACTAGCCAAAGAGGGAACGCGATTTACGCAGTTCTACGTGACGGGGGTGACATGTAATCCCAGCCGCACGGGACTCATGACCGGGCTGTTTCCTGCTCGTTTTCCGAAGTACGCGGCCGACTTCGGTTTTGGAGACCGAACGACCATCACCGAACTGCTGAAGAAGCGAGGCTACAGGACCGGACACTTCGGCAAGTGGCACATTGGTCCGAACGACGGCGACGGAACGTATGGAATCGATACGGTCAGGACGATTGGCAAGAGTCGAGACAGATCAACTGGCAGAGACGACGACCTCTACTCTGCCGCGATCGACTTCATCAGGGACAACAAGGACAAACCCTTCTACGTCAATGTCTGGGGCCACGCGACACACTTTCCCGTGAACACACCCGCCGAGTTGGCCGGTCAGTTCAAAGATATCACAGTCAACCGGAAAGACTTCTCGCCAACCATGCAGCACAAGTTCGAAGAGTGCCTGAAGATCGGCGGCGATCTCGATGAGTCGATGCGCCAGTATCTCGGCGACGTCTACCAGATCGACCTGAACGTCGGGCGAATCCTGAAGGCCCTTGATGAACTGGGACTCAAAGACAACACCATCGTCGTGTTCTCGAGCGACCACGGACCGGCTCCCGTGATACTCGGGAAGAAGGGAGCACGAGAATTCTCGCAGAACATGCTGGGCTACGCGGGACAGTTTCGTGGAGGCAAGCACGAACAGTACGAAGGCGGCACGCGAGTCCCATTCATCATCCGCTGGCCCGACAAGGTGAAAGCCGGACGGGTCGACACGGCAAACATCTGCTCATTCATCGACTGGCTGCCGACGCTCTGCGCGATCGCCGGCATCGACGAACTGCCCAGTGACTTGGACGGCGAGGACATCACTGACGCGTGGCTCGGGGCAGATCGTCAGCGCACAAAGCCGCTGTTCTGGAAGGTAAGCAGCACGGGTAGTGCTCCCGCGATTCGCGATGGCAAGTGGAAGCTGCACCTGAATCGAAAACGCGACAAAGAAGTCGAACTCTATGACCTCAGCATTGATCCCGGCGAAAGCAAAAACGTCGCCGCCGAGAACCCGGAAGTGGTCGCCCGCCTCAGGAAGCAACTGCGTGCGTGGGTCGCGGAATTGCCAACGCATTACGAAAAGACCAAAGACCGATGAATTTCAGTTTCTGGTTGCAAGACCAGTGAATTGAAAGGCGTAGTGGACGAGGTAACGAGTCCAGCGTCTACCGGGGACTCGTAACCTCGTCCACTACTCACCCAGAAACGAAAGACAGATGAATCGTATCATTCCAGCTGTGCTCTGCGTGAGTTGCCTGCTCAGTATGCTGACCTCTGACTCCTGTGCGAGCCCAGCAAAGGAACGGAAGCCGAACGTCATCGTCATCCTTGCGGATGATCTCGGCTATGGCGCTCTGTCGTGCTATGGAGCCAATGACATTGCCACGCCCAATATCGACCGGGTGGCGGTTGAGGGCGCGAAGTTCAACAGCTTCTATGTTTCTCCCGTCTGTTCGCCGACACGCGCGGCACTGATGACCGGGAGCCATCCGACTCGTGTCGGTATCGGCGGCGTCATGTTTCCTCGGAATAACCACGGGCTGAACCCTGACGAGATCACGTTGCCGGAGTTGCTGAAAGGTCAGGGTTATGCGACGGCCATCATTGGCAAGTGGCATCTCGGCAACGAAGACATGTTCCAGCCGCTGAACCATGGGTTTGATTACTGGTACGGAACGCCGTCATCCAACAGCCAGTTCTATTACCCGACAATTAAGAAGTACGCGGCCGACTGCGTGTTTCGCGAAGGCTACACCCGCGAAGGAATCCTCAAGCGAGAGACGGCAGCATGTCCGCTGATTCGCGACAACGTCGTCATCGAAGTTCCCGCGGACCAGACGCAGTTCACGCAGCGGTACACGCGCGAGACCATTCGCTTCATCACCGAGAACAAAGACAAGCCGTTCTTTGTGTATCTGGCGCACAACATGCCGCACATCCCGCTGCATGCTTCCGAGAAGTTCATCGGGAGCAGCAATCGAGGCATCTACGGAGACACCATTCAGGAACTCGACTGGAGCACCGGCGAGATCTTGCGGTCTCTGAAGGAACTGGGGCTCGATAAGAACACGCTGGTCATCTTCACGTCGGACAACGGCCCGAACACCGGCAAAGGCGGCAGCGCCGGCCCGCTGAAAGGCGGCAAGGGTTCGACTCTTGAAGGCGGCGTCCGAGTACCGTTCGTTGCCCGCTGGCCGGGAAAGGTTCCTGCGGGAATCGAGTCAGACGAAGCGATCACGGGCATGGACCTGCTGCCGACGCTGACCACGCTCGCGGGCGGCAACGTTCCTGACGACCGAGTGATTGATGGAAAGGACATCTGGCCGTTGCTCGCCGGAAAGCCGGATGCGAAGTCACCTCACGAAGCTATCTATTATTTACGAGGCCGAGGCGTTCAAGGAATCCGGGTTGGCGACTGGAAGTACCTCGTCGATGACTCTTCGAAGAACGAAGCCCCGAAAAGTGAAGTTGAGTTGACTGCTGAGGAACTGAAACTTCCTCGCAGAAAGCGTAAAGCACTCATCAAGGAACGCGCGAAAGCCGCAGCTCAGAAACAGGGTCCAACGGCGGCGCTCTACAATCTGACTAACGACATCGGCGAACAGAACAACCTGTTGGCGAAACACCCTGAAATCGTCGCGCGTTTGAAGAATCTGTTGGATGACTTTGGCCGTGAGCTTCGCGCCAACTCGCGACCTGCCGGAGTTGCGAGTCAACCATGAATATGAAATATGTTTCTGCTTTAGCACTTGTTGTCCTGCTGCCTGCCGCGCTTGCCTCTGCCGCGAGTTCCGATCGGCCGAACATCGTTGTGTTTTTGACGGACGATCAGGGCTACGGCGACTTGGGTTGCTTCGGCTCGGAATCACTCGAGACACCGAACATCGACCGACTGTGTAAGCAGGGAATGAAATTCACCGACTTCTATGTGCATCAACGCTGCTCGCCGACTCGTCTGGCGTTGATGACGGGATCGCACGCGCACCGCGCGGGCTGCACCAAAGTCATTTACAACAAAGACCGTATTGGAATTCACGCCGACGAAGTGACGACGCCCGAGCTGCTGAAAACAGCCGGCTACACAACGGGAATCGTGGGCAAGTGGCATCTCGGCGAATGGGACGCGTTTAATCCCACTCGCCACGGCTTCGACTTCTTCTACGGTTTCATGATCGATCTCGATCAAGGCACGGGGATTTATCGGAACCTGAAACGCGTTGAAACGATCAAGCGGAAGACCGACGGGGAGCATTCGCCGAAACTGCTCGACGCCGCGATTGGCTTCATAGAGCAGAACAATGAACGCCCGTTCTTTCTCTACTACGCATCGCCGCTGCCGCATACGCCGTGGATTCCGAACGAGCGATTCAAGGGAACTTCCAAACGCGGGAAGTACGGAGATGTGATTCGCGAAATCGACTGGCAGGTCGGTGAACTCATGAAAGCTCTCGACGAGCAGGGCGTCGCTGAGAACACCCTGTTTATCTTCGCGTCGGACAACGGGCCGGTGCTCGGTATTAACGGCGGTGATGCTGGTCCGTTTCGCGACGGCAAATGGACCGACTTTGAGGGTGGTTTTCGTGTGCCGTGCATCATGCGCTGGCCGGGCACGATCAAGCCCGGTTCGACGAACAATCGGATCACCGCGATCATCGATCTGCTGCCGACGTTCTGTGCGCTCGCCGGAGTTGATCCGCCCAACGACCGGGTGATCGACGGCCGAAACATTCTGCCTTACATGAAGGGCGAGAAGGTAGAGAAGCCGGTCCACGAATCATTCATCGTCCCCGGCTCAGTGATTCGTCACGGGCACTGGAAGCTGCTCGTTCGAGAGTTGAAGCCGGGCGGAAAGAGCGGTCGCGAGGGTAAACGTCCATCAGCTCCGGCGGGATCGCTTTTTGACCTGAAGACCGATCCCGGCGAGACTCGCGACGTCTCAGCCGACCATCCCGAAATTGTGGCGGACCTGCGACGTCGGATGGACGCCGCGGTCAGGGAACTCGAAGCCAACAGTCGACCGATTGGCAGACTCCCGGATGCGTCAGTTCCAGCAACAAAGAAAAACAGAAAGCAAAGGGACAGATAGTCGATGCGTTTCATACTCGTATTATCAATCTTCGCCAGCGCGATTATCTCGCGTTCCACACATTCGGCCTGCGCAGCGGCTGAGCCTGAAAAACCGATGAACGTGCTGTTTCTGGTCGCCGATGATTTGAACAGTTGGCTGCTGGAGGATGCCGATCGGTATGCAGGCAAAGTCGTTGCCCCCAATCTGCGAAAGTTTGCCGCCAGTGGTGTTAACTTCACGCGAGCCTACACCGCCGCACCGGTTTGTTCGCCGTCTCGCACCGCGTTCTTTTCTGGTGTAGCTCCCTGGAAATCGGGCATCTACAACAACGCGCAGACCATCAGCAAAAGTGAGGTACTGAATCAGGATGCTGTGTTGTCCCTGGCCGGGCTGTTCAAGAAAGGCGGCTACGACACATTCGGGTACGGCAAAATCACTCACGGCTGGGACCAGAAAGAGCACTGGGACGATAAAGTCGGCCACAAAAGAGACCCGGCTCCTCCCGGTGCGCCACTGGCCGGGCTCAGCGGGGGTGAACAGGATTGGGGCCCCATCCACCTCACCGAGGAACAAATGAATGACACCGGTGGAGCCAATAGGGCCATCGCGGTCCTGGAGAAACAACACGACACGCCGTTCTTCCTGGCCTACGGCTCGTTCAATCCGCACATGCCCTGGTATGTCCCGAAAAAGTATTTTGACATGTACCCCCTGGACCAGATTGTCCTGCCCGAGCTTAAGGAGGATGACCTGGATGACCTTCATCCTCTGGCCAAAGGGGTGAGTGACGGGATCGGGAGCTTTGCCGACAAGGTCATCAAGACCGGCAAACATAAAGAGGCAGTGCAGGCTTACCTGGCTACGACCACCTATGTCGACACTCAGTTCGGTCGTGTCCTCGATGCCCTTGAAGAGAGCCCCTACAACGACAACACCATTGTCGTCTTCCTCACCGATCACGGCTTTCACCTTGGGGAGAAACATCACTGGCAAAAGACGACGCTCTGGGAAGAGGGAACGCACACCTTGTTGATGTTTCGCGCGCCGGGAGTCACCAATGCCGGGGGCGTGTCAGAACGCTTCGTTTCCCTGATGGACATCTATCCGACTCTGGCGGAACTCTGCGGACTGACGCCTCCCGCCTACATCGATGGACGCTCGCTGGTCCCCCTGCTCAAAGCCCCGCAGGCTCCCTGGGAAAGCACCGCCATCACCGGATTGTGCGATAAGAGCAAAACGGACCTGGCCTATATCAGCATCCGCCATGAACTCGGACGCTACACCCGCTACGGGGCCGAAGAAGAGGAATTCTACGACGCCTCCAGGGATCCCCACGAATGGACCAACCAGATCGACAATCCGAAATACGCCACCACCGTCGAAAAACTCCGGGCTCTGGTCCCCAGTTTCGAGGACGCCGCTCACCCCCTTCCCACTCCCTTGACCAGGAAGCGCAGGGAAACCCGAAAAGAGAAAAAGAAGAAATAATCCAATCCTTTAGCATCATAAAAACAAGTTGATCAAACAGGACGAACCATGAACACTTTGCCTCAAAACGAGCCTTCACGTCGTACGGCTTTGAAATCCATCGGCGCGACCACCGCGCTGGCCGCGTCCGGCCTGTTGCCGTCGACGATCTATGCCGCACCGTCGCCATCCGCGAACGACAAGTTACGCGTCGGACTAATCGGCGCGGGCAATCGGGCCAAATGGCTGACGCGGGCGTTGGGACGCGAATCCCATCGAGCCGAACTGGTCGCCGTCTGCGATTGCTACCTGCCGCAGATCGATGTCCTTGCGGCTGATAACAAGAACGATCCGAAGGCCGGTGACTCCTGGAAACGCTATCAGAACTACGAGCAGATGTTCGAGCAGGAAGATCTCGATGCGGTGATGATCGCGACGCCGGATCACGTGCGGGTGCGGGCCGCAATCATCGCCTGCGCCAAAGGCCTGGATATTTACGCGGAAAAACCGCTCAGCTTCAGTATTCCGGAAGGCCGCGCACTGGTCAAAGCGGTGCGAAAACACAAACGCGTGTTACAGGTGGGCACGCAACAACGCAGCACGCCGATCAATCAATATGCGTGCGAGTTCATTCGTGACGGTGGACTTGGGAAAGTCGCCACGATCCTCGTGAAGAAGTACTCAGGCTCTCGGCCTGCTATCGGCCTGGACCGCCAGCCCGTTCCCGAAGGCATGGATTGGAATCTTTTTTGTGACCAGGCACAGTTGCTCGATTATCACGAACAGCTTCATCGTCGGTGGCGAAACTTCGACGCCTTCACGGGAGGCCCCATTTGTGATCGAGGGTCGCACGCGCTGGACATGGTTCACCTTGCGATGGGCTGGGAGAACGTTGCGCCGATGCGGATCGAACCAACCACCGAAGCCGAGAATGACAGGGATCGTGGTGTGAGGCTGTATTATCCGGATGGCACGGTCATTCGACTGGAAAGCACCGGCGGACCGGCCTTTGGCGGCATCTTTATTGGCGATCGGGGAAAAATTGAAATCAATCGAGGACGCTTCGCCTGCAATCCGAAGGACTTGCTTCAGCCATTTACCGGATCACAAACCGAATCGCACGTCGGCAACTGGCTGGATTGCATTCAAACCCGCAACGAACCCAACGCTCCGGTGGAAGTCGGCCATCTGATCACCAGTGTCACGCACCTGATCAACATCTGTCGCATCACCGGCCGCACGATCAACTGGGACGCCACCAAAGAGGAAATCATCGGCGATGACGCCGCCAATGCATTGCTGACGAAAGAACGGCGTCCCGAATTCTCACTTCCGAGTGTTTAATAACAGGAGCAATAATGCTTTCCTTTTCATCCAGTCGTTCTGACCGTGCGACAAAGAAATGGTATTTCTCAACGATCGCGCTCGTTGCTATCTCGTTGTGGTGTGGCTCCGCCTCCGCTGACGATTGGGCGACCCTGTTCGATGGTAACAACCTCAAAGGCTGGAAACCGTCGCGCGACAACACGCAATTTGCGATTGCCGATGGAGTGATCGTTGGCACGAGTTCCGGTCAGACTCAGTTTCTGCACACGGTCGAAACATATGGTGATTTCGAACTCGAAATGGAAGTCAAGCTTCACGACACCGATCTGAATTCAGGCGTTCAGATCCGGACCGCGCTGACTCGGAAGAACGCGAAAGGCCAATC
>Ga0209578_10001718_pt1 | contig 19727 bp, 22 predicted proteins | sample tdAd472_FD_187127 | JGI IMG/M metagenome (GOLD analysis project Ga0209578, IMG submission 187127) | Marine sediment microbial communities from the Atlantic coast under amendment with organic carbon and nitrate - tdAd47.2 (SPAdes)... | ecosystem: Environmental > Aquatic > Marine > Coastal >...
CAGAGATGCCATGCTGCGAAGGCCAGCAAGCCGGTGCCGGTGCCGATATCCGCGATATTGGCATAGCGCTCGCCCAGCCGGTAGCACCTGTCGAGCATCCCTAGGCAGCCGCCCGTTGTTTCATGCTGGCCTGTCCCAAAAGCCCGGCCAGCCGGAACCAGCAGCGCTATTTTGTCATCAGGCACCGGATCGTCTGCATGGTTGCGTACATGGAAACATCCAGCCACGACCGGCTCCAACCCCTGCTGGCTCATCGTCACCCAATCTTCATCCGGTAGAGCCTCCAGCACAGGTTTAACGCCGGTGCTGCTGGAAATCATCGATTGTAACAACGCGATCGAGGCCTTGTCGGGCTTGCCCTCAAAATAAGCATCTATCTGCCAGCGTGCAGGATTATCCTCCTCCACCTCGCTCGTCATCAACGCAGGCGGCGGGTTCAGCTCCGCAAGCGCACCCATATCCTCACCAATTGCTTCAGCCTCCGCGCGCGTGCAGGGCAATGTCAATTTCCAGCTTTGCGTCATATTCCCCGCATTCCACGCGTCTTGGCCCCGGTCAAGCAATGAGATGCATTGCAGTGCTTAATTATATGTACGCTTCAACAGCAAATATCCCCTGATTGCATAAGCATGGGCAGCATATACGGTGAACGGTTCGTCTCATGGCTCCAGAATCATGGACGACTCGCTGGCGCTTGTCATATCTAGTCGTTATGGGCTTCCCACGCAGGAACGAGTCAGCCCATGGCCTGTACCGTGCGTTTCAAAGATGAATGAGTAGAGCACCCGATCATGAGCAAAACTTTGCCCTACCGCCCCTGTGTCGGCATGATGCTTGTCAATACAGGCGGCCATGTGTTTGTCGGGCAGCGGCTCGATAACAAGGTTGAAGCATGGCAGATGCCCCAGGGTGGCATTGATGATGGTGAAGAACCCCGCGACACCGCCCTGCGTGAATTGGCCGAAGAAACAGGCATAGCCGCGCATCTGGTCGATATCATTGCCCAGACCGAAAACGAACTGTTTTACGATTTGCCTGATGATCTGATCGGCAAGATATGGGGCGGCAAATATCGCGGCCAACGACAGATATGGTTCCTGATGCGTTTCACCGGCACCGATAAAGATGTGAACATCGCGACATCTCATCAGGAGTTTCGCGAATGGCGCTGGGTTGAGCCTCAAGAACTCCCCGAGCTGATCGTACCTTTCAAGAAAAAGCTGTATCGCGACATATTGAGCGAATTTGCTGACCTGATCTGACCCTAACGGGTTCACGAGCCGCAATTATATGGCTAGAGAGCCATCATGCACTCCTATTCCCTGTCCGCGCTCGCCCTTCCTGTTGCCCTGTGCATCGCCAACACTCCAGCACTCGCACAAAGCGAGGCAGGCCTGCCCGGGCCTGTACGCACAATGCTTGAAGCCGCTATCGCCGGTAAAAATGATGCGGAGATTGCGGTCATCGCCAAATATGCCCGCAATGCGGCGCCCGAAGCACAGGCGGAAATCGATGCCATGGTGCAGCAACACACAGAAGCAAAAGCAGCGGCAATAGAAGACAAGCGCAGCAATCCCAATATTTTCGCATTGTGGAAGGGCAAAGTGGAACTGGGCGGCTTCCGCTCAACCGGATCGAGCAACGAAGTCGGTATCGCTGCCAGTGCAACGGCCAAGCGCCGGGGCCTGAAATGGACGCATGAGCTTCACGCCGCTGTAGATTATCGCCGCGCCAATGGCACAACCTCCAAAGATCGCATATTGGCCTCTTATACATCGCGATATGACCTGAGTCCACGCAGCTTCCTCTATGGATTGGCGCAATATGAGCGCGATACGTCATTGGGTTTTGACAGTCGCTATACGGGATCAGCGGGCATTGGGCACAGGCTGATCGACACCGAAAAAATGACATTAACGCTCGACGCGGGTCCGTCACTTCGCCGGGTGTACTATATCGACGACAGTAGCAAGACCAAATGGGGTGCGCGCTCCTCGGCTGATTTCGAATGGGCCATCTCACCCACTTTGACCTTCCGCCAGTCTGCGTCTGCCTATGCGGAACAAGACATTCTCACCCTCTCCAGCCTGACCGCACTTGAGACCAAGCTAATCAGCGTGCTTACCGCGCGCCTGTCTTATGATGTGCTGTATGAAAAAGATGACAGGTTGCTGGAGGACAGCAAACTCGACACGTTGAGCAAAGTCAGCCTGATATATGAATTTTAAAATGTGGTGACAAAAAGTGGCAACCGGTTTTTGTCAATAAATCACACGAAAACAAAGAAGCTGGAGCGGGTTTTGATTCAATCAAAAATCATCCCGCTTTGGGACGGATCGACATTCAGCCTTGCCGGTCTGCAAATGCCGCTTTTCTGTGAGCCGGTGCTCACGTATCTTTACTACGCTGCGCTCAGGGTCACAGAAAACCAGCATTTTCGCCTCGGCATCTTCTGAAGGCCGATCCGACCTAAGCCATTGCCGGGCGAACCATTTTTTTCCGGACCAGCCCACACAGACCACATTTCCTATGCTCATGAACAGGCCGCACACACGAACAAGCCGAATTCTCGTTCACATTGAGGGTTAACTGGTTTGCCGCCCATCGCATGGGTCGGCTAGTTTAACAAAATGCTAACCAAGATTCGCCGCCTGTTCATGGTCAAGACAAAGTTCGAGGCTTTCCTCGTTATCTACGCGCTCGCCATGGGCGCTGTAGAGCGTGGTATACATTATATGGCGCAATATCCTGGTATATTTGGTTATATTCTGGCGCTTTGCTGCACAACCGCGGTGTTTCTGGCGGGGGGCAAAATGATCGACGCCATCGATATGAGGGCGCAGCTCGGCTATTTGGATTGAGCCTTAAACAATAGCGCTTCGGCTTCCACGAGCGCTTCTGGTGTATTGATATTTACAAAATCCGTATCAAAGACGACTCTGTTAACACCAATATGACGCATAAAGCCTCTGATCGAACGATCCGGCTGGTCGATCAGCCAATGGTCCAGCTCTGCTGCAAGCGCAACAGGCCATAAGCCCATCAGCCAGTGCGCATCAACAACCGACGGCCCCGGCACAAGAGACACGGCAAGGTCGGGCGGAACTGGCAAAGTGTCGCATCCTGCGCACAGAACAGCATCAAAGCCATGAACCTGCGCGTGATGAAGCGCACCATTAAGGCCGCCCAACGGCCCTTCTCCCTGATTCGGGCGGTCCTCGACACGGGCAATGCCAGGCCAATCGCGCCCGACAATCACCAGGTCGTCGCACTGCATCTGTACGGCTGATGCTACATGCTCAACAAGTGCCGAGCCGCCCAGCAAGGCGACCCCCTTGTCACCGCCGAAGCGGCGCGATGCTCCGCCAGCTATGATCGCACCCAGTATTTTCATACTGAACTCATGCGGCAGGAGTGAAGATCAGGTTTCCTCGATCGGAGCGCCCGGCCCATTCTTAAGGATCGATTCAATGGCATTCTTCGCTGAAGACTTGTTAACATAGCCCTCGGTCCAGAAGATAAGCTCCGAATTATATTTGAATTTGGCGACGAACTCGCCTTTCTTGTTCTTCTCGATCACAAACTTATGAGCCATATCATGCTCCCCTGACTATCAAATGGTGCGGCCAGCCTATCGCCTGTTTCTGCTAATGAAAAGGGCGGAATCAACGCAATCGTGAAGGGGAATAGGCATAAGGGTCAATTCCGCGCACGACAGGGTCGTCACCAGTACCAAGAATCAGCCCGGCGGCCAGGCGCGCTGCCGCTGGCGCAGACTGTATGCCAAAGCCCCCTTGCCCCGCAAACCAGAAGAAACCGGAAAGGTCCGGGTCATGCCCATAGACTGGCAGACGGTCCGGCGCAAAACTGCGCAGTCCGGCCCATTTGCGTTCGACCGCATCGATGCGCCAATCTACCACCTGACTCAAACGCTCAATCGCAACCGCAATATCCAGCTCATCCGGCGCGACATCGCTCGGCACAGCGGGTTGCTCATCATGCGGTGTGAGCCAGATGCGCCCGCCGCCAACCGGTTTAAAATAAAATCGCCCGGCCAGATCCATTACCAACGGCAAAGTATCTGGTGCTGCCGGGTCAACGCGCAGCTGAACCACGGTGCGCAACAATGGCTGAATGCCCAGCGATGCTACCCCGGAAGCGCGGGCAATATCATCAGCCCATGCCCCTGCTGCATTGATGACCAGCCCCGTATGAATATCGCCAGACGAAAGCCGCACGCGCCAGCCATCACCATCTTTCTGTGCACCTATAAAACGGGTGGAAGATGCACTCTCGCCACCATGGCGCGCGTAGGACCGCAGATAGGCGGCATGCAGCCGGGCAACATCGATATCGCAGGTGGAGCGCTCCTCCAGCCCGATCACCCACTCAGGCCGCAAGGCAGGAATATGGGCGCACATCTGGTCTGCCGTCATCGGCGCAAACACGCTTGCACCCGAAAAGTCAGCCATCAGCGCATCCCGCCGGGCAACATCCCTGACGCGCCCGATATGCACTGCACCACGCTGCTGCAAAAAACCATCTTCCGAAAAGTCCGGGTCCGGTGTCTCCAGAAAGGCACGCGACGCCAGAGACAGCGGCCGGACCATCGGTCCGCCATAGCTTTCGGACCAGAAGGCCACGGAGCGACCCGTCGCATGATAGCCCGGCTGATGTTCCATCTCAATCATGAGCACAGACATGTGCTGCGCCAGCTCTGCGCCCAGACTGGCGCCGGCCATGCCCGCGCCAATGATGACAGCATCAAAGGAACGCGCTGTACCGCTCAAACGAAAGCACCCTGTTTCGACGCACGCACGCTATGCGCCTCGAAAAATCTGTCGATACATGCCAGCGCATCGTCCCGCACATCATCAACCTCACGCAATATCTCATGCGCTACAGCGCTCTCATAATAATGCGTCCACACATTGGGCAACCGGGCCGCCATGCGTTCGATAGCACTAAAGGAGACCAGCCGGTCCGCCTTGCTCGCCAACAGCAGAACCGGCGTCTCTATACTCTCGGCAAAGCCTGTGCTGCTCAATAATGCTATCGATTGATACGCCGCCTGCAGCCAGCCCCAGCTCGGCGCATCCATCACAAGATCGGGTCGTTCGCGCCGCACCTTCATCTCCTGTTCGAATCGCACCTTGCTATGTGTCAGCGTTGTACGAATCGCATCGTTCATCGCGGTGTCCCGCATCCGCGGAGACCAGAGCGACCGCCCCGCATAACCCATGGCGCATGCCGCGCGTGCTATCCGGCCGCCAATAGGATGGGGCAAGCCACCCGCATATATGCCCAGCATCGGTGCAACAAGCGTTGCGGCATCCACCTCAAAGCGCTTCTCGCCCAGTGCGCGCAAAAGCAGATGTCCGCCCATGCTATGCCCGACAATTACATGAGGGCCAGCTTCGCGCTTCTTCCATTCGCGCACAAAGGCCTGCAAATCCTCAAGCCACAGCGTGAAATCATCAACATGGCCCAACAGGCTATCCTCGTGGAACCGCCCGGAACCGCCTTGCCCACGCCAGTCGAAACTATCGACATGCCAGCCTCGCGCTGCCCAGTCTTCCAGCGTCTCAGCATATTTCTCCAGATGGTCTGCACGACCATTCAGAAACAGCAATGCACCGCGCGCAGCAACATGCGCATCGGGTGCCAGCCGCACATGGCGCACAGGCCAGCCATCGGGTGCAGACCATATTTGGGAAAGTGTATCAATCATCGTATTTATACAGGACCTCTTGGTATTAACGCGCTGTTTACGAGTTGGTAAGGCATTCCGTCTAGACCCTGCAAGAATGAGCGGGGAAACTATCCGGATTGTGCTGCTTTGCGCCCTTGCGCTGCTGCTGCTTGCAGCGGCGGCCACGGATATTCGCTCACGGATCATTTCCAACAAGCTGAACATCGCTATTGCCCTGCTCGCGCCGCTCTATTGGCTGGCCAGCGATATCGCGCCATGGCCCGACATGGCACTGCAAATTGCACTGGGCGCAGGCATGTTCGCTGTCTTTGCTGTTTTATTCGCCCTTGGCCTGATGGGTGGTGGAGATGTGAAGCTGCTGGCCGCTGTAGCGCTGTGGTTTCCATGGAAGGCCATGATAGCCCTGCTCGTCATCATGGCGATACTCGGCGGCATCGTCACACTGATCACGGTCATTCATCACCGCATGACCAAGCGCATAGGCCAACCCGAGGTTCCATATGGCGTTGCCATATCGCTCGCGGGCATGTGGCTCGTGAGTGAACGGATTATTTACCAGTTTACGTAATAGTATCCGCGGAAAAGTAGATTTCCCCGGTTTGGAGGACGAGGTTCGTCATGGATGTGAAAAAAGCAGTGCTGTTAGTAGGCGCATTGGTCATTGCTATTGCAGCAGCGCTTATGGCCCGATCTATGTTCAGCGGGAATAATGCGCCACAGGCAAGCGCTTCGGTGGCTCCCAAGGAGGAGCTGGGCCCCTCTGTATTGGTGGCAACCAGAGCACTCCCTGTAGGCTCTATCATTGATGCTGAAAGTTTCCGTTTCCAGCCATGGCCGGAAGAACTCGTCGAAAATGCCTATTATGTGGAAGGCGAGATTGAACCACAAGCGGTTCAGGGCAGTGTCGTACGCAATGCGATCACGGCTGGCCAGCCACTCACTCAGGGCGCGCTCATCAAGCCGGGCGAACGCGGCTTCCTTGCCGCAGCGCTTGGCCCCGGCATGCGCGCAGTCACGGTTCCGGTAGATATGCAAAGCTCAGTTGCGGGCTTCATCTTTCCCGGTGATCGGGTCGACCTGTTGATGACGCAAACCATCAAGGGCGAAGAAGGCACTAACCCGCTCAAGGTTTCTGAAACGGTAGTCCGCAACCTGCGCGTACTCGCAACTGACCAACGGGTTGATGTGGTCGATGAGACCGGCAAACCTGTCGTGAAGAAATTTTCCAATGTCACATTGGAAGTGACGCCGCGCATTGCAGAGAAAATTGCAGTCTCGGAAAATATCGGTGCTCTCTCGCTTGCACTGCGTTCGCTTGCAGACAATCGTGACGATCTCGATGCTGCTATCGCCAGCACCAGCGTGAAGCTGCCCAATGGCGAAGATGCTGCTGCCGAGACTGTAGCATTGACCCGTATCGCCGCTGCACCCGAAGATGGTCGTTCGACCTTCTCAACCGGCGCAGATGTATCGCGCTTCGAGCGCCGCACCATACCACCGCAGAAAATCTATATTCCCGATGAGCCAAAAGGCCCGACCGTGAATGTGGCACGGGGTGCGACCGTCTCCAAAGTAGAAGTTAAGGGGAACTGAGATGAAGCGCACACACATGTCACTGCGCCTTGCCGCTGTTGCAATTTGCGCACTTGCCTCGACTTCGGGCACAGCGTTGCTGCCCGTTAGCACCGCCAGTGCTGCAAGCTCCACCAACCCGACCCAGGGCAAGCTCATCATCATGTCTGTCGGCGAGAGCCGGGTTGTTGATCTGCCTGCAAAAATGAGCGACGTCATTATCGCCGACCCCCAGGTCGCTGATGTACATGTCCGCTCGCAGAACCAGCTTTACATATTGGCCAAACGGCCGGGTGAGACCGATGTCACCGTCACATCCAGTGGCGGCAAAGTTCTCTATTCAACCAGCATCCGTGTTGGCAACAACCTCACCAGCATCGACCAGATGCTAAAGCTCGCCATGCCGGACTCGGACATCATCGTCTCGAAAATGAACGGTCTGCTGCTGCTCACGGGTACAGTCAAAGCACCTGAAGACGCGGCGGAAGCAGAGCGCCTTGTGCAAGCCTTCACGCAGAACAACGGAACAGTTGTCAGCCGCCTGCGCACAGCCACACCGCTTCAGGTCAATCTGCAGGTCAAGATCTCCGAAGTCAGCCGCAATCTTATTCATCAGGTCGGCACGAACTTCCAAGGTCTTGGTCGCGGGGTAGGCAGCTTCACCGGCTATGTCGGTCGTTCTACCCGCAATTTTATTACCACTGAGAACTCGGCCCTTGGCAGAACCTATGTCTTTAACCAGCCTGCGGACAGCAGAAACACACTTGGTTTTGTTGCAGACCTGTTCGGCATGGATATAGCCGGTGCGCTCGATCTTGCCGAAACGACCGGTCTGGCGACAACGCTGGCACAGCCCAATCTGACGTCACTCTCCGGTGAAACCGCAAGCTTTCTGGCAGGTGGCGAATATCCCTACACCATTTCCAATGGCACACAGGGCAACAGCATTGAGTTCAAACAATATGGTGTGCAGCTCGCCTTCACACCGACAGTGCTCTCGGATGGTCGCATTTCATTGCGTGTTCGCCCGAGCGTCTCTTCGCTGGACTTTGCGATTAATGCAGAGGTTCCTGCACTCAGAACCCGCAGCGCCGAAACAACGGTGGAGCTGGGGTCTGGTCAGGCCTTCATGATTGCAGGCTTGCTGAGCAACAGCACGGCCAACAATATCGACAAGGTCCCCGGCATCGGCAATATTCCGATCCTGGGCAGTCTGTTCAAATCACGCCGTTTTCAGCGTGACGAAACAGAGCTGGTCATTGTCGTGACGCCTTATCTGGTCAAACCGGTCAATGCCTCTGACGTGCGTTTGCCAACCGATGGTTTCCGCAATGCCAATGAATTTCAGGGTATCCTGATGCAGAGAGGGTCCGAGGGCGTAAGCGGCGAACGCGCACCTATGCCATCGGTTGCACCTTCTGCAGCACCGACCGACCCTGCAACCGGACAGCCGGTTGCGCCACAGGCATCGGCCACACCCGAACATAAAAACCGCAAAACCAAGCGTACAGCCACCGCCTCGGCCGCCAATGTCGGCCCCGGCTTCACATTCTGATGGGAAGGACAGCAGTCATGATACAGAAAACCTCCCGCAGCATTTTTGCTAACGGCATGCGCGGTGCACTGGTGGCAACCGCGGCTCTCTCGCTCACAGCATGCGATGGGGTGACCAATTTCAACCAGGGCATGAACTCGGTACATCAGCCGGTCGTCAGCTATGAAAGCTATCTCTATGATGTACAGGTCAGCGAAGGCAAGCTTTCGCCTGCCGAGCGCACGCGGCTCACCGGCTGGCTGGACTCGATCAACGTTAGCTATGGCGACAGTATCGCCATAGCCAATGGTGGCGCAGGTGTCTCACCAGCCTTGCATCATGACATTGCCGATGTGCTGGGTCGCCGCGGTATGTTGATCGGTGAAGACAATAGCGCCCTTGCTGGCACCCCGCCCTACGGCACGATACGCCTGATCCTGCGCCGCGCCAACGCCGCTGTGCCGGGTTGCCCGGACTGGAGCCGCAACGCAGAAAGTGATATTTCGGGCGGGACCTCGTCCAATTATGGCTGCGCTGTCAATGGCAATCTTGCTGCCATGGTCGCCAATCCTGAAGACCTGGTGCGTGGGCAGACAGCCAATAGCGACTTGCGTACCGCAACATCCAACCGCGCGATTGAAACCTATCGCGAGATGGAGCCAACCAGTGTTGGCGGTCTTAAAAATCTGGGAGGGAACTGATCCAATGAATGCTCCCTTTAAACTCGGAATGAGCGCCGCGCGCGATATTTTTCAGGCCTATGCCTGTGATGACAACAGCATCAGCATCATTCGCTCCGTCGCTGTCGAAATGGGATGGGAAGCCGAGCGCGTCTACAAGGGTGGTCTGCGCAACGCTGTTCAATCTCTCTCGGTTGCAGCCAGTCCGCAAATCCTGTTTGTTGACATAGCAGAATCAATCGACCCGCTTAATGACATTAACGGCCTTGCCGAAGTATGTGAGCCGGGCACGATTGTGATCGCTTGCGGGCAGGTCAATGATGTCCGCCTGTATCGCGACCTTCTTGCGAGTGGTATTCAGGACTATCTGCTCAAGCCACTGAACACAGACCATATACGCGACGCCCTGTCGACAGCGCAGGCCGCTTTCATGGCCCCGCGCAACGACGGCACGGAAGCACAAAGCCACATCGCCACTGCCGTCATCGGCGTACGCGGCGGCGTGGGTGCATCGACATTCGCAACCTCGCTGGCATGGCTGCTGTCAGAGCAGAGCCAGCGCACGACAGCCTTGCTCGACCTTGATCTGCATTTTGGCACCGGCGCATTGACGCTCGATGTCGAGCCGGGCCGTGGCCTGATCGACGCTATCGAAAATCCGAGCCGTATCGATGGCCTGTTTATCGAGCGGGCGATGGTGCGCGCATCGGAAAGGCTCGCTATTCTCTCGGCAGAAGCACCGATGAATCAGCCAATGCTGACCGATGGCGGTGCCTTCCATCAGCTCGAAGAAGAGTTTCACACTGCTTTCGAGTGCAGCGTGGCCGATATACCGCGCCATATGCTGATCCAATATCCGCAACTCATGGCCGATTTTAACATTGCGGTTGTGGTTACAGAGATCACGCTGGCGGCTGCGCGCGATACAATTCGGCTGCTGTCCTGGCTCCGCGCCAATGCGCCCCATGTAAAAGTCCTTGTGGTTGCCGACAAGATGCAGCCCAATGCTCTGGAAATTTCACGCAAGGATTTCGAGCAATCGATCGAGCGCAGTATCGATATTATACTGCCTTATGACATGCGTCTTGCCGCTCAGGCTGCCAAGCTGGGCAAACCGCTCGCTGAAATCGCCAGGAACAGCAAACTGGGCAATGCATATAGCATGGTCGTAAGTCATATTCTCGATGCTGCCGACAGCGATGATGCCATGCCGGGCAAAAAGAGTGGTTCGCTACTCACCAGGCTTGGCGACTTCAAGGCCCTGATCCCCGGCAAGGGTGGCAAGGGCAAGCAGGACGCGAACGAGAGACTATAGGCGCGATAGGCACATAAGGTGGCTGATATTATGGACCCGAAGCTGATTCTCCTCATCCTCATGCTGACTGGCGTGCTGGTGATGCTCGTCTTCGCCTTTTCCGGGCCATCTACCAACAAAGCGCAAATGCGACGTCTTGCATCCATCGCCGGCCGTCACGCTTCGTCGGGCGAAACGCAAATTGAAGCACATATGCGCAAGGCCGTTGCTACCTATACCAAGCAACAGCCCAATTTTCTCGTGTCGCTCGTCCCTAACCCGGAGAACCTCACCAAACGCCTGCGCATGACCGGCAAAAACTGGACATTGAATCAATATTTGATGGCCTCTGCCTTCCTCGCAATAGCTATAGCGGCTCTGGGCATTTTTCGGGGTTGGGCACCACTATTGGCCATCTTCGTCGGCACGGCTGCAGGCTTGGGGCTCCCTCATAAATATGTCAGTATGCTGATCTCCAGACGCGTGAAAAAATTCACAATGAATTTCCCTGACGCGCTGGAACTGATGGTGCGCGGCCTGCGCTCTGGCCTGCCTATCGCCGAAACGCTGTCTATCGTCTCAACCGAAGTGCCCGGCCCTGTGGGCGAAGAATTTCGTATGGTGAACGAACGTATCAAAATCGGCAATACAATGGATCAGGCGCTCGTCGAAACCGCCGAACGGCTCGGCACGCCTGAATTCCAGTTCTTCTGCATCACGCTCAATATCCAGCGCGAGACAGGCGGCAATCTGGCTGAAACACTGGCAAATCTGGCCAATGTGCTCCGCCAGCGTTCACAAATGAAACTCAAGATCAATGCGATGTCATCCGAGTCCAAAGCCTCAGCCTGGATCATCGGCTCACTGCCCTTCATCGTCTTTGGCATGATCAGCTGGATCAACATGAAATATATGTCGCCATTTTTTACGCCTGACCCCAATGGCCTGTTCGGCCTGAGCCTGATGCAGCTGATCGGCATTGGTGGCATGGGGTGGATGAGCATTGGTGTGTTCATCATGGCCCAAATGATCAACTTCGAGATTTGATGCGATGGAAACGACCGTTCCTTCCAGCTCTACGCTTTTCGGCCTGACCGGGACCGACCTCGCAACCTTGCTAGCGGCACTGGCTACGCTCGCCATATTGGTCGCCATATATGCGGCGGCTACTGTACGCGACCCGATGGCCAAACGTGTCAAAGCGCTCAACGAACGACGCGAACAACTCAAAGCCGGTATTACCGCGTCAACCGCCAAACGTCGTGCAAAACTCGTGCACCAGCGTGAAAGCACGGACATTGTGCGCACACTGCTGCAAAAGCTCAAGGTGCTGCAAGACGATCAGGTACAGGAAGCACAGAAAAAACTGGCACAGGCGGGTATTCGTTCAAAAGACCTTGCTGTTGTCGTCATTTTTGGCCGTATGGTCGCACCGATCGTCATCGGCGGTACAGCAGCATTCCTGATTTATATCGCCAATATTTTCCCTGACTGGAGCGACCTCAAAAAATTTGGTGGTTTTGCAGGTGCATTGCTTCTGGCATATAAAGCGCCTGATATTTTCCTCAAAAACAAGATCGACAAGCGCTCCGCTGCTATCCGCAAGGGCCTGCCTGATGCGCTCGACCTGCTCGTTATCTGCGCCGAAGCAGGCCTGACCGTCGATGCCGCTTTTGGCCGTGTCGCCAAGGAACTGGGCCGCGCCTATCCTGAGCTGGGCGATGAGTTTCAGCTCACCTCCATTGAGCTGAGCTTCCTGACCGAACGGCGCCAGGCTTTTGAAAATCTGGCACAGCGCGTGGATCTGGAAGCGCTAAAGGGCGTGGTCACGACCATGATCCAGACCGAGAAATATGGTACGCCACTGGCCTCCGCATTGCGCGTGCTTTCGGCAGAATTCCGGCATGAACGCATGATGCGTGCGGAAGAAAAAGCCGCACGCCTGCCTGCTATCATGACCGTACCGCTGATCCTTTTCATCCTGCCGACACTGTTTATCGTCATTCTCGGCCCGGCAGCCTGTTCGATCAGCACCAGCCTCTAGCTGTTTGGCCTCTAGCTGTTTGGCCTCTAGCTGTTTAGCCCCGAGATGTGATGGTGTAAGATTGTCATCATCACAGCGGGAAGGAATGCGGCAACGGGAAGTCCATCCCTTTTGGAACATAACTACGCATTACATCGCGTGATCGGGGGTGGATTGAAGGGTGGTCCAGATTTCCACCCTTCCAAATTTCTCTGTAATTTCAATATCTTACAAGAGAAGATGGTGCCCCCGACGGGAGCGACCTAGAACAAATATTTGCTAAGTTACGCGATTGGGAAGACCAACTCAAGCCATTTGAGGCTGAGCTTGAGGAGCTTGGCCTATGACTCAGCATCCAAAGACCAAGCCGTTTTCTATCAGACTGACCGAAGCCGAGCGTGACAGATTGAAGCGCGAAGCAGATTCACAAGCACTAGGGCCCTATATGCGCGCCAAGCTGCTCGGTCCTGACAGGCGGGCATTAGCGCAGATTCTCGCTGCACTGGGTTCATCCGATCTGGCAGCATCGATGCGTGACATTGCCGAGGCAGCGCGAAATGGCGCTTTGGAAGACTCCGACGATTTGCGGCTGTCGCTGCATGCGGCCTGTCTGACCATCGAGCAAATGCGCAACGATCTCGTGCGCGGGCTTGGCCTCAAGGTGCGGGGTTGAGCGATGATACTGGTTGGCAATTCCCGCGGCGGCGCGCGCGATCTGGCGCGGCATTTGATGAAGGAGGAGAACGATCATGTGACCGTACATGAGTTACGTGGTTTCGTGTCCAATGATCTCGATGGGGCGTTTCAGGAGGCTTATGCGGTTTCGCGCGGGACGAAGTGTCAGCAGTTCTTATTCTCACTCTCTCTCAATCCCCCTGCCGATGCGAATGTCTCGACGGAGGATTTCATGGCGGCGATTGACAAAGTTGAGCGCCAAGTCTGCTTGGAGGGCCAGCCGCGCGCCATCGTCTTTCACGAGAAGGAAGGCCCACACGGCCCAAGGCATCATGCGCACGCAGTGTGGTCGCGCATCGATGCCCAGACCATGACCGCACGGCAAATGTCGTTTCACAAGATGAAGCTGCAATCCGTGTCGCGGGAACTCTACCGCGAACATGGCTGGCGTATGCCCGAAGGTCTGGCGGATCGGTCCAAATCCGACCCACGTAATTACAGCCTTGCCGAATGGCAACAGGCCAAGCGCGTCGGAAAGGACGCAGGCCAAATCAAAGAGGCGTTTCAGGATGCTTGGGCGATCTCGGACAATCGCGCATCCTTTGAGCATGCCCTGAAAGAGCATGGGTACTGGCTGGCGCGCGGGGACCGGCGCGGATTTGTCGCACTCGATCATTACGGCGAAGTCTATTCCGTGCCGAAACAAGCCGCCATCAAGACAAAGGCCGTGCGTGATCGATTGGGCAAGGAAGAGACATTGCCTTCGCTCTCGCAGGCAAGACAGACGATGGCGCGGGAGATGTCCGCGATGCTCTCACGGCTGCGCGATGAGCAGTATGAGAGAGTCGCCGCGCTTAAAGCGGAACACAATCAACGCAAGCAGGCCATAGTCGATCAACAGCGTCGAGATCGTGCGGCATTACTGCAAAGACTGAATGAGCATCAGCAACGTGAGCGAGCCATGCGTCAAGCCCGTTTCCGCACGGGGCTCGCGGGCATTTGGGACCGATTGCGTGGCGAGCATAAGCGGTTGGCCGAGCGCAACAGGACGGAAGCCATCGCCAGCCAGCAGCGCGACAAAGCCCAGCGCGATAAATTGATCTTCCGCCAACTCTCAGAGCGGCGGCTGCTCAACGAACAATCCAAGCGTCGACTCGACCAGATCAAAGGGCGAAAGTGCGAGTTGGAACAAGATGCCAAGCGCATTGCAGAAATTGCGTGCGGGCAAGAACCGCCCGCTTCAAAGCGCAAACCACAAAGGGCAAGCAAACAGCATGCGCACGCGTCGCCGCGCTCCAAGAGTGAGATGGCACAGGAATTTGACCGCCACGCGGCGCGCGAGACATTCAAGCGCCAGCGGCGCGAGCAACGAAACGAAAACCGGACGCACAATAACCCGCGCGGCCCCGAACTTTAGGAGATGCCATGATTCTTGAATGGCTAGACTGGGTCATCGACACTCCCGCCTTTTGGGCAGGGGTAGGTTTGGGCTTGTCCGCGCTATGGCAGCGCTGATCCCATGCATTAGGCGGCATGAACAATTTCCAACGTTGTCGAACGGCAGCCAACCGCCATTCCGTCCTAAGAGCGGCCTTTCCGGACACGACAACATAGCGGACATTCCGAGGGCCGGGGGTGACGGCGGGTTATGTACCTGTTAGGTGAGACCGCTAATGGAGATCGGAAGTCGATCAGCCTTCAGGAGAGTATGCGTGCTTTTTCACACCATGGTCGGATCGAACGACATTGAACGATCCAAGCGCTTCTACGACACGGTGCTCGGCACCTTGGGTGCAGGGGAAGGGACGCGGAACATCGCCGACAGCGGCCATACACGTCTGATCTACAATAACGGCAACGGAACCAACTTCATCGTCAGCCAGCCGATCAACGACGAACCGGCAAGCGTCGCCAACGGCAGCACCGTCGCCTTTTCCTGCGGCTCGCCCGAGCAGGTGAAGCAGCTTCACGATACCGCCGTTGCCGCTGGCGGAACCTCGATCGAAGCTCCGCCCGGACCGCGTGAAACTGCCTCAATGGGCACCATCGAACTGGCCTATTTTCGTGATCCCGACGGCAACAAACTTTGCGGAATTCATTTTCCTGCCTGATCCGTCTGGCACGGGTCTGCTTCTAAACCTAGCGGACCTCGATCATGCGATCCCGCGAATGTCCGCTTTCCACCCCTTTCCCGCCGTTCGACCTGTTCTCACCGTTTCCCGATAGCGGCCTTCAATTGAAGACGGAATTTGTCCACGCGGTTTAGAAGAGCGAGCCTTGCACTGGCTCGCCCTCGATAAACTTCGCCTCAGGACCGCACAGCACCATCTCTTTGCGCCCCCGCTTAACGCGCATGCCGTGATAGAATCCTTCGGGAGCGCATCGGCCTCGGTGGCCATCGCTGACGCGTTCGGCGTACGAAAGCGTTGGTCCTTCAAATAGAGATGGATGAACAAGCCGATAGGCGCTTGCGGAATTGCCGTTGGTGCAGATAACAATCCAGTCAGCACCATCGTGGCAGAACGGCTTTCTGACCGACTCGCCGCTTCCAATCCTATCTGCGCTGTAGCTTGCGGCGATATCACCTTCTCCGATTTGTCGGTTGCGCCTGTGGCACCATTGGCCCCAAGCGAAGCGCTGCGGATCAACTGCAAATGTCTGTGAGGTGCTGGTCATGGTCAGCACCCCGCAAACACGTGGATTTCATCATGTGCGGTCTGAACGGTAAAGACATCGCCGCTCATTTCCGCATCACGCGCCATCGCATCCCAATCGATATAAAAGCGCAGATGCTCTGGAATTGTGGTTGTGTCTTCGGTCAAGCATTGCACATAGTCGGCAAGGCTTTCGAAGCTGCCATGATAGCTTTCTTCGAGCGCCTTTCGGGCTTGCTCAATGTCGTCAAAATGATTGGCCAGCTCCGCGCCCAGTTCACCATGTTCGGCGATAAAGGCCGCAAGCTCGGCAACACGGTCTATGCCTTCATATTCCAAGATCGAAAGGCCGCCAAAGCCTTCATAGTCATGGATTGCCCATTCCTCGGCTTGCGCAATTGGCGATGCACTCAGCATTTCGCGAATATCATTATATATCGCCCATGCCTCTTGATTGGCATCAATCCAGCGTCCGTGCAGATATCCGTTATTATAGGCCGCCAGACAGGCCACATAGATTTGAATAGAGTCTTTGCTCATTTCTCCCTCCAATGGGGTTAGGGGTTCGACATGAACCCTTGCCCATCGGCGAGATCAGGGTGTGCAAACGGAACGGAAAATCGACGGCGGGCGCAGCCGAAGGCGAGCCTCGGGAGACCGTCTATTTTGCGTGAAGTGCGCCGAGGGGCTGGCCCCTAAGCACGCGCGAGGGATTGAAGCCGAATGGCCGAAACCGCGTCAGCGGGTTCGGTTCGCGAAAGCCCGACCTGAAAGGGCGCGCCACTGAAGAAAGGAAAAAACTCTTTCACTTCACATTGTCCGCGTGATAGAATCTATTATGCAGGGACAGTCCGATACAAGTGAAAAGCCTTTAATTCTTAGCCTATTCAGTGGCTGTGGCGGCCTCGATCTCGGCTTCGAGGCTGCGGGTTTTGAAACTGCGCTTGCATTTGATTTGCGTCCTGCGGCTATTTTGTCACATAATCATAACCGCAAGCATCGGCCTGGGCACGTCACAGATATAACCCAACTCAAGTTTGAGGATTTGGATAAAAAGTTCGGGGCACGGTTCGATCCTGTCGGCGTAATTGGTGGCCCGCCGTGTCAGAGCTTTAGCCGAGGCAATTCCAACAAGTCAGACGACGACCCCAGAAGCAAACTCGTTCGGAAGTTCTTCAATCTTGCTTTGAGACTGCACCGTTCCCGCAGCGGCCTTGATTTCATTGTCATGGAGAATGTCCTTGAGGTTGCGCGCGCTGAGAAGGGTAGATTGTTGGATGCAGAAATTTCGAGGCTCGAGAAGGAAGGCTTTGCAGTCTTCGTCGAGGAGACGAACGCCCTAGACTTTGGCGTTGCACAAAACAGAAGGCGTCTAATCCTAGTTGCCCTCAATAAAAAGCGTATGCGACGAAGTTGGTCAGGCCTCAGAAAATCAGAAAATGCGCTTAACGTCCGCGATGTGATTGGCGCTATCGCAGAACCTGTTCATTTTAACGAATACAAGCAAGGGGAGCGATCAAGGGAACATGTAAATCACTGGTGCATGACGCCGAAGTCCCCGAAGTTCTTCAACGGGTCACTAACATCCGCCCGTTCGAGTGGGCGTAGTTTCAAAGTTCTTGATTGGGACAAGCCTAGCTACACGGTTTCGTATGGGCATCGAGAGGTGCATGTTCATCCCAGTGGACATCGCAGGCTGAGTGTGTTTGAAGCGATGCTTCTCCAAGGGTTCCCGCGTGAATTTGAACTCCTTGGCACCCTCTCGGACCAGATTTCTCAAGTTAGTGAAGCGGTGCCTCCGCCGCTAGCCGAAGCGGTCGCAAACGCGATTATGGAAGCCCTATCCTACGAGAATTGGGTGTCATACTGCTCCAAGGCAGCCGCTTGATAGCCGGCTGCCACAAGTAGCTCGCGCTGGTTTGCAGCAAATTCAGCGCATATCTGCGGGTTCTCCTGAAGATACAGGTCCAGATTATCCATTGATGATGCACGTTGCAGCGCCTGCATAGAATAATCCGTTGAATTATCAGGCGGCGCCGCTTGGTTCTCGACAGCACCAAAGAGGTCTTGCATTGGCACGGGACGCGGACTGAATTCAAAAGCCATACAGGCCATCGTCGGATGCTCAGCGTCCTGCGGACCATAGCAATAGAATTGCCTGCTTTTTACATCCCAATCGACTGCATTGGCATTGTGTAAAATCCATTTAGAGAAGCCAAGGCTGAAGAACTGAAGGAACCGTTCATCGCCGCCTTCGGCCCCAGCCAATGCCGCTTCAATATCGGCATCTGGGTCGCCGGAAAGTAGCGATCTAGCGCCGTCGCGGAATTCAGCTGAAGCCGCTGAATTCTGGCGAATTGCATCCTTGAGCGCCTCGCGGACAGGCTGCGAGAGATTCTCGTTGCGAGCGTCGGTCGTAAGAAATAGCAGCCATTTTTTTCGGCTCCGCGAGAACTGTATGGTTAGAAGCTCGTGAATAGCATTGATAATGCGCGTTGGTTGCTGGGCCGTTGGCGGTGCGATCGATCCGCATGCATCAATGTTCACTACGTCAAAGGGAGCGCGTGTCTTAATCTCTCGATAGGCTTGAGATTTTAGATGACCCAGGTCCTCGAACCGATAGGGAAACGTCATCGATGTGTCTTCGATAAGCCCTCGCTTCACAAGACTCTCAGTGCGGAATTGAGAGCGAGCACGTATAGATTCTTTTTCAGCTTCAGCCAAAAAGCCTGTAGCTTCCAAACGCAACCCTAGGTCGGCAACAGCTGTGCCAATCACCTCGACGTCGAAAAAATCTATACCCGGCAGGGTGAGATACTTCACTACACCCGACGGGATATTGTTCTGGTCTCGGAGGCGTTCGACGAGCCGCTCTGTGTAAAGCTTCCATTGCCGATCACGAACATATTGCTTTCTTGGATGGTGCCAGGGCTGAAGCTGTGAGAGAGCCATGGGAACAGCAGCTTCGCTAACTTCCGCTGGCAACACGGACTCGCCAAACTCCTCTGGATCATCAATCTCGTCTGCCATGACCTAGTCTTCCATGACCTTCAAGAGGTCTTCAATCAGGGCAGATCTCTGGGCTGCGTCGAGTTGGCTGAGAACACCATAAGCTTCTAAAACAATAGCAACTGCTGATGCCTTCGAAGTAGTATCGCTTTCAGTTTCCACCTCCCACTTGATACTCACGCCGCCGACTTCTTCGGCCGGCTTGGTCGTTGGCTCTTTTGAAAGGGGCGGATCGGCATCTTCTCCGCGCTGCTCTTCCCAGACTTTCACTGCAGTGGTGTAGCGGGTGCGCTCAACACTTGTCTGTTTCGATTTTTTCTCGCGGTCCAAGTCTTCCTTTGCGATTCCTTTGTTGCGGTTGATCATTAAACGAAGAGAGCGATGAAGCCATTTTTGAATGAAGAGGAAATGTGGATGGCTGAAGTTGAAGGATTCTCGATCAATGTTGATCGCGCCGTCTACGGCTTGTGGGGATTTAGGATTCCCATTTGCGCGGAGATATGATTCATACTCCGGATGGAACGCTTTGTACTGACCGATGCCCAATGGGCGAAGATGGAACCGCATTGTCTG
>Ga0209578_10001726_pt1 | contig 19663 bp, 18 predicted proteins | sample tdAd472_FD_187127 | JGI IMG/M metagenome (GOLD analysis project Ga0209578, IMG submission 187127) | Marine sediment microbial communities from the Atlantic coast under amendment with organic carbon and nitrate - tdAd47.2 (SPAdes)... | ecosystem: Environmental > Aquatic > Marine > Coastal >...
CACCGACCGGGATGCGCTATTGCATCAACTCGGCGTCGCTGGACTTCAGGCCGGTAGAGAAAGGGGGTGAGTCAGGGTAATGATCATGGTATTCGAGAATTTCGATTTCAGCCGGGTCGGGCAGATGCAATCGCTGCTGGAATCACACGGGATAAAAACATTCATCCGGAACGAATACGGATCATCGGTAGTGGGTGAATTGCCTTTCGTGGAAGTCGTTCCCCAATTGTTCGTATTGGAAGAAAAAGACCTTGAAAAAGCGAGAGAGTTGCTGTTGCTCGATTTGCCGATGGAAGCCTCCGTCGAGAACTGGGTCTGCCCGGAGTGTGGAGTCGATGTTGAGGGTAATTTCTCCCGTTGCTGGAAGTGCGGGATGAATCGCCGCGATTAGGGCCTATACTCTCCAAACTGATCTGTTGCCGTGTTGGATTCAAATTCGTGAGCACGATCCAGATTCTTTCCCACTCAAATCGAGGACTAAGGCATGGCGAACAAACCTGAGCTTGATAATCCATTTGAACGCATTCCCGATCCGCAGGAGGAGCAACGGCAGATTCAGGAGATTGCCGACCTGATCGCCGCCCAGGCCCTGGAACTGCCGGCCGGGATTCTGGAGGCGACCGAAGCCTCCTATCAGATTACCTTCGACAATGTTCGCAAGACCATTGATGAACTGTCCGAACTGGTGATCCTCAACACCGCGGAAGGCGGGGAAATCAGGCTGGGCGATATTGCGACCATCGTCGATCGGTTTGAGGACCCCGAGGAACGGATCGAGCTCAACGGCCGGCCGGCGGCGCTGCTGAAGGTCAGCAAGAACACCATTGACGATACCCTGAAGGTTGCCGACGCCCTGATTGACTTTGTGGCGGCGGAAAACAGGATTTTACCGGAAAGCACCCGCCTGACGATCATGAATGACACCTCGACATCGGTGCGCGACCGCCTGCAATTGTTGCTGACCAACGGCTGGCAGGGGCTGATCCTGGCGACCCTTGCCCTGCTGCTGTTCTTTACCTGGCGCTATACCTTCTGGATTGCCCTCGGTTTGCCGATTTCCTTTCTGGGCGGGATCGCCATGATGGTTGTCTTCGGGATCAGCATCAATATGATCTCCATGGTCGCCCTGTTGATGGCGATCGGCATTCTGATGGATGACGCCATTGTGTTGTCGGAAAATATTGATCATGAATACCGCACGGGGAAATCGCCGCTTGACGCGGCGGTGGACGGCACCAGAAAAGTATTTCGCGGGGTTTTCTCGTCCTATCTGACGTCGGCTTTCCTGTTCGGCAGCCTGTTGATGATGAAAGGCGATCTGGGGCAGATCCTCGGCGTGTTGCCGGTGGTGCTGCTGTCGGTGCTGACCATCAGCCTGATCGAGGCCTTTCTGATCCTGCCCCATCATTTGAAACAATCGCTGGTCCACGCCCATGACAGGGAGCCGGCCAAATGGCGTCAGAAATTTGAAAGCCGGTTCAGCCGGCTGCGGGACAAGGTCGCCGATGCCGCCGAAGCGGCGATGCGGTTCAGATATCTGACCGTCGGCGCCGCCCTGGTGATGTTGGTTCTGTCGGTCGGCATTATGGTCACCGGCATTGTCAAATTCAAGGCGTTTCCCGACCTGGAAGGGCAGAATGTCGAAGCCCGGGTGCTGCTGCCCCAGGGCACGCCGCTGGCGGAGACGGAACGGGTGATGGGCATCCTGCGCCGGGCGCTGGACAAGACCGATGAAACGCTGAGCCGGAATGAAAAGGAGCCTTTGGTTCAGAATATTCAGCTTTCCTACGGCGAGCATGGCGACGTGCCGGAAAACGGCGCCCACCTGGCGACCTTGAGCGTCGATCTGTTGAATACAGAAGAACGCAATACCCAGATGATCGAATTTATCCGCCTGTGGCAGGAAAATACCGGCGACATCCCCAGTGTCTTGAACATTCAGTATAAGGAGCCCAAAATCGGTCCTGCGGGCCGGGCGATTCACATTCGCCTCTCGGGCCATGATCTGGATGAATTGTCGCGGGCGTCATGGGAGGTTCAGAACCGGCTCAGGGGCTATGCGGGGGTGATGAATCTGCTTGATGACCTGCGGCCGGGAAAACCGCAATACAGCATCCGGCTGAAACCGGGGGCGCTGGCGGCGGGGGTTGATTCGCGCCGCATTGCGACCCAATTGCGGTCGGCCTATATGGACGTCAAGATCGACGAGATTTATCAGGGGCGGGAAGCCTATGAAATCATTGCCAGGCTGGACAATCTGCCCCGTCAGGAATTATTCGATTTTGACAATTTCACCGTATTTTCAAAAACAGGGCAGGCGATCCCGCTCAGCAGCGTCGCCTATATTACAGAAGTGCGGGAATTTTCCCGCATCGGTCATATCAACCATCGGCGCACCGTCAATATATACGGCGATGTCGATGCGGATATCGCCAATACCTCGGAAGTCATCTTAAGCCTGCAAAAGAATCTCAATGATTTTGAGAAACGCTATCCGGACATCCGCATTGATTACAAAGGCGAAGTGGAAAATGGTGCCGAAACCAAGTCCTCCATTCTCACCGGCTTCGCCCTTGGCGTCTTTGGGGTCTTCCTGCTGCTGTCGCTGCAGTTCGGCAATTACCGGGAGCCGGTGATTGTGATGATCAATATCCCGCTGGCCCTGATCGGCGCCATCTGGGGTCATTTGATCATGGGACTGGATTTCACCCTGCCGAGCATGATCGGTTTTGTCTCCCTGGCGGGGGTGGTGGTCAATGATTCCATTCTGCTGGTGGAATTCGTCAAATATCGCGTCGCCGAGGGCATGTTGTTTCATGATGCGGCGAAACAGGCGGTTTACGATCGGTTCCGGGCGATCTTCCTGACCTCTGTGACCACCATCGCCGGGATGACGCCGCTGCTGTTTGAAACCAGCACCCAGGCGCTGATTCTGGTGCCGCTGGTGACCAGTATCGTCTTCGGCATGCTGACGTCGACGGTCCTGATCATGCTGGTTCTGCCGGCCATGTACGCCATTCTGGAGGATATGGGGCTTGTCAAGCTCACGGCGGGAGAAGCGCCGGCGACAACCTGACTTCAGAGAGGGGATCGGGCGGTCCCCGGGACAGGCGCACTGGACAAGGGGCCGGCATTCGCGGTAAACAGCTTAAACAAAACGATTGATGGTAATGAGATTAGCAAGGGAAGTGATCAACGGGAATATGAGAAAATCACACGAAGACCGGAAGGCTGAAATTATTCAGGCCACACTGGATGTGGCGGCGGATGACAAATCGCGCAAGATCACAACCCAGGTGATCGCCGATAAACTCAGCATCTCTCAGCCGACCATATTCAAGCATTTCAAGAATAATGAGACCCTGTTCCTGACGGTTTTCGAATGGGTGTCGGAGAAGATATTCGCCAAGTTTGACGCCAGCGTCGCCAATGAAAGCGACTTGCCCCGGGAACGGCTTGAAAAGCTGATCACGGCCCAGCTCATATTCCTCACCGGGCATCCGGGGGTGGCGCGGCTGATCTTTTCCAATCACGTGTACAAGGGGCCGCAAAAGCTGAAATCCGTCGTCCGGAAAATCATGAATATGTATATTCAAAAGCTGACGGAGCAAGTGCGGGAAGGGGTGGCCTGCGGTCAGTTCCGGGGGGATGTCGATCCGGATGTCGCCGCCCGGCTGATGGTCAGCACCATCCAGGGGGTTATCGTCCGCTGGTCGATCCATGATTTCGGCTTTGATCTTCAGGAAGAGGTCCGCCCCCTGTTGAAATTGATTTTCAGGGCCCTTGACAAGGACACTGAACAGCCTGTATAAGATTGGTAAGTAAATTGTTACTATCTTACGGATAAGAGGCGATCCTCGTGATGTTTTCCGGTTTTATGAGTTTTATGATGGTTTTTGCGGCCGTAATGGCCTACCGGGCTCATGGCGGTGCGGGCCTTGTGGCGGCCTTGGCGCATGTTAAGGCGGGCCCACCTCGAAATGCGCGGCGCAGCGACCCGGCGGCTTTGGGATTCTGTGGCGATATGACCGGAAAAGCCCCCCGTGTTTCGTCAGGCGCGTTGCGGCGCTTAAAAGACGGAGATGATAAAAAAGCCTATGTGCGGTCTTTTGTTTTTCGGGTAGTTTTATCCAGAAGATCATCGGGCGGGCGGGCGCCATCGGGATCAATCAGCATATCCAGGCTTGTCGCTTCGCTGAACAGATCCTGCGCCTCCACCGAACGGGCCAAAAGACCTTCTGCGGATTTTCGTCGCGCCGCCGGCCATTTCGTTAAATTTCCCCCATAAACAGCCAGGTTGTTCTTAAATTCTTCCAATTTCATAGTTACAGATCTTCTTCTGGCAAATGATTGCTTCCCTTAGTGATTTTTTACCCCTTTTGAGCAACGACCGGACGCCAACTTCCGTGTTGTTGATTTTCCTGGCGATTTCGGCGACCGTCATCTCCTCAAAATAAAATAAATGAATGACCTTTTTTTGCCCTTGTGGCAAGGATAAAATAATTTTGCTGACGTCCTGCAGAGCTTCCTTTTTCAGTAAAATGTCAATCGGCAGGGGGAAATCAATGTCCAGCGGACTTTCTTCCTGAAGCAGATTGATTTTTTCCGCCGCCATGGGCAGTGGGGTTTTTCCCTGTTTTCTTTTGAAGTCTATCGCCTTGTTGATGCTCACCCGATACAACCATGTGCTGAATTGGGCGGTGCCGCTTTTCCATGAGGCGCTGTTTTTCCAGACCGATAAAAACACCTCCTGAACCACATCCTCCGCATCCTTGTCATCGGCCAGGATGTTAAAGGCCAGGCGCCAGACTTTATCAAGGTGGCGCGACATCAGACATCGAAAAGCCGCTTCATCTCCTCTCCCCGCCTGTTGGTATAATTCTTCATCCGGTGCATTTTCAGGGTTTTCATTGTTATCGATTCTATGCATCAAAATATCTTTTCATATTATTTATCTATGATTGTTATAGAAAATAATATGCAAGTTTGATGCCAGAAATCAGGCGACAATATTGGCCCGCGTGGGAAAATTCTGCCCGCTCTTTCGGGGCGAGGCCGCCTGCTCAAGTGTCCGGCAAAAATTCTCTAATGTTGACAGTATATGGTCGAATTCTGATAGTATATCGCTAGAACGTTGTATTAAAACAATTTTTTTAAATATAAAGTCATAATAACGCTGTAGAATTGCGCCGTTTTTGCCGGCTTCCAATGTGGCGAAATGACCCTTCAGCGCCTGAATAATCTGCAGGGATTTTTGGGTGTTGCGGCACATTTTGTCCAGTGAATCTTGTTCATAGGAAAATTTTGCCGCCTTCAGAAACCCGTAAATTCCCTTGTTCAGGGACAGGAGTATTTCTTCCCGCGAAGCGGCGCCATGGAGCTTTTTCCGGTAGGCTTTATGGCCCCCGGGCGCGGGGGTTGTATTATGTTCAGTCATTTTTCTCTTCTCCCAGAATTGCGTTGATCTGTTTTCTCAGCAGTTCGGCTTCCTGTAGTTCGGTTTCCATTTTGGCGTATTTGTCGACCTCTCTCTGCCGGTAGATTTCGGCGTCCTGACGTATTCTTGTCGCCTCTTCCTCTAGGGTGGAATTGTTTTTTGACAGACGGGTTATTTCGTTTTGCACCAACCCGTCCAGGTTGTTTGAGTATACATTGACATAATTGCCCAGACTGTCGGCAAAACCGGATTCAAGGTTTACGTCGATCGTCGTCGATTCCAGGGGGTCTAGGGTGATGGCGAAGCTCATGCCTTCATAGAGCGTGCCTTTTTTACCCGTGATCAGATTATCCTGAGAATCGAACAGGTCGGATTGTCCGTCGACCAGAACATCGGTGATTTTACCCTGATTATCGGCGGTGAGCGCCAGGGAAAAATTCATGCCGGAATTCACCGTCTCGTTTTTGAGGATTCTTAGCCTGCTGTCGGTGCTCTGGTAGCTGGTTTCGAAGAAATTCTCCAGGGCGGGCAAATCCGATAACAGCAGGGTATCCAGTTTATTTTCATCGGCTAGATAAAGCCGGTTGCTCGAATCCATTTCAATACCCAGTTCACTCAGGGTGTTTATGTTTGTTGACGCGCCATATGAACTGCTGTTGAGAATATCATGGATTCCGGCGTCCATATTGCGCAGCAGAGTGTCGGCAAAGAGAATACTGTCCTCTGATACGGCGCCGTCGTCCGTGATGGCCTGCTGGTTTAAAATAAATTCCCGGAGCGCATTATAACTGTCGATAAATTCGGTCACGGAATTTTTGACGGCGTTATAGTCGTGATTGACGTCCATTTTTATGACGGAGCCGGGCTGCGCATTCAGCAGGGAGAAGTTGACTCCTGAAATGGCGTCGGAAATTTCGTTGCTGTCGCGAATGATTTCATTGCCGTCGATAATCATCTTGGCCGGTTGTGCCGCCTGGGTGACATTGGAGAAATTGCCAAAACCATCGACCAGGCCAAGCGAGGCGAATATGTCATCACCGCCTGTGGACGCATAGGAAATCTGGGCGGCCGTCTTGTCGGCGGACAGGATGAGCTGCGTCGTGTCGGCGTCAATGGTGATCAAAGTCGCATGGACGCCGGTTTCGGTTGAGGTGGCGTTGATCTTGTCGGCGATGTCCGAAACAGTCATGTCGGGCGTTACCGAAATCGGCCCGCCCATCACCCCGTCAAGGCCCAATGAAAAATCACCGGTCAGGCCCAAAGCGGCGTTGCCTTGCGGCGCGCTGGTGACTTTCATTTTCTGGGCGAGCTGGGTTACTTCGATATTATAACTGGCGGCGATTGCTTTGTCGTCAACGCTGACTGCGATATGGTCCCCGGGGCTGGTAAGGCTGCTGCTGCTAAAATAGGCCTGCTTACGATCGAAATCATTGCTGGCGCCAAGACTGCTGTAATTTTTGGATCTTAACTTTTCCAGCGACATTTCAAGATCCTGCGACAGGCTTTGCAGCTCCTTATATTCGTTGATTTTCAGTTCATTTTCTTCGACCTTGACATCAATGCGATCCGCCGGCGCGGTTTTTTGCGCCACCGCAGCCTCGACAAGGGCATTGGTGTCCAGACCGGAGGATATGGAGGAGATATATGTTGTGTTGTCATATTGGGTAACGGCGCCAGCAGTCGACATTTTTAATCCTTAAAATAAGTAAAGATCGCATTTAATTCCCGGAAATATTGGGGGGAAGTTCCGACCTTCCCCCGACCCGGTTAAGCAAAACAGGATATTCCGTTTAACAGGGGTTAGTTTAACAGCTGCAACAGCTTTTGCGGCATGGCGTTGGCCTTCGCCAGCGCCGAAATGGCGGCGTCGGTCAACGTCTGGGCATTGGTGAAATTGATTTGTTCGGCGGCAATATCCGCATCCATCAGGGTGGATTCCGCCGCTTTCAGATTTTCCAGGGAGGTATCAACCACATCGCCCCTGTAGCCAAAACGGGACAGGGTCGCGCCGACGTTGGCGCGCTCCGCCGAAACCGTGCCGATGGCGGTATCGACCGCCGTCATTGCGGCGGTGGCGTTCACTTGCGTGGTAACATCGGTAAGGTCCACGGCCAGTGCTGTTGAGCCAACGCCGGCAAGAGTAACCGTAATTTTATCAGTTGCATCCGTTCCGACCATGAAGTCGACACCCGCTGTATAAGCGCCGACACCGTCCAGCAATTTTTCGCCGTTGAAGGTGGTTTGCGCGGTAATGGCGTCGATTTCAGCAATAAGCTGCTGATATTCGGCATCCACGTAACCCCGTTCCGTGTCGCTGATGGCGCCGGACAGGGATTGCGCGGTCAGGGATTTCATTCTCTGCAGCACGTCGCTGATGCGGGACAGGCCGCCATCGGCGGTCTGCAGCACGGATTCGCCATGCTGGGCGTTGATCGACGCCTGTTCAAGCACGGCGACATCGGCCGCGAGCGCGGTGCCGACCGCCAGTCCGGAGGCGTCATCGGACGCCACCTGAATCCGGGAACCACTGGACAGTTTGGCCAGTGAACTGCTTTGTTCATCCGAATTCTTGTTTAAGTATCTCAAGGCTGTGTTGGCAGCCGTATTCGTTGAAATAACAGACATGTTTTACTCCATTCATCTGTAGATGATCCGGCATTCACTTATGTGGATTCCGGGGAACATTTTCATATTCGTTCCCTTCCTTACACGGGCGACAGCGCCGGTTTGGGGCGGGAATTTTTTATTTTTCTTTTTGCCGCCCCACTTTTCCAACCCTGAGCGTGGAACAGAGTGACCAGTCGATATTCCCCTGATCGACAAAATTATTGATGACCTGTTTCACAATGGAGGCCCTGATGTCTGAAATTCAATCCACGGCGTATAATCCGCAAATGGCGCAAAGTGCGGCGATGCAGGCCGGCGGTTCCGCGCCGGCCAAGGAATCGGAAACATCAAATGAAATGGTGGATTTTCTGTCCCTGTTGCTGGTGCAACTGGAAAATCAGGATCCGACGGACCCGATGGACACCAATGAAATGACCAACCAGATGGTCAGCTATTCCCAGCTTGAACAATCGACGGAGACCAATAGCCAGCTTGAAAATCTGAACCGGAATTTCCTCGCCAGCAGCAGCTTTCTCGCCGTCTCCTACCTGGGAACAGATATGGAGCTGAATTCAACCCAATCCCCGGTGCAGTCGGGCGCGGCAAGCTGGGCCTATGAAGTCGGCGGCGGGGTGAGCGAGACGCTCATTTCGGTGAGTGATGAAGCGGGCAACCTGGTCTACCAGGCCGCCGGTGAGACCGATCAGGGCAGATACCGGCTTGATCTTGATCTGGCGAATATGGCCGGTGTCACCGAAGACAGCGTTCTGACCTTGTCGGTCACCTCTCTGGATGCCGAAGGTGAGAAAGTTCCCGGCAACATCTCCTCCTTTGTCAATGTGGAAATGATCGATACGGCCAGCGGCGCCCCCCAGTATCAGGCGGGACAACTGAGCTTCACCGACAGCGACATTCTCAAATTCTACAGCAGTGATGCTGACGCCATCTGACTTTTTATTTTTTCAGGAGACATGATATGAGCCTTACAGCAGCTCTCAACATCGCCGTCGGCGGTCTTGCCGCCCAAAGCACGGCGCTTTCCGCCATATCGGAAAATATCGCCAATGAAAGCACCACGGCCTATAAAACCAAAGACGTGTCTTTTACGGCGATGGTGTCGGGCAACCTGGGCGCCGAGTCCGTCAGTGGCGTTCGGGCCAATACCGGTCAGGCCATAAGCAAGCCGGGGCTGATCGAAAGCACCGGCGTTTCGACCAACGTCGCGGTCAACGGCAGCGGTTTTTTTGTCGTCAGCGATGATGTCAACAACAAGCCGTCCGGCTACGCCTACAGCCGCAACGGCAGCTTCACGACGGACGCCAACGGCAATCTTCAAAACAGCGAGGGCTATTACCTGCTGGGCTACAAGACGGACGCCAATGGCGATGTGCTGGCGAGCAGCAGCAACAACCTGAACAGTCTGGAGCCGATCAGCGTCGATTCGATCAGCGGGGCGGCCCAGGCGACGTCGAAACTTTCAATGGCGGCGAACCTGCCGGCGGACGCCCAGGTGAATGATGTCTTCACCACATCGGTGGAAACCTTTGATTCCCTGGGAGTCAGTCACACCATTGAACAGGAATGGACAAAGACGGCCGCCAACCAATGGAGCCTGTCCCTGAAGGATCCCTATGTCACCGGGGAGCCGGGCGCGCCGAGCGGCACGATCAGCCCCGCCGCGATTACGGTTGATTTTGACGGTCAGGGGATTCTGTCAGGCACCAATCCTGATCCGCTGGATATTACAATCTCCAATTTCTCCACCGGAGCGGAGGATAATACCTTCCTGCTGGACCTCGGCACGGTCGGCCAGTCCGACGGGCTGACCCAGAAGGCGTCCAATTTCTCGACCCCGGATGTGGAGATTTTCAGCACCAGCCAGGATGGTGCGCGTTATGGCCAGCTCAACGATATTGGCATTGATGACGCCGGTCTGGTCACAGCCTACTTTGATAACGGCCTGTCGCAAACCATTTATCAGATCCCGATCGCCACCTTTCAGAACGCCAATGGACTCGCCCATGTGGAGGGCACGGTCTATGACGAAAGCTATCTGGCGGGCAACCTGAACCTGACTCTGCCGGGGCAGGGCAGTTCGGGAAAAATCAGGGCGAAATCCCTCGAAACCTCGAACACGGATACCGCGACGGAATTCAATAAAATGATCATCGCCCAGCAGGCCTATTCATCGGCGGCGAAAGTAATCACGGCGGCGGATGAAATGTATGACACCCTGTTGCAGGCGGTTCGGTAAGGTCATGGCTCATATTCAGAAAATTCTCAACCGGATCAGACGTTCCCAACAGGACGACTATAGCCTTCCCCTGGTGGACAGCAAGGAGGACGCCGTCGCATTGTCGGCGGAAATCTGCCAAAACATTCGTGAGTTGAGCGGTGACCAGAAACTGCTGTTTTTAACGGACCTGGCCGAGATCCGCCGTGGATTTGAGGCGCGCGATGTCGTTTTGTCCAGGGCCATGCAGGACCAGCAGGACAAGATCAGCCGGATTGATGACAATCTGGGAGCCTGCGCCAAATACGCTTCATCGTCGGTCCTGGGTAAAACAGGGGAAGGCTGATGTCGTCGATAAACCAGATCATGTCCACGTCAACGTCGGCGCTGTTGTCGTCGCAGAACCAGATTTCGGTCGCGACGAACAATATCAGTAATGCGGGCACGGCGGGATATACGCGCAAGACCTATGAAGTTACGACGGTATCTTCCGAGGCCGGCGTGACCATTGGCAGTGGCGAGCAACAAAGAATATCCAATGACATATTGGCAAAATCTGTCAACAGCCAGGCGGCGGACCTGGGAAAAAACAAAGTCATCAATGACTATATGCTTTATTATGACAGCGTCATTGGCGCAACGGATGGTCCTAATCTCAGCAAGCTGACGTCCGATCTGCAGGCGGCCTTCAACGGCTTGGCCGCGCAGCCGGATTCGGATATGGACAAGGAGCAGGTTGTTCAGTCCGCGCAATCCTTGTCAGGATACATCAATGATCTTTCGCGGGCCATCCAGTCACAGCGCACCGAAGCGGATCAGCAGATCCCGCATGTTGTGGACAACATCAATGACAAACTGGATAATCTGGAAAGGTTAAATGACGATATTGCGCTGCTGTCGGCCTCCGGGTTGGATGTGACAAACCTGATGGATGATCAGGACCGCGAGCTTGAGGAATTATCCCAACTGATCGGCATTCAGTATTTCAGAAATGACCAGAACCGGGTGACGATATATGCCGAAGGGGGCGGGCTACTGCTGGGCAGCCAGGCCAACCATCTTGACTATACCGCCGCCGGCCGCTTGTCAGGGGCGGAAACTTATCCCACTGACATTCCCGGCATTACGCTGAACGGAACGGATATAACGAGAAAAATTCAGCAGGGTGAACTGGCCGGGCTGATTGATCTGAGGGATGAAATATTTGTTGGCGAGCAGGAGAAGCTCGACGAGTTCGCCGCGCGTCTGATTGATGAAACCAATAGAATCAGCAATCAGGGCAGCGCTTATCCCCCGCCGCAGACCCTAGCCAGTGATGCAGGTCATGCCGCAACGGACGCCTTTGCCGGGGTAGGGACGCTGGATGTCGCCGTCGTTTCGCAAAGCGGCCATACGCAGGAGGCCCAGGCGATTAATCTTGGCGGTTACGCCACCCTGGGAGCGCTTGTTGCCGACCTGAATACTATCAACGGCATGAGCGCCGGGATTTCCGCCGACGGCCGCCTGATTTTGTCGGCGGATAATGCGGATAATGGCGTTGTGCTGTCGGGTCCGGGAACCAATGTCAACAACACGGGCGCGGAATTTTCCGGCTATTTCGGCTTCAATGATATTTTTCACGGCAAGGATGCCGCGTCCATCGGGGTGACGGACCGAATTCTGGCGCAGCCTTCGACCCTGCCGACCAGTGAATTTCAGGCGGGTTCCGGCATGACGGCCGGCGGACGGGCTCTTTCGGCCTCCGACAGTTCCATGGTCGCGCAGATGGCGGGTATGTTTGATGCGGACGTTGCTTTCGGGGCGACCAGCGCCAGCGCGGCGCAGAAAAACAGCCTGAATGATTACGGCAGCGCCCTGGTGTCTGACGCGGCGACCCTCATTGCGGACGCCGTGACCGATTATGAGGTGTCCGACGGGGGGTATGATTACGTCAAAAACATGTTGTCCAACGAAACGGGGGTCAATATTGATGAAGAAACCGCCCTGTTGACCCAGTATCAGAATATGTATGAGGCCAACGCCCGGCTGATTTCCATGGCCCGGGAAATGTATGATGTTTTACTGGATATGGTGAATTAACCATGCGCATATCCTCATTCTCCCATATCAATTACCTTTATGATCAGTCGAGCAGAACCCATGTTGAGATGAACAAGGCCCAGCAGCAAACGGCCTCGGGCCTCAAGTCGGAAACCTTCAGCGGCATCGCCCCTGACAGCAATCGCCTGTTACGGTTTGAGAGTGAGAAGAATCTGCTGGAAAGTGAAATCACCAACACAGATTACACCCTGGACCATATGGAAAGCATGTATGGCGCACTGAACCAGATCAACGACCTGTCCAACAATATTCTGGGGGATATGACGGCGGCTCTGGGCGGGGCAGGAACGAGTTCCGCCAATCTGTCCATTCTCGCAACCCAGTGGCGGACCGACCTGGAAAGCATGTTGAATGCGGACTTTGCCGGACGGTATCTTTTTTCCGGTACGGCGACAGACGCGCCGCCGGTTGATATTGCTGGCAGCGGCTATGGCGGCCAGACAGCCCCGTCCGTCGCGGACACCTCCTATTATCAGGGGGATGACGGCGTGCTGACTTATAAGGCGGGCAACGCCTCCCGGATTGAATACGGTCTGTCGGCCAATGACGAGACCTTTGAGCAGATGTTTCGGGCCATTGACCTGATGATCACGGCGCCGGGTGATCAGGCCGCCCTTGCCGAGGCCTATGACCTGATGCGGCGGGCGACGGACAGCCTCGGTATCATGAAGCAAAATCTGTCTTATCAAACCTCGTCGATCCAGCAAACGCAGGAGCATAATCTGGCCCAGGCGGAGGCGCTGGATATTCTGGTGTCCGATCTGAAGGATGCCGATCTGGCCGAAGCGACAATCAAATTAAGCGAATTGCAAACCCAGCTGGAGGCGTCCTATTCCAGCCTGACCATCATGTTGAAAATCAGCCTGTTTGATTATTTATAACCGCGGCTCCTGTCGCCCTTGCGCGCCGGGTTTTTTTAATGCGGCTGCAGAGAGAGGCTTCCGGTTCCAAGAATTTGGAGATGAGTGACCTGTTCCAAAGAACGTCATGCTGAACCTGGTTCAGCATCCATCTGTCCGGCTGTGAGCGGGCGGCAGCATGGACCCTGAACTGAATTCAGGGTGACAGACTCGAACAAGGCGGCGTCGTTTCCCAAGGGAACGTGAAGCGGACGGAGGCGATCGGAATCCGTCTTTAGCCGGGGATATCTATTTACTCAGAATATTGTGTACTTTGGCCTTGAAACGGCTGTGGCAGGACTGGCAGCCGTCAAGAAGCGCCGTAAATTCAGTGTTCACCCGCTCCATGTCTTTGGACTGGCCGGCTTCCCGGAGGGCGACAGCGCGGTCATGGACAAAATCATCAAGGGTTTTGAACGCAGATAAATCGCCGCCCATATTGCTCAGAAGCTTCATCTGCACCGCGAGCCCGGGGGTAGGGTGATCGGCGATCCGGTCGGCGGATTCCGCAATCAGCGTATAATCCTCCAACATCATGCCCTGCACCAGATATTGCGTATCCTGCAAAAGATTCTGCATGACGATCTGTAATTTATTTTGCTTTTTTTCTTCGGCATAGGAATAGCCGCCTACCGCCATGACCGACAGGGAAATGATTAAAAAAAGCCATTTGAATATTTTCATATTTTCACCAATAGTAGATTTTAAAGTAAGTAAACAGTTACTTTATTTAGACTGCCTGGCGCCGTCAATGGAAAAGTGAAAGGGCGGTGTGAAAAGGCGAGATGAAAGGGGTCGGCTATCGGGCGATTTTCTAGCAACAGCGTGGCGCCGCGCCCCTTGAACCAGACATGTTTGGTTCAAGGGCCGCGCGATTCAGGCGCGGGCGGGGGGCGTTATTTAAGGAAAAAGGATATGAAACAATGGCTTACCGCGCGATTCAGGCGCGGGCAGGGCCCGTTATCTCCGCGGGCGCTTGATCAGGGCCCTGACGGCTCTTGTTCTTTTTTCTTCTGAGCCTCAGAGATGTGCTTGAGCAGGTTTGTCGCGAAGGGGTCGTCGGCGCTTTCGCCAAACGCCTCGAAATTGACAAGGTCGCCAAGGGGCAATCGGGGCAGCCACCCGGCGGACTGGAGTTCCGGTTTATCGAAAAAACCGGACACGTGGCCCAGACAGAGATAGGCCACGGGGATTACATTTTTCGGCAGATTGAGCGCCTGTTTGAGCTGCATATTGTCAAGGATGCTGACCCAGCCAAGGCCCAGTCCCTCGGCCCGGGCCGCCAGCCAGAGATTTTGCACGGCGCATACCGTACTGTAAAGATCCATGGTTTTAATATGGGTGCGTCCGATGACCACCGGGCCGGCGCGGTCCCGGTCACAGGTGATGCAGATATTGATCGGCGATTCGAGAATGCCTTCCAGTTTCAGCTTTTTATAGGTCTCGCGGTTGTCGCCCTCGAACATGTCGGCCGCCTCGCCATGGGCTTTTTCGAACAGGCGGTGAATTTTTCGCTTGGTCGCCATATTGCGGATCAGAATGAAATTCCACGGCTGCATAAAGCCGACGGAGGGCGCATAATGCGCCGCCATCAGGATGCGGCTCAATACATCCGCCGCAATCGGATCATTGGTGAATTGCCCCCGCACGTCGCGGCGGGCGAATATTGTTTTATAAAGGGCCTCCCGCTCAAAATCGGTAAAGCCATGGTCTGGTGAATTCGTCTGGTCGGATATTTCCATTTCAGTCCCCTTCGTGGAAAACACAAGCGGCGCTTTCCGGGCGCAGCGGTAAAATCTTCAGGCCGGTCTTCTGACTCAGGATCATCTTGACCATACCCCTTCCCGGATGAGCGCCAGTGGGCCTATTGCATGGTCAATCCCCTTCACAGCGTTGGGCACGTGGCGGAATTGCGCCGCCTTCCCGATTCTTCCCGTCCGGATCATGATCGTTTCGGGACACCTGAAAAAATGATTGTGGCCGGTTTTTAGTCATTCGGCCGGGGGAAATCCTAACGAACTCAAAGGCGATAAGTCAAACGGTATTTTAGGGGAAAAATACTTTATATATTAACGGTGCCTTATATTGAGTGGCCAGGGTAAAAGTTAAATATATTAAATGGTTAGCATGGCTTGATATTTTTACTTTTTTTGCTGGAAACCGCTAAAAATATATTGCGCGACGCGGATTGAAACCTATACTCGCAATAGAGTAAAAATATATTACATATATTAAAGATTGAGTTCAAACATTGCCTTTACGGCAGGCGCGAAACGGATCGGGATAAATCGGTGGACCTGGCGCGGCGAAGCCGGCGGCAAATACTGACGGAAGCGTGACATCAAGGAACATGACGTAAAATGTCTCAAAAGCGGGTTGCCATAACCGGGGCGACAGGGTTTCTCGGGCGTCACGTTCTGTCTGCGCTGCGGACGGCGGGGCGCCGGCCTGTCGCCGTGGTCCGGGATGCCGGGGCCGCCCGCCGCATCCTGCCCGATGACATGGAAATCCGCCAGGTTGATATATGTGACGGCGCCGCCCTGACCACGGCTTTCGAGGGAATGGACGCGGCGATCCATCTGGCGGGCATGGTGTCGGTGAACAAGCGCGATGACCGGGAGACGTACCGGGTCAATGTCACCGGCGCGCGGAATTTCCTGCGGGCGGTGGAAGAGTCCGGCGTGGCGCGGGCGCTTTTCACCTCGACAACCTCGGCGGTCGGCGCCTTGAGCCGCCCGGAACCCGGGGCGGCCTGTGACGAGGCGACGGCCTTTAACCTGGCGGCCGAGCCGGTGATGTATATCCAGGCCAAAAGAACGGCCCATGAGATGGCGCTGGCCGCCGCGGAACAGAGCCGGGACAAGGGGACAAGACACGTCGTCCTCAGTCCGTCATTCGTCCTCGGCCCGGACGATATAAATTCCAACACCAGCGAGTTGATTGACGCCATCGCCCGGCGGGCCTTGCCCATATGTCCCGGGGGCGGGCTCAACCCGATTGATGTCCGCGACCTGGCCGCGGCTTATGTGAGCGCGCTCGATCATCCCGATCCGGCCGGCCATTATATTCTGGCCTCCGGTGAGAATCTGACCCTGAAGGAATTTATTGGCCGGGTGGCGCAATTGGCTCATGTCACGCCGCCGAGGCTGTCCCTTCCCAACGCCTTGGTGATCGCCCTTGCCCGGGGGGCGGAATTTATACATCCCGGCGGGCGTCTGACGGCGGCGGGCGCCCGACTTGGCCGCTATTACTGGTATTTTGACGCCGCCCTGGCGCGGCGGGACCTTTCCCTGAGGTGCCGTCCTCTTGACGATACGGTGAAAGACACACTGGCCTGGCTCCGCGATAAAGAGAGCCGGACCCCGAAACTGTGAACTGGAGTGAAGATGAAAGTATTATTGATTAATCCGCCCTGCGGCGAGCTTACCATCGGTCTGAAGAATCTGACAAAGATCGAGCCGCTGAATCTTGAGCTTCTGGGGGCGATGGTCAAGGATCGCCATGAGGTGCGCCTGGTGGATATGGAGGTGGCGCCAAAGGATCTGAGCCGGGTGCTGGCGGATTTCAAACCGGACATCGTCGGGGTGACGTCAGAGGTCGTGCATGTGGAAACGGCGAAGCGGGCGCTGTCCGTGGTTCGCCTGTCGGCGCCGGACTGCCTGACGGTGGTCGGCGGCCATCATCCGACGGTCTGGCCGCAGGATTTCCTTGACCCGGTGATTGACCTGATCGTGCAGGGCGAGGGGACGGAAACATTCGCCGAAATCTGTGATTCCCGGGCGGCAGGCGCCACATCCTTCAGCCATATCGCCGGCCTGATGATCCGGGACGACGACCAGTTGATCGCGACAAAGCCGCGGCCGCTGCCGCTTAATCTGGACCATCAGCCGATGCCGGACCGCAGCCTGACCAAACGCTACCGTTCGAGCTATTATTATCTGTGGGAGGAAAGAATCGCGGCGGTGCGCAGCTCGGTCGGCTGCAGTTTTCCCTGTGTCTTCTGTTCGCCGCGCATCTATTCAAAAGGGGGTTTTATCTCCCGCTCGCCTGAACTGCTGATTGAGGAAATTGCCGGGCTTGAGGAGGAATTCATCTACCTGTGTGACGATCACGCCTTCCATGATCCGGAACGGATGCACAAGCTGGCCGACATGCTGCTGTCCGCCGGTATAAAGAAACGCTATTTCACCTATGCCCGGGTCGATTCCATCGTCGCCAACAAGGAGTTGTTCGCCCTGTGGGCCCGGGCCGGATTGCAGCTTGTGATGTCCGGTCTGGAATCCCTTGATTATGAGGCCCTCAAACGGACCGGCAAGCGGGTGGATCAGGGCCAGGACATCGAGGCCCTGAACATCCTCGACGAACTGGGCATCGGCATGAGCGCCGGTTTTCTGGTGGAGGATAATTTCACGCCAAAGGATTTCGCCCTGATTGATGACTTCGTCAAGCAGCATCCGGCGATTATCCTGACCGAATATACCCCGCTGACCCCGTTGCCGGGAACGCCGCTGCATCGCAAGGTGGAGGAGGATATTGTCACCCGCGACCGGCAGTTTTATGACCTGCAGCATTTCCTTCTGCCGACAAGAACGCCGGCCAAAAAACTTTATGGCATGATGCGGGACGCCTATGGCAGGGTCGTTTTGCGCGCCGTCCTGCGGCTCGGGCTCTGGAAGCCGCGCAACTGGTCGTGGCATTATTTCAAGATGATCAAGGGTCTGGTGCGCAATTTCTTCGCCCTTGGCCGCGCTCATATTGAAATGGACCAGGTCGTCCGCATTGAACAGGAAACAGGGGGCCGGTAATGGGGCAGGCGAGAGGGAACCCGGGGCTCACGTCCCCGCACTGGAAGATCGATTATCTGGGGTGGTCCGGCTTTCATATTCATCACGCCGGCGCTGATCATATCTTTGTCGACCCGCCGAAGGGAACCGCCTTTCCCCGGGATGCCGAAGTCACCATATTCATCACCCATGGCCACCCGGAACATCTGGGTGGCATCCTTGACCTTATTCGGAAGGGAACGGCGGGGCCGGGGGTCCGGGTCATGGCGTCCCCCACCGTCTGCCGCTATCTGGCCCGGCAAAATCTGCGCACTGATGTGACGTTTCATGCGGTGAAACCGGGGGCTCAAAAAATCCTCGACCCGGCCATCGGGATTGAGGTGTTTGAATGGCGCCATATGCCGCTTCTGCCGCCGGGCGCCGGGGCGGCGGTTCGTCATGTCCTGCATATCCTGAGGCGATGGCCGGACGCCTGGCGGATTATAAAAATGTCGCTCAGGGGTCCCCGGGGCGCCGGGAAAATGCTCGGCTATCTTCTGCGGCTCAAGGGGGACAGGGATTTTATCATTTACGGCGAAGGGTTGCATCGCCGGACCGCGGTTGAGCAGGTCGCCGCCATCGGACAGCGGGCGGCGGGGGCGACCTTGCTGGTGGCGTCGGAACCGGAAGATTTCGCCCAATTGCCGCAACTGGTGGCGGCGAGCGGCGCGAAGGAGGCGATTCTGTATGAGCCGCACCGGCCGTGGCGGGATATTTTTTCCCTGCCCCATGTAGATTTAACGGCGCTGCAGGCGGCGGTTGCGGCGGCCGGCGTCAAGGCTACTGTCGCGGAATCCGGGCAATAATTGTTCAGACCTTCAGGGCGGGATAAATATTTATCCCGAGGACGAAAGCGCATAAGCCCTGAAATAGATTCTGAAACAGATTCTGTAAAAGGGGAAATCATCCTTTTATGCATTGCTTATTGGAAATTGCCCTGAATAGGTGTAAATAAGAGGCAATGCGATATGACGCCTGCGTCAAATATACATCAAATAAATGATAAAATATGCGCCGGATATGAATAATTCATTCATTCATTCATTCATGTCAGCCGGGCGCAGGACAATATTAGGCATGCGCGGGCCGTGTCCGTATGTGGGAGCCATCGGGAGACTGACTTTTTCGACAAAAGATCAGGAGAGTAAAATGTATGCAGACAACCAGGTGCGCCGGAATACGGTTCGCGACATCACAAAGCTGAAAGGCGAGCGGCCGGTCGTGTCGCTGACCGCCTATACCGCGCCGATGGCGGCCCAGCTCGACCCCCATGTGGATTTTCTTCTGGTTGGCGACAGCCTGGCGATGGTGCTCTACGGCATGGAAAGCACGATCGGAATTTCGCTGGACACCATGATCGGCCATGCCCGGGCGGTCATGCGCGGCTCCCGCCGGGCGATGGTGGTTTTTGATATGCCTTTCGGCTCGTTCGAGCAATCCCGGGAACAGGCGTTTGAGAATGCCTCCCGGGTGCTGCGGGAAACCGGCTGCGCCGCCATTAAGCTTGAAGGCGGGGCGGCGATGGCCGACACCATTCAGTTTCTGGTCGAGCGCAATATCCCGG
>Ga0209578_10001727_pt1 | contig 19653 bp, 15 predicted proteins | sample tdAd472_FD_187127 | JGI IMG/M metagenome (GOLD analysis project Ga0209578, IMG submission 187127) | Marine sediment microbial communities from the Atlantic coast under amendment with organic carbon and nitrate - tdAd47.2 (SPAdes)... | ecosystem: Environmental > Aquatic > Marine > Coastal >...
AACTCAGAAAACACGACCAGAATGCCGCCGCCTGAAATACTTCACAGCGTTGCCGGCTGGGTCGACCAGGTGTGACAGTCGTCGCCACGTTTCTCTGCAACCTGGTGCAACGCTGGCGTGAGGATGCATTTCCAGGGGAGCATCGGCAGCGCAGTTCTCGTCCCGCGCAGCTTGAACCTTGCGTCAGGCTCGCTGCGAGTTTCGGAGAAACTCGCCTACGGCTGGCGGCAGCGACGAAGTGGCTTTCCCTTGACGCTCTGACCGTCGCGGTTGATGAGATATATTCGAGCCTTCTCAAAGGGAAGGCCTCATGAACATGTCTCGTACAAGTCTGCTGGTTGCCGTCGCCGGAATTTCTGCGGTCGCAACGATGTTTCCTGCTCCCACTTGTACCGCCTCCGACTGGCCACAGTGGCGGGGACCAACTGGTGATGGGATGTGGGTCGGCGCTCCGAAGATTTCGGCGGACTGGCCCGAGGATGGTCTGCCGGTTGTCTGGCGAGTTGAAGTCGGGGGCGGTTATGCCGGCGTTACGGTTGCCGATGGCAGAGTGTTTCTGTTCGATCGGCATGTGGAGCGCGGACCTGGCGATCCGAAGAATGGGAGACCTCAGGGACCGATTCTCTCCGAGCGGGAACGACTCCTGTGCTTAGATGCTGAGACAGGTCGCGAACTCTGGGAGTTTGCGTATCCGGAAACGTACGGCGATCTCGATTACGGCAACGGACCGCGGGCGGCTCCGACCGTTGCGGGCGATTTGATTCTCACGCTCGGAGCATTCGGCAAGCTCCACTGTCTGCGCGTTGCTGACGGTTCGACCGTCTGGTCGAAAGATCTGGTGAAGGACTTCGGCGGTCGACCTCCGACATGGGGCTATTCGGCGTCACCGCTGGTTCGGGACGATGGTGTGGTCGTCGTCAGTGGCGGCGACAACGACCGAAGCGTTCTGTCGCTTGAACGGAGTTCCGGCAAGCTGCAGTGGGGATCGCTGAGTGACAAGGCCGGCTACACCTTGCCGGTTGCCGTGCAACGCGACAGGCATACGCAACTGGTCTGCTGGACGCCATCGCACGTTCGAGGCATTGACGCTCGAGACGGTCGAGCGTTGTGGGAGTACCCCTACGAGATCACGTACGGAGTCTCGATCGCAACGCCGATTATCCACGACGGCATCGTTCTGGTCTGCGGCTACTGGCACGGTTCGCGAGCGATCCAGCTGGGCGAGCGGTCAACGGACGCGACGCTCAAATGGGAAGAAGATCGTTACCTGCGCGGGTTGATGTCGCAGCCGCTCTACCGCGACGGCCACGTCTACCTGCTCGATAAGCAGTACGGTCTGACGTGCTTTGAACTCGCGACCGGAACGAAGCTCTGGGACGACGGCAACACGCTGACACCGCGCGGTCGCAATCCGCAGGCGAGCTTCGTGTGGCTCAACGATGAAGACCGGATTCTCGCGCTGAATGCCGAGGGGGAGCTTGTTCTGGCGCGAATCAATCCGCAGGGCTACTCGGAAGAAGCTCGCGCAAAGATCATTGGACCCACCTGGGCGCATCCGGGATTTTCCGGTCGCTACGTGTTCGCGCGCAGTGATACGGAACTGGTCTGCATCGAACTGCCCCTGAAGAACTAACGCTGGATTTTTCATGAAGTCTGTAGGGTGCGTGTAGCAAGCCTTTTCAGGGCCGTGCGTTACGTCGGCAAACACGAGAATTCGTCAGAGACACTCTGTATCGAGAGCGATCTGGCTTGCGCAACGCACCACGCCAGAAACGCCGACTCCACGCACCCTGCGTGAATAATCCGGGGTAACGCTGGATTGCACGACGGATCGTACGGCCTGAGTGCATTCCCGGCATGGTCGACAGGACTGGCGTTTCCTGACAGCCGCAAAGAATCGGTGAATTCGTGCCGCCAGTCGCTGGAATGGGGGGCGGAACGAACTCATGCTTTTTTTTCGTGCCGCTGCGCGTTGTCGTGCGGCATTGTGAAACGACTGGCTGTGTGCGTTCGCGTGGCCATCCGGCGAAACCTCGCCCGGACCGAAATCATTGCACTTGGAAAACAGACATGCGTAAGCGAGCGTTCGCGGGAATCACGGTTGTTCTGGGCGTTGTGATCGCCACTCTGATGAACGGCGGTTTGCCCGGTTTCGGGACACGGAACGGCAACGCTGTCGAGGACGGTTCCGCTGCGCAGGCTGTCGTCGAGGCCGAGGCGGAACCTCGCGAAGATGCTCCTGAAACCGCTCCGCCGAAAGCTGCTACTGCTGCTGCCACAGAGGAGAACAAGTCGGCGGAGAAGAAGCCGGCGCCAGCGCCCACTATCAAGGTGCTGGATATCCTGGTCGACGGGCATGACTATCAGATTTCACTCCGCGGGAAGGGTTACACGACGTTCCCCTTGGCGCGGATCGTCGAAACAGCGAAGGCGACCAGCGGTAACGAGGACGGAATTCGCGTGCGGATTCTGCGGCGGGATTCGGCTCGCGTTGTTGCCTGGTCGCGGCTGCACGAAGCCCTGGAAGACGCCGGCATCAGCAAGGACGCGATCCTCATGCCGCGCGAACTCTTTGACGGCGAATAGTCGACCGGATGAGAACGCGTTCTCCGCGGCCTCGCGCTGAGTGTCGCGCCGAGCGAGGGCTGCTACTCTGCCGCAGATTCAAATCTGCAGCCTGCCGAGTGGCCCTGTGATGAACGTTCTTGATCGCTACTTTTCGATTCGCGAACGCGGGTCGAGCATTGCCACAGAGGTTCGCGGGGGCGTCGCGACGTTTCTGACGATGGCGTACATCCTCGCCGTCAATCCCGCGATTCTCAGCAATGCTGGAATTCCGTTTGAGTCCGCCGTTGCCTGCACGGCTCTGGCCGCCGGGCTGTGCTGTATCCTGATGGGGACGGTTGCGAACTTCCCGCTCGCTCTGGCCAGCGGCATGGGCCTGAACGCGTTCGTTGTTCACGCGGCGACGGTGACCGGCAGCTGGCAAAGTGCGATGGGGCTTGTGGTGCTTGATGGCCTGATCGTGCTGGCGCTGGTTGCTGTCGGTGTTCGCGAAGCGATGGTCGATGCCATTCCGATCGATCTGCGGCGCGGAATCTCTGCTGGCATCGGACTGTTCATTGCACTGATTGGCTGCGTCAATTCTGGGCTGGTCACGAAGAACGAGTTTCCGGGCCCTCCGCCGGTCAGCCCCGGATCGTTCATGCAGCCAACGGTGCTGGTGACTCTGGCGGCTGTTTGTGTGATTGCAGTTCTGCTGCAGAAGAAGGTGACCGGCGCGATCCTGATTGGACTCGTTCTGGCTGCTGTGGCTCTGCTGTTCGCCGAGCACGGTGCCGGGTTTGCAGTCGCAGGTGACTCGAAGGCGGCAGTCTGGCTCGGCGTTCCGTCGCTGGAGATCATCGGCCAGGCCGATCTGCGAGGCGCGCTCTCGCTGAAGTTTCTGCCGCTGCTGTTGTCTCTGTTGATCGTCGATTTCTTCGACACGCTGGGAACCGTGACGTCGATCGGTGAGCAGTCTCAGTTGGTGGACGACCGGCATCGTGTTCTGGGACTGCGACGCATCCTCGCCGTCGATGCGATCGGCGCGTCAATCGGTGGCTGGTTTGGCGTGAGTTCCGTCACCAGCTACATCGAATCGGCGGCTGGCGTTGCGGACGGAGCGCGAACCGGTCTGCATTCGGTCGTGGTCGGCGTGCTGTTCCTGCTGGCCATGTTCGCCGCTCCGCTGGTTGGACTGCTACCTCCCGCCGCGACGGCATCGGCCTTGATCGTCGTCGGATTTCTGATGGCCGACCCGTTGCCGAGAATCAACTTCTCGCAACCAGACACCGCGATTCCCGCTTTTGTGACCGTGCTGCTGATCCCGCTGACTTATTCGATCTCGCACGGGATCGGCTACGGCGTTCTGGCCTTCGTCATGATCCGGCTGCTGACGTTTCGCTGGGATGAAGTCCACCCGCTGATGTACGGAGCGGCAATCGTTTTTGCGGCGGCCTTTGTGCTGGGCGGGTGACGTCCCGCTCGCCGACTGCTCGATGCACGGCAACGTCCCCCGCGAGGCCGTTTCGGGGGAGACGCTCCAGTTGGGATGTGAGTCTGAACTCAGCGAGCGGGTTCTCCAGCGCGGCAGATCGGCTGGCGAGGAGCCTCAATGAATGGCGGGAAACGATCCGTCGAACAGTGCGGAAACTCGACGCGACGAGCAAAGTGCTGTCGCGCTCCCACGTCTTAACTGGCGGCTGTTACGGAGTTTCGTAGAAGTTCCGAAGAGCCGTGCGTGGTTTTTCCGTCGGAATCGACAGAGAGAGCAGACAAATCGATGGCCCGCCCTGATCCGTCAGGTGCCAGCAGCAGGGGCTCCCATGTCAGGTCGGAAACTCAGATTCTGGATCGTCGCGGCGAGCGCTGTTCTTGTCGGGGCGAACCTTGCATGGGCGCTGGGATTTCAACTCGGGCAGTCAACCGAGGAGCTTGAACTCAAGTACGACGTCAACTGCACGGTTCACGCGAGTGGACGCGTGACGGTGAACCTGGTCATCGCCGAACAGGGGCGGATCAAGCCGATTGAGGACGTTCAGCTGACCATTCCAAGTGACGATGGAACGGGACACGCTGATCTGGTGGTGTCCCTGGCGACAAAGGAAGTTGATGGCAAGCTTCGGGCTCGGGCTCATCTTGCCCGCGATCTTGCAGACCGGGCTTCAATCAGACTTGTGACCTGGACGGATCCAAAGACCGGAAAACCGACACCGCTTACCTGGTACTACCATCTGATTCGGATTGCCGACCACATCAATGGCACCGGCCAGAAGGAAAACTGACCGACGGCGTGGTCCGGCAGGAGTGGGTTTGCTCCGGAAGGATGAACATCATCTTGTGGAGACACGGAAGTCCTGAAAGTCCGACACGTTTTCGAAACGTTGCGGTCGCCCGGCGTGGCAAACAGCCGGCGCGACAATTCCCGATCAGCGTTGCCCTTCTCAGGGAGGCGGGACCGGGTGGGGAGCCAACAAAGAGCCGGCAGCCTTTTCAGTGCTCCCCACCCGGCATTTTTCTGCGCGGCACGTCGCTGCCGTCGCGAAACTCGCCAGAGTTCTTCAATCGGCCAATGATGTCCGACGTCTGGCGAAGTCCGCTGCGGAAACCTCGGCCAGAAAAGTGAGGACGCTCGAAAGCAGCCTCGGACACGTCCCGGAATACAAAAACGCCTCGAAAGCGACCAGGCCTTCGAGGCGTTTTCTGTTGGTTAAAGAGCCGTCAGCCAAGAGCGATTAACGCTTCGAGAACTGGAAGCTGCGGCGAGCCTTGCGGCGACCGTACTTCTTACGTTCGACCATTCGGTCGTCACGGCTCAGGAAGCCGCCGACTGACAGTGTGTGGTGCAGCGATTCGTTACGAGCTTCCAGAGCACGAGCGATGCCGAGGACGATGGCACCTGTCTGGCCGGTTGTCCCGCCGCCGTTGACGCGAACCCAGACGTCGACACTGTCTCGCGTTTCTGTCGCGGCCAGCGGTTCCTGCACCATCTTCTGATCGCGCTCTGTCGAGAAGTACTCGGAGAAGTCGCGACCGTTGACGATGAATTTCCCGTCGCCGTCCTTGATACGGACGCGGGCGACCGATGTCTTGCGGCGGCCTGTGCCGATTGCCGTGCCGTCCTTGTCGACCTTGCCGCGAACAATGGTCGGAACAACAACCGCGGCAGCTTCATCAACCGGAGCACCAGCTCCAAGAGTCAGCTCAGGCAGGTCGGTGCCAGCTTCGTCGCCAGCAGATTCTTCGACGACCGGTGCCGGATCAGCTGCGATGGCTTCTTCGCCCGGAGCGGCGGGGGCTTCCGCCTGAAGCTGTTCTTCCGGGGTCTGTCCTTCTTCGGGAGCAGGCGTGTCTGTGCTCATCAGTCTTGCTCTGTTTTCAGTGCTGAATGTCCGCGGTCGGCGAGCGACCGTGTTTTGTCATCAAACGACTGAGCGATTTCGTCTCATCTCGCTGCAGTCTTCAGAGTGGCTCACTCTTCGCAGTGAGTTACTTCGTGCAGCGGGTTACTTCGTGCCCCTGGGAATCAGATATTCCGGGAAGGCCTGAGGTTGCTGAGCCTGGTGTTCGTGTTCCGCACCGCAGACCAGCTTGAGGTTCTGCAGCATGTGTCGACCGAGCTTGCTCTTGGGCAGCATGCGGCGAACAGCTTCCTTCAGAATCATCTCAGGATGCCTGTCCAGCATCTCCGTAGCGGTCTTCACCTTACGGCCACTGGGGTAACCCGAGTAGGTTTCGTAGGTCCGCTGATCCATCTTCGCCGTGAAATACGGATGCCACTTGTGGCGGCCTTCCGTTCCGGAAAAACGAACCAGGTGAGCGTTCAGCACGATCACGGCGTCACCGCAGTTGACGTGCGGAGTGTACTCGGCCTTGTGCTTGCCCATCAGGACGGTGGCGATCGCCGTCGCCAGACGTCCGACGATCATGCCTTCGGCGTCGAGGACCAGCCAGTTCGGCTGAGCGGCTTCCTTCGTCACCATGGTGGTGCGTTGAGTAATCGTGGGCACGGTACAGTTCCTGAGGAAAACTTTTCGACTTTATGCTTCAGGGCAGTGCTGTCGGATAGCCGCAGCTCCTTGCCTGGTAACGACTTAACGTCGACCGGAAAGCAATTCCGGAGCGGAAGAACGCGGAAGCGTAACGGCACCGCGTCAGAGGTTCAACTTCCGCGAAGCCAAATTCCCGCCGGGGCTCCGCACAGACCGGGATCTTGTCGAGTGCGGGCTGTCTTCGCTACCGTCCCGCCTCTGGCAGCGGACGGATCGCCGCCAGGTGATGGATTGTCAGCTCAGGGAAGGGCACACGATGCGCGTTATCTGGCCGGATGAGATTGACGGCTCGCCGGAGCCTGCCGTCCCGTTTTCCGCTCCCAGTGATTTTCGTGACCGCACTTCGTCGGCGGGGGACGAGCCGGCCATTCTGCCGTTTCCGGGGGCCGGCCGACGGTTTGCCGACGACGAGCCGTCGGCTGGGTATCGTCCCGATGAGCAGTCTCCTGCCGACCGAGCCCGATTGATCCGCCGCAACTCACTGTGCAGTCGCTGTCACCGGACGCTCGTCTCACTGATTCTGGCTGACGACGGTCGCCGCGACGGAACCGGTCACTTTGTGCCGGGCAGCCAGACCCTGATCGGGTTCCGCTGTGCGTGTTGCCATTCCGAGTGGCCTGCCCGGGCAACTGATGATCGCCCGGGCGTTTCCATCGCCGATTTGCCTCTCGATTAACGCCAGCCTGCCCGCGCGGGGCCGACACTTGGCTGGCATTTGCGACCAATCGCGCGGTTTAATCGACCGCTGGCCAGGGCTCGTAGCGAAAGTCGCGCAGACTTTCGGCAGTCACCGATGGGTAGCCGAAACTCTGCGCGAGTTTCGCTACACCCGAGTCCAATCAGGCTGGCGCTGCTCCATTTGCCGCGCACCTCGCACCACGCAATCGAGGAACGAACGATGAGTTCCTGCCGCCACAATTCTGCTGTCTGGTTGTTTGTTGTCGCCGCCGCTGCTGCCTCGGTATCGGGCGCAGGCTCCGCCTTTGCGGAGACCAAAATCGGTTTCCGACAGATCACGATTGTCGAACCAGTCGCAATTCAGCGCGGCACGAAGCAGGCAATGACGCTGCGGTCAAACTTCACGCTCGACGAAGCCTACGCAACGTTTTTCGATCGGCCCAGCGTCACGATGACATTTGCCGAAACCGAGCCGAAAGAAGCTCTGCGGCGAGGCCGCGGTTCGGACGGGACTCCGTTCCGTTTCGACGTGATCGCTTCGGCGGATGCCCTGCCCGGCGTCCGCGAGTTACGCGTCGCCACAAAGCAGGCCGTGTCCAGCGTGTCGCACCTGCTGGTGACGGACTTTCCGGTCGTCCACGAAGACGAGAAGAACACGAACAACGACCGCGCGTCGGCGCTGCCGGTTACGTTGCCGGTGGCCGTTTGCGGACGGGTCGAACGCGCCGAGGATGTCGACTTTTACTCGTTCGAGGGCAAACGCGGGCAGCAGATCACCGCAAACCTGTACGCTCAGAGGGTTACCGAGAGCATTCATGGAATGGTGGTTCGCGGGCCGCTCATTTACCTGATGGATGGCCTGCTGACGCTGTACGGCCCCAATGGTCAGGTCATCGCTCAGAATGACAACTTCATCGGAGGTGACCCGTTTCTCTTCGCGGAACTGCCCGAGGACGGCAGGTACTCGATTGAAGTTCGCGATTCGCGATACGCCGGCAGCGGCCGGTACGTCTACTGCCTCGAACTTGCCAGCCAGCCGCACGCTCACACGGTGTTCCCTTTCGCGGTGCAGCGTGCTTCGTCGTCCGACGCCCTTGCTGTTGGGCATCTGTTTGGTGACTCAGCGGCGACTCGATTGACGGCAGGAGCTGACGAATCTCTCGGAATCCGTCATCAGCGGCTGACTCTTGAGACGGGAGAAACGAATCCGGTCGAGGTGCTCGTCTGTGATGCGCCGCAGATTGTGGCGTCTGCCGAGCACGATTCGATCGAGCATGCACTCGCCGTCGAACTGCCAGTCGGAATCAGCGGGCGGTTCGAGCAGGAAGAAGCGGCGAACGTTTTCTCGTTCGCCGCTCAGAAGGGGCAGTGGTTTGAGTTTGAGGCGACTTCCCACCAGCTCGGTCTGCCGCTCGATCCCGTGCTGGAAGTTTTCACTGCCGACGGAAAGCTGGTGGTCGAATCCGACGACGGCACGCGAACGAAGGATCCGAAGCTGCACTGGAAGGCTCCGGGCGACGGGACATTCTTCCTGGCAATTCGCGATCTGCACGGTCGCGGTGGCGAGCGTTTCCTTTACCACGTGAGCATGAAACGCGGTGAACCGGACTTTGAAGTGTCGGGCGAGTACTACTATGCCCAGCTGGCGCCCGGCACACAGATGATCTGGTTCGCGAAGGTCAATCGCGTCAACGGCTACGACGGCCCGGTCGAGATCTTCGTCGATGATCTCCCGGCTGGCGTCCGTGCGGAACCGGTGACGATCCCGTCGGGCATGAACCACTGCGGGATCATTCTTTCCGCAGCTGCCAACGCTGAGATCAACGCCTCGCTGGTTCGAGTTGGTGGCCGGGCGACGATCAAAACCGCTGCTGGCGACGATCGCGAAGTTGTCCATTATGGGCAGGTGACCTGCGAGCAGCAGAGCAGCGGTGGCGGTCAGGCGCGCTGGCCGATCAACACGCAGCTGGTCGGCGTCACGAAGCCGCTCGATCTGTTGAGCGTCGAAGCCGAACCGCGCGAGGTCAACCTGAAGCCCGGTGGGAAGGCCGAGATCAAAGTCCGCATCGAACGACAGGACGGCTTCACCGATCCGGTCACGCTGGCGATGAGCTTCGACTACTTCTCGTCGAAATTCGGCGAACAGCTTCCGCCCGGCGTGACGGTCGGCAAGGCCAGCAAACTGCGGCTCGCCGGGAAAACACTCGAAGGCACGGTTGTCCTTGAAGCCAGCGACAAAGCCCTTGCCGTCGAACGGCTGCCCATTGCGGTCCTCGCCCGCGTATCAATCACGTTCTCGATCACGACCAACTACGCGTCGAATCCGGTCTACCTGACTGTTTCTCCGGCACAGTGATTTTCTGGCACAGTGACCATCAGTCCGCGCGACACCAGAGTTCGATTGCGAAAGGGCGGAGCAGTGGCGAGGGAAGACTCGTTCGGGGCCGTTCCGCTACCTGGCCGGCGGAGCTTCCACGTTGTTCGCGTCGCTGGCTGCTGGCTTGCCGTCAATGAGGCTCACGTTGTCGGACTCGTCTTCTGTGACGACCGTGTTGCTGGAGATCTTCGGCGGCGATGCGGGCTTCTGAATCACAAATGCGGCGCGATGGAAGTTTGAGATCGTGTTCTTTGTCGCTGTGACATGGCCTTCGGATGATTGCAGCGCATGACGCCAGCTGGTGACTTTGTTGCCCGTCAAGGTGACGTGCGAACCAGGCAGTGCCCAGATGGCGAAGTTTGGCGGTCCGGCTTTCCGCAGCGAGGTGCCAACGAATTCGTTGTTCTCGGCGACGACTGTTCCTGCGACACGAATGCCGGCGACCCCGCTGCCGCGGATCACATTGTCCTTGAACGTCGCCGTCGACCCGGCAAAGACCATCACAATCGGAGGCAGACCGCCCTCGCGGGACAGTTCGTTACCGATCAGCTCGACCGTCCAGCCGGGATGGATACCGACCGCGACTTTCGCATTGTCAATCACGCGGTTCTTTTCGACTCGAGACTTGCCGGTGCCGCCTCCGTCGAAGCCGATTCCTGACGTCTGATTGTGGTGCAGATAATTGCCGATCAGCACCGTCTCCGTGCCGCTCATCTGCCCGATGCCGGCTTTGCCGTTCTCGAAACACTCGTTATCGATGATCGTTGGCGTCGCTCCGGTCCGTGATCCAATGCCGGCAAGTTTGTTGCGGTAGCAGCGGTTGCCTCGAATGGTCGGTGCAGATTCCTCGCGAGCGCCGATGCCGGCCATGTCGTTGTCGAAGCATTCGTTGTCCTCGATCAGGGGTTTGGTGTCGCTCCCGGTGCGCACACCAATCCCGGCTCGGCGGTTTCTGTAACACCTGTTGCCACGCACCTCCGGCGACGATCCCTCGCTGATGCCGATGCCCGCTCGCACGTTGCGGTAGCAGACGTTGTTCAGTACGCGCGGGCTGGCGCTGTCATGCCCGATTCCAGCATAGAAGTTCTCGAAACAGGTATTGCTGCGAATCGTCGCTTTCGAGCCGCGCATCGAACCGATGCCGCCGCCCATGTTGCGGTAGCAGAAGTTGTGCTCGACCAGCGGCTCCGTCTTCTTTCCGGGCACGCCGAGGATGCCAATGCCCGAATAGCCGACATGATGCACGATGTTGTTGCGGATCGTGCAGCTCACTCCCGTCGCGGAAATCCCGGCAACACCGGGAGCCCCAATATGCTCGTACGGCTGCTGCTCGCCCTGAGTGTCGAAATGCCGCTGCCATTCGGCTTCCTGATAGACGCCGACGTTGCGGATGGTGAAGCCGTCGAGCGTCGCCCCTTCGGCCATCTCGACACCGGCCTGCGGCTTTTCATCGCCGCCCCCATCGAGGATTGTCGCCTCGGCCCGCCGCAGCCCGAGCGTGCCCTTCTCGTCACCGCCGCTGCTCCGCAGCGTCACGCCGGGCTTCAAAACGATCCGTTCCGCATAGACACCTGGAGCCACCAGCACGACATCCCCGCGTGCAGCCGCGTCAATCCCGGACTGAATCGTTTTGTACTGAGACGGCACTCGCAGATCGGCTGCCGCAGCCGATCTCCACGAAGGTACCAGAAACGTGGCGAGGATAACGTGGGCCAGAGTGAGCTTGTGCATTGGTCGGTTCCAAGAGCTATGGGACAACACCGGGCTACTCTGCTGATCCGAGGAGTGAGTTGTCAATCAGAGTGGCCATTACTCAGTGCGGGCGGGGTAACATCCCGACCTGACAAACTTCTTACAAATCTCTGACAGCCCGCTGACCACTCGAATGGCGATATCAGGTTCAATGCGGTCGCTGTGACGGAATCCCTGATACCCTCTTGAAGCGGAGACAAGCCATGAAAACGGTAGTCTGGAATCTGATGCTGGCAGCGGTGGTGGCGTTCGCGGGGATTGGTGAGGCGACGGCGAAGGGGCCTCGGCTGGGGCTCGATGTTTCACCGGCGAACGGCGTGCTCAAGGCGGGCGAGAAGCAAACGACGTTCGTGCGAGTCGGGCTCGACGGGTTCAAGCTGGAGCGTGAGAAGCAGCGGCCGCCGGTCAATCTGGCGATCGTGCTCGACAAGTCCGGGTCGATGCAGGGGCACAAGATTGAGCAGGCTCGCAAGGCGGCCATCGACGCGATCGGCTTGCTCGGGCCGAACGATATCGTTTCGGTCGTGACATACGACTCGACGGTCAGCGTCGTCGTGCCGGCAACAAAGCTGACCGACAAGCAGAGCGTGATCGCAAAGATTCAGTCGATCATGCCGGGCGGGAATACCGCTCTGTTCGCGGGCGTCTCCAAAGGTGCCGGCGAGGTTCGCAAGTTCCTCGATCGCGAACATGTCAACCGGGTCATTCTGCTTTCGGACGGTCTGGCGAACGAAGGACCGTCGTCGCCGGGCGAGCTGGCGGCGCTCGGAGCCTCGCTGCTCAAGGAGAATATCAGCGTCACGACGCTCGGGTTGGGACTTGGCTACAACGAGGACCTGATGACGCAGCTCGCTTTGCAGAGCGGCGGGAATCACCACTTCGTCGAGGATGCGACGCAACTGGTCGCCGTCTTTCGCAGCGAGTTCGACGACGTGCTGTCCGTCGTCGCTCAGGAAGTTGACGTGACGATCACAATTCCGGAAGGCATCCGGCCGGTCCGCGTGCTGGGCAACGAGGCCGACATCAATGGCCAGAAAATCGTGACGCGGATCGCTCAGATCTACAGCGAGCAGGAACGCTACCTGGTCCTGGAACTGGAGCTTCCGGAATCGGCAGCGGACAGCAAACGGGAGCTGGCAACTGTTGAGGTCTCGTACACGAACCTGCAGACAAAAGCGACGGACCATCAGCAGGCAACAACGTCGATCTCATTCAGCACCGACGAGCAGGCGGTCGCAAAGAGCGTCAACCGCGATGTGATGACGGACGTCGTCGCGCTGATCTCCAGCGAGCAGAACAAGCTGGCGACCAGCTACCTCGATGCGGGCAACTTCAGTGCGTGCCGGTCAACGCTGCAGAAGAACGCGGCGTTTCTGGCGACGAACGCTGAGCGATTCAAATGCCCCGACCTGAAGGTGCTCGGAAACCGGAATCTTGACCAGCTCAAGCTTCTGCAGGACGTTGAGAGCAAAGGCTCTCCGGCCGCGAACTTTGCCCGCAAGGGAATGCGGTTCTACCAGAACGCGGTCGACCTGCAGCAGAAAGTTGCTCTGCCAGGTTCGCCTGCGCCCGCAACAACAAAACCGACCGCCACTCCGGCCACGCAGCCTGCGAGCAAGTCGAGCGGCAATTGAGATGTTCTCTGTAGTGGACGAGGTCACGAGTCCCGTCGGCTCAGAACCACGGGATTTATGGCTCAGGACTCGTGACCTCGCCCACTACGGAGTTGATGTCATCATCTGCCGCCCGCCTTCGAACCAGTAATGGCTGGCGGTCGATTCCGGCCAACGAATGACGCGAAGTGCGCGAATGGTTCTCTGTGTCTGAGCATTCGTGGCATCAGCGTCATTCGTTGGCCTTCTTGTTTCAGCAGGGACGGCACGCCTGGATCGGACTGAGGCGGCATGTCATATTCTGCGACCATGAGACTGCGACCGATCCTGCTGCTGCTGGCCATCGTCGTGCTGCCGGTTGTTTTAATGACCTGGGCGGCCGGGCGTCTGGCAGCGCGCGAAGCGGAAGCTGTGCAGCAGCGTTTTCGCCAGGTGATGGAAGGCCGGCTGCAGGATGCCAATGTCGGCATCGAGGCTCATTTCGATCGATTGGCGACGGACCTGCGACGGCTGACGGCGATCGATGATTTCAACGTCGACAAACTGCGAACGGTCGTTCGCAGTGAGCCGCCGCTGCTGCAACTGTTTGTGCTCAGCCCGAGTGGCGAACTGCAGTACCCGAATCCGGCGGACTCACTGAATTCCACCGAGCAGAGTTTTCTGCTGCGCACGGCGACAATGTTTACTGGCGGCGATCTGCAGAACGCCGTTTCGCTGTCCGAGGGCGAATCCAAAGGCGATCAGGAACTGCCGCTGTCGCGCAGTTCGGATCAGAGCGAACGTTCTCTTCCAGGAAAGAAGCCGTCAGACGGGGCGTCTCAGGAGTCAACAGGGCTCGCTGCGACGTCCGCGACTTCCGGCTGGTTTGTCTGGTACTGGGAACGTGGGCTGAATCTGATCTTCTGGCAGCGGCGACCGTCGGGACACGTCGTCGGTGCGGCGCTCGAACGAGCCCGGTGGATGTCCGACCTGCTCTCTGAACTGCCCGAGACGCGGGCGGCGGGCGACGGCGCACAATCCGGGTTTGCGAGTCAATTTCGCCTGGTGAACGCGGGCGCGGCTTCCGTGTATCGCTGGGGAGAGTTCGAGACGGAGCCGGCGGACGAGCCGCTGTGTGAAGTGGCTGTCGCGGAACCGCTGGCGGCGTGGCGGCTGCAGTGCTTCGTGCCTGACGAGCAGTTTGCTGTCGGCGCTGGCCGCAGCGCGTATGTCGGTCTGGCGGGTGGATTGCTGGCCGTCGCGGTTGCTGTCGCGGGTTGCGCGGTGGTGCTGTGGCGGGATTACTCGCGAGACATGCGGCAGGCGGCGCAGCAGGTCAGCTTTGTCAATCAGGTGTCGCACGAGTTGAAAACGCCGCTGACGAACATCCGAATGTACGCCGAGTTGCTCGAACGAGACCTCGATTCGCTCGACGACGAAACCGCCGGACGGTCGCGGCAACGGCTGGACGTGATTCTCGGCGAAGGACAGCGGCTCAGTCGGCTGATCGGCAATGTCCTGACGTTTGCCAGGCAGCAGCGACGCACGCTGGAACCGCAGCCGACCGAGGTCGTCGTCGACGACGTTCTTGAGAGGACGCTCGAACGCTTTCGCCCGTCGCTCGACGAACTGCAGATTGACGTCTCGACCGAATTCGCCGCCGCCGAGCCTGCTCGCATTGACGCGGACTTTCTGGAACAGATCGTCGGCAACCTGATCAGCAACGTCGAGAAGTATGCGGCATCAGGGAAATCGTTGCGGATCAGCAGCCGGGTCGAGAACGACAACATCATTGTCGACGTGGCCGACGCGGGGCCGGGAATTCCAAAGTCCGACCACGATCGCGTGTTTGCTCCGTTTGTTCGCGGCTCGAACGAAATCAGCGCGGCGGCGGGAACGGGCATCGGGCTGTCGATCGCTCGGGAACTCGCACGGCGGCACGGCGGCGATCTGACGCTGCTGAAGTCCGAAAAGGGATGCGCGTTTCGAGTCGTCCTGAAGAGCGGAGGCTGACGAACGGTGATGAAGATTCTGATTGCCGAAGACGATCGACTGACACGCGAGGGACTTGTCGAAGTGCTGCGTGACGAGGGTTACGACGTCGTGTCGGCTTCCGACGGCGGCGCGGCGGTGCGCGAGTTTCGAGCCACGCGGCCGGATTTCGTCTGCCTCGACATCATGATGCCGGATCAGAGCGGTTACGAAGCGTGTCGTCAGATCCGGGCCGAGGCTCCGGACATTCCGATCATCTTTATCAGTGCGAAATCGGAAGAGATCGATCGGCTGGTCGGCTTCGAGCTGGGGGCCGACGACTTCATCGCCAAACCGTTTGGAGTCCGCGAAGTTGTTGCCCGCGTCCGCGCGGTGGCTCGCCGCTGCTTCGCGCGAAGGTCTCCGAAAGCTCGCGAGTTTCAAATGGACGATCTGCTGATCACGCCTGCCGAACTGCGAGCCCGCCGCGGCGAGTCCATCATCGAGCTAAGCCCCCGCGACGTCGCGATTTTGCAACTGTTGCACGCCAACAAGGGCCGGGCACTCGACCGCAACACGATCTTCAATCACGCCTGGGGCGAGGACTACTTCCCCAACAGCCGCACGCTCGACCAGCACGTTTCGCAGCTGAGAAAACGAATCGAAACCGACCCGAGGCACCCGCGCATCATTCAGACTGTTCACGGCGTTGGGTACCGGTTTGATGCTGAGTAAGTGCTCTGTCGCTGACTTACTCAGAGGCCGCCTCAGCCAGTGATCGAAACTCGCGAATGAGCTGCGTTTCGCCGCGCTGCAGACGCTGGCCGATCAATCGAACGGCGTCGGCAATGGGAAAGGCGGGGAGGACGTGACTTTCGGTGACCTCTTCATAGCCGAACAATTCGTTGCGTTGTTCTGTGCGAGTGAAAAGCCGCAGCCCTTCGCCTTCCCAGCGCCAGACTTCGGCAACCTGCAGGCTGGCGTAGATACCAAACTTCCGCATGGATGAATTGGTGATGTCGATTTCGACGACCAGGTCGGGGCCGGGGTGCAGCGTCAGATCAACTTCTTCGAGATGAGTTACCTGGTCCGCATTCTGGATGTAGTAACTCTCGTCGGCCTCAAAGCCCTTGCTAACCTCATCCTGCTTGAAAGTCGTTGATGCAACGCTGACGACGTCGATGTCGCGGACTTCAGTCCAGGTTTCGATCATGCGACCGAGCAGGCAACTGACGCGTTCATGCGCCATCTTTGGCGACATGATTTCCATCACTCCCTGGTCGTAGGCGATTCGCGTGTGCCGGTCTTCGATCTCAACCAGACTGAGATACGTCTCCCACGGGACGTCCCTCATCACGATGCGTTCGGCGGTATGAGTTGAAGTTTGCATGGAGTCACTCCGAGCCTGGGGCAGCCATCAGCGTCCCACGCCGTGCCGCATGTTTCAACTGAGAAGGTCGCACGGTGCCTCCCTCGTTTGTCGCCGGACGGACAGCCAGTCCGTCAAAAGACGATACAGACGACGGCGTGGAAGTCAGTCCTGCCTTCTCTTGAGGCAGGATCGGGTTACAGAATCAGCATCGCGTCGCCGTAGCTGAAGAAGCGGTAGCGCTCGGTGATGGCCTCGCGGTAGGCCTCCTGGACGAAGTCGGTTCCGGCGAGGGCGCAGACCAGGACGAACAGCGTTGACTTTGGCAGGTGGAAGTTCGTGAGCAGGCAGTCGATCGCGCGGAACTCGTACGGTGGGCGGATGAAGAGGTTGGTTTCACCTTGCCAGGCTGCGAGATGTCCGCGGGCCGCGACGGATTCGAGTGTGCGGACTGAGGTTGTGCCGACGCCGACAACGCGACCGCCGGATTCACGTGTCTGATTCAACTCGGCAGCGGTCGTTTCCGGCAGGACGCACCATTCCGAGTGCATGTCGTGCTCACTGAGTTTGTCGACTGCAACCGGGCGGAACGTGCCGATGCCGACATGCAGGGTGACTCGCGAGTTTGTGATTCCGCGACTGTCGCATTCGGCAAGCAGCTCTGGCGTGAAGTGCAGGCCGGCAGTCGGTGCGGCAACGGAACCTGGTGTCTGGGCGAACGTCGTCTGATAGCGGCTCCAGTCGGAATCGTCGGCGACCTTCCGCTGCATGTACGGCGGGAGAGGCACGGTGCCGTAGCGGTCGAGCAGTTCGAACGCATCGAGATCGGATTCCGGACGGGCGATCCAGACACCGTCGTTGCCACGCTCGACGAGCTGCACTCTCAACGGTGGAGTTTCCTCGGGACGATGAATGGATTTCAGTGTGATTGTTTCGCCGGGAGTCAGGCGGCCGCGTGTCTGGCCGATGATCTCCCAGTCGCCGCCGGGCAGCTTGCGAAGAAACAGGCCCTCCCATTTGCCGCCGGTTGCTGATCGTTCGCCGACGATTCGAGCGGGTACAACACGGGTGTCATTGAGCACCAGCCGGTCGCCGCTGCGGAGCACATCGGGCAGATCGCGGATCGTCCGATGCTCGATCGTCTTTTGCTCTCGATCAAGTACCATCAACCGCGCACCATCGCGACGTTCGGGCGGCTCTTTGGCGATCAACTCTTCGGGCAGGTCGTACGCGTACGTGTCGAGACGGTCGGGGTCGCGGTCTGGTGTGGTCATCGAAAAACAAATCAGTCGTTGAAACTGTGAACTCTTCGGGAAAGGAACGCTCGCACGATGCGACACGACAATCGGCAGCCGGACGAACTGCGGCCCATCGAAATCATCCGTAACTTCACTCGGACCGCAGCCGGCAGCGTGCTCATCAAGGCTGGCGGGACGTCCGTTCTGTGTACGGCCAGCGTTGAGGACTCCGTGCCGCCGTGGAAGATGCGGGACGAAAATCCGACCGGCTGGGTGACTGCCGAGTACAGCATGTTGCCGGGCAGCACCTCGCCGCGGAAGCGTCGCGAGCGGAGTAAGATCGACGGTCGAACGAGCGAAATCCAGCGACTGATTGGCCGCAGTCTGCGATCGGTGATCGACTTCGAGGCACTCGGGCCGCGAACGATCACGATTGATTGCGACGTGCTGGAAGCCGATGGTGGAACGCGCACGGCCAGCATCACCGGCGGTTACGTCGCGCTGGTTGAGGCTTTGCGGTCGATCGACGGTCTGCCGACGGATCGTCCCGTCGTGCGAGCAAACGTGGCGGCGATCAGCGTCGGCATTGTCGACGGAGAAGTGCTGCTCGACCTGCCGTACGTTGAGGACGTCGCCGCCGAGGTCGACATGAACGTCGTGATGACCAGCGACGGCGAATTTGTTGAGGTGCAGGGCACGGCGGAGAGCCGGACGTTCAGCCGGCAACTGCTCAATCAGCAACTCGACTTCGCCGAGAAGGGCATCCGCGAGCTGATCGCGCTGCAGAATGAAGTGCTGGGACAGGACGCGTAAGAATCGTCCTGAAATTGCTGGCCGAGTTCTCCGCAGCGGACTTCGCCAGCAGTCCTCATCAGTCAGCGAACGGGGAGTTCTGGCAAATTCCACTCTGGCAGTTCGTTCCGGGACGTTCCTGTGCGGCGCGGCTCATTCGGCCGGGATGCAGCAGTTGCGGTGCGATCGCTGATTTACAGACAGGTTGGTTCGCCACGCAACGCGCTGGGTTCGCGGCAAACTCGCTGCGCCAGACTGTCGGGAAGCTCGACGGCGTCGTACGTGATCAGATCGCCGGGAGCGACGTCGTGTCTCAACCGAGCATTGGTCATCAGTCCGATGGGAACATGGTCGGGGCGATCAAGCAGTCGGACGGCTTCGCCGCGCACGTCGAAACTGCCGATGCCGCGTTCGATGACGGTCCCTTTGCGAAGCGGACGTTTCGCGATTGCAGCGACACCGATTGTCGGGCGGGCTGAGTTCGTCAGCAGTGGCGGTTCCTGGCGGTAGGCGGCGCAGATTGTCCGGAGTGCTTCCAGGTGGCACAGGTGGTAGTTGCGGACGAGCACGTAAACCGGGCCGCCCCCCAGCTTCAGGTATTGAAGATACGGCTGCTGACTGTCGTGGTGCGTCGCGGCGAGAAACACGCCGGCGGGCAGCGGCTGGCGATCTGACAACAGGTAGTCACTGATCGGGACATCGAGCGGCAATGCGAGTTCGGCCAGTTGCTGGGCTCCTTCCTCGACAGAATCCGACTTCAGGCCGGCGAGTCCCTGCTGCAGGATGTCGGCTCCCAGTCCGTTGGCGACGAGTGCCTGTTCGATCTGCAGCTTTGTGCCATCAGTAAATGACGTGACCTGCGGCAGACGGATGCCCTGCTTCCTGGCCCACATCCGCATCGAATCTTCCGGCGGATCGTGATCGAGGAACCCTTTGAGGTTTCCGTAAACGATCGGGCGGAACCCCATCGCGACAGCTTCGCGGCGCAGAGCGGCCAGAGAGCCGGGCTGGTCGCCTTCGGCCTCGGTCAGGTAGCCGTGTCCGACAAACGCGGAACCGGTTGTGACCTGAAACTCGGCGTTCATCGTGACGACGGGAATGAATCGTTCGAGCGCGGCGTTCACAACATCGGTGGCATGCAGGACATCGCCGCTGCACTCAACGAGAACGTCCGTGCCTTCGAGCACCTCATCGAGTTCCTGCGTCAGGCAGTCCTGCCTGGGAAACTCGGTGCAGGAAGCGATCGGACGGCGGGTCAGAACTTTGTGGAGCTGGATTTGAGGGTGACGTT
>Ga0209578_10001728_pt1 | contig 19645 bp, 17 predicted proteins | sample tdAd472_FD_187127 | JGI IMG/M metagenome (GOLD analysis project Ga0209578, IMG submission 187127) | Marine sediment microbial communities from the Atlantic coast under amendment with organic carbon and nitrate - tdAd47.2 (SPAdes)... | ecosystem: Environmental > Aquatic > Marine > Coastal >...
GATCGACTTGATCGACTTAAACCCATATTTCCAGGGCACGACCAGGCGGATCGGCGCGCCGTTTTGACCGGGCAGCATTTTGTCGTAGAGACCGACGGAAAGGATGGTCAGGGGATGCATGGCTTCATCGAGGCGCAGGCCTTCGCGATACGGCCATTGAAGAACGTTTCTCGTCTGGCCGGGCATGCGCTCTGGATCGAACAAGGTTTCAAAGGCCACGTATTTGGCCTTGCCCGTCGGTTCCACTTCCTTCAACAGGGCTCCCAACTCAAAGCCAATCCAGGGAACGACCATGGACCAGGCCTCGACGCAGCGCAGCCGATAGATGCGTTCCTCCATGGGAAAGCGTTTGAGAATATCGTTGATGTCGTATTGCTTGGGGTTATGGACCTCGCCGTCGACCGTCACCGTCCAGGGGCGGGTGATCAATTTGTCGGCGTTTTCGGCAGGATCGTCCTTGCCGGTGCCCAGTTCATAAAAGTTGTTGTAACTGGTGACCGCATCGTAAGGGGTTAGTTCTTCGCCGGTCGCAAATTTCCCCCGGGTCAGGTTCGGGCCGAACGCCGAGGCTTGGGCGGAACGGGGCAGCAATAGGGACGGCGCCGTCGCGGCGATGGCGCCGGCAAAGGCCGCCGTCTTCAAAAATTCCCGGCGCTGTTGGTAGACCCTATAGGGCGTGATCTCCGAGGAGGGGATATCGGATTTCTTCTTGAAACGAAAAAGCATGTTCTCTCCGCACCGTATCGTTAATAAGGCGTGATTGCCGCGCCCGGTTTCTATATTGATAAGGCCAATCGTCGGTTTATGCCGCTCAAGTTCAGTCACGATGGTGTGAGGAGAGTTTAATGTCTGACAGTGCAAAGCATGGGGGCCGTCTTGAGGAGCTGGAGATCCGCGTCGCCTATCAGGAAAATCAGATTGAAGAAATGAGCAAGGCGCTGTTTGAGCACTGGCAGCTGATTGAAACCCTGAGTAAGAAACTAAAGCATCTGTCCGACAAGGTTTCGGCCATTGACGAGAGGGTTCCGGCAAATCCGGCGGACGAACCGCCGCCCCCGCATTATTAATACCGCAGTAATTTCGTCGGATATTTTTGTTGACAAGTTCTGTCTGTTGGGTAGACTCGCTACATACCTGATTAAATTGGTTGGTTATTAAAGATTAACCCATTTGAACAAGGAGAACGTCATGTCGGGTTATGCGACCTATTATGTCAGCCGCCGCGGAGAACTTTATCTCTGTGACCGTAAAGGCGAATGCCGGAAGGCCGATGAAAAGGAATGGCTGGCCGTGTGGCGCAACAATCCCGAATTGACATTGCAATTGGCCGCGCAACGGTAACGCATCGCCGGTCCTCAATATTTGAGGGCGATTCACCGATTACGTTGACGCAAAATGCGTAAACATAATCTGATCGCGCTCTAGATGTGATGTCTCACGAGGTTGTTCATTCGATCCCAGCCTGAGAAGCTGATGTTTGCGAGAACAGAAGCTAATCGGGGAGGACCGAATGAACATGCATAAGAATGCCCGTCTAACGCCCAAAGGTCGAGAACTGTTGATTGAGCGCCTGGAGCGCGGGGAGCATCCTGATGACGTTGCCTGCGCTATGGGGGTGAGTACAAACACGATTTACAAATGGCGGCGGCGTTATCGTGCGGAAGGCTTGGCCGGTCTTCAGGACCGGTCCTCGCGGCCCCGTAGCAGTCCGGCCAAGACGGTGCCTGAGCACGAGGCCGAGGTCGTTAAGCTGCGACGTGAGAAGCAGACCTACGACCGTATTGCAGACCAGACCGGGCTGTCTCGCAGTACCGTCGGTCGCATCCTGAAACGTCACGGCCTCAATCGCTGGCGTGATTTGGAGCCCGCCGAACCGGTGGTCCGCTATGAACGTGATGCGCCGGGAGAGCTCCTCCATATGGATATCAAGAAACTCGGCAAATTCAGCCGCACAGGGCATCGCATCACCGGCGACCGTACGGGTCAGGCCAATACCAGGGGGATCGGCTGGGAGTTCGTCCACGTCGCCATCGACGACCACTCGCGGCTCGCTTTCTCCCAGGTTCTCGACAGCGAACGAAAGGACGATGCCGTCGCCTTCCTCAAGGCCGCCGTCGCCTGGTACAAATCCCTCGGCATCAAGATCGAGCGCCTGATGACCGACAACGGCTCCTGCTATCGTTCAAAAGTCTTCAACAAAGCCTGCAAAGCCATGGGCATCAAACATATCTATACAAAGCCCTATACCCCCAAGACAAATGGCAAGGCGGAGCGCTTCATCCAATCAAGCATCCGCGAATGGGCATACGGACAGGCCTATCAAAACTCCAACCAGCGGAAAGACGAACTGCCGTACTGGCTCCATCACTACAATTGGCACAGACCGCATAGTGCATTAAAACGAAAGCCGCCCATCAGTCGAACTGGGCTGGATCAGAACAACCTATCGAGACTCCACACCTAGAGCGTTTCGCTTGCATAAAAAGTCTGCCCGTGGATTCCGCGAAACACTCACCAAGACAACAAAAGACTTTTTAATAAAATTTTATATTTTATTTCAATGCCTTAGTGATGCTCATCAATGCATTGCAATTAATCCAAGTTTAACATTTCTCCTTGCAATATCTACCGTAGCTGGAAAATAATCCCGGCTTACCGCACGCGTAGATACATTCGATCATTTCTACACCTGGGACGTTAGAAATTATCGAGCGGGCAGCAGCCGGGGCACCCGATAACAGGAGTACGGGTCACGTGAGCCTTGGCGAGAAAACCCTTAGCGACCGGATTCTGGGTCATTTCAGTCAACGTCAATCGACGGAATGGCGGATAACCACGGCCCGCGAGGTTGGTGCAGCCTTGGGCAAAGAGACCTGCGACAGCGAGAAAAACGCCAATCTCCGCATCATCCGCCTGCTTTCCAATGACAGCTCTCTCGACGTCCGCCGCACCCTTGCTGAGACCGTGGCGGCCTCAACTGCGGTCCCTTCGGAAATCGTCCGGTCATTGGCCTCCGATGTGTCCGAAGTCGCCCTCCCCCTCCTTGAGCGAAACCCCAATCTCAGCGACGAGTTTCTCCTTGAAGCCATCAAGCATCGTGGCACCCGGGAGTTGGTGGCCATAGCGTCGCGCAGCTGGATTTCGAACACGGTTGCCCATGCCGTCGTCAAACGCGGCAGCGCGGCGGCAATCTTGAAGCTTTTGGACAACCGGACCGCCGATATCGCTTACGACACCTTGGCGATTGCGGTGGAAACCTGCGGCATGGTCTCAGGCATACCATTGGCAACCCTGGATCGGTGCGAACTGCCGGAAACCATGAAACGGCGGATCGCCGAAATGTCGGAAGAAGCCGTTCTGGCCTTCGCCAAGCGGTTTTTCAACATCCCATCCAGGGTCACCGGCGCCCCGATTCAGGAAATGTTCGGCAGCCAAAGCGCCTGATTTCCCTCTTTTTCATCTCTTCTCATTGCGCTGGGGTCGGATCGTTTAGAGGGCGATTCACGGAATAGGGAACGTGGCAAAGCACATTTCCTATTCCGATCGCACTCTGGTGTGACGGTCGTCACAGTCGGTTTTTTTACGCCGTGCCATAAAGGATCGGGGCACTTTCGAGTGTAATCGACGACTTTAGGATGCGGACGCCACCAATGAATCGGGAAGCCATCAGCTATTTGTCACAAGCCGCCAATTCCATGGGCGGCGGCGCTTCGGCTGCCCAACGTGCGGAAATCGCCAGTTCGGTGGGAACCATTCTGGACGAGGATTTATCCGTTCAGGAACGTTTGATCGCCCTCGAAATCGTTGAAGCTTTGGCGAACGACAAGGTCGATGAAGTCAGGCGCTCCGTGTCGGAAAAAGTAGCGGACTCGCCGTTTCTTCCTCTGGCGATTGCCCGCAAGTTGGCAACGGATATCGCATCCGTCGCCCTGCCGGTTCTCGAATTAAGTCCGATTTTAACCGACGACATCTTAATCGAAGTCGTTGAAAGCGGAATAATCGAAACGGTTGAAGCCGTGGCAAAACGAAGTCAGGTATCGGCGGCTGTTTCGGGAGCGATCGTTGAAACGGGACATGCCGGACCGATCACCCAACTTATTCGTAATAACGGCGCTGAAATCAGCGAGGGCAGCTTCTTTAAAGCGCTGGAAAATCACGGGAAATTGCCGGAAATCGGGAAGGCTGTGATTGCCCGCGGCGAAGTCCCCGCTAGAGTTTTGCAAGCCATTGAAACGTTGGTTGAGGCCCATATTGTCGCCTACGTTCAACGGCATTTCAATCTGCCCGAAGAAGTCGTTCGTCCGGCGGAACAGAAGAGTCCGCCGAGCAAAGAGAGTTTGAGAATACTAAAGTCTCAGAAAGAGACGCCACCAAAAGGAACAGCGGTTACCTGGTAAATCAGCATGGATAGCCGCACTTCGAGCGACTATCCAAAAGTATAACGTAAAGGTTCCAACCTTCCAGCCGGCGTCTACGTCTGCTACTGTAGGGAAGGTGGGGGTTTGACGGAATACGAAGCTGATAGCTCTGTTTAATAAACGGGCGGACCAAGCGGCCGCAAAAGGAAACAACAGAGTTTATTGAGGGATGCAGCCCCATGGGCACAGACGGCCTAGACGCACTAAACAAGTTGCAGGTTTTGGGAAGCCTTTCAGCGACCGAAGACAGCCGCATCGCCATCGCCGAAAATATGGGCGAGCTGCTGGATAAGTCGCTAAACGAAACCCAAAAGAACATTGCGCTCGAAATTATCGCCATTCTGGTCAATGACGAGATCGTTTCCGTTCGTGCGGCGTTGGCCCGTAAAGTCGCCGCTTCCGAAAACCTACCGCCTAAAATCGCCAAAAAGATGGCGCTTGATATCGAAGCCGTATCTCTGCCGATTTTAAAATTCAGCCCGGTCCTAACCGACGAAATGCTTCAAGAAATCATCGATACCGGCATACCGGGCCGCATCGCCGCCATCGCTCGGCGCAAACACGTCTCCATGGCGATCGCCAATGCCATTGTCGAAGCGGGGCAAACCCACCCGATTGCCCTGCTGATCCGTAATCCCGGCGCGGAAATCGGAGAAATGACCTTCATTACCGCCCTGGAACTCTTCGGTCGGGACGATGAAATCGGTCAGGCGATCATCAGTCGGCAGGCCCTGCCGCCATCGGTTCTCCAGGTTATCCGTTATACGGTGGAAGAACACGTCATGGAGCAGCTCAAGGCCCGCTTTAAGCTGCCTGACGACGTAAAAAAAGCCAAAAGCTCGGATGCGGTCAGAATCAAGGCGCCGGAATCGCCCTTTCGACGAGTAGTCGACAAAAAGTTTTATTAGCCGCTCCTCTCATTAAAAATTTGGAGAAAATAAAATGAAGCCGATCTTTATTTATTTTCTCATCGGGGCAGCAGCCTTGCTGTCTGCCGACTCCGTTTTTGCGCAGCGGGGCGGAGGATTTGGCCCCGGCGGTGGAAAGATGATGATGCGTGAACGCATGCACAAAGAAACGCCGCCTTACTCCGATTACGAACAAAAAGGGTTATTTGAAACCGGCTTAAAACCTTCATTTCCTCCAAACGTTTCCTGCCCGGGAATTGCTTCGCCTTACGGCTCGCAAACCCGTTATGACGGCAGCAGCCGCAACAATGATCATTATGGCTACCACAACGGTATGGATATCAGCCTCAACACCGGAACGCCTCTGATTGCAGTTGCTGACGGTGAGGTCATCCACAAAGGGTCGGCAGGGCAATTGGTGGGCAACTACATTTGGGTCCGCTATTCGCCCGAGGCGACCGACCTTCCTGTTTTCATTTTCATTCGGTACCAGCACTTGGATAGCCCATCAACGCTCGAAATTGGCGCTCATGTCAAAAAAGGAGAGATATTGGGGCCATCTGGAAACACCGGCACAACGGGAGGACATTTCGGTCACGCAGGCTATCCACATCTACATATGAATATTCTATTTGGGCCGGATGCCGACTTTACCGTCAAAGGCGCGATGGTTGATCCTAAAAGCCTCAACTACCTAGATCCGGTCGGGCTTTTTATCAAAAAACCCATCGACCAAATAGACAATCACATCCTGAAAGCCTTGCCGGAAAACAAGACGGTGATACCCGTTGCCGTCAAAACTACCGATGGCCGGATTATTCCCGAAAACGCCAAAGTGATTTGGCCGGTTATGTGCGAAGGACAATAGAGAGCGGATGAGTGCCAAAGAAAAACCAGGGTTTCTGATGACCATGGCGGCCAAGGGAAAGGTGAGTGAATCTTCCTATATGGCCAAAGACGAGCTGGCCTTTCGGGTGGCCGCGGTGCGCAACAAATTGCTGGCGATTTGGGTCGCCGAGCGCGTCGGGAAAGATTCCGCCCATATTCCAGCTTACATCAACGAAGTTATCGCTTCGGACTTAGAAGAGCCAGGAGACGAGGACGTCATCCGCAAGTTGACGGCTGACTTTAAGTCCCACGGCATAGAGATTACACGTAAGGAAATCGAGACAGAGCTGATGCGGTGCGAAGAGGAAGCCTGTTCTCTCTTGCTTTAGCTCAAAGAGCAAGTAGGGTGACGCCCCAAGAGCATCACCCTAATTCGGTTGCCCTTTAGCGGGTAAACTCAATCGCTCCACCGGGAAGCAAATAGAGTACATAAGCGTCGCCGTCTGTCACCGTCGGATGATGGGCTGACCCGGGGCCATAAACCTTCCAACCCGCCGGCTGGCCGTCGAATTTAGCGTCTCCCTCAATCGGCATCACCATGTCGATCTCGCCGTTGGGATGGGTATGGTGCGGGCCTTTGATATCCTTCATCCGCACCACATCGACCGAACACCCTTGCAGATCGTCAGTCGGCTTGATCGGGCGGCCGTATTTGATGCCGCCGTGTTCGTTTTCGCAAAGCCATCCTTCCTTGGCGCCGGTATGGCAAGCGCTTTCAATAGCCTTGAACGCTTCGCTTTCAGGCGGAAAAGTCTCGTTCAAATAAGCCGCCAGCGATTCGTCCACCGGCTTCCCGGCAATCGCATCGGTGACGACTTTGATCAGCCCTTGAAATTCATTTACTGTCATTTTTTACTGCCTCCAACTACCTGTTCTACCCCTTGGCCGAACAGGAGATTTTATATGTGGGGCGAGTGTAGTCCGCGGCTCCGATTGCTGTCGAGGAAAAATAGGTATTGTAGTACCTGTTTACTTGAAATAGGATAGGCCTTGAATTGTTCGGAGTACGAACAATATGCTTTTTTTCACCCCACATCGAACGGACGGCCAACAGCCCGCGATGTTTGCTTTGGGGATAGGCTATTTGGGAGGATTTAAGGGATGAAAGACACCCTGACCGTGGGCGTATCGAAAACAGCCCGGATTGACATCGACGAAGCCCGGACCATCGATTTTATGGGCGAATCCTTACGCGTCTATGCGACACCGGAATTGGTGCGCGACATCGAAGTGACCTGCCGCGACCTCCTGCTGGAGCATTCCGACGACGGGGAAGACTCGGTCGGCACCCAGGTCAACATCGCCCACATGGGCGCGACCCTCATGGGCAACTGGGTCGAAATCACCGTGACGGTTAAAGAGGTCAAAGGTCCGGCGGTAACGTTTGAGATCAATGCAAAGGACGCCCTGGAGCAGGTATGTTCCGGCACGCACCAGCGCTTTGCCGTTCCGGTTAACAAACTGGAAGCCAAACTGAAAGCCAAAGCCGCGCAACTCGCCGGCTAGAGCGCGATCGACTTAATCTGAATCGCTTTGCGATCCCGATTAAGTCGTGAATCGCCCTCTAAACCATTAAAAAGGAGCAGATTCACGCATTCATATTTCACCACGAAGTGGTTCAATATAAATGCGATCTGCTCTAAGCGTAAGCCATTTCACGGAGCGTTATCAATGAACGCCGAAGCGAAATCCGACGTCAAAAAGGTCCCCACCTACTGCTACAATTGCGTGGCCGGTCCCGATCTGGCCTGCGTTAAAGTGGTGGATGGGGTCGCCACGGAAATTGAAGGCAACTTCCGCTCAGCCCCCGAAACGCCGAGCAACGGAAGAGTTTGCGTCAAGGCCTTCGGCCTGATCCAGAAAGCCTACAATCCGAACCGCGTCCTCAAACCCATGAAACGGACCAATCCGAAAAAGGGCAAGGACCAAGACCCGGGTTTCGTTCCCATCAGTTGGGACGAAGCATTGGACCTGGTGGCCGACAAAATCAATACGGCCACCAGCAAGCCGCCCCGTGATGAAGCGGGTTACCCCCGCATCGCCTGTTCGTTCGGCGGCGGCGGTACGCCGACCTACTATATGGGCACCCTGCCCGCCTATCTCGCCACCCTGGGCCCGCTCGATTTCAGCTTCGGCTCGGGCCAAGGGGTCAAGTGCTATCACTCCGAACACCTTTACGGCGAGTTTTGGCACCGCGCCTTTACCGTCGCGCCGGACACGCCCTACTGCAACTACGTCCTGTCCTTCGGCTACAACGTCGACGCCTCGGGCGGCGTCTGCGGCGTCAAACGCCACGCCGACGCGCGGGCCCGCGGCGCTAAGCGTATTCAGTTCGAGCCGCACCAGTCCATCTCGGCGGCCACCGCCTCCGAATGGATCGCCATCAAACCGAAAACCGACGCCGCCTTCATGGCGGGAATGATCCACGTTCTGCTGCACGAGCAGCGCGACAAGCTGGACCTTCCGTTCCTCAAGCATATGACCAGTTCACCCTATCTGGTCGGTCCCAACGGCTTCTTTATGCGCGATCCCAAAAATGGAAAACCGCTGGTCTGGGACCTCGCGTCTAAAACCGCCGTACCGTTCGACACCAAGGATATCGACCCGGCCATCGAAGGCTCGTTCAAGGTTTCGGGCATCGAAAAGGGCGCGGACAGCGATCAGTGGGAATACGAGGATGAACGGGTCAAGCCGTCCTTCCAACACCTGATCGACCACATGGAGCCTTTCACCCCGCTTTGGGCGGGCCGTCAATGCGACGTCCACCACAAAGTGGTCCGGCGCATCGCCTTGGAGTTCCTGGAAGAAGCCCGCGTCGGCGAAACCATCGAGATCGAAGGGCGCACCCTGCCTTTCCGCCCGGTCGCCGTGGCCTTGGGCAAAACGGTTAACTCGGGCTGGGGCGGCTACGACTGCTGCTGGACCCGTACCCTTTTGGCCTGTCTGGTCGGCGCACTGGAAGTGCCCGGCGGCACGCTCGGCACCACGGTGCGGTTGAACCGTCCGGCCACCTCGCGCCAAGCCAGCGTCCGCCCATCGCCCGACGGCTTCATGGAATATCCCATGAACCCGACCGACAAGGACAAATGGAAGGCCAAGCCGGAAACCCGCAACGCCGCCAGCACGTTGGTTCCCCTGGGGTCCAACTCGCCCTGGTCGGTCGCTCTCGGGCCGACCCATCTGGCCTGGATGCAACAACAAAAAGGCCCGGACCACTGGCCGCAGGCGACGCCGCCCGAGGTCTGGATCGTTTTCCGCACCAATCCGGCCATTTCGTTTTGGGATACCAAACAAGTCAGCGAGGTGATGGCCAAGTTCCCCTTCACCGTCTGCTTCGCCAACACGGTCGACGAAACCAACTGGATGGCCGACGTGCTGTTGCCCGACGCCACCGACATCGAAGCGACCCAGCTGATCCGCATCGGCGGCACCAAGTTCATCGAACAGTTCTGGCACGGCCAGGGGTTCGTGTTGCGCCAACCGGCCATCGAGCCGCAAGGCGAATCCAAGGACATGACCTGGATCACCACCCAACTGGCCAAACGGACCAACCGGCTGGAAGCCTACAATTCGGCGATCAACCGGGGCGGCCACGGCGTTCCGTTGGCGGGCGAAGGCTACGATTTCAGCCTGCCGGTCGAGCAGGAACATTCGGTCGAGGAAATCTGGGACGCCTCTTGCCGCGCAGCGTCGGCCGAGATTACCGACGGCAAGGAAGAAAACGGCCTGGAGTGGTGGAAGGAAAACGGCTACCGCCTGAAACCCTTCCCGCAGGTCGACTGGTATCTCTATGCCGAACTGGAAGATCAGGGCATCCGTTGGGAATTGCCTTATCAGGAACAGCTCTTCCGCATCGGCAAGGAACTGGGCCGCCGCCTGCATGAGCAAGGTATCAGCTGGTGGGACGAACAGCTTACCGAGTATTCGCCCTTCCCCGAGTTCCACGATTTCCCCGGCATGTGGGAAAAAGCGCTTGAGCGGAACTTCGACATCGATATCGACGACTTCCCCTTCTGGCTGGTCACAAGCCGCTCCATGCAGTACGCCTGGGGCAACAACTCGGCCATCCAGTTGATCCGCGAAGTGGCGTCCAACATCCGCGGTCACGGCGGCGTGGTGATGAACACCAAGAGAGCCGCCGACCTGGGTCTTGAAGACGGCGACTGGGTGGAAATCCGCTCGCCGATCAACGCGACGCGCGGCCACGTCATCACCAAGCAGGGCATCCGCCCCGATACGCTGTTGATGATCGGCCAGTTCGACCATTGGGCGACGCCTTACGCCAAGGAGTTCGGCGCGCCGAGCATGAACGCGCTGATCCCCATGCTGCTGGATTTGACCGACGCCACCGGGTCGAGCTGCGATCTCACCAAGGTCAAGATCACCAAGCTTGCGGGAGACGGCAAATGACGCGCTGGGTCTTCGTTGCCGATTTGAACCGCTGCGTCGGGTGCCAAACCTGCACCGCGGCCTGCAAGCACGCCAACGCCACCGCGCCCGGCGTCATGTGGCGCAAGGTGCTCGACATTGAAACCGGCGAGTTTCCGGACGTACGGCGCGCCTTCGTGCCGACCGGTTGCCACCACTGCTCCGACCCGCCCTGCATGCACGTTTGCCCGACCACGGCGACCAAGCAGCGCGCCGACGGCATCGTCACGGTGGACTACGACCTGTGTATCGGCTGCATGTATTGCTCGGTCGCCTGCCCCTATCAGGCCCGCTACAAGGTCTCGATCCCCAACTACGCTTACGGCGATACGCAACGCCGTCAGATGAACAACGAGCGCAAGCGCGATACGGACAATTACGAGCGCAAGGCCGTGGCCCAGAAGTGCACCTTCTGCTCCGACAAGATCGACTACGGACTTGAAAACGGCCTGACGCCGGGCGTCGACCCGGACGCCACGCCCGCCTGCGTCAACTCCTGCATCGCCGGAGCGCTCCACATGGGCGACATTGAAGACCCGGACAGCAACGTCTCCAAAATGCTGGCGGAAAACGAAACCTTCCGCATGCACGAAGAACTCGGCACCAATCCCGGCTTTTACTACATCTGGGACCGTAAGGAAGAGGCCGACGCCGAAACGGAAGACGACGACACCCTGGAGGCCGCCCAATGAAACAAGGCAAGGCGCATTTTCCCAATTCCATCGGCCCGGTGCTGCAAAGCGATTGGGACATCCGGGGCACCGGCAACTTCGTCTTCGGCGGCACCGGCACCGGCTTCCTGTTCGCCATGGCGGTGACCAGCTTCGTCGGCGTCTCGCCGCAATGGATGACCCTGCTCGCCCTAGCCTTCATCGGCTTCGGCCTGCTTTGCGTGATGGCCAAGATCGGCCGTCCGCTGCGCGCCATGAACGTGATTTTCAACCCGAAAACCTCCTGGATGAGCCGCGAAGCCCTGGCCGCGGGGCCGGTATTTCTGTTGGGTCTCGTCGCGGTGGCGTTCAGCGGCCCGGCAACCGCCGTGATCGCTGCCGCCGCTGGCATGCTGTTCCTGTACTGCCAAGGGATGATCCTGGTCGCCTCCAAGGGCATTCCGGCTTGGCGCTCACCGAAAGTTCTGCCGCTGATCATCAGCACCGGACTGGTTGAAGGCGTCGGTCTTTTGATGCTGGTAGCCCCGCTGTTCGTCGGCCTCGACGCCGTCGCCACGGCTCAACCGATCATCCTCGGCTTGGCTCTGATTACCATTGCCGGACGGGTCGTCACCTGGCGGCTTTACCGCAAGGATCTGCAAGAAACCGGCGCGCCGCAAAAAGCCCTGGCGGCCTTGGCCGACGCCGAAGCCCTGGTCACCATGGCGGGTCACGTCGCCCCGGTCGGCCTTTTGGGCCTCGTCGCCTACCTGCCGGAAACGGCGATTTGGGCGCTGCCGATCGCCGGCCTCTTGGCCGCACTGGCCGGGTGGTATTTGAAGTTCGTTATCGTTAACAAAGCCGCTTTCAACCAAGGCTTCGCCATCCCGCACACCCCGGCACGGGGCGGCGGTAAGGCAGGCCCCGGCGAAAAGCCCGGCTGGTAAAAAAACAGAGGGAACCGCCCCGCGCTTGCCCGGCGCAGAGAGGCGGCTTGAGAAAAACAACAAAACGGGCAAGAATGCGCGCTTCCTGGGAAGAGTAGTCTCCTGTGGGCCGCATTCTTTGACATGAGATTTAGGGATGCAACGTACCGACAGGAGAGAACCCATCATGAGGGGGGACGACGCAATGACCGATGGCTATATGTTTAGCCCAGAAATCGAAACCATGCCGCGCGACCAGCTGGCCGAGCTGCAGCTTGAGCGCCTGAAAAAGGTCGTTAAGCACAGCTACGACAACGTGGCCCACTACAAAGCGACCTTCGACGCCGCGGGCGTGAAACCCGAAGACATCCAAAGCCTGGCCGACCTGGCGAAGTTCCCCTTCGTGGTCAAGGACGACCTGCGCAAGGCCTATCCCTTCGGCATGTTCGCCGTGCCGCGCGAACAGCTGGTGCGCATTCACGCCAGCTCCGGCACCACCGGCAAGCCCACCGTGGTCGGCTACACGCCCGACGACATCAACAACTGGGCCGATCTGATGGCCCGCACCATGGCCTCGGCCGGTGCGCGCCCCGGCGACATCATCCACAACGCCTACGGCTACGGCCTGTTTACCGGCGGTTTGGGCGCGCACTACGGCGGCGAACGGCTTGGTTGTTCGGTCATCCCCATGTCGGGCGGCAACACGGAAAAACAAATCCAGCTGCTGGTCGATTTCGGCGCGCACGTGTTCTGCGCCACGCCGTCTTACGCCCTGGCGCTCGTCGAGCAGGCCGAGAAAGAAGGCGTCGATCTGAAAAACGGCCCGATGAAGGTCGGAATCTTCGGCGCGGAACCCTGGTCCGACGCCATGCGTAAGGAACTGGAAGAACGCCTCGGCATCCGGGCCATCGACATCTACGGCCTTTCCGAAATCATGGGCCCCGGCGTCGCCGCCGAATGCCCCGAACAAAACGGCTTGCACGGTTGGGAAGACCATTTCCTGTTCGAGATCATCGATCCGGAAACCGGCGAGCCGCAACCCTTCGGCTCGGAAGGCGAGCTGGTCATCACCACCCTGACCAAACAGGGCATTCCGATGATCAGGTATCGCACCAGGGACATCACCAAGCTGACCGACGAGCGCTGCGGCTGCGGCCGGACGCACCTGCGTATCCTGCGGGTCACCGGGCGCAACGACGACATGCTGATCATCCGCGGCGTCAACGTCTACCCGAGCCAGGTGGAAAGCGTCATGGTCGGCCTGGAAGGTGTGAGCCCCCACTACCAGATCATCGTCCAGCGCGAGGGTGCGATGGACACCATGACGGTGGAAGTGGAAGCCGAACACGGTATTGAGCCGGCCAAATACGACGCCATGGCCAAAGAGATCGTCCACCACATCAAGTCGATCATCGGCGTTTCCTGCCGCGTCGTCGTCCTGGCCCCGGAAGAAATCGCCCGCAGCCAAGGCAAGGCGGTGCGCGTCAAGGACATGCGGAATAAATAGCCCGGAATACTTAGCAGCTTTGCTGCGTTAGTTATTCCGAGGCCCCGCGCATGCGGGGGCGAACGGTTACAAATTAAATAGCCCTGACATTGGTCGGGGCTATTTTTTTGGGTTAGGTTAACCGGGAAACGCCACACATCGCATCACCGGGAATTCGCTCCATGAGCAACGAACAGGACTTCAAAGTGTTCCGCTCCTCCATCGGGCTTGGCCTGATGGCCTTGCGGAGCTTCGAGGTGTCCGACGAGCTCATTGAGTATCAGGGAAAACGCCTGCTCAACGACGACACCTACGGGATGGACAACCGCTATCTCTTCTATCTCAACGACACCTACTGCATCGACGGCTCCGACCGCTCGAACCTCGCCCGCTACATCAATCATTCCTGCAGCCCCAACGCCCAGGCGGTTGTGAGCTACGACGAAACCAGCATCACCATCGAGGCCATCGAACCCATCGAGGCAGGCGACGAGATCGTCATTGATTACGGCGAGGAATACTTCCAGGCGTTCATCGAGCCCATCGGCTGCAAATGCGCCAAGTGTGGCGGGTGAATAACGGGATCAAAAAACGATAATTTTACGCGTCTTGATACCGGGGGATTGAATGCCACCAGATACGGACGCAAGACGCCAACCCCTCTTCGGTGAACGTCGCTTTAAGAACGCCGTCGAGCTCCATGCGGGGCAGAGGATCGCCGGGCTTGCGGTCCGGCAATCCGGTGCCGGTGGATTTCGCCCAAATCGCAAAGAGTTCCTCTGACGCCACTTGATAGGTGACGTTCCAATGCGCGACGCCGCCGTTTTCGCTGCTCGCCAAAACGTCGTAGCGGACTTCGATGTCCTCTTGAAGTTTAATCCGGTCCCAGTACGCCGCCCTATCTTCCGGCGTGTTCTGCACCTGGAAGGGCGTGTTCCAATATTCCCCGTTTTCCGTGAAAAGGGCTGAGAACCCCTCCGAATCCTGATTTTCCCACACCCGCTTATAGGCCGCCATAAACTGCTCGATATCCAAGGCCGTCTCCCCGTTAATCACCTTGTTTAAAAAAACAGTGCCCAGATAACCATTAAGTTCCGCCCCGATCAATGATCGAGGGAGGCGACGAGATCGTTGACCTGCCCCCAGGACCGGTCATGGGTATCTCTAAAAAGTGTCGATAAATGATTTTAAAACCGCACACAACTCAGTGCGGCTTCACTTCTTAAGTTCTGGATCCCATGCATAGGGGCCATCATAGCGAAAACCCAGCTTGAAGCGGACGCGCTTACCTTCATCACGCCCCGCTAACAAGTTCATGCCTGGCGTACAGGTGATGCGAAGGCCTTGATAGTCGATATACCCGATCTGGGGGCGGTCAATACGATCAACTCGTCCCTCGAGTATAGCATCAGATGTAGCGACTCTATTGAACTTGGGACCAGGTCGCGCTTCACCAAGAACCCGCACGCTCATAACTGGGAGGTGGTCAGGCTGCCCAACCCACCATTCATACACGTAAGTACGATAGTTCGCTGAAACGCGAGAACGAGATTCTTCAATTGCTTCCTTTACTACCGACGCATCGGTGATGCGATGGCGAAAATATGAGACAAATTTTAGGATGTAGCGGTAGAAATAGGCCTCGACGTTGTCGGTTGCCATCGCCCACTGATCAATGCGTTGCATCGCTTCTTCGAGGGAAAAGCGCTTCAGTTCCCGATAAGCCGAAAACCAATGGCGGATATCGGATACATTGGCAGAAGGGTCATCAGAAATGTTTTCTTCAAAGAGCTTGTAAATACGCAGTGCGTCGCCCTCAGTGACGCGTTCCGATTGGGCGATCAAGGTATGGGCCAGCCCACGGCGAACCCACGACATATTTGACGTGCTTCGTACATTCAAAAGTTTTTCGTAACCAGCAATGATGTTTTTAGAATCCCCAGTGATTTCTGTCAGTTTTATGCTGCACTGGTTGCGCATATCGCTGTGCGATTCAACTTGTAATCTGTCGAGCCTTATCATCAAGTCTCGAGCCGTTGATAAAAGGTTGGAGCACCACTGCACATACGGCTCGTCTAATTGCAGAAACCTAGCAAAATCATGACCACTAGTTGCTGAAACAAAAGCCTCCACGATCCGTGTCTTCATCTGGATGTCGCTGACGAAGGAGTATTCATTTCCTATATCCAGAGTTCGCGCCTTCTCGAATGCATCTTCAGCAAGTTTATGAACTTGTACCAGTTCGTTATAAACGGCCACAATCTCTGAGTGGGCGTTAGGATCCATTTGTATAAGTTGCCCGCAGATATAATAAATATTGCTCCGATAAATCATGCCCAAACCATGGTGATGTAGGGAATTGTCTGGTTCGAGCTCCACAGCCTTCTTAATGTCTGCCAAGCACTCACGCGTCGCAAGGTGGAGTTTCCGGTCCTTGAAGCGCGCCAAGTGATGGTAAAAGTGTGCCTGTCCCGGGTACTTCTCAGTCAACCGCTCCAAGGTTTTTCTGCCGTTCTCATCATCCATAAGTTCTATCAGTTGCGAGAACTGGTTTTTGCTGTCCAGGTCACGTTGAATAAACAATTCCTGAAGGAAGGCATTAAACTCGTCCGGGACTATCTCAGCGGCGCTAGTCGCATCGATCAAGGACAATACATAGTCGGGCAGAAATCCATGCCACCGGTCATCCGTGGCAATGTTTTCAATACCGAATGATTTCTCAAGAATTTCATCAGCAATAACCGGGTGCAGTATCCATACGTCGTTACTGTCTAGATCTAACAGTGCAGACTCGACAACGCCGGCTTTATCGCGGAACGTCCCTCTGTTGCCTGGGGGTAACCCCAACAGAGCGTTGGCAATTGAAATTGGGCACCGAACTTCAGAATACTTGGACACGATCGACAATATAATCAGTAGCTTCTTAGTGTCCGTATTATCACTGTTAACGACCTCTGCTATACGGTCCTTGATCGGATTGTACCCATCACCAAAAACAGTGACGCCAAATACGAACGGTGTTCGGTAGCGAGGGTTTTTCGAATCAATCAGAGTCCTCAGCTCTTGTCTAGTACCAGTATCGCAAAATTGCGAATAGATGTCGAACAGGCGCTCGGTTTCAATATTCGACATCTCATCGTCTAAAAACAGGTCGGTCGATTTGCCTTCCGCGTTGTTTGATGATTTCCGTCGAACGTGTAGAAGAAGTGCCTTTACATGCTGGCTGGACAACTCCTGCTGCAGTTCCTTGACTTCGTTAGAGGAGATGATCCGGCCATCCAAAAGAACAAGGACAGGCATGTTTGAGAGATTGCCTAAAAGGTGAATTCGTGACGATAGGTGAGGACTCCATCGTTTCACCGAAATCGTTGGGTACTCATTACGAAAGGTCCATGCGGCCACTCGACCTAGTGTCGTCCCTCCCGCACCCGGCATATGCCAAATATTCAAAATACGGCAACGGTCAGCGACAATGTTATCCCTGATTTTAGTTAGCAGCTTTGCCAGTTCGTCACGCTCTATGGCCTGGCCTTTACGTACGCCGTGCCAGGATATTTCATGCCCTTGGACAAATTTTTCGAAATCACCTTCAACATACTTCTCGGAACCCATACCGTCATGAATGATATCAAAATCTTCAATAAATTTTGCAGCATCATCGGCACTGATCTCTACGAGACTGTCATTCTGACCGCCCCTTTCCTTTGCCACGGGAATCCTGATGGTCTCACTATGAAAATCGTGCTCGCCCCGCATCAGGGTTGTCGCCAGTTTGAGAGTGGTCAAACTACCTTCAACCTTAGATGTGGTGATTCCCGATTTGCCCAGATTTTCTAGCAAGTCGCCCCAATCAGAGCTCTCCTTGTCAAGAGCCACAACCTTCGTAATCGTCTCGCCAAGCACCTCATCCAAAGTTTCGACCACGTGTCTGTATACTTCCGGATGTTCCATAGACGGAGAAAGCAACACCACAATCTGCTTATACCGGTTAGCAGCGATAAGGTGTTCGAGCTGCGTCGTGACAGCCCGCTTGAGATTTCTTCGCCAGTACTGCGCAGACAGCTCTTCGAAATTGGATTTCAGGCGGATGAGTCCTTTTCCGCGGTTACGATAGCCAATTGAGACAAGGTTGTCGGACGTTAGTGTGTGCCAGCTGTGGCCGAATTTCACAGCGTCCATAAACGTATTTTGATATTTGTACGGCCCCTCAGTGTCAGCGACATCCAGAAGTAATGAAATCGGTAGCCGCGCAATCGCTTTCGCGGCAGCTTTGTCGCAAACTCCTGAGATCATAATATAGGTAGACGACAGATCATCGAAGCTTTCACAGGTGGCCCAAAAATCACGAAGTTTTTTATGGTCGACAGTTCCTTCCTCGTCAAAGGCCCCCCCTTCCCACGATTTCGGACTAATTTTAGGCCAACTGTCCTCCTTGTTTGATATATGGAGTAAATATTTTAAAACGCATGACGCAAACAAGAAGGCCAAATCCCTCTGTCTTTCGTCGATATTTCGGTGGGCAAACATCAATCCCACGGCAACAGCAGAATGGAATAGCTGCCATTCAAGGTGCTCTGCCATGCCAACAGACCCTTTGCAGCGAGCTACAATACGAGAAATCCAATCTCTCAAAATATCCGCTTGCCCAAGCACATCGACCGGCGGCTCGTTTTTGCCATCGAGAATGTAGCGGACCAAATCACACCAATCTTTATCAGAACGCTGTCCGGCCTCTCGGAGTAAACGCTCAAACATAAGGTAGAGATGGTCGAAAAATATTGGTTTTTCTTCTGAAAAATTGTCGAGATCTATGATGATGACTTCGTTGGTGTTTAAATCTCTACCGCGTCTTTCCAGAAGAATATTTCCACCGTGAAAGTCACCATGACTAGGCCCATAGTGAGCGGAAAGCTCGAAACCCATACTTTCGGTTCTAGCGAACTCCCAAGGGTTTGGCATCCAAACTCCTTCAAGGAGGAACGAGTCCGCGTTCGGATCAATCCCACGTCCTGCCAGCACCTCTGGCACGCGGCTCTTTTGGGGGTCGACACGGTAATCAAGCCAATTGTGGAAGAGACCAGCCGAATTCGTTTTGTGAACTATAGGAGCATCTCCGAACGGCGGTTTTTTTGGCCAGTCGTCGAACATCAGACGATCAATATGGCCTGATACAGTATTGATCTGCCCTGCCTGGGAAATGTCCTTAAAAGGCTCACAAAAGCGGAGACTGCCTGCTGCAATACTATACAACAGGAACAAGAAGTCATCGATCGATTCATCAGCCACAAGCGACGGGAAATAGCGTTTGGCGAAATCGCTATTGTAGAACATAGCGTTCTTCACCGCTTGGATTTCCGAGGTCTCATTTCCGGCACCAGGTGGTACGATCTTCAGCAACCCTGCACCGTTTAGTTTGTCGCACTCGATTTCAACGATGTAGATATAGGCGCCTGACTTTCCGCTGCTAATCTCCTGAGCAACTCGGAATTTCCTCGTCCCCCAATCATCAGCGAGGACTTTGAATACGACGCGCACGTCATGTGGCAATTCTTGAAATCCGAGATCCATAATCGTCATCTACCCGCCTCAGTCAATCAACTCAATCCTTGCGAGCATAAACAATTCTAATGTACCAAGTAAAAACAAAATTCCATATCCCAAGCTTCGGCAAAAACTAATGACCTCCTGATCTACAACAAGCATAATTGTTTCAAAATGGTCGGAAATCCAGCCAAACTCATGAATAAAAAAGCATCTATCTCATGCTCCAACGCTAGAAAAGTAGCCCTTCACTAACTGCATGCTTAAACCTGCCGAGATTTTATAGGTACTGCTCTGCGGTCGCTGGATTCTCAAATCAAGTGCAACAGCCGAGGTTTTGTATGAAGGCCTCGGCAGGGGTTTTGTAACCGAGGCATTTTCTGGGTGTTGAGTTGACGGC
>Ga0209578_10001736_pt1 | contig 19586 bp, 20 predicted proteins | sample tdAd472_FD_187127 | JGI IMG/M metagenome (GOLD analysis project Ga0209578, IMG submission 187127) | Marine sediment microbial communities from the Atlantic coast under amendment with organic carbon and nitrate - tdAd47.2 (SPAdes)... | ecosystem: Environmental > Aquatic > Marine > Coastal >...
GCCGCTTTACGGCGACCGTATCGATGCAGGAGTTTCTGTCGTTGGAGCGCGCGGCCGAGTATTACGATCTTGCAATGCAAGTGGTGTGGGAAACGCGCCGCCACTTCGATCTCGACATTATCGACGTGGGCTATGACGATATAATCACCGATCCAGAACGCGAGTTGCGGCGGCTTGTCGAATTCCTGGAACTCCCCTGGGACGATGCGGTATTGGGGGAGATTTCCCAAGCGATGCCCAAAGTAACGCAAGCCCCCAAAAAATGGCGACAGTATGAGAAGCAGCTTGAGCCTGTTCGGCCGCTACTCGATAAGTGGGCCAAGCGGTTCGGCTACGAGTAGCACTCCATATATCAGCGGTTTGAGTTGACCCTTGCGTCATCCGCAAAGGCCGGGGCATGCTCAGCCGCGATGACCGATACTGCCTCTCAAGATGCGCCGAGGTTGGGCCCGGAAAGCGCTGATTACCGCCGCAAATTCTTAGTCGTTGCGGACGGCAGCAAGGAATGCCTTGTGGCATTGCGCTTTGCGGCCTTGCGCGCGGCGCTGACCGATGGCTGTGTTTCGCTTCTCTATGTGATCGAGCCTGCGGACTTTCAGCATTGGCGCGCCGTCGAAGACCGCATGCGGGCGGAGGCGCGTCAGGATGGCGAAAGCGTCCTCCATGAACTTGCGGGCGAAGTAAATGAGCTTGTTGATTTGCGGCCCGAACTATTGATCCGCGAAGGCATCCGTGCCGAGGAAGTGATCGCGGCCATCAACGAAGATCCATCGATCCATGTGCTGGTGATCGCAGCAGGAACCGGGAAAGAGGGCCCGGGCCCCCTTGTCAGCATGGTCGCGGGCAAGACGGGCGCAGGGTTTTCGATCCCCGTTACGGTCGTTCCGGGCGATATGGATGATGATCAAATCGATGAGATTTCGCAGTAAATAGAGCCATGACATCACTATCTACACGAATTATCGGCGCGCTTATTTTTGGGTTTCTACTTATTTTTGCGTTTACCGTGGTCATGCAGTTGACGGCAGATTTGATCAATTGGCTGTTTAATATGCAGATACGGTTCCTCTTCCCGCGGGGGCTTATCAACGCTTTCGAGGACCCGGCCTATTTTGTGAGCGTGCTTACATCCTTGATATTTTCATCACTGATCGCGGCGCTGATCTTTTTTCTTGTGAAGCTGCGTCGCCGGGACGGGATTTTTGAATGGACGGACGAGAATGCCGATCAAGATGATTGATGATCGCCCGCAACATTCTGAATTGGCGTGAACATCTCAACTGGTTTGGGCACGCCGCGAAGCACGTGAAACCCGAGTGAGCGAAACTCAATATCGCAATCAAGCCCCGCAAATGAATCGGTTGCCACAAGTGGTAGTTCAAGTCGCTTCGTTAGTTGTTCCGCGCGCACGGCTTCATTGACCGCAGGCCCAATCACGGTGAAATCGAGCCGATCGTGGCTTCCAATATTGCCGAATGTAATTTCCCCGTAATGAAGCGCAAAGCCCGCGCGCAGCGTGTCGAGGCCCTCGGGAAGTTGCTCTGTCCCAACAGCGGCCAGGTTCTTAGCCGCAAGCTTGACGGCCGCGACCGCGCCGCAGGCCGTGCGATCGATCTTATCGCCCGCGGCACCGGGTTCCACAGGAAAGATCGCCAAAAGCCCATCGCCCATCATTTTTACAATGTCGCCGCCGAATTGTTCCACAGGCCGCGCGAGCGCATCGTAGTAGTGACTGAGTGTATCGACCACTTCGTTGGGCGTGTACTGACTAACAAGTTTTGTAAAGTTGCGCAGGTCCGCGAACAAGACGATGGCTTTGATGCTCTCACCTTCACCGCGGCGAATAGCACCTGCCAAAACGCGGCGGGCCGCCTGGCGCCCCAAATATGATTCCATCAAAGTGCGCGCTGTATAACGGGTGTGCCCAAGTTCAACGCGCAGGCTAAAGAGCGGCAAAAGCTCGTCGAGGTGTTTGAGCTCGGCGCTCCTAAATCCCTCTGCCCGATCAGTGGTGAAAGAAATGTACTGCCGCGATCCATCGGCAAAAACCAGCGGCATGGCGACAAAATCGGTGGCGCCGGTTTCTTTAAGTTCCTCAAGGATCGGGAAATCGAGCACCGCATCGGCGCCGGTCAGGTGGCGACGCAACGCCCCTGCCCCGTCGTGGATGACCCTTATGGGGCTATCAAGATACCCCGATGTTTGTTGGCCCTGGTAATTATAGGCCGCCGTGTCAAAACCCTTTTCTCGCACCCAGAAAAAGCCGCGCGCCGATATTTGCGGATGCGAGTCGCGAAGGTTCAATGAAACCCGGTAGAGCGGAATGCCGGCCGCAACGATCCGTTCGCAAAAGCCCGAAAACAGCGCTTGCCCGTCCACCTCGCCGCCCTGGTGGTCCGCAAGCCATGTGGCAATGGATGCCTTGGCCCAGCTATGAGCGGGGTCATTTGTGTCGGCCTCAGGCAGATCGATGGCGGCCATGGATGAAATCCTGACTTGACGGATAAGGATTGGCGTCCATGTATACCTTCAAACGGGGCTGCGGTAGAGGCCGGGCCCAATATTGCGCCAGATAAGGTGAATAGCTGCCATGTTTATACAGACCGAAGCGACCCCCAACCCTGCCACGCTCAAGTTTTTGCCGGGGCGTGAGGTTTTGGGTGATGGCGCCATGGACTTTCCTAATGTGGACACCGCGACCCCCTCGCCTCTTGCCCAGCGTTTGTTTGGCGTGCCGGGTGTGACTGGTGTCTTCCTGGGCCCGGATTTTATCACGGTGACCAAGGATGATGGCGAATGGGCGAATATGAAGCCCATGGTGCTCGGCGCGATTATGGAACACTTCACATCAGGCACGCCGGTGCTGGCCGATGCACATGCCGCCGAAGAAAGCGCGCACGCCGAATATGACGGCGAAGACGAAGAGATCGTTGCGCAGATCAAAGACCTCCTGGATACACGCGTGCGCCCTGCCGTTGCGCAGGACGGCGGCGATATTGTGTTTCACGGCTACAAGTCGGGAACGGTGTTCCTCCACATGCGCGGGGCTTGCGCGGGCTGCCCATCCGCCACAATGACGCTTAAGAACGGTATTGAGAATCTTTTGCGCCACTACATTCCCGAAGTAGAATTGGTTGAATCGGTTTAACCGCCCTCTTCTATTTCCCATACCCCCACCGCCTTTCACCGCCGAATGACGGAGATCTTTATGAGCAACCCCCTCAACGATGCCGCGCTTGACCAGCTCTTTCGTGATGCACGCAGTCAAAACGGCTGGCGCGATGAACCGGTTAGCGACGCGCAAATCCTTGCGCTTTATGAGCTATTGAAGTGGGGACCGACAACGGCGAATACCTGCCCTGCCCGGTTTGTGTTTGTAAAGAGCGATGAAGCCAAGGAACGCCTTAAGCCGCATCTAACCGAAGGCAATGTTGAGAAGTCCATGACTGCGCCAGTAGTGGCGATTGTGGCGCATGATGTTGAGTTCTTTGAGAAAATCCCGCAGCTTTTCCCGCACAACCCAGGTGCCAAAAATTGGTTCAACTGGAGCGAGGATCACGCGCATACGACTGCCTTTCGGAACGGCACGCTTCAGGGGGCATATCTTTTGTTGGCGGCGCGCTCCCTAGGGCTCGACTGTGGGCCTATGTCCGGCTTCGATAACGAAGGCGTAGACAAGGAATTTTTTGACGGCACTACGTGGAAGTCGAATTTTATTTGCGGCATTGGATATGGCGAGCCGAGCAAAGTGTTTGACCGCCTGCCGCGGCTTTCATTCGACGAGGCGTGCCAGCTCCTTTAAAAGACGCCCATGAAGATTTTGGGCCTTGATACAGCGCAGGGCGCGTGCTCGGCGGCGCTTTGGGATGATGGCAGTATCATTGCGCGCCGGTTCGAGCTTATGCGCACCGGGCACGCCGAACGGCTGATGCCCCAAGCCCTTGAAGTGATGGAAGAGGCAGGGGTCCAGATGAGCGACCTCGACCGGCTCGCCTGCACCATCGGCCCCGGCACATTTACCGGGACGCGCGTTGCACTTTCAGCGGCCCGGGGCATGGTCCTGGCGCTCAAGATCCCGCTTATTGGCGTTACGACCCTCGAGGTGGTGGCGGCAGGCCTTGAGCCCGGCGCGGGAAAGATCCGCGTGGGCGCCTTCGATGCACGGCGGGGCGAGCTCTATGTGCAGGCCTTCGAGGGCGCAGACCTTTTGCCGCTCACGGATCCTCAATTGCTGACCGTCGCTGCAGCTGCCGAAGCGGTGGCGCACGTGGCCGCCAGCGGATCCATAGAGATCGCGGGGACAGGGGCAGGGCTCCTCGTTGAAGCAATGGACAGCGGTGAGGTGCGGGCGCCCGACGTAAAAGCCCATCCGGACGCAGTACTTGTGGCCGAAATCGCTGCCTTGAGGGACATACCGGACCTACCGACCGCACCGCTCTATTTGCGGGAGCCAGATGCTACAATTCCGGAACCGAAATGATTGAGATGGCGGCGGCAACAGGTGCTGATGCGAGCCGCATTGCCAGCATTCATGCCGCGGCGGTGCCTGATGCTTGGCCTGCCGCTTTCGTCCAGGACCTATTGGAAAAGCCCAATGTGATGGCAGCCCTCGCAATCGAGGGGGAACCCTTAGGGTTTGTGCTTGCCCGCGGGGCAGGCGATGAAGCTGAAATCCTCAATATCGCAGTCATACCTGGGGCCCGGCGACGAGGGATCGCCCGTGATCTAATCATTTCGATAACGGAACAATGCAAGAAGACTGGGATAGTGGCGCTTTTTTTGGAAGTTGCCGAGGACAACGATGCGGCACGCGGTCTTTATCTCGGGCAAGGCTTTCAAGAGGTGGGGCGGCGGCCGGCATACTATCGGCGATCCGAGGGCACGGTGGACGCATTGCTCTTGCGTCTCAATCTTGTTTAAGCCCTTCCCCCGGACTAAGTAAGAAAGTCACATACGTCGCTAAGTCGAGGACACTCATTCCATGCCCAGCCGCCTAGAAGACCTTTGCCAAGAAAAAGGCATGCGCATGACCGGCCAGCGCCGCACCATCGCCCAGGTGCTTTCAGACGCCCATGACCATCCGGATGTGGAGGAGCTTTACAATCGAGCGAGCGCCGCAGACCCCAATATTTCCATTGCCACGGTCTATCGGACCGTACGGCTTTTCGAGGAGGCTGGTATTCTCGAGCGTCACGACTTTCGTGACGGGCGCGCCCGTTACGAAGAAGTTCCCGAAGAACACCACGACCACCTCATCGACATGCGTACAGGCGAAGTGATTGAATTTCGGAACGAAGCGATTGAAAAGCTTCAGGCCGAAATCGCAGAAGAATTAGGCTATGAGTTGGTGGATCACAGGCTTGAGCTATACGGCATTCCGCTTAAAGGCAGCGGCAAGAAGCGCTAGGCTCCGCGCGAAATGAACGCTCCGGGCGCTCCGGCGACGTGCTAAAGTGGGCACTTGGCGATAAATGTGCGGACCTGGGGCATGGGCCAACTACGGGCAATTTTCATTTTCACCGGTTTTGTGGGGGCAGTGCTCGTATACGTCCTGGCCCAAGCCATTGTGACACTGGCACTGCCGCGTTGGTCCCGCATTCCCCCGTGCATTTTCTATAAATGCTTTCGTCGCCTGGTTGGCCTCACGGTAACATGTGAAGGCGAACCTCTCAGCCGCGAGGAACACGGTCGTCTCATTGTTGCAAACCACGTTTCTTATTTCGATGCGGCGGTCATGGGCGCGCTTTTCCCCATGGCATTTGTTGCAAAGTCGGAAGTTTCAGGCTGGCCGATCATGGGCTGGCTCGCGAACCTTTCGGGCACGGTCTTTGTCAATCGCAATAGCCGCACGGCATCGGCGCGCGATAAGCGGGCGATCCAGTCCCGGCTGGCAAAGGGCGAAGTGGTGACGCTTTTCCCGGAGGGGACATCATCCGACGGGCTGCGCGTTCTCCCTTTTAAGAGCTCGCTTTTTGGCGCGCTGGAACCAGAGCCGGGCGGAGATGACGTGTGGGTTCAGCCCGTGTCGATTGCTTATAAATCGCGTCGCGGGTTCCCGCTCGATCGGCGCTCGCGACCAAATTATGCCTGGTACGGCGACATGGAATTCCTATCCCACATGTGGGGCGCATTTGTGAGCGGACCGTGGAACGTTGTGGTGAGGTTTTATTCCCCGGTGCGTATGAGCGAGTTCTCGTCACGAAAAACGCTAGCTATGTGGTGCGAAGCGGTGGTTCGCGCTGGCCTTCAGCATGACCGGATGGGCCTTGAAGGCGCGCCCAAATTGCCTGAAAGGCCAGCGATTTCGGGCGATGCAGCGCCGGAAGCCCAGGCGGCAGAATAGCGGCAGAGTAGGGGAATTGGCCCAGTCCCTTGAATTTCCTAACCCTTTCCCGCATATACGCCGCCCTTGGCGGAAAATCCGGCTATAATGGCCGGGTCACGCAAGGGAGCCCGCACAAAGGCGGAAATGGCGAAGAAGCTCTTTATCAAATCCTATGGCTGTCAGATGAACGTCTATGACTCAGGCCGCATGGCCGATGTCTTGGCGCCTCTAGGCTATGAGAGCGTTGCCGGGCCCGAAGGCGCGGACATGGTGATCCTCAATACCTGCCACATCCGCGAGAAAGCCGCCGAGAAGGTTTATTCTGAACTTGGCCGACTTAGAAAATTGAAAGACGCCGAGGGCGAAATGGTGATTGCCGTTGCGGGCTGTGTTGCGCAGGCCGAAGGCGAAGAGATCCTTACCCGCGCCCCCGTGGTTGACATGGTCTTTGGGCCTCAATCGTATCACCGCTTGCCGGATATGCTGGCGCGTCTCGAGGCGGGCGCAAAAAACATTCTTGATACGGACTTTCCGGTGGAAGACAAGTTCGATGCGCTGCCCAAGGTCGGCGGCGCCAAGATCCCACCAGCGGCGTTTCTGACGGTACAAGAAGGCTGCGACAAGTTTTGCACATTCTGCGTTGTGCCTTACACGCGCGGGGCGGAGTTTTCACGACCTGCGGCAAAAGTGATTGCTGAGGCCGAAGCGCTCGCGGCATCCGGCACGCGAGAAGTGACGCTGCTTGGCCAAAACGTCAATGCGTATCACGGCGAGGGGCAGGGCGGCACTTGGGGTCTTGGCAGGCTGATCAGCGAGCTTGCGAAGATCGAAGGGCTTGACCGCATCCGGTACACGACCTCGCACCCGCGCGACATGGACGATGATCTTATCCGCGCCCATGGCGAGATTGAAAAGCTGATGCCGTACTTGCACCTGCCAATTCAATCCGGATCGGACAAAGTCTTGAAGGCGATGAACCGTCAGCATACGGCGGAAGATTATCGCGCGCTCGTTGACCGCGTTCGCGCGGCGCGTTCCGACCTTGCGCTTTCATCCGATTTCATCGTTGGCTTTCCGGGGGAAACGGACGAAGACTTCGAAGACACCCTTCGCTTGGTGGAAGAAATCGGTTACGCGCAGTGCTTCTCGTTCAAGTATTCACCGCGCCCTGGAACACCGGGTGCGGACATGGAATGCCAAGTGCCCGACGAGGTAAAAGCTGAGCGGCTCACCCGTCTGCAGACGCTCTTGGGCGCGCAAGCAAATGAGTTCCATGAAAGCATGGTTGGTCGTGAGTTTGATGTGCTGTTTGAAAAGCCAGGCCGCTACGATGGGCAGATCATAGGGCGCAGCCCGTACTTGCAGGCAACGCATGTAATCGCCTCGCAAGACCTTATTGGGGAAATTGGGCGTGTGCGGATTATTGCCGCCAAGACCAACTCACTTGAGGGTGAGCTTTTAAGCTCCCAGACGCGCGAGGTCGCATGAGCGAATCCCGCAGCACACACAAGTTCGATTCTAACCGTCATCTTGCGGAATTATTTGGACAAAACGATCGACACCTTGCCCAGATCGAGCAGGCGCTTGATGTGCATCTTTCGCCGCGCGGCACGTCTGTTGCACTTGAGGGCGAAAGCGAAAGCATCGATGTCGCAAAGCTCGTGCTTGAAGCACTGCATGATCGGCTATTGACCGGGCAAGAAGTAACGCCCGGCGATGTGGATGGCGCGCTCAGGCTAGCCCTTGGGGGTGTTTCGCTTGGCGAACACGACATGGACCAGCACATGCGCATCCAGACGCAAAAGCGCACCATCACGCCGCGCTCGACGGCGCAAGCCGAATATGTAAAAGCCATGCGCGAGAACGAACTTGCTATTGGTCTTGGCCCCGCGGGGACAGGCAAAACTTATCTCGCCGCCGCGCTGGGCGTTGCCATGATGCTCGAAGGCAAAGTGGACCGGATCATTCTTTCGCGCCCTGCGGTGGAGGCAGGCGAGCGGCTCGGGTTCTTGCCGGGGGACTTGCGCGAAAAGGTGGACCCCTATTTGCGGCCGCTCTATGACGCGCTTTTCGATACGATGATCGGCGAGCAGGTGACAAAACTGCTTGAGTCAGGTGAGATCGAAGTGGCGCCGCTTGCCTTTATGCGCGGCCGCACGCTCTCAAACGCCTTTGTCATTTTGGACGAAGCGCAGAACGCTACATCCACGCAGATGAAAATGTTTTTGACCCGCCTTGGCGAGAACTCGCGCATGGTCGTGACGGGTGATCCGAGCCAGGTGGATCTGCCAAAAGGAGTGCAATCGGGCCTCGTTGAGGCCGAGCGCATCCTGAATAAGGTTAAAGGGGTCAAAGTTATCCGCTTTACGGATGCCGATGTTGTGCGCCATTCTTTGGTCACGCGTATTGTTCGGGCTTATAATCGAGCTGAAGGAGGTGTCCCCGGCGCGGGCCGGGACGCGAAAGACGAGGGCAATGCCTGATATTGACGTCCAGGTGACCGACGGGGCCTGGCAAGAAGACAGCGAAGACCCCCAGAGTATGACGCGCCGCGTTGTCGGCGCGCTCGAGACACATCTGGGACAATCTCTCCAAAACCGGGAACTGACGGTGCGCTTTGCCTCCGATGCGGAAGTGCGCGCGCTAAACGCCCAATTCAGGGACAAAGACACGGTGACGAACGTGCTGTCGTTTCCAATGGCGAGGGCACCTGGCCAATCGGATGCGCCCCTTGGCGATGTGATCCTTGCGCGCGAATCCGTGCTGCGCGAGGCGCGCGAACAAGGCAAGTCTGTCTCCGATCACACATCGCACCTAGTCCTTCACGGAGTTCTGCATTTGCTTGGATTTGATCACGGCACAGATGAAATGGCTGAAGAAATGGAATCGCTTGAGCGCAATGTGCTGGCGACACTGGGTATAGGTGATCCTTATGCGAGCGCGAGTGTGGCGGAGGCCGACCATGGCGCTTAGCGGAAATGGAAATGGAAACGGTGACGCCGCGCGACAGCGCGGACCGTTTGCGGCGCTTCGAAGGCTTTTTGGCGCGAAAATAGAGGAGCCCCCAGAAGTGGCGGGCGCTTCGCTTCAAAAAGATCTTGAAGAAGTGATTGGCGAGCACGAAGGCACGGCAGCAGCATTCAGCGCGACACAGCGCGACATACTTTCAAAGCTTGTGGAGTTTGGGAATCTGCGGGTCGATGATGTGATGGTGCCGCGCGCGGATATCATCGCGATTGATATTGAAACCGTGTTCGACGAGGCACTGGCGGTCTTCAAAGACGCTTCGCATTCGCGACTTCCCGTCTATCGCGGCACGCTCGACGATCCTGTGGGCATGGTCCACATCAAGGACATGATGGCTGTGCTTGCGGATCAGTCCAATGGAAATGGTGGAAGCGGCGGCCTGCCGCCTCTTAATCAGCTCAAGCGTGAAGTGCTGTGCGTGCCGCCATCTCAGCCGTTAGCGGAGCTGTTGGTCCGTATGCAAACGACCCACATTCATATGGCGCTGGTTATTGACGAATACGGCGGCACCGACGGGCTCCTCACGATCGAAGACCTTGTGGAAGAAATTGTGGGTGACATCGAAGACGAGCACGACATTGACACGTCGCCAAGGTTGATCCGCGTTGCGGATGGAACGTTTCTTACTGATGCCCGGCTTGAAATTGAAGAGTTTGAAGAAAAGACAGGCATTGATTTAACGGCCGAGGATTGGGACGAGGACGTGGACACCTTGGGCGGTGTGGTATTTTCTTTGCTGGGCCGCATACCGCAACGGGGCGAGGTTGTTCGTCATCCCGTGGGGGTGGAGCTTCAAGTAGTTGATGCCGATGCGCGGCGCGTCAAACGGCTGCGGGTTTGCCCGATCAAAGCGGTCGGTGCGACCGAAGCGTCGGCGGACAATGGGAGGCCGGAGGGGCCGGATGAGCAAGGACAAAAAGCACGGGCCAAAAGCTCAGGCAAATAAGGCTCCGGATGCATCGGCGGGTCCGTCCGAAGACGCGCCCCACGTCCGCCCCGGTGAACTCGGCGGCATATTTGGTGCCGTGGGCGCGCCACCTTTGATCCTTACAACGCCCCCCGATGGGCCTACGCAGGAAGATAGTTCGCGCGCGACGTCTGGCCGCTTGGGCCGGCGTGCCGCCTTTAATCTTGCGGCGCGTAGGATCCGTGTGCGGATTAGTTCGCTAACGGGCTTGATGCGGTTTATTGCGGCGGTGCTGGCGGGGCTTGCGGCAGGCGGCGCTATGGCGCCCTTTCACTATTTGCCGTTGTTGCCTGTCGCCTTTGTGGTTTTGGTGTGGCTTGTGGACGGCACCCAGCAAGGGCGCGCGGGCATCGTTCAGGCGTTTGGCATTGGCTGGGCATTCGGGCTCGCGTTTTTCCTTAGCGGCGTCTACTGGATCGGCTTTTCGTTTCTCGTAGATGCGGAAACCTATGCCTGGATGCTGCCCTTCGCCATGGTGGCGATGCCCATGGGGCTCGGCGTCTTTACGGGCGCAGCGCTCGCGCTTGCCAGAGTGTTGTGGCGGCCAGGGCCATCGCGCGTTCTTGTCTTTGCGGCGTCATTCGCAGTGCTCGAATGGCTACGCGGGCACATCCTTACGGGCTTTCCTTGGAACCTTACCGGCTATGCATGGGGCGGCAGCGCGGACATGCTGCAATCAACCTCAGTCATTGGCATTTATGGCCTCAGCTTTCTTACGATTTTTGCAGCCGCAAGCCCGGCAGCGCTGTTTGGTCCCGCTCAAGAGCGCGCGAGTTGGCGCTGGCCGCTTGCGGGTATTTTGATCTTGGCAGTTTTATGGGCGGGCGGCGCCTCTCGGCTTTACCTCGCGCCATTTGGCCCGGAAACATATGTGGAGGGTGTCAATCTACGTATTGCCCAGCCCAACATTCCGCAGGCAGAGAAATGGCGCCCTGAAAACCGGCAGGCCATTTGGGATCTGTTACTCGAACAAACCTCAGCCCCATCAAGCGCCCCTATTACCCACGTGATTTGGCCGGAAAGCGCTGTTCCTTTTGTGCTGGCAAACAACCCCGTAGGCCGTGCTGAAGTAGGCGGCGCGCTTGGCGGTGCCACGCTAATCACCGGTGCGCTGCGTATTGAACGTGAACCGGGCAATGTGATGCATTTTTATAATTCGCTTCATGTGGTGGGCGGCTCGGGCGAGATTATCGGCACCTACGACAAACATCATCTGGTGCCTTTTGGTGAATATCTGCCGCTGCGCGGGCTATTGGGGAGGTTTGGGTTTCGCAGCATTGTGGACGAACGCTTTGATTACCTTCCGGGGCCGGGCGCGCGCACTCTTGCGGCGCCGGGTGCGCCGGATTTCGGTCCGCTTATTTGCTACGAAGCTATTTTCCCAAGAGCGGTTGTTGATCCGCGCCGCCGCCCAGGTTGGTTAGTGAATGTGACCGATGACAGTTGGTTCGGAGATTCATCCGGTCCCCGTCAGCATCTCGTTCAAGCGCGCGCTCGTGCAATCGAAGAAGGTTTGCCATTGATCCGTGCCGCAAACACCGGCATTTCCGCGGTTATTGACCCTCATGGGCGCGTTCTTTCGCAACTGGGATTGGGCACAACGGGCGTTATCGATGCGCCGCTGCCCAAAGCGCTGCAGCCAACCCTTTATGCCTATCTTGGCGACTGGCCATTGTTTGTTGCACTAATGTTTTTGTTGTTCAGAGGTTGGGTGGGCCGCGTTCGCTGAAAACGAACTGCGCAATTGCGAGTATTAGCGGAAATTAATATACGCGTGATCCATCTTAGGTTGCATCGCTTTGTTCGCCTGACACAGTCGTGAATTTCATCAATTGACCCTTGGGGGTCGAGGCCCTACTTATTCAATTGTCTCGACAAATTGTCATAACGTGACGCGGACCGTTGAGACGCCGCTAAACAGTACCCTTTCGGGTTTTGTCTGGTGCAGGCGCGGGACCCAATTGGTTCGGGTTTCCAAAAGCGGGAGGACGGCCCACTTTGTTCGGCCGCAGACGGGACACTGATCGGTTTCACCTTATAGTTGCCGCGGCTGATGAAAGATCGGCGGGTTCCGCCCCGCTCAACCCAATCAATGGGGAGCCTGATAGTGAATAAGAAGAAGCCAAATCCGATTGACATCCACGTGGGCAGTCGGGTCCGCCTGCGCCGCATGCTGGTGGGTATGAGCCAGGAAAAATTGGGTGGAAAACTCGGGCTCACTTTCCAGCAGGTGCAGAAATACGAAAAAGGCACGAACCGCATTGGCGCGAGCCGTCTTTTTCAAATTGCCAATATCCTGGGCGTCGAGGTGCAGTTCTTCTTCGATGATATGCCTGGTGAAGTGCTCAAATCATTGCCCACTCAACCCGAAGGTGGATTTGGGGACGCTGCTTCAACGCCATTTGTGATGGATTTTGTTTCGAGCTCCGAAGGGCTTCAGCTGAACCGTCATTATGCCGAGATCCAAAGCCCGGCCTTGCGCAAACGCGTGCTGGACCTCATCAAGACCATCGCAGGTGACGACTAGACGCGGCTGCACCGCGCGTTCGCCCTTGACCCAAATCTCAGAGATTGCAACAACGCCCTCTTCGGGCGCGCAACTCGTGTACCCGCATTCTATATGTACAAAGGGGCCCGCCCATGGAGCGATCCACCTATCTGTTCACCAGCGAAAGCGTTTCTGAAGGTCACCCGGATAAAGTCTGTGACCGGGTCTCCGATGCGGTGGTTGATACCTACCTCGCCGCCGACCCCGAAGCGCGCGTTGCGGTGGAAACGCTGGTTACGACGAACCGTATCGTGCTGGCAGGCGAAGTTCGCGGCCCCGAACATATTACCAAAGAACATTTGGAAGATGTTGCGCGCCAGGCTGTGCGCGACATCGGTTATGAACAGACAGGCTTTCATTGGAAGACCTCAGACGTCTCGATCTATGTGCACTCGCAGTCAGCGGATATTGCCCAAGGTGTCGATGCTGCAGGTAACAAAGACGAAGGCGCGGGCGATCAGGGCATCATGTTTGGCTATGCCTGCACTGAAACTGACGAGCTTATGCCGGCGCCGATACATTATTCGCACCGCATATTGCAATCACTTGCCGAAGCGCGGCACTCGGGTGCGCAACCGGAACTGGGACCTGATTCAAAAAGCCAAGTAACCTTGCGGTATGAAAACGGCCGGCCCGTGGGCGCCACATCGATTGTTGTTTCAACCCAGCACGCCGATGGCCTTGAGCAAGAAGACGTACGCGAGATTGTGCGTCCGTACGTGCAGGACATTCTGCCCGAAGGTTGGATGTGCCCCGAAGAAGAATTTTACGTAAATCCCACGGGCAAGTTTGTGATCGGTGGCCCAGATGGGGACGCGGGCCTTACGGGCCGCAAAATCATCGTTGATACGTATGGGGGCGCTGCGCCCCATGGTGGCGGTGCATTTTCGGGCAAGGACCCCACGAAGGTGGACCGCTCAGCGGCTTATGCGTCCCGCTATCTTGCGAAAAACGTAGTGGCGGCCGGGCTGGCCTCACGGTGCACGATCCAGCTTGCTTACGCCATTGGCGTCTCAAAGCCGCTCGCGATTTACGCGGACTGTCATGGTACGGAAGAAATAGATATCGCTCGCCTTGAAAAGACGTTGCCCGAAGTGATGGATCTTTCGCCGCGAGGCATTCGCGAGCATTTGAGTTTGAACCGGCCGATCTACGCACGAACCTCCGCCTATGGCCATTTCGGGCGCACGCCTGATGCAGACGGCGGGTTTTCGTGGGAAAAGCGGGATCTTGTCGACGCCCTCAAATCGCAACTCTCTTAAAGGCGGCACGTCTGACGGCCTTCGGCGGCTTTATGGGCGGCGGCAGGCCTTTGCGCTGCGCGACCGGCAAGCACGGCTTGTGGAAGAGCTGCTCCCCAAAATCCAAATTGATGTGCCGGAGGAAGGCGCACTCAATCTAGCCGCGCTTTTTCCGGACACGGATGATATCTGGCTCGAAGTGGGATTTGGCGGGGGCGAACATCTCGCATGGCAGGCTCGGGAAAACCCGCAAGTGGGGTGCATTGGGTGCGAGCCCTTTATCAATGGCACCGCAAAACTGCTTTCCAAAATTGATGACGAGGGGATTACAAACATCCGCGTTCTTCCCGGCGACGCGCGGCCCCTGCTTGAATGCCTGCCCGATGCTTCCGTCGGCCGCGCATTTCTTCTTTTCCCCGACCCCTGGCCCAAGACCCGTCATCACAAGCGCCGCTTTGTGCAGACTTACGTGCTGGATGAACTCGCTCGGGTTTTAAAAGACGGCGCCATCTTTCGCGTGGCCTCGGATATTCCAGGATACGTGACGTGGACGCTTGAGCGGGTTATGCCGCACCCGGATTTCTATTGGACCGCCGAAGGCCTCGCGGATTGGCGCGTGCGGCCCGCTGATTGGCCCGAAACCCGTTATGAGGCCAAGGCCATTCGCGCCAGCCGGCGGCCGGCCTACCTTGAATTCCGCAGAAATCAGCGGGTTTGAGGACCATTTGCTTTTCCCATAAAAATCCTTGGCCTTTTGAAGCCCTTTCCCTATATTCCCCGCCGTCGGATCAAGTTTCGGTCTGGCTCGGTCAAGTGATCGATGGCGTTTTCGGTCGAGACCCGTGGTCTCCCGGATCCGCCGACCTCCTGACATTGTTGAAATCCTGAGGCCGGCGGGCAGGGGCTCCGTCTTGGCACATGCCGTTGATCCGAATGGGGAAATTGTCATGTCGGTTGAAACCGCGGACATCATTATTGGCGAGGCGCCCGATGTGGCGCAGTTCCGGGCCCTGCTTGCGCCAGCGGCGGAAGGCATGGGCTATGAGATCGTGCGCATTCGCTTTATGGGCGGTGAAAGCCGCCGCATTTTGCAGATCATGGCCGAGCGCGCCGACGGCACCATGAATGTCGAGGGGTGCACCGAACTTTCGCGTGCTCTGTCGGCTGTTCTTGATGTGGAAGACCCGATCGACGCGGCATACGACCTTGAAGTTTCAAGCCCCGGGATCGACCGACCTCTTACACGGGCAAAGGACTTTGACCGTTATCAAGGGTTCGAGGCCAAACTTGAAACGTCGACACCGATCGATGGCCGCCGCCGCTTCAAAGGCATCCTTGAAGGTGTCGAGGCAGATGAAGTTTTGTTGCGCGTTCAATTGGAAGGGCAAACAGAGCCTGAAGTGCTTGGCTTTGCCTTTGGTTTTTTGAGCGAAGCGAAATTGGTATTGACCGATGAACTCATCCGTCATGACCTTTCACAGAAACCCCAAAGCGATGAAGAGATTGAGATCGCTCTGGATGAAACGAAACTCAATTGAGGACGAAAGAGGTAGAAATTATGGAGCATGGAAATGGCCACGCCAGCCGTTAGCGCCAATAGACTGGAACTTCTGCAGATCGCCGATGCGGTTGCGCGGGAGAAATCCATCGATAAACAGATCGTCGTTGCAGCCCTTGAGGACGCGATTCAGAAAGCCGCGCGCTCACGCTATGGCGCGGAAAACGACATCTCGGCGAAGATCGATCCTCAAACTGGCGAAATTCATCTCGCGCGGCACCTTCATGTTGTGGAAGTCGTAGAAAACGAAGCGACCGACATCACACTAAAAGAAGCCCAGGGGCGAAACGCCTCGGCGCAGGTGGGCGATATTATCGCTGAACCGCTACCCCCTATGGACTTTGGCCGAATTGCAGCGCAATCCGCGAAGCAGGTCATCGTGCAAAAGGTGCGCGATGCTGAACGCGAACGTCAGTACGAAGAATATAAGGATCGCACGGGCGAAATTGCACACGGCATTGTCAAGCGTGTGGAATATGGCAATGTGATCGTGGACATGAGCCGCGCCGAAGCGATTATCCGACGCGACGAAGTTCTGCCGCGGGAATCTTTCCGCAATGGCGACCGTGTTCGCGCGTTTATTTACGATGTGCGGCGCGAAGTGCGCGGCCCGCAGATTTTCCTTTCGCGGACACACCCGCAATTCATGGCGCGGCTCTTTGCGCAGGAAGTGCCGGAAATCTATGACGGCATTATCGAGATCCGCGCCGTGGCGCGCGATCCCGGCAGTCGGGCAAAGATTGCCGTGATCTCGAACGACAGTTCAATCGATCCGGTTGGCGCTTGTGTCGGTATGCGTGGGTCACGTGTGCAGGCGGTGGTACAAGAGCTTCAGGGCGAACGCATCGACATCATTCCGTGGAACCCTGATCCGGCGACCTTTATCGTGAATGCACTGGCGCCGGCCGAGGTTGCCAAAGTGGTGCTTGATGAAGACGCGCAGCGCATCGAAGTTGTGGTGCCTGATGAGCAGCTTTCGCTCGCCATTGGCCGCCGCGGCCAGAACGTGCGGCTCGCATCGCAACTCACGGGTTGGCAGATTGACATCCTGACCGAAGAACAAGAGTCAGAACGTCGCCAGGAAGAATTCCGTCAGCGTACGGAACTCTTTATGAAAACACTTGACGTCGACGAAGTGGTGGCGCAGCTCTTGGTGTCCGAAGGGTTCACCGATCTGGAAGAAGTGGCGTATGTGGAAATGGATGAGCTTTCGACCATTGAAGGCTTTGATGAAGAAACCGCGCAAGAACTTCAAACCCGCTCACGCGAGTTTATCGACCGGGTCAATGCGGAGCTCGAAGCGCGCCGCACTGAGCTCGGCGTCTCTGATGATCTCGCCGCGATCGAAGGCATTTCTCCGCAAATGCTCGTTGCCATGGGCGAAGGCGAGGTCAAGACCGTTGATGACCTTGCCGGTTGCGCCACCGATGATCTTTGCGGCTATTGGGAAACCATTGATGGCGAGCGCAAGCGCGAGCCGGGCATTCTCGAAGAGTTTGGCATTACGCCCGAAGAAGCCAACGACCTCATCATGTGGGCGCGGGTGACGGAAGGGTGGATCGAAGATCCCGCCGAAGCTGAACCCGAAGAAGCTGAAGAAGGCGAAGAAAGCCAAGAAGCACTCGAAGGAGAGAGCAACGACTAATTCGCGCGACATACGCACCCGGCGCTGCATTGTGTCTCGGGAGGTTTTGCCCGAAACGGACTTGATCCGTTTTGTAGTGGACCCCGAGGGAACGATCGTGCCTGACCTGGCGGCAAAGCTGCCGGGTCGGGGGCTATGGGTGCGCGCGGATCGCGAGGCGCTCGAGACAGCGGCGGCACGGGGCGGCTTTGCCCGCGCTGCCAAGGCGCAGGTTGTGACGCCGTCAGATCTCGTGGGCCAAGTGGAAGCGGGTCTGGTTGCCAGGATCGGAAATTTCCTGGGCCTTGCCGCCCGCGCGGGCGAGATCACCTTCGGGTTTGACAGCGTTCGCGAGGCGCTCAGATCAGGCGCCGCGGGGTTTTTGATCGAGGCCGCGGACGGCGCGGCAGACGGACGAGAGAAAATACTGGCGCTGGCCCACGGGCTCGGCGCGATAATCCCGGTTTTGGGTGCGTTTGAAAGCTCAGAATTGGATTTGGCATTGGGGCGGACAAATGTGATACATGCTGCGGTCCGCCCAGGGCCCCTCGCTGAAAAGCTGGGGTTTGAGGCAGGACGGTTCAAAGGGTTCCGGCCTCTTTGCCCGACCGAATGGCGCCTGCCAGGCAGCGAGTTGATTGACGAGAATTGTGAAAGGTTCGCATGAGCGACGGTAACGATACGGATAGCAAGACCCAAGGACGCCGACCGATCAAACTGAAATCGGGCGGGGGATCGGGAACCGTGCGCCAAAGTTTCTCCCACGGGCGGACAAAAGCCGTGGTGGTGGAGAAAAAGCGCAAGCGTATCGTTGCGCCCAAGACGGCTGCGCAAAAAGCCAAAGAGGCTGAAGAAAAAGCAAAAGCCGAGGAAGAGGCCGTCACCGCCAAGGAACCCGAAGTAAAGGCGCCCGTGCAGGCAGACGAAGACGAACGCCCGGGTGCCGTTCTTCAAACGCTCACAAAAGAAGAGCAGGAAAAGCGGCTTCAAGCGATCGAGGTTGCCAAGGCGCGCGAAGTCGAAGATGCGGCTAACGCGAAAGTGCGCGAACGAGAGCGCGAGGAAGAAGCGGAGCGTCGCAAGGCCGAACGGGACGAAAAGAAAAAGAAAGACGCTGAGCGCGAAGAGCGCCTCGCAAAAGAGCAAGTCGACAAGAAGCGCGAGGAAGAAGAAGCCGCGCGCAAGCTTGAAGAGGAAGAAGCCCGCCGCGCGAAGGCGGAGCTTTCCGATACAGGTTCGCGCGCTGCGCGTCTTAAAGCTGAAGGCGAAGCCGAAGAAGAAGAACGCGCCCGTCGCCGCAAAGCGGAGGCCGAGCGGCCAACGCGCGGTAAGAGCAGCGAGCCGCGTCGCCGCGAAGGCAAGCTAACAATTGCGCGTGCGCTGAATGAAGACGATGTGGATCGCGGGCCTTCAATTGCCGCGCGCCGCCGCCGCTTGCAAAAGCAAAAGATGAAAGCAAAAGGCGGAGGCGCGGAGGCGCCAACGCATGTGACACGCGAGGTGGTGATCCCCGAGGCGATTACCTTGCAAGAACTCGCCAACCGCATGGCCGTGCGCGCTGTGGACGTGATCAAGTTCCTTATGGCCGAAGGCAACATGGTCAAACACAATGATCTCTTGGACGCTGACACCGCCGAATTAATCGTGGCCGAGTTTGGGCACGCCGTAAAACGGGTCGCCGAGGCTGACGTGGAAGAAGGCATGATCGGCATGGATGATGACGAGGGTGATCTTGAAGGGCGCCCGGCCGTTGTGACGATCATGGGCCACGTGGACCACGGCAAGACCTCGCTGCTCGATGCCATGCGCGAAACAGATGTGGTTGCGGGCGAAGCAGGCGGCATCACACAGCACATCGGCGCGTACCAAGTAAATGCCAAGAGCGGTCAGAAGATTACCTTCCTTGATACGCCGGGGCACGCAGCATTTACGCAAATGCGCGCGCGCGGTGCGAAGGTGACGGACATTGTGATCCTTGTTGTTGCTGCCGATGACGGCGTCATGCCGCAAACCATCGAGGCCATCAATCACGCCAAGGCGGCTGAGGTGCCGATCATTGTCGCCATCAATAAGTGCGACAAGGAAGGCGCAACGCCTGACCGGGTGCGTCAGGAACTTCTGCAGCACGAGCTTGTTGTTGAATCCATGGGCGGTGATATTCAGGACGTAGAAGTTTCCGCCACGGAAAAAACAAATCTCGATGCATTGCAGGAAGCAATTGTTCTGCAAGCGGAGATCCTTGAGCTCAAGGCCAACCCCGTTCGCGAGGCCCAAGGCATTGTGGTTGAAGCGCGCC
>Ga0209578_10001737_pt1 | contig 19577 bp, 11 predicted proteins | sample tdAd472_FD_187127 | JGI IMG/M metagenome (GOLD analysis project Ga0209578, IMG submission 187127) | Marine sediment microbial communities from the Atlantic coast under amendment with organic carbon and nitrate - tdAd47.2 (SPAdes)... | ecosystem: Environmental > Aquatic > Marine > Coastal >...
ATCATACTACTAGATCTGCTCGTTCAGGTATTTAGAGCTAGAGGTAGCTGGGGGTTAATTCCTCGGCTAAGCCTTTCAACTTTTACACTTTTACACCTTCTTGAGAAGTGATCTCTAGCTGTATGATTGATACTACAAAACTGCGGGAAAAAGGAAGGCCGCACATCAGGCGGAAGGATAGTTTTGGTAGGGAAGAAAGTACAGTCAGGTTCCTGTACTTTAGGACAGGTCGATGATGCCGCGTTTGATGGCTAGTTGGACGGCTTCCGTCCGATTTTTTACACCCAACTTACTCAAGATAGCACTGACGTGGAACTTTACGGTTCGTTCAGAAATAAATAATTCCTGGGCAAGCGTACTGTTTTTTAGCCCTTTAGCTAACAACTTCAAGACCTCCATTTCTCGAGGAGACAGCGCGGCGACCTCCTGGCTGATATGCTGGAAAACTTTACTGGCGATCGCAGGCTGCAGCAAAGACCCCCCTTGGGAAACGACCCGGACGGCATTGAATATCTCTTGTCGACTGGCTCCTTTTAATAAATAACCTTTAGCCCCTGCTTTAATTGCTGTAATGATCCGTTCATCCGTATCAAAAACAGTGAAAATAATCACCTTGACCGGACTATTTTGCTGTTGTAAAAACTCGATTACCTGGACACCATCCTTACGTGGCATAGCCAGGTCTAAGAAGAGAATATCGGTATCGGTTTCTACCACTTTCTCCATCACCTCTTGACCATCCGCCGCTTCTCCGACGATTTCAAAATCAGCCTGTGTCTCTAGTACAGCCACTAAGCCTTCTCTTACAATAGGATGGTCGTCCGCTACGAATATTTTAATTTTTTCACTCATGTTTTAGTCGTAAGTCATAAAGTCATAAGTTGGGAAGTTTTAAAGTCGAATTGTCTCAAGTCGAGAAGTTACAAATTTATGGGAAATTGGCAGTTCATTCGGAAACGATGGCAGGGTGCCAGTCGGAGGCCTTGGACCAAGCAGCAAAAAACACGACTTTTGATTTCCATTATGATTTTCATTTTCATTTTCATTCCAAAGGAATAATCACCCGCAAAAGTGTTCCTACTCCCAACGTACTTTCCACCTCCATTTGCCCTTGTAGGAGATGAACTCTTTCTCGCATTCCGATCAGACCAAATCCTTCTGTTGGCTGTTGCAGGTCAAAGCCCGCGCCTTTATCCTGAATCACTAATTGGACCTGCTGCGCTTCAAATGTAAGGCTGATATCATACCTTTTGCAGGCTGTATGCTTAACGATATTGCGAATGGCTTCTTGTGCCATCCGATACAAACCTAGTTCTTTTCTGTGATCCAGTTGCTGGTAAGTACCGATGATAGATAACTGTCCAACCAACTGATCTGATGCCTGTATCGTCTGCACCAATTGATCTAAAGCTTCGGCCAAGTTATGGCCTTGCAGGGGCGTCGCCCGTAAATCCAGTACCGAACGTCGAGCCTCTTCTAGATTACTGCGGGTCAAGTCTAAGCTTTGTGCCAATAGGGTAGTTACTTTATCTATCTTTTCCTGTTCTAAAAAGGCCTGTGTGGTTTCTAGCTTTAGAGCAATACCGCCCAGCCCTTGGGCTAAAGTGTCATGGATTTCTCTAGCCAAGCGATTTCGCTCCTGTATAACGCCAAGTTGCTGACTACTTTCGTACAACCTAGCCCTTTCTATGGCAATACTTAACATGTCGGCGATGGTATGCAGCAATTGAAGTTGATTATCTGATAGCTGATGGGAATGTTCACTCAGGACATTCATGATTCCAATTTTCTCTTTTCTGCCGATCAGCGGCACACTGGCATGAAAGCGCAAGCCTTCGGTTCCTTCTACAAAATCTTTCAAGCGAGAGCAGGTGATTTCGCTAATATTAGTAGCATCATCTCGATTTTCTTTCAGGTATTTATCAATACAGTAGCAAGTATCCGTCAATAAGTCGGGCCGTTTTTCGAAAATAGGAGGAAGGTTGTAAGCGGCTGCCAGGTAGATCGCTCCCGTCTCTGCATTAGCCAACCAAATCCAACCGGTTTTCAAGTGTAATAAATGAACCGTCTGTCGCAGGCTGGTATCGAGGGCTTGCTCTAAGGTCATTGAGCTATTCAGGTCTTGCGCCATCGCATTGAGAATGGACAATTCCTGGTTTCGCTCCTGTAGTTGATGCAGATTCATCCTTAAAAGTAAAACTTATTTTGCTTTACAGCTCAATCGATATATCTTTGCGCCATCTCAATAGGGGTGCCTTACTAATCAGGCTGAGATCATACCCATTGAACCTGGCCGGGTAATTCCGGGAAGGGAGCGAATATTTTAATCTGAAATGGTTATCGCTCTGAGTATTAGGTGGCATGAAAGCTGGCTATGGGCCATTTTTCTGGCTGTATTTGTTGTTCAAATTCGTCAACCAGCTGCCTATATATTCATGAATGGATAAGAAAAGACTAGCTAAACCCTTTTGCTAGTTATTGTTTTACGATTAATGTTTTAGTATGCGTTTTTTATCACTTATTATTTTATGCCTAGTAGCTGTTTTCAGCCAGGCTCAGACGAAGGTTCAGGGGAATCTTACTGATGAGACGGGGGCTCCCATTGTAGGAGCCAATGTTTTATTGGTAGAAAGTCGCCAAGGAGCGGCTACTGATCTTTCAGGAAACTACCTCATCGAAGGGGTGGTGGCGGGAACCTACACATTGTCTATTAGTTATGTAGGTTATCAGTCCTTGCAACAACAACTGGAAGTACCAGCGGGGGAGAGCTCTTTGCAACGAGATGTGCAATTATCAGCACGTATTTTCAATTTGCAGGGCTTAACGGTCACGGCCACTCGCGCGAGTGAAAAGACTCCCATGACCTACACGAACCTAGGGAAAGAGGAACTCGAAGCGCGCAATTTGGGCCAAGATGCCCCTTATCTGTTACGATGGACGCCTTCGGCTGTAGTGACCTCCGACGCAGGCACTGGGATTGGTTACACAGGTATCCGTATTCGGGGCTCAGACCCTACGCGAATCAATGTGACCATCAATGGTATTCCGCTAAATGATGCCGAATCCCAAGGAACTTTTTGGGTGAATTTACCCGACTTTATTAGCTCGGCTAATGACGTGCAAATACAGCGCGGGGTAGGCTCCTCGACCAATGGGGCAGGCGCATTTGGTGCTTCCATCAACTTGAATACCGCCAAACTGCACGAGGAAGCTTATGGTAATGTCAATGTAGGGACGGGCTCATTCAATACCTTTCGGCGCAATGTTACTTTCGGTTCAGGCCTACTCAATAATAAGTTTACCCTTGATGGGCGCTTATCGCGAATCACTTCAGATGGTTATGTGGATCGCGGATCGGCAGATTTGAGTTCTTATTTTCTATCGGGAGCCTATATTGGCAAACGAAGTTCATTGCGATTCAACTTGTTTTCGGGGCATGAAATTACCTACCAAGCCTGGAATGGTATCCCAGCCTCCTTCGTAGATGATCCCGAAATGCGAACCTTTAATTCCGCGGGAACAGATAAGGAAGGAGAACCTTATGAAAATGAAGTGGACAACTACCGCCAGACGCATTACCAGTTGCTTTATGATAGCGAGTTGAATGATAATTGGCAGTTGAGTGGGGCTTTGCATTATACGAAGGGTAGCGGCTTTTTTGAGAACTATGAGGGAGATGCGAATATGGCTTCCTTTGGTTTGAAGCCTGTGGAAATAGGAGGGGAGGTTATCGAAGAGTCGGACTTAATCCAACGTCGCTGGCTTGATAATGATTTTTATGGCGGCGTTTTTACCCTGCAACATCAAAGTAGCGATCAGAAAGTAACGACAACAGTTGGTGGAGGCTACAATATCTATGAAGGATTACATTTTGGAGATGTGATCTGGGCTCGCTTTGCTTCTGAAAGTGAATGGGGACATCGATATTATGAAAATGATGCCGAGAAAAAAGACTTTAACATCTACGCTAAGCTCAATTATGAATTGGCTGAAGGTCTTAATGCTTATGTTGATTTACAATACCGAGCAGTAGATTATTCTTTTTTAGGTTTCAATGACCAGTTGGAAAATGTGACGCAGCAGGCTTCCTTGAATTTCTTTAATCCCAAGGCGGGAATCTGGTATCAACTTGATCCCCAATCGGAAATGTATTTGTCCTTTGCGGTGGCCAACCGTGAGCCCAACCGGAATGATTTCACGGAAAATCCCATCAGTGCTGTACCCAAACCAGAACGTTTATACAATACAGAATTGGGATATAAATGGCAGCATAAAAAGGCAGCTTTTGGCGCCAACTTCTATTACATGTCTTACCAAGATCAACTGGTACTCAATGGCCAGATTAATGATGTGGGAGAATATGTCCGAGTGAATGTAGATCATAGCTATCGAGCGGGGCTAGAGTTGGTAGCCGGTATAGCTTTGGGCCAGCAGCTGAACCTGGATGTCAACGCTACTTTTAGTGATAACAAGGTGAAATCCTTCACTGAATTTATAGACCAATATGATGAAAACTTCAACTGGCTAGGGCAGCAGGCGATTGTGCGAGAAAATACAGCACTGGCTTTTTCTCCCTCGGTGATTAGTGCGGCTAATTTGACTTGGGAAGCCGTGCAAGAAGCACGTCAGCAATTGACCTTCAACTTGACGGGCAAATATGTAGGAAAACAGTATATCGATAACAGTGGAGACACTAGCAATGCGCTAGACCCTTATTTTTTCAGTGATATTGGTGTGAAGTACAGTGTTCAAACAAAAGACCTAAAGGATATCTCCATACGCCTTTTGGTACGAAATATCACCGATAATCTGTATGAGACAAATGCATGGTCCTACCGCTATCAATTTGGGAATGACACTTTGGTAGATCAAGGTTTTTATCCGCAGGCGGGGATAAATTATCTATTGGGACTGTCCGTCAGTTTCTAAAGCTTAGACTTCAGCAGTTTTCTCCGTCATGTCGGAGAAAACTGCTGAAGTCTAACCACCTCATCTACTAGAAATTATACGTCAACCCAAAACGATAATCCAAGGGAGACGTAATATCGTTGCTTGGAGGATTAATATTATATAAAATCAAAGCTTCAAAGGCGATGGGGCCTCCACTACTACTAGTGTATCCCAAACCGATATTGATAGCTGATCGTTCACGACGGGTCACATCCAATTCTTGCGTGACATTATTCCAAATGATATTATTGGGTTCATTCACCAAGTTGGCTTCGACTTGTCCAAAGAAGGTTTCTACTGGACGAAAACGGGCGAAAGCACCCACTGACCAAGAAGTTGTATTTAGCTTTTCTACATTTCCACCACCTTGATTAAGTCGGTAACTAAAGTAGGTCAAAGAACCGCGAGGTCCAACCGAAAGAGACTCAATTAGCTTATAGCCAATCATTGGTGCCAAGCCTGCCTGGAAGGTACTTTGGAAAGAATTACCCTGAAAGCCTAAGGTAAGATGACTACCATACCACAATCGATGGTTGAATCCTCCACTTTCATCAAAATATTCATCGGTAGAGGATCGCTTGCTGGAGCGTTGACCAAATGCTTCTTGGCTGAGGCCTATAATTAGCGCAGAACTTAAAAAAGCTAATAGCAAAACTTTTTTCATAATAAGATTATTTTCAACAAAGATAATTATTCTACAACTTAAGTGTTAGGGAATTATTGAAAGTCAGTTTGAAAGTACTAGGTGATAATGAGTTACCGTTATGATTTATACTTAGTTATTTATTCCTCATTACTTAAAGAACGCGTATCTCAAGAAAAGGTAAGCAAGTCTGGCTACTTTCACGTTTTGTTAACCAAAAGCTGTCAGGGATATTACAGTTTAGGACGCCGATGAGGGGGCTCTTCTGGCACGAATTGGCCAGGCAGGCAAAAGTCTATTCGTCATGATTTTAACAAAGAGAATCCTCTTTTAGGCACGTTAATTGTGTACCTTTGTGCATAGACTAAGTAACTTATGCCGTTCTAAAAACTATATTTTAGTACGCATCCCAAAAACAGACTATACGATCCCTATGCGACGTATATTAATCTTGTGGCATATCATAATCCTCCCTTTTCTGGCGGTCGGCCAAAGCTGTGGCTTGACCGATACTGTCTCAATTCTTTCGGGCCAAACCGGTAGTTTTACTTTATCCATTGCCGATTTTGTGAATGATGATTTAGCTGATCCAGCACAAGGATTATGCGAAATTGAAATAGAATTCATACACGGGTTTGTCAGCTATTTAGAGTTGTCACTTACTTCTCCCGGTGGACAAACCATTGACCTCATTGGTCCCGGAACAGTCCAGAATGGCTCTTCCTTATTTTCGAAATGGGATATAAGTTTCATTCCCTCTGTTGAACCGGCTATGCCGGATAGTGGCTTTCTCGATCGTTGGGATAATACACAAGCCTCCCTTTCTCGATTGGGCTTTCCTTATACTGGCTCCTATTATCCTGCTAATGGAAATTTGGAGGATTTTACAACTGGCCCGGTAAATGGAGATTGGACCTTTACATTTGATAATGTTCTTTCGTTTTTTAATGATGGGGCCATCTTTTATGTTCGACTTATATTTTGTGATAGCCGTGGAGTAGATTGTTGTTTTGGCGTAGGAGGGGAGCTACAGACGCCCGATATCCTGGCTTGTGAAGGAGGCGCTTCGCTTTTAATTGATCCCGACCCTCTCTTTCAGGCTGGTGCCGCGGATACGGCCGAATTCGATTATACCTACCTATTGGCACGAGATAGTTTGATTATTGATTACGATACGGTGCCAGATTTGCAATCCTTTCCTGCTGGTCAATACCAAATCTGTGGCTTGTCTTACCGAGCGACACAAGTGGATAGCCTTGCTTTGACGATTGGGAATATGACTATAGATAGTTTGAGTGCCAATCTCAATAGCTTTTTTCCACTCTTCTGCGGTAACCTAAGTGATAACTGTATCAATATCCAGATAGAGGCTCCTCCTGATACCGTTTTTTTAATAGAACAAATATGCCAGGGGGATAGTGTGATGGTGGGAGATAGTGTGATTTATAATACAGGAAACTACACCATTGATCTGGAAAGCTTTGCAGGTTGCGATAGTATCGTTGACCTGAACCTGACCGTAGTCAATACCATCATTGAAGATCTAAATATTACGATTTGTGAAGGCGATTCCTTTCTAGTAGGAACCAATGCTTACCTGGTGCAGGGCACTTATGTTGATACTTTGCAGACAGCGATTGGGTGTGATAGCATCGTCAACCTAGATTTGGAGGTCTTGCAACCCATTGTTACTGATTTGACCGAGTTGATCTGCCCCGGAGAATCATATCCTGTAGGGGATACCCTTTTTACCGATACCGGGAATTACCAGGTGCGCTTGACTTCGGCACGTAACTGTGACAGCATTGTCAATTTGAATTTACGTGTGCTAGATTTAATGATTGACCTGCCGGTACCTGATACCATAGACTGTCGCAACAATGGCATTACCCTGGACGCATCTAATTCTAGCCCAGCCGGGAACCTGGCTTTTAGTTGGCAAGATTTAGACGAAAATATATTAGGTGGATCCGCCTTATTGACGGTAAATGCAGCTGATACCGTTGTGTTATCGATAAGCCGATCTGAGGCGGGTAAAACTTGTGTCGAAAGTGATACGATGATCGTTTTTGAGGATCGAGTCTTTCCGATAGCCGATGCTGGCCCCTCCTTGGACCTCAGTTGTAGCCTACCGATACAAAACATAGGAGGGCCTACTTCCTCTACTGGCCCGATATATACTTATCTCTGGGAGACCTCAGATGGGCAGCTCGTTGGGGCTAATACGAATGCAACAGCGATGGTGAATACAGCAGGAACCTATACGTTGACGGTCACCAATGAAGAAAATGGTTGTGAAACACCTGCAGATGTTGTAGTCGGTACAGATACCGCCCTGCCTATAGCCGACGCCGGGCCAGATACACTTCTGACCTGCGAAGTAGTGCGTATTGAGCTAAACGGAACTACCACTTCCAGCGGCCCCGAGTTTTTGTATTATTGGATCGATGAGAACAATGATACCATTCCAGGAGCGAATAATCCCAGTTTTGAGGTGGATACGCCTGGCCAATATACCCTTCGCGTAACCAATAGTGATAATGGTTGTACGATTACTTCTACGGCTACAGTTGACCAAGATACTTTGTTGCCAGCGCTAGCCATTGCAGCACCTATTTTACTCAATTGTGAAACCACGGAGCAAACTTTAGATGCTACCGCATCAGATCAAGGAGCGAACTTCGAATTAACATGGCGGGTAACGGATGGTGGAAACATCGTGAATGGTCAAGGAACGGCTTCTCCTTTGATTAATGCCACAGGAAACTACGAACTAGTGATTACCAATCAACAAACCGCTTGCCGAGATTCAGCGACTGTTGTAGTAAGAGATACCATCGTAACTATTTTGGCCGACATCGAACCTACTACCAATTTAACCTGTGATGCCCCTACCGCCACTCTTTCGATTGGCAACAATGCAAGTATAGGAAGGGATGTAGAGTACCGATGGCGGAGCGTTGGCGGCGGTTTTACTGCTGACTCCGTAGGGACAGATGTGATCGTCAATCTGGCAACTACTTATTCGTTGATTGTGCTGGATACCTTTACCCGTTGTGCCGACACCGTCAGTGTGGTAGTCGATCAAGATGTGGACTTACCAGTGGCAGAGGCGGGAACGGGATTTACGATAAACTGTGCGGTAAGTGAGGGAACTTTAAGTGGTATTGGGTCTTCTATTGGCGCAAATTTCACCTACAATTGGCAAGGCCCTTGTATACTGACTGCGATTGATCAAACCGAAATTCAGGTAGATTGTCCAGGTACCTATTACCTGGAAGTAACCAATACCGATAACCTTTGCACTACGCTGGATAGTGTCATTGTAGTAGAAGAACTAGAAGAACCTATAGCAGCTATTGCTGCACCTCCTATTCTGACTTGTGAAAATACAACGGTTGATCTAACGGGTGCCAATTCTACATCAAGTGGAGGCTTGGACTTCGCCTGGCATGGACCTGGGCTTATGAGCGGACAAACGGATAGGCTAGCAACGGTTAATCAAGCGGGAACCTATCAATTGATAGTAAGGGATCAAGTGAGCCTTTGTACAGATACTACAACCGTACTGGTCACAGAAGAAGTTGAGCTGCCAATGGTTGACTTAGGTCAGGACACTAGCCTCAATTGTGCCACGACTAGCCTGACCCTTGGTGGTGACGGAAATGCCGCTGGCCCTGATTTTGACTATCAGTGGAGGACCCTGCAAGGATCAGTACCTGCTAATAATACGGAGCCCACGCTGACGGTGACTGAACCGGGCATTTATCGATTAATTATTGAAAACACAGTGACGGGTTGTTCCGATTCCAGTACGGTGGTTATTAGTTTGATCGATGACCCGCCTTTTGTGGATGCGGGTGAAGATGTCGAGTTCTTTTGTGATACCGATTCCCTTATCTTATTAGGGCGAACCAATTTGGACCTAGCTGATGCCTTGATACAATGGACAGGCCCTTGTTTGGAAGGGGCGCAGGATAGTTTGCGTGCTGTAATTACTTGCCCAGGTGATTATATTTTACAAGTTACCGATCAACTGACGGCTTGTGTGAATACAGATACGATGACGGTTACGGTAAGTCCTATCGTTCCGGTGGCGATTCTGGCAGATACCGCCATGATAAATTGCGAGACGGGACAGGCTGTTTTAGATGCTTCCGCTTCCTCTTTTGGCACCTATAGTTGGGCCTTTGAAGGAAATCCGCTTTCTGGAACCAATAATGTCATTGGGGTAGAAGAAGCAGGGGTATACACCTTCACTGTTAGCAACCTAGATGGAAGTTGTACTGACCAGCGTACGATAGAAGTTATAGAAAACTGCGGCCCTCAAATTGTGATTGCCACACCAGATAGCCTGAATTGTCTGGTCAGCTCAGTAACCCTAGATGCTCGAGCATCTAGCCAGGGTTCTAATCTGACCTTTGAATGGATCCCTCCTGCTGCTAGCTGTGTATTGGGAGGCGAATCTACACCCCTACTCACCGTGAATTGTCCGGGCGATTATAGCCTAGTGGTGACCAATACAGAGGTGATGAGTAGCGATACGCAAACCGTGACAGTAGTTTTGGACACGATCCGTCCTTTGGTAGAAGCCGGCATGCCCGATACGATTACTTGTACCATGCCGCAGGTGGAATTGAATGGAGTGGGCTCCTCCAGCAATGGGCCTTTCAAATATCAATGGGCCAACTTTAATACGGCAGAGGTGGTGGACTCTAGTTTGTCGACCACCATCAGTATGGCTGGTACCTATATATTGGAAGTGACAGATACGAGTAATTTTTGTACGAATACCGATATCGTACAAATACGGATCGATGAAAATATACCGCAGATTAGTTTTGGAAATCAACTTTTCCCTTGCCTCGCCACTACATTTGACCTAGAATCGATAGTGACCCCAACCACCGGCAATTATCAATACCAATGGACAGGGCCAGGGATTGTATCCGGCGCTAATACCGGAACCGTCCGAATTGATACAATAGGCACTTATCAACTGGAAATCCTTGACTTGGATAATGGTTGCATAGATATCGATGTAGTTGAAGTAGAAGAGCAAGATTGTGTACCCTGTATTAGTCTGCAAGGGCCTGACACTTTAGCCCTGAATTGTATCGTAGATACCCTTACTATTGAGGCTCAATTTTGTGATGACTGTGTAGATTGTATCGTTCAGTGGAGCACTTTGGGCGGTAATTTTGTGGGGGTTACGGATAGCTTAGGAATAGCTGTTGATCAGGCGGGAACCTACATATTAAGTGTGACCGATACCATAGGTTTTACTTCTACTTTAGAAGTAGTGGTTTTGGACCAGACTACCCCGCCCATTGCCGATGCCGGTCTTGATCGTTCCTTGAGTTGCGATAGCCTCAGTGTGACTTTGGGGAGCTTAACTTCAACTCAAGGACCTAATATTGCCTATGAATGGACGGATGAAGCTGGAATTGTTCGTGGAGATTCCTTGTTTTTTATAGCTGATCAGGCAGGTACCTATTCGCTTCTATTAATTGATAATACGACGGGCTGTACAGCCCTGGATGAAGTAATAGTAGATCAAACGAGTACACCTCCGATAGCCGATGCTGGCAACGATGTGGAATTGACGTGCCAATCCAATGTAATTGTACTAGACGGTACAAATTCTGCGACAGGCAATAGGATTAGTTACGAATGGACAAGTGATCAAAATGTGGGCTGTTTACAAGGCGCTGAGACTACAAGCCCTATAGTGACTTGTCCTGGATCGTATTTTTTACTAGTGCGAGATAGCCAAACAGGTTGCATCAGTAGAGACACGGTAGTGGTGACCCAAAGTACCGAGATACCCAATTTGATTCCCTTCCCTGATACCTTATTGACTTGTGGGGATACGAGTATTACGTTGGTAGGCACCTTGCCTTTGGCGGGCACTTTTATATTTGAATGGTGTGAAATAGATAATAACGATCAGCTAATACTGGGGACTTGTGAAAGTACTTTGGAATACCCGGTGCAGCAGAGTGGACGTTATCGCTTCTCTGTGGAGGATAGCAATAGCGGCTGTCAGAATAGCTTTATTGTCAGTGTCGGGGTGGATACCCTGGCGCCAGCAGTGGAGGCGGGAATGATGGAAACCTTGGTTTGCACCATCCCGAGTATGGAGCTGCAGGGCTCAGCAGATTTGATCAATCGTACCTACCAATGGACGGCTTTAAATGGAACAATGATTGAAAATGCCACCTCCTTAAGTCCGACCATTTTTAGTCCAGATACCTTTGTCTTAGCCGTCACCAATACCTTAAATCAATGCGTTGCAACAGATTCGGTGATTATCTTAAGAGATGAAAATGCCCCTGTTGCGGACGCAGGGACAGATGCGAATATTAGCTGCGCAGCGGCCAGTTTACAATTAAATGGCATTGCCACGAGTAATAGCGGGCAGGTGGATTTTCTTTGGTCAACAACTAATGGCAATTTTATTTCTGCCACCAATCAATTAAACCCCAGCGTGAATCAAGCAGGGGTGTATTACCTGACGGTGAATGATCTCAGCAATCAATGTACCAGCAGAGATAGTGTCGTCATTAATCTAGACCAGGATGCTCCAATAGCTGATATTGTGGGTTTGGCAGATTTAGCTTTTAGCTGTGATAGTACAAGGCTCCGCTTGGATGCTACTGCCTCAGTGGCCAGCGATAACCATGAGTTGGCCTATGAGTGGACTAGCCTCTCCGCTGGACAATTGATCGGAAATGCAATGAACAGTGTCATTGATGTGGAAGGGGTGGGGCGATATCAATTATTAGTTAGTGACCTTGATAATGCTTGCAGCGATACGCTGATTTTTTCTATAGGCGGTAGTTTTGATTTGCCGGTCATTAATCTTGCTCCGGTCAATCAGCTTGATTGTGCCAATGAAACCGTATTGCTCGATGCTTCTGCTAGTACTGGGCCAGGACTTGTCATCAATTGGGGCGATGATACCTCTTCGGATTTGGCCTTAGATACCGCCCTTTTTGAGGTGAATACCCCTGGAACTTACCAGGTACAAGTTCTAGATACAAGCAATGGTTGCGAACAATCCCAGTTGGTAACTATCGATGCAGATACCACGGTCCCAAAGGTGAATATCTTGCCACCCGCTGCCCTGGATTGTATGAACACTAGCGTGAACCTGAGTGGGAATGGCTCCGATTTTGGCGCCAACTTTACCTATGAATGGACTAGCCCCAGCGGAAGCTTTGTGGGAGCAAGTAATTTGCTAGAGACAGAGATTAGCGCAGCAGGAACCTACTTTCTTACCGTAAGAAATACCCAAAATGCTTGCGAAAGTACAGATAGCATTATTGTCGAAGCTTTATCCCATCCTATTTTAGGTACAGCAGTAGCTATCCGACCTCCCGCCTGTGCTGGCGAAAATACGGGTCGGGGCCGAATCCTCGTCGACTCGATCAATGGCGGTACAGGTCCCTTTCTATTTGCCTTAAATGGTAATGCCTTTACTGATCGGCGGCAGTTTGAAGACCTGGTGCCAGGTAGGTACCAATTGGATATTGAAGATGCCAACGGCTGTACTTGGAGTGAGGAGGTCGTTGTGCCAGAAGAAGCTGAAATTGCCATTGACCTAGGGCCCGATTTGGAAATTAAATTTGGGGAGGAGGTATTGTTAGAAGCGATTACGAATGCAGAAAATATAGCGGAGGTAATCTGGTTGCCGGCCGATGGAGACACCTTAGATAATCCCCTACAACAATTACTAGTTCCGACTCATTCCAATAAATATTCAGTAACGATTGTTGATGATCAAGGTTGTCGAGCTTCTGATGAAATTATCGTTATTGTGCTGGAGCGCAAGCGGTATTTTGCGCCAACAGTTTTTTATCCGAATGGCAATGGCATCAATGATACCTACACCCTATATGCGGGCAACGATGTCCAAGAAATCCGCAGCTTCCAGATCTTTGACCGCTGGGGCAATCTCGTTTTTGGACGCGAGCGGTTTCAGCCCAATGATCCTACCTTAGGCTGGGATGGGAACTTCAATGGCCAACCGATGAATGCAGCGGTCTACGTTTTTTATGCTGAAATTGAATATATCGATGGTCGGGTGGAGATCGTGCAAGGTGATTTGGCGCTCATTCGCTAGTGAATTTCTAGCCAGATTAGAACCTGTCTTAGTGCGCTTCTCGACTTTCATATCGAAACAATTGATATATTGTCGCGTAAGATATAATTGCTCGCCCAAGGCTTCCCAATAAAAGGAATAAAGCTGGCGAAATCCCCCACGAACTACCAAAAAACGAAATAGTTGAAGTAGAAAGTGGGTTGGTTATAAATGTTACAAACTTACGCGATGAAGTCAAAATCTACTTTGAATACAGCATTCGGAGGCGGCCGTCTTTTACTTTTATTGGTTTTCGTGATGGCATCGCTAGTCCTCTTCTTTTCTGAGCTGTTGGAAAAAAGTATGTTTATTGATGGAGTCTGGTATGCTGTTATTTCTCGCAACCTGGCCGAAGGAGCTGGTTCATTTTGGTTCCCTCAGTTTTCGGCTACTATCTTTTCTAATTTTCATGAGCATCCTCCTTTAGTCTTTGGCATTCAATCTTTCTTCTTCCGAGTCTTTGGCGATCACTTGTACACCGAGCGTTTGTTTTGCCTACTGCATTATACCTTGACGGTGGTATTAATGGTCAAGATATGGGAAAAGGCTACTAAGGCTTCCGGCAAGCTAGCTCGTTGGTGGGTCATCCCCTTGCTACTTTGGCAAGTCAATTTGGTAACCTATTATTTTCAACCGGCCAATTTATTAGACGCCACAATCGCTTTATTGGGACTATTGTCTATTTGGTTGATGATGAAAGCACTGGAAGCCAGGCAGGCTTTACCTTGGTTACTACTAGCAGGTTTTACATTAACAGCGGCTTTACTGAGTAAGGGGTTGGTGGCATTATTTCCCCTGGCGTTTTTTGGCATCTATGGTTTAATCCATCATCAAGAAACGAGTTTTATCAAGCTGATCGGCTATAGTTTGATCGTGGGAATTGGGATGATCATGTCCTTAGTTTTGGTATTGCTTTTTGTTCCTGGAGCGGGTGAAAGTCTTGCTCAGTATATTGATATTCAGGTACTAGCGAGCCTCAAGGGAGAGCGACGGCTCTATTACTATCGGAGCAGTCGGTTTTATATTTTAGGACAACTTCTTTTTGTGCTTGTACCAATGGCCTTGGCCTATCTGGTGAGTAGAGGCCTTCTGCGCTTGATTAAAAGAAAAATGACGCAGCAGCTAGCCACTCCTATAGTCACTCCTCAGAAAATGCCCTGGGTATTTATCTGTATAGGTTTAAGTGCTTCTTTGCCCATCATGATTTCGCCTCGGCAAGCGATTCCTTACCTCTTGCCTTCTATTCCTTTTTTTAGCCTAGCATTCGGCTTATGGCTGGCCCCTACTTTAATCCAATTATTGGAATGGGGGCAAAGCAGCTGGTCAAAAGGCTTTTACCTTTTTCGACAATTGGGATTTCTGGGGGTAGTGCTAGCCCTGGGGTTCTGTGGGATGAAATGGGGCACTCAAAATGATCGCGATGCTGTTACGATTGGAGATGCCATTTTGATTGGTGAGCAAGTGGGGAAGGCGCAAGTCATTTCTTCCACGACCTATAATATGTATATCTCGGGTTATTTGATGCGTTATGACAAAATTAGCCTGGATACCAATACCCTAGATCGGCCCTATCTTTTGACGCTAAAGAGTGATTTAGTGAAAGATAGCCGTTATACCAAGGTATCCCTACCGACCCAACAATATGATCTCTATACCCTCGAAGGGAGTTATACCAATAAAACAGATTGATTATGACCCTGTACGAAAATACAGTTCATAGCAAGTATTGCAACTTGCCTATCTATGATGAACTTCATCAATCTTTTGTTGATGATGAGGTGGAATTTATTCACTTTAGTAAATTGGATAAAACCTTGACTTGGGAAGTCCTCGCCTGGCGCAATCATCCTGAGATCAGAAAATGGATGTACAATAAGAACATCATTAGTGAGAAAGATCACCTGCGGTTTTTACGGCAATTACCCCAACAACGTCAGCGCTATTATTGGTTGGTGAGAAAAGGAGGAAAGAATTGGGGGGTAGTTGATTTATCCAACTATCAAAACGGAGAAAGTGAATGGGGCTTTTATATCAATCCTGCTTATATGGGATCGGGCAAGGCGATTCAACTTTTTCATCATGCCTTACAGTTTTTCTTTATCAAAATTCGCTTGAGAAGAGTATACGGTTATGTCGGCTGTTATAATACGAATTCATTGTTATTGAATGAGTTGTTTGATATGCAGCAGGAAGCCTTTGTGGCACGACAACAAAACGGGATCATGCATTGGTATACTAAGTATGCTATGACTCAACAAGCTTACCTCCAACAAAGTAATAGTTTGACAGAAATAAAGAAAAGACTCTTGGGGAAAGACAATGAAGTGCGGTATAAGCGAAATGAGATTGCCGTTCGGCAGCTTTTGATTCAAGCATTTGGCATGCCTGACTTGCCCTGGTTTAATGCGGTAAACTTGTTGGATAGCGAGAAGTCGGCACATTCGCTACAATTGAGCTGTTTCTTAGGCTTGCTCAAAGAAAAATACAATCAAGATTTCGATCTATCCCAGCTTTTGCAAGTCAATTCTAGCGCTGAGTTGATGACATTCCTAAACTTGTCCTAGGGCATATTGGCCCAAATATGCGCTTAGACGAAGCCACCCCATTAGATCGTTCCACTATCCACAAATAGTGCTTGACCTGTGATAGACGAAGCCCCCTCTGTCAGCAAAAAGGCAATCGTTTCAGCTACGGAAGCTATCTCTGTTGCTTGCTTCAAGCTCGTACGCTTATAAATCCTAGTCTTTTGGTCCTCACTCAAGCCAGCACTCATCGCTGTTTCCATAAATCCAGCAACCACGCAATTGGAACGAATTCTTCGCGTCCCCCATTCTCTCGCCGTATTTTTGGAAAAAGCTTCTAATGCCCCTTTCGTAGCCGCATACATCGACAATCCTTTATAACCCGTATGCGCACTGATAGAAGACAGGTGGATAATACTCCCTCCTTGCTGGTGCAATAACATATTTCTGATCACCCACTTGGTCAATAGCATCGGTGACAGTACGTTAACCGCAAAAAGTTGGCTTAATCGATCCAGCTGTAGGTTGGTAATGAGATCGTCATAAGCGATGGCGGCATTATTGATGAAGCCGTGTATAGGGGTTCCCGTAGGAATGAGTTGTTGGAAAATACTTGATTTCAGCTGCTCGTGTTGATTGAGGTCAACTGCTTTCCAATGGAAGTGTTTTGGGTATTCCACCAAAAGCCGATTTAAGCCTAGGCTGGTTTGGCGACTCAAGCCAAATACTTGTTTCCCATCAGCTAACAATAAGCGGGCTGTTTCTATGCCTAAGCCACTAGATACACCAGTTAATAAGATATTCTGGCTCATTTTTTGGTTTTTCCAGTGTAGGTAAGGGAAATGTGATCGACCAGCTTGATGATCCGAGGAATTTTAAAGGCTTGTAGTTTTCCTTTCAGTTGCTGCTTGATTTGTGCCACATCTAGCGCTTTATCTAATAGCTTAATATCACAACAAATCAGTTGTCCAGTTACGGCATTACGCCTAGTATATACCCTAAATTGTTGTATCCCTTCTATCTGCTCTAGCGCCGCTTCTATTTCTATGAGCTTCACCCGATAACCGGCTACATTTACCGTATCGGTTTTTCGACCTGCAAACTGAAAGCGTCCTTGTTTATCCCACACGATCCGATCTCCCGTACGATACCACTCCTGATCTACAGGTAGGAGCTGTGAATCGGCCAGTAGTGACCGATGTAGCACCAATTCCTGTCCTTCAAATTTGACCCATTTTTGCAGATGAGGAGGGACTTTAAAAAAGGCACCGTCTGCAGAAAAAAGGGTTCCTGTTTCCGTGGTTGCGAAGAGATTGTATAAAGTCGCATGGGGAAAAAAGGCCTTTAAGCGTTCATGAAGGCGAGTCGAGGAACGTTCGCCTCCGATACTCAATTTGGTAACGCTCAAGATCGGAGAATCGAAGGGCTGCAAAAGTCGGTAAAAAGTCGGTGTCGCGGAGAGATGACTGATTTGATAGTCACGGATCAAATTCAAGCAATCTTTACGATTAGTTTTGAACAGGTTGAGGAGCAAGTTCTGGTTGAGGAAGGCTTGCATAAATACCTGTAAGCCAGCCATGTGGGCGGGGTGGTACGTTAGCCCCCACCGGCTGGCTGCGTAGTTCGGACCGAGCCGAATATTACGCAGCAGCCTTCCGATGGGGTAGTTTATTTGCTTGGGGACTGCGGTTGTACCTGAGGTAAAAAGACAAAGATTGGATGAAGCCTGCCGGATATGTTTCACTAGTGAATCCATATCTTGGCAAACCCTTTCAAGCTTTTTTTTATCTACTAAAATCGTTGTGTTTTCGTCATCGACCAAGTTGGCGGCTAGCAGGAAATCTTCATCTACTAATCGGACATCCCTTTCATGGATGATGGCTAATACCAAACCGGTATAGAACGATAACAGCTTGGTGGCTCGAACAATCGGTTTAAAAACGTCCTGTTGCTTTAGATGAATGAGAAAATCTCCATAAGAAAGTGCAAGCCCTTGCTTGGGATCCAGTAAAAAATCAGCTGTCATAAAGCCAACTTTTTGAAAACCTCTCCTACGGTCTCAACGATCCCATCTTCAAAAATATCGATCTGAAATTCATCTTCAATTCTTACGGTCAGCTCTGCTAATTCCAAAGAATCCAGTTGGAGATCATTACGCAAGTTGGTGTTTTCAGCGATTCGCTCCGCTACCAATACAGTTTCGCGTTTTTCTTCACAAACCATCTCTATGATTTGTAATACTTGTTGTTTTTTGCTTGTCATGGGGACGTGTAAATTTATTTCATATCTTATTTTTATTAATACAACATAAATTGTGCCAGTTTTTGATCATTCGCTGCCAGGTTTTCTCGAAAAAGTAGCGCAATTCCAAAAAACGAAGGATTAGTACCAAAAACAGAAATAAATCGACCGTTTCTAGAATAAAAAAAATTGCTAGCTGATTTTCTTTCATTTTTGCAGCATAGTTATCGCTAAGCTTACCTTTTTAACTTCTACCAACAATCTAAAAACTTTCCTTTTCACCCTTGAACACCTTCAAGGGAACCGTACGATATTTTCTCGAACACTTGTTTTAAAAGATTGTCCTATGAGAATTAGATTTTCACTATTGATTTTAGTGGTAGCTAGTCTAGCTATTTTTGGATGTAAAGGAGATCCTCCAGCACCAGTTGTGGAGGAAGAAGAAGAGGAAGTGGGATCTGGAAATGCGATTGATGAGCTAGAAGTCCCAGATGGGTTTAATTATTCAACATCCAAATTAATCGCTTTTAATCTTACCATGATAGACTCTATTGGTGTACCTGCACCCGGAGTCTTGACCACCATTATTGGTGAAAGTGATGAGGCTGATCCCGGAACCTTATTTACAGGCGTAGCTGATGAAAATGGCATCTTTGCTGTTGAGATAGAAGTCGCTAACCACTTTTCTGAGATCGTGGTTAAAACAGATTACTACGGCTCAATAAAAGGCTTTGTGTATGCTAATAGTGAGGCGATTTCAGCAGAATTGACCGTCAATGGTCAAGAGAATTTTATCACCTTAGACGAACGTACCAATAATTGCTATCCAACCGTCTCAAGCCTCTTTTCTGCGGATAATAAGTCTATCGGGGTATCGAGTACACAGCCGCTGCAAAGCGCAGTAGTCCATTATTCGGATGGAACTTCTCAAACCGTTACGAATGCTGCTGGAAATGTTTTCTTTAGTAATAGTAGCGAAATCTGTGACAATGGGATTGATGATGACGGTGATGGATTTATTGATTGCGCAGACCCTGAATGTGGTACTGATCTCAGTGAATGTAGTGGAAGTATA
>Ga0209578_10001742_pt1 | contig 19556 bp, 19 predicted proteins | sample tdAd472_FD_187127 | JGI IMG/M metagenome (GOLD analysis project Ga0209578, IMG submission 187127) | Marine sediment microbial communities from the Atlantic coast under amendment with organic carbon and nitrate - tdAd47.2 (SPAdes)... | ecosystem: Environmental > Aquatic > Marine > Coastal >...
GATCGACGTCCAATATTCCTTTCGAAGACGCCGGCCCAAGTGGTCGGCGTTTTCTTTTGGGAAAGGGTTCGGCCTTGCCCGATGCAGGCCGACGAAGTATTAGAGCGGTCGAAGGGCGGTTAGCTCAGCTGGTAGAGCGCCACGTTTACACCGTGGATGTCGGCGGTTCGAACCCGTCACCGCCCACCAATCTTCACATAGAGATTAATTTGCATTTTCACCGTATCATGGAACGGTTGAGCACTTTTGTCTCACATCCGGTTGTCGCGGGACGCGGAAGTTGAATATGACAGACACCATGCACCCCTACGAAAGCGGCACGATGCATGATTGCCGGCTGCCCGCGACCGTCGCGCTCAGGGATTATTGGCAGGCGCAATTCGCCATCTCGCAGAGCATCCCGCTTTATCGCAATGTCGAGTTGATGGATCTCTACAAAGTCGCGCACATGATGACGATCAAGGATGTCATTAACGGCGGCGAGGATTTCGTCAATCGCTACTGGGGAACCGAGCTGTGCCGTGCTCTCGGGTTCGAAGCCACAGGGGTGCGGGTGAGTGAATTAGAGCCGGAACAGTTGCGCGACAACCTGTTCAGACGCTATCGCAGTATTGTCGCCAACCGAGAACCGGAATCCCGCCGCGCCGGAATCGAGCATCTGGCACGTCGAAAGTTCGTGACGTACGAAGTTTTGCACGTCCCATTCCTGGACAACGACGGCGGCGACGTCAGTCAGATTATGACGGTGTTCGAGTTCAATTTCCCCCTCGAGCGCTGACATCGGGCCGGTTTGGCCTCAACTTCCGGAATACTTTTTCTATACGTACACTCCCCAACTTGGATGGTGGCGTTGTCCGCTCATAAAATCTGGTAATCGCTGCTTGAAGGTGCCGCTATGCAGGATGAACTCGTAACCATCGAAATCGGGACCATTGATGATTGCGTACAGCCGGTCACGATGGCCCTGCGTGACTACTGGCAAACCATGTACGCTGCGGCAAACGGTGTTCCAAAGTACCGGGACGTCGATCTTATGGATCTCCACAAAATCGCCCATCTGATGTTTGTGAAAGACGTCATCAATGACGGCGAAGACTTCATCAACCGCTTCTGGGGCTCGGAATTGCGGCGCACCGTGGGCTTCGAGGCGACCGGAGTGAGAGTCGGAACATATGAGCCGGCGGCCAGGCGCAATCGTTTGCTGGCGCGCTACCGCACCATGACCAGGGAACGCATCCCCATATCGCGACGCGCCGAGATCAAACACCTTGAAGACAAGAGGCACCTTACGTATGAAGTGCTGAATGTTCCTTTTCTCGATCCGGACGGTGGAAAGGTGAGCCAGATCATGGCCGCGTACGAGTTCCATCTCCGGCCCCTCCGGTAAGCCGGACACACATATGCAATAATGTTTCCGCAGACGCCATGTCACCGCTTGACACCCCGATAGGGGTGCTTTAGATCATCGCTTCCGCCACGGACACTCTGCCTTGGCGGCCTCTTCGGAGGGGGTGTAGCTCAGTTGGTTAGAGCGCCGGCCTGTCACGCCGGAGGCCGCGGGTTCGAGTCCCGTCACTCCCGCCACTTACCTAAAATTCACATTATCCGGTTTGCCGGGATCCTCACCGATCGGAGATAGCGTGTGCGTTTCAGGCATGCGTCCAAGATTTATTTGCGGTTGCGAAAAAAACCTCACCGACAAAGCGTTACGGCATTGAAAATTAGGGCCTTGTGAGGCATACCTTAAACGCCTACCGTTGACGGAATTCGTGACGTGCATCGTTGACGATCACGAGCCATAGACCGGTGTAAAATCGGGGAGGGGAAAGCTTTGGAAGGCTTATTGAGCGAGTATCTTCCGATCCTGGTCTTTCTGGGGATCGCCACGGCCATCGCCTGTATTGCGGTCTTGGGATCTTATATTGTCGCACCGCAGCGCCCGGATGCGGAAAAATCCTCGGCCTACGAGTGCGGCTTCGAAGCTTTCGAAGACGCCCGCCACAAGTTCGACGTCCGATTTTATCTGGTGGCAATTCTTTTCATTATCTTCGATCTGGAAGTCGCGTTCCTGTTCCCGTGGGCGATTTCGCTCGGTAACATCGGCGTTTTCGGCTTCTGGTCGATGATGGTGTTTCTCGGAATTCTGACTATTGGCTTCGTCTATGAATGGCGGAAAGGAGCGCTCGAATGGGAGTAACCGACACAGCCCAAACCGAGCTTGCACCGCTGCCGCCGGGCGAGGATCAGGACGCCATTCTGCGTCAGGTTACCGGTGAATTACAGGACAAGGGCTTCGTCATTGCCTCGGTCGACAAGCTGGTTAACTGGGCGCGCACGGGTTCTTTGTGGCCGATGACGTTCGGGCTTGCCTGTTGCGCCATTGAAATGATGCACGCATATGTCAGCCGCTACGACCTTGACCGCTTCGGCGTCGTGCCGCGTCCGAGCCCGCGTCAGTCCGATGTCATCATCGTTGCCGGCACGCTGACCAACAAGATGGCGCCGGCGTTCCGCAAGGTCTACGACCAGATGGCGGAACCGCGCTATGTGATCTCCATGGGATCATGCGCCAACGGCGGCGGTTACTATCACTATTCCTATTCCGTGGTTCGCGGCTGCGACCGGGTCGTCCCGGTCGATGTCTACGTTCCCGGCTGTCCGCCGACGGCAGAGGCGCTGGTCTATGGCGTGATGCAACTGCAGAAAAAGATCAAACGCACCGGAACCCTGTTCCGCTAACGGCATTCGAATAACAACGCACGGACCATCATGGATCAGGCTCTTAAGGAATTGGGCGGTTATATCCGGGACAATCTCGGATCGTCAGTCGTGGACGTCACCGTCCGCCTCGGCGAACTGTCCGTCGAGATCGAACGCGCGGACGTGCTGCGGGTGCTCAAGTTTCTGCGCGACGACGCCAACTGTCAGTTCCTGACCCTGCTCGATGTGTGTGGTGTGGATTACCCGGATGACGATGAGCGATTCGAGATCGTTTATCATTTGCTTTCAATGACCCATAACACCCGCGTCCGCATCAAGTTGCGCACCGACGAGGATACGCCTGTCGACAGCGCCACCGGCCTTTTCAACGCCGCCAACTGGTGGGAACGCGAAGTCTGGGACATGTTCGGCGTCGCTTTCGTCGATCACCCGGATTTGCGCCGGATATTGACCGATTACGGCTTTGAGGGGCATCCGCTGCGCAAGGACTTCCCCCTGACCGGTTATGTCGAAATCCGGTACGACGACGAACAGAAACGCATCGTCTATGAGCCGGTGAAACTGACGCAGGAATTCCGCTCATTCGACTTCCTGAGCCCGTGGGAAGGCGTGCAGCGCATGCTGCCTGGCGACGAAAAGGCCGATGACGCCGCCGAAGAGGAGGCGAAATAATGGCCGAAACCCAGATCAAGAACTTCAACATCAACTTCGGCCCACAACACCCGGCAGCGCATGGCGTGCTGCGTCTCGTCCTCGAGATGGACGGCGAGGTCGTGGAGCGTGCCGACCCGCACATCGGCCTGTTGCATCGGGGCACGGAAAAGCTGATCGAGAACAAGACCTATGTTCAGGCGGTCGGCTATTTCGACCGGCTGGACTATTCCTCGCCGCAGAACCAGGAACATGCCTTTGCTCTCGCCACCGAAAAGCTTTTGGGGATCGAAGCGCCGGCACGCGGTCAGGCCATCCGTGTTCTCTATGCGGAAATCGGCCGCCTGCTGAACCACCTGATGAACATCTGCGCGTTTGCCATGGATGTCGGCGCCATGACGCCGATGCTGTGGGGCTTCGAGCATCGCGAAAAGCTGATGGAGTTCTGCGAACGCGCCTGCGGTGCACGCATGCACATGCACTACTTCCGCCCGGGCGGCGTCGCGCTGGACGTGCCGCAGCAGTTGCTGGACGATATTTACGAATGGTGCCCGAGCTTCCTCGATATCTGCGATGATATGGAAAGCTTGCTGACCGAAAACCGGATTTTCAAGCAGCGCACCGTCGATATCGGCGTCATCACCGCCGAACAGTGTCAGGACTGGGGCATCACCGGGGCAAACCTGCGGGCGTCCGGTATCGCCTGGGATTTGCGCAAGTCGCAGCCTTACGACGGTTACGAAAAGTACGACTTCCAGATTCCGGTCGGCGTCAACGGCGACTGCTACGATCGCTATCTGATTCGTATGCTGGAGATGCGCGAAAGCATTAAGATCATGCGCCAAGTCATTGAAAACATGCCGACTGGCCCGGCCAAGTCCATTGACCACAAGGTCACGCCGCCGTCGCGATCGGATATGAAGCATTCGATGGAATCGCTGATCCACCATTTCAAGCTCTATACCGAAGGCTTCAAGGTACCGGCCGGCGAAACCTACACCGCGGTCGAAGCGCCGAAGGGCGAGTTCGCCGTCTATCTGATATCCGATGGCACCAACAAGCCGTACCGCTGCAAGATCCGCGCGCCCGGGTTCGCTTCGCTGCAGGCGACCGAGTTCATTTCCAAGGGGCATATGCTGGCCGACGTGGTCGCCAATATCGGCTCCGTCGATGTCGTGTTCGGGGAGATCGACCGATGAGCGATGCACCTGAAGCTTTCATATTCACCGCCGAGAATAAGGCCAAGGCGGACGCCGTCATCGCCAAATACCCGGAAGGGCGGCAACGTTCGGCGGTCATGCCTTTGCTGGATATCGCGCAGCGCCAATGCGGCGGATGGCTGCCGATGCCGGCGATTGAATACGTCGCGGACTACCTCACCATGCCGGCGATCCGGGTGCTGGAAGTGGCATCGTTCTATACGATGTATAACCTCAAGCCGGTCGGGAAGCATTTCGTGCAGGTCTGCACCAACCTACCGTGCTGGCTCAACGGCTCCGACAACATCATGCGCGCGTGCCAGAGCAAGCTGGGCATCAATTCCGGCGAGACCACCGAGGACGGCGAGTTCACGCTGCTTGAGGTCGAGTGCCTGGGGGCTTGCGTCAATGCGCCGATGATGCAGATCAACGACGACTATTATGAAGATCTGGACAGTGAAGTGACGGCGCAGATTCTCGACGATCTGCGCGCCGGCAAACAGCCCAAGACCGGATCGCAGCTCGAACGCTATACCTGTGAGCCGCTGGGCGGCCTGACCAGTCTTTCGCACCAGGAAGACCTGCGGGTTCAGAAAGTCTCCGAAAAGGGGGATAACTGATGCTTAAAGACGCCGACCGCATCTTTACGAATATCTACGGCCTCGAAGACGTCGGCCTTGGCGGTGCGCGCAAACGTGGCGACTGGGACAACACCAAAAAGCTGATCGAGATCGGTCGCGAGGACATCATCGAGCAGGTCAAGGCCTCCGGTCTGCGCGGCCGTGGCGGCGCCGGTTTCTCGACCGGGATGAAATGGTCGTTCATGCCGAAGGAAGTGGGCGAACGCCCGCACTATCTGGTGATCAACGCCGACGAAGGCGAACCCGGCACCTGCAAAGACCGCGAAATCATGCGCAACGACCCGCACAAGCTGATCGAAGGCGCGCTGATAGCGAGTTTCGCCATGCAGGCACATGCAGCGTATTGCTACGTGCGTGGCGAGTTCTATCGTGAAACCGAGGCGCTGCAGCGCGCCGTCGATGAAGCCTATGAAAACGGCCTGATCGGCGACAATGCATGCGGTACCGGCTGGAAGTTCGATTTCTATATCCATCGAGGCATGGGCGCCTATATCTGCGGCGAGGAATCGGCGCTGATCGAGAGCCTTGAAGGCAAAAAGGGCCAGCCGCGCCTGAAGCCGCCGTTCCCGGCGAACGTCGGCGTCTGGGGCTGCCCGACCACGGTCAACAACGTCGAAAGCATCGCCGTCGTGCCGACGATCCTGCGCCGCGGAGCGGAATGGTTCGCCGGCATCGGTCGCCCGAATAACACCGGGACCAAGCTTTTCAACATCTCCGGGCACGTCAACAAGCCGTGCACCGTCGAGGAAGAGATGGGCATTCCGCTGAAGGAACTGATCGAACGGCACGCCGGTGGCGTACGCGGGGGCTGGGACAACCTGCTGGCGATCATTCCGGGCGGTGCCTCGGTGCCTTTGCTGACCCAGGAAATGAGTTCGACCGTGCTGATGGACTTCGATTCCTTGAAGGAAGTCCGCTCCGGCCTCGGTACCGCCGCGGTCATGGTCATGGATAAATCCACAGACGTGATCCGGGCGATCACCCGCTTGTCGCGCTTCTACATGCACGAAAGCTGCGGGCAATGTACCCCGTGCCGCGAAGGTTCGGGTTGGATGTGGCGAATGATGGAACGCATCTGCGCGGGCGACGCGACACCGGCTGAAATCGATCTTCTGGAAGAAGTCACTAAACAGGTCGAGGGGCATACGATTTGCGCCCTTGGCGATGCGGCGGCGTGGCCGATACAGGGGCTCATCCGTCAGTTCCGTCCGTTGATGGAACAACGCGGCGCCGGCGGGCAACCCGCTGCAGCCGAATAACGCAGGAAGGTAAGGACAACCGATGCCGAAGCTGACCATTGACGGTAAGGAAGTCGAAGTCGACGCCGGATTGACGGTCCTGCAGGCGTGCGAGCAGGCGGGGATCGAAATTCCGCGCTTCTGCTATCACGAACGCCTGTCGATCGCCGGGAACTGCCGTATGTGTCTGGTCGCGCTCGAACGGGCGCCGAAGCCTGTCGCGTCGTGCGCCATGCCTGTCGCCGACGGCATGGTCGTACACACCAACACCCCGGAAGTGCACAAGATGCGCAAGGGCGTGATGGAATTCCTGCTGATCAACCATCCGCTCGATTGCCCGATTTGCGATCAGGGCGGCGAATGCGACCTTCAGGACCAGGCCATGGGCTACGGTCTCGACCATTCTCGTTACAAGGAAAACAAACGCGCCGTCGAAGACAAGGAAATGGGGCCGCTGATCAAGACGATCATGACGCGCTGCATCCACTGCACGCGCTGCGTCCGCTTCACTACCGAAATCGCCGGTATCACCGACATGGGCATGCTGTTCCGAGGCGAACATGCGGAAATTACGTCGTATCTGGAAAAAGCCGTCGATTCCGAACTTTCCGGCAACGTCATCGATCTTTGCCCGGTCGGCGCGTTGACCTCGAAACCATATGCCTTCGTGGCGCGGCCTTGGGAACTCAAAAAGACCGAAACCGTCGACGTCATGGATGCGCTTGGCTCGAACATCCGCGTTGATGCGCGCGGGTCCGAAGTCATGCGCGTGCTGCCGCGTCTCAACGAAGACGTGAACGAGGAATGGATTTCCGACAAGACCCGCTTTGCCTGCGACGGTCTGCGCCGCCAGCGCCTCGACAAGCCGTACGTGCGCAAGGACGGCAAGCTGCAACCGGCTAGCTGGGACGAAGCCTTCGCCGTCATCAAATCCAAAGTCGATGGCGTGGCCGGATCGAAGATTGCAGCAATCGCCGGTGATCAGGCCGATTGTGAAGCCATGACGGCGCTGAAGGCGCTGATGGGCAATCTCGGCTCCGCCAATATCGATTGCCGACAGGACGGTTCCATGATCGATCCGGCGAAACGCGCCGGATATATCTTCAACTCGACGATCGCCGGGATCGAACAGGCCGATGCATTGCTTTTGGTCGGCACCAATCCGCGCCTCGAAGCGGCTGTCTTGAACGCCCGCATCCGCAAGCGTTTCATCGCCGGCGGCTTCCCCATCGGCGTCATCGGCGAAGCTGCCGAACTGCGCTACGACTACGATCATCTGGGCACCGGCCCGGAAGACCTGAAAGCGTTGCTCGATGCCAAATCCGCGTTTGGCAATGTTCTCAAGAAAGCCAACCGGCCGATGATCATCGTCGGGCAGGGTGCGTTGGCCCGCGACGACGGCGACGCCGTGCATGCGCTGACCCGCGAGATTGCCGAAACCTACGGTATGGTCGACAAATCTTCCGGCTGGAACGGCTATAATGTCCTGCATACGGCAGCGGCCCGCGTCGGCGGCCTTGATCTGGGCTTCGTGCCGGGCGAGGGCGGTCTGGCGACGAACGACATCGTCGCTGCGGCCGGGAAGGGCGACATTGAGGTTCTTTATCTACTGGGTGCCGACGAAATCGACGTCAATGCACTCGGCAATACTTTCGTGATCTATCAGGGCCACCACGGCGATGCCGGAGCGCACCGCGCCGATGTGATCCTGCCGGGGGCGGCCTATACGGAAAAGAACTCGACTTGGGTAAATACCGAAGGCCGCGTGCAACTGGGCCGTCTGGCCGCGTTCCCGCCCGGTGATGCGCGCGAGGACTGGACCATCGTCCGTGCCCTTTCCGAGTTCCTGGGCAAGACCATCGACTGTAACGATCTGCGCGGTGTCCGCGCCATGATGGTCGCGGCCAACGCCAACTTCATGAATATCGACACCATCATGTCGGCGCCGTGGGCCGAATTCGGCGCCCAGGGCAACGTGTCCAGCGCGCCGTTCCGCTCGCCGGTCACGAATTTTTACATGACGGACCCGATCAGCCGGGCCTCGGAAACGATGGCCAAGTGCACCGAGACGTTTCTCGGCAGCCAGGAAATGAAGACCGGCACCGATGGCTGAGTTATTCGAAACCCATATTCTGCCGGTGATCTGGCTGTTGGCGAAAATCGTCGCCATTGTCGCGCCGGTGATGCTGTCAGTCGCTTACCTGACGCTGTTCGAGCGCAAGGTGATCGGCGCCATGCAGCTTCGCAAGGGGCCCAACGTGGTCGGGCCGTTCGGTCTTTTGCAGCCAATTGCCGACGGCGTGAAGCTGTTTCTCAAGGAAACCATCGTGCCGACCGGTGCCAACCGGGGCGTTTTCATCGCGGCGCCGATGATCACCTTCATTCTGGCGCTCGTCGCTTGGGCGGTGATCCCGTTCGATGCCGGCATGGTGTTGGCCGACATCAACGTCGGCATCCTTTACCTGTTCGCGATTTCGTCGCTGGGTGTGTACGGCATCCTGATGGCGGGCTGGGCGTCCAACTCCAAGTACGCGTTCCTCGGCGCCATGCGCTCGGCGGCACAGATGGTGTCGTACGAAGTGTCGATGGGCCTTATCATCATCACGGTACTGATGTGCGCCGGTTCGCTGAACCTGTCGGCCATTGTCGAAGCGCAGAAAACGGTATGGTACGTGATCCCACTGTTTCCGATGGCGGTGATTTTCTTCATCTCGACACTGGCGGAAACCAACCGTCACCCGTTCGACCTTCCGGAAGCCGAAGCGGAACTGGTCGCCGGCTACAACGTCGAGTATTCGGCGATGACGTTCGCGCTATTCTTCCTAGGCGAATACGCGAACATGATCCTTATGTCGGCGATGACGTCGGTGCTGTTCCTGGGCGGCTGGTTGCCGCCGATGGATATCGCACCGTTCAACTGGATTCCGGGGCCGATATGGCTTGCACTGAAAATCGCTTTCTGCCTGTTCATCTTCGTCTGGGTACGCGCGACGTTCCCGCGCTACCGCTATGACCAACTGATGCGACTGGGCTGGAAAGTGTTCCTGCCGATCTCGCTGGCCGCGGTCGCCGTCGTCGCCGGTGTGCTCGTCGCCTTCGATCTGGCGCCGGTGCTGTAACATGGAAAGAGGCACATTATGAGCTTCATAGGACGTGGCGCACGAGCGATCTTCCTCTCGGAACTGGTTTCCGGGATGTCGCTGACGTTGCGCTATTTCTTCCGCAAGAAGGTGACGGTGAACTACCCTTACGAAAAGGGCCCTCTATCGTCACGTTTCCGTGGTGAACATGCGCTCAGACGCTATGCGAACGGCGAGGAACGCTGCATCGCGTGCAAGCTGTGCGAAGCGATCTGCCCGGCGCAGGCCATCACCATCGAAGCCGAACCGCGCGACGACGGTTCGCGCCGCACAACGCGCTACGACATCGACATGGTCAAATGCATCTATTGTGGTCTCTGTCAGGAAGCCTGCCCGGTCGACGCCATCGTCGAGGGGCCGAATTTCGAATTCGCGACGGAAACCCGCGAAGAGCTGCTGTACGACAAGGATAAACTGCTGGCCAACGGCGACCGTTGGGAAACCGAGCTGGCGGAACGTTTAAGGATCGACGCACCCTACCGTTAAGGGGTGTTTTTTGGGGGTTACATGATACAGGCGTTTGCATTTTACATGTTTGCCGTGATCGCGGTCGCTTCGGGCGTCCTCGTGATTTCGGCCCGCAACCCCGTGCATTCCGTGTTGTTCCTGATCCTCGCGTTCTTCAACGCGGCCGGGTTGTTCGTTCTCATGGGCGCCGAGTTCCTGGCGATGATTCTGGTCGTCGTCTACGTCGGCGCGGTCGCCGTGCTGTTCATGTTCGTGGTCATGATGCTGGACATCAATTTCGTCGAGATGCGTCAGGGGTTCCTGCAATACCTGCCGGTCGGCGCGCTGATCGGGTTGGTGCTGTTCGTCGAACTGGTGCTGGCCGTCGGAGGATGGACGCTGTCGCCCGAAGCCATCGGCCTTGCCGGCGCGCCGATGCCGGCGCCGGATCAGCTCTCCAACACGCATGCCATCGGCCAGATCATGTATACGAAATACATCTATCTGTTCCAGTCTGCGGGCATGGTGCTGCTGGTCGCCATGATCGGCGCCATCGTCCTCACGCACCGCCGTCGCGACGGGGTCCGCAAGCAGCGCATCATCGATCAGGTCGCGCGCGATCCGAAGGAAGCCGTGAAGCTGCGCGACGTCGAAATCGGGAAGGGGATCTGATCGATGGAAATCACATTGGGCCACTACCTGACGGTTGCCGCGATCCTGTTCGTGCTCGGCATTTTCGGGATTTTCCTGAACCGCAAGAACGTCATCGTCATCCTGATGTCGGTTGAACTGATGCTGCTGGCGGTGAATATCAATCTGGTTGCGTTCTCGACGCATCTCGGCGACCTGGTCGGACAGATTTTCGCCATGCTGGTGCTGACCGTGGCCGCCGCCGAAGCGGCGATCGGCCTCGCCATCCTTGTGGTCTTTTTCCGTAATCGCGGCTCCATCGCCGTCGAAGACATCAACATGATGAAGGGCTGAGCCGCATGATCGAGACAATCCTCGTCTTTCTGCCGCTGATCGGCTCGGCTATCGCCGGCATCATCGTGTTTGCGGGTATCGGTGCCGACAAGCATCGCAAACACACGCTTGATCTCGCCGCGCAGATCGTCACCTGCGGCGGACTGCTGATTTCGGCGCTTCTGGCGGTGCTGATCTTTATCGATGTCGGTCTGCACGGCAACGCGCGCACCACGGAACTGTTCACTTGGATCGCGTCCGGCTCGTTCGAGCTGTCATGGGCGCTCAAGGTCGATACCCTGACGTCGGTGATGATGATCGTCGTCTGCGTGGTGTCGGCGATGGTCCATGTCTATTCCATCGGCTACATGCATCACGATACCTCGGTGCCGCGCTTCATGTGCTATCTGAGCCTGTTCACCTTCATGATGCTGATGCTCATCACCGCCGACAATCTGGTTCAGATGTTCTTCGGCTGGGAAGGGGTCGGACTGGCGAGTTATCTGCTGATCGGCTTCTGGTACAAGAAACCCAGCGCCAACGCCGCCGCGATCAAGGCCTTCGTCGTCAACAGGGTCGGTGACTTCGGCTTCGCGCTCGGTATCTTCGCGACGTTCATGCTGTTCGATACCATCCATCTGGACACCATCTTCGATGCCGTGCCTGGACAGAAGGACGCAGTCCTTAACGTCTTCGGTACCGATTTTCATGCCATGACGATTATCTGCCTGTTGCTGTTCATCGGCGCCATGGGCAAATCGGCGCAGTTGGGCCTGCACACCTGGCTGCCGGACGCCATGGAAGGCCCGACGCCGGTGTCCGCGCTGATCCACGCCGCGACCATGGTCACGGCGGGTGTCTTCATGGTGGCGCGGCTGTCGCCGATGTTTGAATATTCCGATACTGCACTGACCGTGGTCACCGTCGTCGGTGCCTCGACGGCGATCTTCGCCGCGACCATCGGCTGCGTGCAAAACGATATCAAGCGCGTGATCGCTTATTCGACGTGTTCGCAGCTGGGCTACATGTTCTTTGCCTGCGGTGTGTCGGCCTATTCGGCGGGCGTGTTTCACCTGATGACGCACGGCTTCTTCAAGGCGCTTTTGTTCCTCGGCGCCGGTTCCGTGATCCACGCCATGTCCGACGAACAGGACATGCGCAAGATGGGCGGCATCTGGAAAATGATCCCGGTGACCTATGCCTTGATGTGGATCGGTTCGCTGGCGCTGGCCGGGGTGCCGCCGTTCGCCGGTTTCTTCTCCAAGGATATCGTGCTCGAAGCCGCCTATGCGTCGCACACCGGCGTCGGCAAATATGCCTTCGCCATGGGCCTGCTGGCGGCACTGCTGACGGCATTCTATTCGTGGCGTCTGTTGTTCATGACGTTCCACGGCACGCCGCGTTGCGACGAAACCGTGCTCGGCCATGTGCATGAAAGCCCGAAAGTGATGATCATCCCGCTGTTCGTCCTCGCACTCGGCGCCATTGCCGCCGGTTACGTGCCGTATCATCTGTTCGTGGGCGAGGGGATGGCGCAATTCTGGGGTGACGCCATTCTGATCCTGCCGTCGCACCCGGCGCTCGAAAACGCACACCACGTGCCGTCACTGGTCAAGTATTCGCCGCTGATCGTCGGCGCCATCGGCATCGCCACGGCGTGGTTCCTGTATATCAAGCGGCCCGATATTCCGCCCATGATCGCCGCGAAGTATCAGGGCGTGTATCAGTTCCTGCTCAACAAGTGGTACTTCGACGAGCTGTACGACAAGATCTTCGTCCGCCCGGCCTTTGCCATTGGGCGCGGACTTTGGAAAGGCGGCGACGGCGCACTGATCGACGGGTGTGGCCCGGACGGCATTTCCAATGCGGTCCGCATCATGGCGCGCCGGGTATCGGCGCTGCAGACCGGCTATCTCTACCATTACGCCTTCGCCATGCTGATCGGCATCGCTGCGCTGGTGAGCTGGTACATGTTCACGAAAGGGGCGTGAGGACAGATGTTCGACTTGCCGTTACTCACGATCCTCACCTTCGCGCCGCTCGTCGGCGTGCTGGCGATTTTGATCATTCGCCACGACAACCCGGAAATTGTCGCGACCAACGCGCGCAATGTCGCACTGTTCGTGTCCGGCGCCGTGTTTTTGATGTCGCTGATGCTTTGGTTCACCTTCGATCGCACCACGGCGGACTTCCAGTGGGTCGAAAAAGTCGCCTGGATGGAAGACTTCGGCATTTCGTACCACATGGGCGTGGACGGTATTTCGGTGCTGTTCGTCATGCTGACGACTCTGCTGACGCCGATCTGCATTCTCGCAAGCTGGACCTCGATCAAGGACCGGGTGAAGGAATACATGATTTCCTTCCTGATCCTCGAAACATTCATGATCGGGATGTTCTGCGCGCTGGATCTGTTCCTGTTCTACATCTTCTTCGAAGCCGTGCTGATCCCGATGTTCATCATCATCGGGGTGTGGGGCGGCGTGCGGCGCGTCTATGCGGCGTTCAAGCTGTTCCTGTATACGCTGCTGGGCTCGGTGCTGATGCTGGTGGCGATGCTGACCATGTATTACCACGCCGGCACCACCGACGTTCTGGAACTCATGGCCTACGACTTCCCCATCGACGTACAGAAATGGATGTGGCTGGCGTTCTTCGCGTCGTTCGCGGTCAAGGTGCCGATGTGGCCGGTGCACACGTGGCTGCCCGATGCCCACGTCGAGGCGCCGACGGCGGGTTCGGTCATTCTGGCCGGTGTTTTGCTGAAATTCGGCGGGTACGGCTTTTTGCGCTTCTCGCTGCCGATGATGCCCGAAGCCAGCCTCTATTTCACCCCGCTGATCTATACGCTGTCCATCGTTGCCGTCATCTACACGTCGCTGGTTGCGCTGGCGCAGGAAGACATGAAAAAGCTGATTGCCTATTCGTCGATCGCACACATGGGCTTCGTGACCATCGGCACGTTCACGCTGACGACGCAGGGCGTCGAAGGAGCGATCTACCAGATGCTGTCGCACGGGGTCGTGTCGGCGGCGCTGTTCCTTGTCGTCGGCGTCGTCTATGACCGCATCCACACCCGCGAGATCGCGGCGTACGGTGGACTGGTCAGCCGAATGCCGGCATATGCGTTGACGTTCATGGTGTTCGCCATGGCCTCCGTCGGGCTGCCGGGAACCGGCGGCTTCGTCGGCGAGGTGCTGGTGCTGGTCGGCGCGTTCAAGGCCAATACCTGGGTCGCGGCTTTCGCGGCAACCGGCGTTATCCTGGGTGCCGCCTATACGCTTTATCTTTACCGCCGCATTATCTTCGGCGAATTGACCAAGGAAAATCTGCTGCGTATCACCGATCTGAACCGCCGCGAGATGGCGATCTTCGCGCCGTTGCTGTTCATCACGATCTGGATGGGCGTGTATCCGTCGTCGTTCCTGGACTTCATGCACGTTTCCGTTGAACACCTGCTCAATCAGGTGCACACCTCACTGGCTCAGAGCGGTATGCTCGAGCTTGCTGCCGGCCGATAGGGGAGAGAGCCGATGCCGATGGCCGAATTACCCAATATCGTCCCCGCACTCCCGGAACTGTTCCTGGCCGGTGTGATCATGCTGCTTTTGATGTTCGGCGTGTTCCAGAAAGGCGGCCTCAGCGACAATGACGAAGCGACGTTCCGCATCGTTTCCATGCTGTCGATCGTGTCTCTCATTCTGGCTGTGTTCCTTTTAGTGCCCGTTGCCGGCCCGCGCGTCGTAACCTTCGCCGGCATGTTCGTGACCGATCAGTTCGCCGTGTTCTGCAAGGCGCTGGTACTGATTGCGGCCGCATTGGGCATCATTGTGTCCCAGGACTTCATGGAGCGGCACAACGTCGCGCGCTTCGAATTCCCGATCCTGATCGTTTTCGCCGCGCTCGGCATGTTGCTGATGATTTCCGCCAATGACCTGATCAGCTTGTATGTCGGTCTGGAAATGCAGTCACTATCGCTTTACGTGATGGCCGCGCTGCAGCGCGACGACAACCGCGCGACCGAAGCCGGCTTGAAGTATTTCGTCCTCGGGGCCGTCGCATCCGGGCTGCTGCTGTACGGCTCGTCGCTGGTATACGGCTTTGCCGGCACGACAAGTTTCGACGCACTGGCGACGCTGTTCGCGGCAAACGGTGAGATATCGACCGGTCTTGTGATCGGCATCGTCTTCATTCTCGCCGGTCTGTCGTTCAAGGTGTCCGCCGTGCCGTTCCACATGTGGACGCCGGACGTGTATGAAGGCGCACCGACCCCGGTCACCGCGTTCTTTGCCGTGGCGCCGAAAATCGCCGCGCTGGCGCTGTTCCTGCGCGTCATGATCGGCCCGTTCGGCGATCTTCTGGCGCACTGGCAGCAGATCATCATCGTCATTTCCGTACTGTCGATGGCACTGGGCGCGCTTGCCGCGATCAACCAGCGCAACATCAAGCGTCTGATGGCCTATAGCTCCATCGGTCACGTCGGCTATGCACTGGTCGGCCTTGCCGCAGGCACCGAGGAAGGCGTTAAGGGCGTGCTGATTTATCTCGCGATCTATCTCGTGATGAACGTCGGCACCTTTGCGGTGATCCTGTGCATGCGCCGGGGCGGGCGCATGGTCGAAGGTATCGACGAACTTGCCGGGCTGGGCAAATCCAATCCGCTCTTGGCGGCGACGCTGGTGGTGTTCATGTTTTCACTGGCGGGCATTCCGCCGCTGGCCGGGTTCTTCGGCAAGCTGTATGTTTTCCTGGCTGCCATTGAAGCACAGCTTTACGCGCTGGCGATCATCGGTGTCATCACCAGCGTGATCGGTGCGTTTTATTATCTGCGGATCATCAAGGTGATGTATTTCGACGAAGCTGTGGATCACTTCGATACGCCGATCGGCCGTGAAATGACATTCGTCATCGGCGTCACCTCGATTATCGTGCTGCTGTTCTTCATATACCCGGCACCGATCCTTTCGAGCGCCGGCGCCGCGGCGGCAGCGCTGTTTGCGGGATGACGGAAGCACAATTGCCGCTTCCCCGGCTTCCGGCGGTCTACAACCTTATTGCCTACGAGACCGTCGACAGCACCATGACGGTAGCGCGCAAGCTTGCCGAGCAGGGCGAAGATGCCGCACCCGACGGCACGCTGATATGGGCACGCGAACAGACCCAGGGCAGGGGCCGGCGCGGCAACACCTGGGACAGTCCCAAGGGCAATTTCTATTCATCGCTGATCGTCCGACCCGACGTTCCGGCGGTGCGCGCCGCGGAGCTTAGTTTCGTTACCGGCTGCGCCGTGTTCGACACCGTGGGAGAGGTCTGCGATCCCGGTTTCGAGTGCCGACTCAAATGGCCCAACGATATCCTGCTGAACGACGCCAAGATCGGCGGGCTTTTGTTGGAAACCAAGGCCGATGCGGGGAAACCGGTCGATTACGTGATCATCGGCCTCGGCATGAACCTGAAGTCGCATCCCGAAGATACGCCGTTTCCGGCCACCGATTTCGTCGAACAGGGACAGGCGATCCCCGATACCGTGTTTCTTGAAGCCTATGCGCGGCATTTCATGGAATGGGCGTCACGCTGGGTCGAGGACGGCTTCGAGGTCGTCCGCCACCAGTGGAAATGGCGCGCCGAGGGGATCGGCAAGAACATCACCGTGCGCCTCAACGACGAAACACTCGAAGGCGTATTTGAAGACATCGCCGAGGACGGCGCGTTGCTGCTCAACCAGGACGGCACCGTTCGCAGGATTGCCGCCGGGGATGTATACTTCACGCCGGACAAAAAGGGGGCCTGAGCATGCTCCTCGCCATCGACAGCGGGAATACCAATACCGTCTTCGCCGTCTTCAATGGCGACGGCGAAATCACCGGACAATGGCGTGCAGCGGCAAAAACCGCCAAGACCGCCGACGAGCTGGCCGTATGGCTGCGTCAGTTGATGGCGCTCGAAAACATCGGCCGCGAAGAGATCGACCAGGTGATCATCGCCACCGTCGTCCCCGAGAATCTGTTCGACCTCAGGACACTGAGCGAGAAATATTTCGGCTGCAAAGCGCTCGTCGTTGGCGATGAAAACGTCGACATCGGCGTAGAGGTACATGTCGACCGCCCGGGCGAAGTCGGCGCCGACCGCCTTGTGAATACGGTCTCGGCCCATGAAACCTACGGCGGTCCGCTGATCGTCGTCGATTTCGGCACGGCGACGACCTTCGATGTCGTTGCGGCGGACGGCGCCTACGAAGGCGGCGTGATCGCGCCCGGCGTCAATCTGTCGCTGGAAGCCCTGCAACGCGCGGCAGCCAAATTGCCGCGTATCGATATCGGCAGGCCGGCTTCGGTGATCGGCACCAATACGATTTCGGCTATGCAGTCCGGCATCTATTACGGCTATGCCTCGATGATCGAAGGGGTGATCGTGCGTATTCGCGAAGAAAAAGGGATCCCTGATATGCGTGTGATTGCGACGGGCGGTCTCGCCAAGCTTTTCACAGCCGCATGCCCCTCCATTCAGGAAACCGACAACGATCTGACGTTGCGTGGGCTATACACCATCAACAAGCGAAACCGGCGATGATTTTATATTTTGATTCGTCGGCACGACCGGACCATATAAGCCCGGCGTCACCCTGAACATGCCGACACTGGCCACCGTGATACCCGCTTTCACGGGAATCACGAATTAGGAAATTTATGAACAAACCCATGACCGACGAACTGCTTTTCCTGCCGCTGGGCGGCGCCGGAGAAATCGGCATGAACCTGAACCTTTACGGGCTGGGCAATCCGAAGGATCCGACATGGCTGATGATCGATCTGGGCGTGACGTTTGGCGACGGCAGCCCGCCGGGCGTCGATCTGATCACGCCGGACCCGTCGTTCATCGAAAAACGCCGCGACAAGCTGGCGGGACTGGTGTTGACGCACGCGCATGAAGATCATCTGGGCGCGGTCCCGTACCTGTGGGACAGAATCCGCTGCCCGATCTATGCCACGCCGTTCACCATGCAGATACTCAAACGCAAATTGAGCGAAACCGATTTTGAAGACGAGGTCGAACTGCACGAAATTCCGCTCGACGGTGCATTCTCGGTCGGCCCGTTTGAACTCGATCTGATTACACTGACCCATTCGATCCCCGAACCCAACGGCATCGCCATCAAGACGCCGCTCGGCACGGTGTTGCACACCGGCGACTGGAAATTCGATCCCGACCCGGTGATCGGCGAGGTTTCCGACGAAGCGGCGCTGGCGCGTCTTGGCGACAAGGGTGTGCTGGCCATCGTTTGCGACAGCACAAACGTGTTCTCGCCCGGACATTCCGGTTCGGAAGCCGATCTCGCCAAAGCACTGACGGAAATCATCGGCGCAAGTGAAGGTAAGGTCGCGGTGGCGTGCTTCGCGACCAACGTGGCGCGCCTGCACACCATCGCCAAGGCCGCCGAATCATCCGGGCGCGATGTGATCCTTGCCGGCCGGTCGCTGCAACGCACGACGACCGCTGCACGTAACTGCGGTTATATGGATGACGTGGCGCCGTTTCTGGACGAAGACGCCGCCGGTTTCATTCCCAACGATAAACAGCTGATCATCTGTACCGGCTCGCAAGGCGAACCCCGTGCCGCGCTGTCCAGAATTGCCACTGACAGTCACCCACGCATCACCATGGGCAAGGGCGACACCGTGATCTTTTCCGCCCGTGTGATCCCCGGCAACGAGATCGGTATCTCGGCGATGAAGAATAACCTGGCGCGGCTGGGTGTTGAGATTATTGAGGATTCCGATGCGCATATTCACGTGTCGGGCCACCCGAACCGCGAAGAGCTGGTCGAGATGTATCAGCATGTGCGGCCACAAATCTCGATCCCCGTGCATGGCGAGCGGCGGCATCTTGAAAAGCACGCCGCGCTGGCCCGCGAATGTCAGGTGCCGCACGCCATCGTCAACGAAAACGGCGGCCTGATCCGCTTGGCCCCCGGCACGCCGGAAGTCGTCGATCATGTGCCGTCCGGGCGACTGGTCTACGACGGCAACCGGATGATCCCGATGCAGGGCGAAGCGATCCGAAGCCGGGTGCAAGGACTTTGGAACGGCACCGCTGTCGTCACGCTGTGCATCGACAAGGACGCTCAGCCCGTCGGCGATATGATGATCACCACGACCGGGATGCTTGAACCCGACGAAGAAGACGCGGTTCTCGATCAGGTCGCGGACGACGTGTACGATGCGCTGGAACGTATGTCGAAGCGCAAGATTAATGACGACGAAGAAGTATCGGAGACGGTCAGGTTGAGCGCCCGCCGCTCGTTCCGGCGATTGCTTGACAAGAAGCCGATCACCGATGTTCATCTGATCAGAATATGAAAGCGTTGATGAGGATTTGCGATGATAGGAAGACTTAATCACGTCGCCATTGCCGTGCCGGACCTGGATAAAGCCACAGCGATGTACCGCGACGCGCTGGGCGCCAAAGTTTCCGCGCCGACGGACGAACCGGACCATGGCGTCACGGTCGTCTTCGTGGAATTGCCGAACACCAAAATCGAGCTGCTGCACCCGCTGGGCG
>Ga0209578_10001745_pt1 | contig 19537 bp, 22 predicted proteins | sample tdAd472_FD_187127 | JGI IMG/M metagenome (GOLD analysis project Ga0209578, IMG submission 187127) | Marine sediment microbial communities from the Atlantic coast under amendment with organic carbon and nitrate - tdAd47.2 (SPAdes)... | ecosystem: Environmental > Aquatic > Marine > Coastal >...
GGCTTGCACATTTTTACAGCGTTATTTTGCTACACTTTGTTGCATAATGCCGCAGTTTTGTTGCATTTTGCTGCGATTTACCGCAAAGCGTTTAGCGGCATTCCGCAAACGGCGTTTTGCATAGATAATAGGCAGGATTGCATATAGAACAGGCATGGCATTCGAACGACTACCCGACAGACGCGCGCACGGCAAAGACCCGAAGGCTATTGCAGCCAAGGGCCATGAGCTTTGCACGCGACCGCCGGCACGTCCGAAGGACGAATGCGAAGCCGACACGCCCGACTGGGTCCGCGACGCATCAGACGAGCGCGTAGCGGCTGCTGGCACGCATTGGTTCGATGTGTTGCAGGGTGCGTATGTGGTGTGGTGGATAGAGCGCTATATGCGGCTATACGAGGGGCGCTGGGCTGGCGAACCGGCTGTGATGCACAGCTGCAAGACGTGTCGGCAGACCTGGCTGATACCGCACACGTTTCAGCCGGACGTGGCGATGGAACGGGCAAGGCATTACGCACAGTGCGTCAAGGATGGCCATGATTGCGATTGGCAATATGAGTTTATTATGCGGCTGTTTGGTTGGGTCCATTACAGCGACGAGCACAACCGCATCCTGCGACGCTTCCGACGCGGCGACGTGTGGATACCGAAAAAGAACAAGAAGTCGCCAACGATGGCTTTCATCGGCTGGTATTTGACGGTGGGTGATGGCGAGCCTGGGCAGAAAGTTTACTTCGGCGCTAAGGATGGGGCACAGGCAAAAGAGCTAGTGGGTGGTCACGCTGTGGCAGCGTATGAAGCGTCACCGGAACTGCAAAGCGTATGCCTGTACCGAATCAATGAAATGAAGTTTACGCACGTCCCAACACGCTCGCAGCTGGCCCCGCTGTCGTCATCGAACAGCCGGACCACGAAGTCGAAGGAAGGCATCAACGGCTCCATCCTGATTGACGAACGGCACGTCGTGGACGCCGAGTTTATGAAGCGTATCAAGCGCGCTGGTATCAGCCGCCTGGAACCAATCGAGCTGGGCGTATCAACGGCGGGCTTAGACACGCGTGGCCACGGTAAGGAACGGCAAGACTACGGACGAAGCGTCAGCACTGGCGAAGCTGTGGACGACCAATTCTTCTATCTGTGCTATGAAGCCGACCAGTCTGTTGACCTGGAAGAACTGACCGAAGACCAAGTCGTGTCAATGGGCAAAGCGGCAAATCCGGCTTGGGGCAACACGATTAGCGAGTCGGAATTCAAAGCTGATTTCCTTGAATCCAAGAATGCAAGCTTGGACGAACTATACGACTTCGGCACGTACCGGCTGAATATCTGGCAACACAGCAGCAACCCGTGGCTCCGTGCCGGTAGTTGGGACAAGTGCGCGTCCGACTTTACATTCGACGAGCAAGAGGGCAAGTATTGTGCGTTGGGGCTGGACCTGTCACGCACCCGCGACATGACCGCGGCTTGCTTTGTGTTCCACGAAGAGAACGGACGCCGCCGCGTGTGGCCCTTGTTCTGGTTGCCGCAGAATACAGCCCGTCGTCACAGCGGCAAGGTTGCCGGCTTCCTTGATTGGCAGCGCGAGGGCCACATATCGTTGACGCCTGCGGATACCATCAGTCACCAGCAAGTATTGGATGAGCTCAAGCCGTATCTGGACAAGGTTATTTGCACACACGTCTTTTATGACCCGACTTTCGCTGATTACTTGACCGAACAGCTCGAAGAAGTCCACGAAGTCGAGCGCGTCATTTTCCCTCAAAGTATGGCGGAATACGCCAACCCAACAGCCCAGCTGGAAGAGGAAATTCTAGCGGGCACGATAGAGCACCCGGCCAACCCTGTTCTTGACTGGCAGATATCGCATTGCCACGTCCATAAAAACAAATTCACGAAACAACGACGCCCCGTTAAACCATCAGACGACAGCGGCGACCCTCGCACAATTGACGGTATCGCGGCGATGGTTATGGGGCTAAAAGTCGAGCAGCTGGAAGCGTCCCTGAAGCTGGACTTCTACGAATCAAACGAACTCGAGGTTATGTAATGTGGGATAGCTTGAAGCGTTACCTGCAGACCATCTTTGGCGGCGACCGTCAATACCTGGAAAGCATCAACGACCCCTACATCAGCAGCACAGCGAATAGCGGCGAGCACGTCACGGCACGCACCGCTGTCGGGCTGCCGGCGTTTAGGCAAGGCATTACGCTGCTCAGTGGCGACGTGGCCAAGGTGCCACTGTATCCGTACCGCATGGCCGCTGACGGCTCGTCCGAAGTCGCACGCAAGCACCCAGCGTATAAGCTGGTTTCGTGGCTGCCGAACCCTGAACAGTCGGCGTATGAGTTCCGACGCCAAATCATGTGGCACGCTGTGCTGTATGGCCATGGATACGCCTGGATTCAACGCGACCGCAACAGCGGGCTTGCAACCGGGCTTTATCCGCTGCTTTCAGACCGCACGCACCGCCGGTACTTCCGCGAGGCTGGCGAATGGCGGATTGAGTCAGAAATTGACGGCGAGCTGATACACTTCCGCGATGAGGATGTGCTGCACATCAGCGCACCGTACGGGGCGTTAGATGGCTACCACGATAACCGATTGATTGTGGACTGCAGGAACGCAATTGGGCTTAGCCTGGCCGCCAACAACTTTGCGTCGCGATTCTTCAAGAAGGGCGGACGGCAGGGCGGTATTCTGGAAATACCGGCGGGTATGTCGGACAAGGGCAAAGACAAGCTGGAACAAGGTTGGCGGAAACGCTATGAGGATAACGACGGGCAATTCGCTACTGTCATTCTGCGTGACAACGCCAAGTTCCACAGCGCCCAATTCGCACCCGACGAATCGCAGCTGACCGAGAGCCGGCAAGAACAGGTTAAGGAAGTCGCACGCATCCTGAACATTCCGGCCCACAAGTTGGGGCACGATGGCAGGACGGCATACAATAGCCTTGAAATGGAAGAACGGGCTTATGTCAATTCCACGCTTAGCCACTGGCTGAAATCGTGGGAAGGGCAATGCAACCTGAAGCTGCTACGTGAACGCGAAAAACAGCTATGTAGCCACAAGTTCGCACACGATATCAGCGAGCTAATCGCGTCCGATTCCGAAACCCGCGCAGGCGTGGCCCAGACGTACGTCAGCAATGGCATTAAGACCGTAAACGAAGTTCGCGCGGAGATGCACTTGCCGCCACTAGCGGAACCACAGCCACAGGAAGCCCCCCAGATGCCCCCAGAATCGCCTGTAGACGATTCCCCTATGGATGACGCACCAGAAGCCGTCGACGCCGTACGTGGCCACCTAGACGCCTTGCTGGCGAATCAGAAAGATGCGGCAGTGAAGGAGCTGGTTAGCCGGGTTAAAGACAACCTGCGACGCTACAGCCCTGAATCGTTCGTTTCTTGGAAAGACAAGAACTTCGAAGGCTTGGTCGATTCGGTGGCAGAACGGCACATGGGGCACACGGTGCGGGCGTTAAACGCACACATTGGAACGAACGGCGGCCCGGCGTTAGTTATTCGTGATGCGGGGCTGAGCGTACAGGTAATTATTGAACGGGCGATTGAGGAAGTCACCCCAAACAAACGAAACACGGCAATAACATCGAGGCTAAATAAATGGCTGAAAAACGAGTACATAAAGGCGGCGTAACGCTGCGTGCGGACGAGGACGGCAAACAGCGGATTGTTGGCTATGCCTTGACGTACTACCGCGAGGACGACCCAGACACTGAATACAAAATGGGCGAACGCATCGTTGAGCGCATGATGCCCGGTTGTGCTGACGGCGTGCTATCGGAGGAAGGGCTAGACTGCGTTGCCTTGTTTAACCACGACAGCAACCACGTCCTAGGCCGCTCGACATCTGGAACGCTTCGCTTGTCTGTCGATGAGGTTGGGTTGCGGTATGAAATCGACCCGCCAGAAAGCCGGCAGGACATCCTGGAACTGATTGAACGTGGCGACGTGGCCGGTTCTAGCTTCGCTTTCTTCATTGAGGATGAGACACGCATTGAGGACCGCGAGCAGAATAGGGTGGTTTACGAGGTAAATAAAATTACCCGCCTGATGGACGTTGGACCGGTTACATATCCGGCGTACAAGGCCACTTCTACCGCTATTCGTAGCGAAAACGGACGCTCTGACAGCATCAACTATAAGCCACTAGGTGCTGACAAGTTCATTGAAATTGTTGCGCAGCGCAACCCAAAAGATTGACGCTGCAAAAGTGGGGCTAACTTGTGGGGCACACGCGGAAGCGTTTCCGCATTCAACCCTATTAGGAGGCCGCAATGGCAAACCTGAAAGAACTTCGCGAGCAGTTTGCAGAAGCGGCTGCCGACATCCAAGCGTTCCGCAATCGGGACGAATGGACAGCAGAAGACAAGCAGAACTTCGAGGAAGTCTGCGAACGCTACGATTCGCTTGATGAGCAAATCCAAGAGCAAGAGCGCGTAGACGCCCGCATTGCCCGTATCGCTGAAGTCGAAGAACGACACAGCCAAGAGCAATCGGAAGCACGCAGCGAAGTCGGCAAAGCACGGCAGACCCGCAGCATCGAGCGCGGCGAACGTGCCCCGACCGAGGAAATGAAGCTGCGTGCGTTCCAGAAATGGCTGCAGCGTGACTCGAAGGCTGGCTTTAGTTTGTCCGACGAAGACAAGCACACGCTCCGCGAATTGGGCTACGGCGAGAACGCTGGCGACGAAGTCATTATGCGTCGCTACAACAGCAACCGCCAAAGCGCTGGCCAGTGGGCCGATTATAACGGCATCAACTGCCAGCCACAGCAGCGTGCCAACCTGACCGTTGGAACCGCTGGCGACGGTGGCGAAACGGTGCCGGAAGGCTTCGTTCAAGAGCTGGAAACCACAATGGAGGCCTTCGGCGGCTTGCGTCGTGTCTGCCGTATCCTGTCGACTGAGTCTGGCAACGACTTGCCGTGGCCGACCATGAACGACGTTTCCAACAGCGGCGCGCTGCTGGCGGAAAACACCACGTTTGGAACGTCCGTAGAGCCGACGTTTGCACAGATTGTTTTCAACGCGTACAAGATTTCATCGACCCCGATGATTGCTTCGCGAGAACTGCTTACCGACTCGGCATTCGTATTGCCTAGCATTATTGGCGCGGCACTTGGTGAGCGTATCGGGCGTGGACTTGCTGGCTACCTGGCAACCGGAACCGGTTCCAGCCAGCCTCAGGGCATCACTGTTGGCGCATCCGCAGGCGTTACTGCTGCGTCCGCAACCGTCGTTGACGTTGACGAACTGATTGAACTGCAATCGTCGCTGGACGAAGCCTACGAAGGCGGGCCAAACGTTGGTTGGGCGATGAACAAAGCTGTTCTAACTAACATTCGTTACCTGAAGTCGGACACAGGTACCGGTTACGACCAGTATCTGTGGCAGCCTGGCTTGCAAGCTGGAACGCCCGCGCTGCTGTTGGGCCGTCCGGTTGCGGTTGTCGAAGAGATGCCAGCCCAAACGACCGGCTTGGTGCCAATCGTCTACGGCGACATGAGCAAATTTGTTTGCCGTGACGCTGGGCCAATGGCAATGTTCGTGATGTCGGAACTGTTCCGCCAAACGGACTGCACGGGCTTCGTGGCGTTCAGCCGTCACGATTCGAAGGTTATCCAGTCGGCAGCTATTAAAAAGCTGACGATGGCGTAAACCGCTTTTATCGGGTGGCCCTGCCAAACAACATGCCCCACAACGGCGGGGCCGCCCGTTTTCTTTCTTTCTAAGGTGCGCACAATGTACGTAAAATTGAAACACAGCTGGGCCGGTAATAGACCTGGCGACGAAGTCGAGGCACCCGACTATCTGGCGGAACGATGGATTGCCGAAGGCTCGGCGGTTGCAATCGACAAGCCGAAGGCTGAACCCAAACCAGAACCGGAATTCGTGGACCCTGAAAAGGAAGAAGCGAAGAAGCCCGCACGCAAGAAACGGCAGGCGCGCAATGATAAGTCTGAGTAGGGCGAGCATTCCCGACTTCCGCGATATGGGTGGCGTCCCTGAGCTTAAACGCCACCTGCGGATAATGGGTGACTACGCTGACTTGGAAGTCGGCGACATCGGAAACGAAGCCGTTGCGTTCATCGAGGAACTGGCGCGGATTACGGTATTCCAGTCGACCTATACCTACGGTATGGACTGCCTGGAAAGTTACTTCAGCTTGCCGCAGGGTCCGCTGGTTTCCGTAACGTCCATCCAGTATCAAGACACCGACGACGCACAGCAGACCTGGGCCAGCACTGAGTACGATGTAGACGCATCAGCAGGCACCGTGCGGCTCGCTTATGACAAGGTGATACCGCAGACCATTTCCCCCGCTGGCGTCGTTGTAACGTACGTAGCGGGCCACAGTGCGGACTGGGCTGGACTTCCGCCATTAGTGAAGCACGTCATCAAGCTGGTAGCGCATGAGATGTACTACCAGCGCGACGCCTCGCCCAATCACGAAAAGGTTGTCAACGCAGTAATCCAGTTGAACGCAGGCGATGAATTCGGGCAAATATAAATACCCCGCGACCGTTTATCAGCCAGCCGTGGAAAAGGTACGGACCACACGCGAACGCAAGGCGCTGTTTAACGTGTGGGTATCGATGGAACCGACGTCGGCTGGCGAGTCCACGCGGGGCGAAGGCATTGAGACCTCTAACGCGTTCACGCTTCGTTGCCCTTGGTTCCCCTGCGACTGGAATACCGCATGGTATATCGAGCTGTGGGACGGGCGCAGGCTGAGCATTGACGGCGTAATAAACAAAGACGAAACAAACCACGAATGGCAGATAACAGCCACACAAGAGGCTAGAACGTAATGGCAAAAGTTCACAATACAGTTTCACAGGCTTACACCGTCAGCAGTACGGCGGTCAGCCTACAGACAATCGGCTTCTCCGCGGCACAGGTTGCCGGCGGACTTACGTTGACGGTAACGGGTGATACAGTCATTCGGTACTTGGTCGACCAGACACCAACCGCCACATTCGGGCACATTATCCCAGCAGGCGAAACGGTGGAATTCATTCGTGGCGACTTTGCTGATATGGAATTTATCCGTGGCAGCGGCACCGACAGCGTAGCTACATTCACGCTCGAGACACGCGTAGACGTATAAGGGGCTTCGATGCGACGCAGAACGAAGAACAAGAACCGCCGCCGAGGCTCGTCTGGTGCAGGCACGCCTGCACAGCTTCTGGGCGACCAGCTACAGCTACGCGTTGAGCCTGGACGCATCAGCCCTGCCGCCCGCACCGTCTACGGCGTAGAGCGATACACGGACCCACTGCAAAGCGGCACGCCACGGCAACTGCTGCCGAAGTATGCGGTCACGCTTAACGGGACGAGCGAGTATATCAACGCTGGAAGCATCGGTGCGAACAGGAACCGCACTATAACAGCGTGGGTTAAGGTTAATTCTTTGCCGGGAACTAACGCCCGATTTTTCTCTAATACGTCTAACTCGCCTACTGCAAACAGCGGTTTAGATTGCTACGTCACGAGCACAGGCGAGGTTGGCTTATTTCTTGACGGCGTGGCAACCGTGTCATCGGCTGGCGTGATTACGGCGGGCACGTGGTATCTACTATCTGTTACCGTTGCTAGTGACGGCACGGTCAGTGCCGCCATCAACGCTAGTGAGGTTGTGGCGGGCGCCGTTGCTGACGTAACGTCCGGCAACGACCTTCTGCTTGGGCGATACGGGCTTTCATCTACAAGTTTTCTCAACGGCGCGTTTGACGATATTCGCGTATATGACGGCGTGTTGTCGCAAGCTGACTTGCTGGCGATTGCTGGATTGTCAACTGGAAGCCAATCGGGGGTAGCGGTTTCCTTAGTGCCGTCACGGCACTACAAATGCGAAGACCCGGTAACGTCCGTGACGCTTCGCAACAGTGGCAGCTTGGGCAGCGCAGCCGATGCAACGATTACGACGGCTGCAATCGCCACGGTTCGCGGCACGGCAAGTCCAGTCTATTCGTTTGCCAATTCCGTTGGCGGAACGCAGGCTTGGTGTTCGGATGGCGTGGATGACTATCTGGACACGCAGCTGACGCTCGACGGAGCGACGGCGTTTACGGTGTGGCGGCGAGCAAGGTATCTCAGTACCAACGCCTACGACCTGGACGGGTTCATCAACTCGCTTGGTTCTGCCATACAGTTTGGGCGTAACACTGGCGACAACGAAATATATTTTGCGTATACCAATGAGAGTGGGGGGCAGGTTTACCAACCCGCAGTTACCATCCCAGATGGTGAAATTCATACTCTATCGGTGAGTGCTGAGGTTGGGGGTAACTACTCTGCGTGGCTCAATGGGACTGAGTTGGTCGACACAGCGGTTGGTTCGCCTTTCACTGCGATATCAAACAGCGAGACATTCTGGATTGGCGAGAACAGCAATGCAGGCTCGCCACATAACAGTCACACCGAATACTACGAATACCTAATTGCCGACCGTGTCCTAACCGACGACGAACTAACATGGCTTGAAACAGGCGGACAGTCTGGCACCGCAATCGACTTCGAGAACGACGCCAGCATCCTGCTATACACAGATTTCAGCCAACAGACGGCAACGCAGATTGTCAACCAAGCCAACCGAAACCTGCCAATCCTGAAAGCATCTGGCAGCGCGGCGGGTGAATTGACGATGGTTCCGCGAGGCGAGAGCGATACGACGACGGACGTTGACCAAGCGGACTATAGTTATCGCACGGCGATTTATCTGCCGGGCGACACGTGGGCGCGTGCCGATATGGGTTCTGCCCTGATTCCAGCAACGGGCGACTTCGACATCTCGGTTGACTTCAACCTACACGCAACCGACTCAGCGGATACATTCCAAACGCTATTGAGCCAGTTCAAGACATCGTCTACTGACGGGCGAGTTCTGTGGAGGATAAACAAGGCGAGCCTTTATCTCGACTTTCTTATTGTTAACGCTTCCCCCGGCAACGCGCAGCTACAAAGTGGCAATAACGCAATCACGGTTGGCAAGTGGCACACCGCGAGGGTTGCACGGGTGGGGAATGTGTTCACTATGTGGCTAGACGGCGTTCAGGTGGCGACGCAGACAGTGGCGGTAACCGTTGATACCACATCCAATACCTTCATCGGTCAAGGTGAAGAACAGCTAACGACACATGACGAATTCAACGGACTCATCAGCAACATCGACTTCAACGGCACCCAATACCTAACCACGCCCAACGAAACCATCAGCGGCTCGACGCTCACCAATGCGTCATACGTCAACGTAGTTCGTGGCAAACCCGGCACGCTGCAACACACAGGCATTGCACCGCGCGACATGCCGCTGAGCAGTCCGTGCGTGACGCTGAATGGGAGCACGGAATATCTAACGCTGCCAGTGGATTTAAGCGGTGCGTCTAGCTGGAAGTTTTCAGCATGGCTAAAGACATCCGACGCCGGTAATTTTGTAATTCTCGAAGCACGCGACGCAGATAACGACGGTTATCTAATTTCGTATAGTTCGGGAACGCTTTTCGTCTCTAGTGACACTACAGACAACGGCGTTGCCATTTCTAGCCTTGTAGACGGCAGCTGGCACTTATTGGAAGTCGAGTTTACTGGTTCGTTTAGCATAGTAACGCTTGACGGAACTATCATTGATACAACAGCACTGTCTGCTGTCGCTTCCTTGGCAAGGACCGACGTAGTTGTGGGTAGGCGGGTAGATGGTGATGTGGCAACACACTTTACAGGCAATGTGGGCTTGATTGAATTTACCGTTGATGGCGTAAGCAGCAACTACCCACTAACCGAAGGCGCTGGCGACGTAGCTCACGACGTATCAGGCAACGGCAACGACGGCACCATTACCGGCACGCTTGCTAACATCTGGACTAACCAGACGAATGTGCCCGGCAGCGGAACGCTGGTCGAGGATGGCTATTCGGTGGGGACTTGGTTTGATGGGGCTAATGATTACTTCTCGCGGGCGAATCTGCTTGGCGGTTCAGCAAAACTTTGCGTATCGCTTTGGATGCGGGTCGATTCGCTTGCTGCCACTAGGGTAGTAATTGGCGAATATGTGCCAACCGGAAATCAACGCGGTTTTTTGTTAGTTGTGGAGACTGACGGAAAAGTCAGAATAACCGTTAGCGAAAACGGCACTACAGTCGCAAATGCCTCAACGGCAACATCTGTAATCACAGCTGGTCAATTGCATCACGTATCAATGACGTTTGACGCTGGTACGGTTGTGTATGAAATCGACGGTAATACTGTCGGGACAGTATGGAGCGATACAGCTAGAACATTCGTTTATGGTTCAACCGCCGACTTCGAAGTCGGTGCATACGATGGCGGTTCCTTTCCGTTCGCCGGTACGCAGTCACAACTGCTAGTCCACAAAGACCCGACCGTCGTCTGGGACGCTGCAACCAAAGCTGCCATTCGAGCAGCGGGCAAAACGTCCGATGTTGCGGCCATCGTAAGCGACTTAGGCGGCGCGGCTTGGTACTTCCCAGACGCCAAGACAGAAACGCTGCAAAATCTGCCATCCCTTACGGTCAACGGAGCGCCAGAGCAGTGGGTTGTTCCAGCTGGCACGGGCTTGCCAGCAATCAGCTACGGACCTGGCTTGCTTCCGCCCAACTGCTCGCTGGACCTGTACTGCAACGAGGACGACGCACCGTTTAGCCAAGGGCTGGCGGCACTACTGACGGACGGCGACTACGCATACGACGATGGCGGGCCGGAAGGTGACAGCCTATTCAGGAAAACAGACAACAGCAACGGCGAAGAGCTGGCGGTTATTAAGCCGGCAGCCACAGGTGCAGAACTGACCATCCTTGAGGCGTGGGACAGTGACTAAAGTAAAAGTCGAACTGGAAGGTATTAAAGAATTTGAAAAGCTAGTTGGACAGGTTGCACCCAAGGAAGCCAAAAAAGCTATAAGGAAATCACTCCGCGAGGCTGGAAAGTACGTTAAGGCTGTGGCTAAACGCAACGCTCCGGTAGATACGGGCTTGCTGCGACGCAAGATAAAGGTAAGGGCGGCAACGGCACGCAATGGCGTCAAAATGAAACGTGGCGTCGCTGGCATTATTGTCGTCAGCGGGCTTCCAGGAAAGGGTGGCAATACGGGCGACGCTTACTATGGCTATTTCCTGGAGCTGGGCACCAAGGAACGGCAAAAGGCATCCGGCCAAAAAACGGGCCGCATTAAAAAGGGCGAGCACAAATTCCTGGCTCCATCGCTTTACAGAAACAAGGCCAAAGTTCGAAAGTTCTTTATGCGTAACTTGAGAAACAGAATCCGGTCGATGGCGAAATGATACTTCTAGCGCTTTACGATTACATCACCAGCAGCCAGCGGACAAACGATGGCGTGCGTAATCGTGCGCGGCGTATAATTCGCCACTATGTCGGTGACAATATCTACCTGAGCGTTAGACCACAGGAACAGAAAGACCATCTAATTGTACTGAGCGCCGCCGGCGGCGACCCGATTTTGCGGCTGGACGACTTAGCACAGAACGCGATTGCAGAGGTTGACGTTGAGCTATACAGCACGAACAAAGACCGCTACGAAATAGCCGAAGCAATAAAGCAGCTGTTTCATCAGTACCGGGGCACGCTAAACGGCGACTACAGCACGCAAGGCATTTTTCTGCAGTCGGAACCATACGAAGACCCGATAGAGCCACTGGGTGCTGGGCAAGACTGGCTTTACCGCACAACGGTCACGCTAAGCGTCGAGCACAACCAGACGCTGCCGGCTTTTGGCCTTGCTGAGTTTATTTCTACAGTTGAGCAAGACAATCCAGGCGACCCAACAGACGATGGCATTCTGCTGGTTGATTCGCTTTCGTGGACGCCAGACGACGACGCCTTCCCGGTTAGTGACGGTGTGGCAATCAATGGCCACGCTTGGCGTGTCGGCGAGAATGACAACATCAGCGAACAGATTTTCGCCAGTGCGAAAGCTGCTGCAACAACGTACAGCATCTACGTTAGGTACAGACACACGGGCGTAAACCCTGGCGACGCAACGCTGGCTGTAGATGGCGAAGCGTTTGCGATAACGTCAAACGGCAGCAGTGATACATACGATGGCGCATCGACGGTGCGCAACACGGACGGCTGGTCGCTAGTGGGCACAAAAGCCCTGACGGCTGGCGTAAAAGAATTAATTATTGACGGGCCGACAACGTCATCTGATGCAGTAATCGTTGACCGTGTCGCCTTGGTGCCATAGGAGTACATGTAATGGCAAGTTTGGGAAATGGCTCTTATGTCCAAGTGGACGGGACCAAAATTGCACGCGTAATTAGCGTGGCCGGCATTTCACGCAGCGTCGCAGTTGTGGACGTTGAGGAACTGGAGCCACAGGCTGCAAACCCACTGAGGCGAAAGCTATTTAGTGACCGTGTAGAGCATGACGGATTCGAGGTTACGCTGCACGGCGACTTCGGCTCTGGCCCCGATGCTGCAGCGTGGATTCAAACACTGGGTGGCGCAAGTGTGGCAATCGCAGTCTACTCGCCGGACTCCAATAAATACTGGTCCTCTACAGGCGTAGTGCAGGCAAGCAATAGCGGCGACTTAAATATAGATGAAGCACATGTGCAGACGTTCACTATACACCTAGACGGGAATAACAACATTGTCACATACCAATAGTCCTGAAGTGAAAGTCGTGGACGGCAGCGCTATATTCATCGACGGCAAGTTAGTTGCCGGCGTCGGTGGCGGCTGCTTGCAGATGTTTGAGCTGCTTTCTGAAGCGACTATCGCGGAAATCCGAAAATTGGTAGAATTCGATAGTGTGAATCCACCGATTCCGATGGAGCCTAAAGTTGTTTGAACATCAATTGCGTATTCGGTCTGTTGACGTACCAGGCATTGACGAAGAATTCTACATCAAGGAAATGTCTGCACAGGCGGCTTGGTCTGTAGAATTTGAGGCGAAGAAAGGCGAACAGCCGGAGTTCGCTTTGGCCATTATCGCCAGCCGCTGCAACGCTGACGGCCATCTAGTCTACCCGTGCCGATTCCTTGTCAATGGAATGGAGTACGACAAGGAAATTGCGGACAAAATACGGGAAATGCCGAGCGGCCCAATGGGAGTTATTACAGCGGCTATACGTGCCTTGCAGTGGCTAGAGCCAGACGCACCGAACCGCAGCGAACGCACGGAACGGGTGGCGGCAAAAAACGAATAAAGCGGGATGCCCTTTACCGGGCCGCCCGCATCGTCTGCCACCATTACCGCTGGGACTACGTCGAGTACATGGAACGCGTTAGCCCGAACCGCATATTAGAAGACATTACGTTTATGGAATGGTTCAATAATGGCGGAAAATAACGTAGTAGCGTCAATGTCTGTTTTGGTGAAAGCCGACAATAGACAATTCAAACGCAAGATGAAGGAGACGAAGTTTGAGGTTCGCTCCTTCGGTGACGTTTCTAAGGACATGCAAAGAAGCGTTGTACAGTCATTCTCGCGAATGTCTGGCGTTAGCGTGCGTTCGCTTTCCGCCATTGCGACCGGGGCTTCACTTGCCGGAGCTGCTGTGGTTGGGTTGGGCGCTGGAATGTTCACGCTTACCAATCGCATATCTACTGGCGTGGATGAACTAACGAAAACGGCTGAGTCGCTTGGTATGACGACGCAGTCATTGGAAAAGTGGCGGCTTGCCTCCGCTAAGGCTGGCGTCGAAAATAACACACTGACGGACGGCATCCGAACATTCAGGCAACGCGTCAGTGAGTTAGGGCAGGGCACGGGCGAGGCTACGCGCTATTTTCAACTGCTTGGTTTAACCTACGAGCAGCTATCAAGTATGGACCCAGGCGACGCACTGGAAGTGACAGCGAAGCGGATAGAACAGCTTGGGACCACGTATGATAAGCAGGCTTTCTTTCAAAGGCTAACCGGCGAAACGGCAGGATTTCAGTTTGGCCGGCTGCTCAAGGATAACGCGGCGGCTGTGGTGGAAGCCGAGGCTACGATTGCAAAGTCTGGCGGACCAATTACTGAAAAGCAGATTGCAAACGCAGTCAAGTTTAAGGACTCAATGTCAGACCTTGCCTTTGCCGCAAACAAGCTTGGCATTGCTTTGGTCGATGTGTTTGGTGACGATATACAAAACTCTGTCGAGCAGCTGCGCGAATTCCTGGTTGAAGGTGCCGAGTTCTTCAAGTCAGCGAATGAATCATTCGATGTAATGAGTGCATTCACTGGCGGAATATCTTCGTTAGGTAATTTCCGGCAGCACGGTTTCAGTTCGCTATTAATGCCTGGGGCACTTTCGCCCATTCCAGCACTACACGATGCCACGGTGCGTGCAAACGAGCCAACACAAATGCGGGGCAACCGCGCAACAAATGACCCAACAGCGCAAGCCGTGTATGCAACAAGGGGGCACTTTCACTAATGCCGAGACTAGCAGGAACTATACTGGCTTCAGGGCCAAACCTGAGTACGCTTTCCTTAGGCTCAACGCTTGGTCTGCTTGAGTCACCCGCAAGCGACATCAGCAGCATTACCGAAGGCCGAATCGTTCAGGTGTGGCAGCTGATACTTTCCAGCAACGCACCAGCGATTGACGGCCATACGGCTATCAACCTGGCCTGGCTTAAGGGGATGCCACAGCGAGGCACAGCGTATGTAAACAGCTACACTGGGGCAAGCAATGGCGTTAGCACGACGCTGAGCGGTGCCAGCTACCACCCTTCATTGTTTGCCTACGAATTCCGTGCCTACACGCCACGCCCGATTGACGGCAAGCGTGTATGGGAAATTGAGGTTATTTACCGCGAGCCAATTTGGGGCAACGACGAATACCCAGGCACGGCTAGGCAACCGCCAGCCCTGCGGAATTGCGAATATCGATTCGATTTCGTAGACATCCAGTTCGACGAAGCGGAAGCGTATAAAATTAGCAGCTCGGGAGCGAAGGCGTCCGACTTCAATTCCAAGCAGACCGTGACGCACACGAACGGCCAGCCTCTGGACCGCCCGCTGAAAGTCACGCGCAAGTCACCGGTGGTTGACATTTGGTTCAACACATACGACCAGACGTTATCGACTTTCATAATGCTATACTTTGACAACAAGTTAAACAGCGACGAGTTTAACCTGTTTGGCTACCCTGTGGGGAAATACGAAGCGAGAGTATTGTTGGCCGAGCAAGAGCAAGCTGGATACTATAGCGGAAGCCCTTATTATCGCGTCCATGTACAGATGATGCTGGCCCCCGACCCTAGCTATCACTGGGTGCAAGTGCCAAGCGTTGGGAATATCAACAGCCTTGGCCTGGCCATTACAAGCGAAGATGGGCACTTACGGGGGAATGCTGGCTTGCAGGAAAACGGCGAACCGGCAGACAGCAGCAACCCACCAGCCGTGCTGAAGTGGTCCACGCTGGGCACGCGTCCGTTCAATTCAATTGTGGCCGGCGAGGGGCCGCTGGCTTCTGGCTGGCTTGCAAACCTAAGAGGAAAACTAGGCTAATGGCAACGCTAAATTTCACGCACTCAAATAACTACAACGCATCTGGTGCAACCTTTAGTTACACCGAGGAAACGGGGGCCGGCACGCCGGGCGTTATCGTCGTCAGCACTGGCGTCACAACCGTTGACCTGTCGCAGTTAACAAGCCCAGAGATAGCGGTTATCACGAACCACGACGAAGCCAAGGTGGTTGTGTTCGGCGTGGAGTCTGGCGGCTCTATTGTCGAAGTCGCAACAATACCGGCTGGTGCGTCGCTTCCGCAAAAACTATCGCCAAACGCAACCTATATGCTCAAGCTGGCGGCGGGTGAAACGGGTGACGCGCGCGTATCATTCGAGGGCTTTGGCAGTGCGTAACCCAAACCGGCCCGCTATTCCAAACGCAAGGGACGCCGCCAAAATACGGCGCGTGGTCCGACCTGCGATACAGAATACGGTGCCGGAACCGCACCTTCCCATAACTTCGCCAGGGTATCTCGCTACAGCTGACGCTGACATTGTCGCCAATGGCTCTGGCCCGTTCACGGTGCAGAACGGAAACCCTAACCAAAAAGAGGGTAGCCAGCTTGGCTTGACTGCTTACACGCTTTCCGCGTTACAGCAGGGCGATACGGCGTTTCTAACTTGGGTTTCGGCTGCCGGCTCTGGCGGCGGTTATTGGCTTGCCGTTGGTGGCGAGGCATCGCTCTGCTTTTCCCCGTGTGACCTGTTTGGGTTGCTTGAGACCCTAAGTCTCAATAGCGACGCCCGCCAAATACTATCAAGGATGCAGCTAGATTGCGGATGCGCCCAGCAGGAGACTGTCAGCTGTGCGGAATGCAAAGACGGGGCAATGCCGGCGAATGTGACGGTCCTAATATCTGGCGTTGAGGTTAACCCATACGACCCAGTTGGGGTTCCCGATATCTTTGTCGACCCGGACGGGCACGCAGAGGACCTGACGCTCTACGGCCCGTCAATCAAGGAGCAATTCAACCAAGAGCATCAGCTCGAAATGCCTGGCTGTGCCAACTTTAAGACGCTAGAACTTGAGCTTGCAGATAGAAATGCCGTCGTGCAATACGTCGCCAGCCTTAGCATCAATTTTGGGGAAAATGACGCTGGCACCTTTAAAACTTGGAACGCTGTCTTGAGCCTTTCAAGGTTTTTCGGCGGGCAGGTATTCGAGTATTACTTTAGCGGGGAGGACCTAGGGGCGGACTGCTTCGGCGTCTATGCTATCGACTTCTCGCACCTGACGGCACAGTTCAACTCAGGAAGCTGGACAGATGAAGAAAATCCATATCTCGACCTGCGTAACCTACAGATAATCATCAGCCCGACAGTGCAAACGGTTGCTGCTGCTGCTGCTGTTCGCACGCCGCTGACGGGCTATCTAAACGGTACCTACTTCTACAATCCAGGCGTAGCGGTTGATAGCGTCACGTTTCCGCTGCCTGAAAGCCCCAACGATAACGACTTCGTGAAAGTTGTTTTTGGCGGTACAATAGGCTATGGCGAAACGGTGGTAAATAACCTTTCATTCAGTGGCGGGACCGTGTTTGGCGAGTTCCCGGCAGCCGTCGCATCTGGAAGCACAATAACACTCCAATACAGCGCCGACTTTAGCAGGTGGTATGTGGTATGACGTTTTGGCCCCGTTCTAACGACCCCGGAATCGAGCACGCATTGGACGTTATCTACAGCGATTACGGCGTGCGTGCGTCGGTTGTGCAGAAGTCCAAAGACCTGCTTAAGTTTGGCCGCAATCCCAGCTGCGGCACGTCCTATGAGACCGTGTGGAACCAGGGCGGAACAGAAACGCTAATCACAACAAACAGCATCGACACGTTATCTAGTTCAAACGCTGGCGACATGCAGGCTGTTGTTGTCGAGGGCCATACGCTGGCAAGTGATAACTTTACATTCGTTGTGCAATCCGCAACGCTCAATGGCCAGAATAAAGTTGTTCTTTCTACGCCACTGGCTCGAGTCACGCGCGTCTATAACAATGATTCGACGGACTTCGCTGGCGACATCTATTGCTATGAGGATGATACAATCGTTTCTGGCGTCCCGCAGACTACCGCCAAGATTCACGCCAAGGCAGTCGCCGGCGACAACTCCACGCAGAAGTGTGCAACGACCCTGTCGTATCGTGACTATGGCATTATTACCGCAATGGAGGTTGGCGTATTTGAGAAGTCATCAGCGTCAGCCGACTTCGCTTTGCAGATAAGGCGCTACGGCAAAACATTCCGCACGGCCTCGCGCGCAGCTTGCAGCAACCAATCTGGCGCTCTAGAGATTAGGTTTTATCCTTATATCATCGTGCCCGCCAACGCTGACGTGCGAATTGTGGCCGCAGCAAGCGGGGCGAATGTCGACGTTGCAGCAGAATTCCAGACGATATTGGCGATTGACACAGCACTAGCTTAAAGGGCCACGCATGGGCAATACGCTGGTAGTCGGAGACTTGCACGCACCATTCTGCAAAGGGGGCTATCTTGAGCACTGCGTTAGGGCTTGGAACGAGTACGGCTGCGATAGCGTTGTTTTCATCGGTGACGTGCTGGACAATCATTACTCAAGCTACCACGAGACAGACCCAGACGGCTATTCAGCCGGCGAAGAACTGGACCGCGCCATTGACCAGCTCGGCGACTGGGTTGCAACCTTCCCAGATGCCGTCATCACAATCGGCAACCACGACCGCATCGTCGGGCGTAAATGCTTCAGTTCGGGCGTATCGAAACGATGGGTTCGCACGTACCAGGACGTACTGGACGCGCCCGGCTGGAACTTTGTCGAGGAATACTTTGACGAATCGACGGGCGTACTGTATCAGCACGGCGAGGGCGGGACGGCTCGAACGGTTGCGGCACGCGAGCAGGTATCCACGGTTCAGGGCCACAGGCACAGCGAGGCTTACGCCTGGCACTTGGCCAACCGACGCCAGCGGCTTTGGGGCATGCAGGTCGGCTGTGGTCTGGACAGACGCAGCTACGCAGCAGCCTATGCGAGAGTCGGCCCCAAGCCGGCTATTGCGTGCGCGGTTGTCGCAGACAATGGGCGGTTACCGATAGTGTCAATGATGGAGCTTGGCAATGATTTCTGAAGCAAAGCCGCTATCGGTCGACGTGCTTGGGTTTGATATCCCAATAAAGTACGTGACGTACGCAGACCTGCAATGTTGGGGCGTGGCTGTCTATGAACCTGGCTGCGTAGAGTTACGCATAGCGTCAGAGGCCACAGGACGCCGCCTAGCGTCCACTATCTTTCACGAGCGGCTAGAACTAGCCTTAATGATTGTGGGCTTTAGCGGCGACGAGGCGGCCAAGGAACAAGTCATCTGCGTCGCTGAACTTCTGCTTTAGCTCAGTAGGCTAGAGCGCCTTGTATAAGTTCAATTCGCGTATAGCCGATACGCTTCGCCCACAGTTTGTCGCCGACCATGATTTGGCTGGCGTTGCCCCATATTTCAGTACCAACCAAGCCGCCCATGTCGCCCTCCGGCGGGTTAACAACAGTCAGCACCGATTGCCCTGCAACGGCTCCCGGCTCCCGTGCTTCAAGGTGCAATCGCAAACACTTTTTTCCAGTGGAGGTGCCGTGACAGGAAGGGCAGTCGTCCCATCCGTTGTCGTCTTTCCCTGTGTTGTCGCAAAAATCACAGTCGCCGGGAAAAATTTGCGTTACCGCCCTTATTCGTGCGTCAATACTCACTGGTTTGTCCTTAAAGGTTTTAGCTCAGTTGGCTAGAGCGTCTGCTAGTTCATCGTGCCCTATCACCGTCTCGACTGGTCGCCGGTCCCCGATTGCAGCTACCTCACGGATGATGTCGGGGCATTTTCGCCAGATGGTTTCCGCATCGGCGCCGGCATAGGCGGCATCGGCGCCGGCATAGGCGGCATAGGCGGCGGCACAGGCGGCATGGGCGGCGGCATTGGCGGCATTCCCGGCATAGGCGGCATTGGCGGCATTCCCGGCATCGGCGGCATAGGAGGCGGCATTGGCGGCATTCCCGGCATCGGCGGCATAGGAGGCGGCATT
>Ga0209578_10001747_pt1 | contig 19527 bp, 15 predicted proteins | sample tdAd472_FD_187127 | JGI IMG/M metagenome (GOLD analysis project Ga0209578, IMG submission 187127) | Marine sediment microbial communities from the Atlantic coast under amendment with organic carbon and nitrate - tdAd47.2 (SPAdes)... | ecosystem: Environmental > Aquatic > Marine > Coastal >...
CTGGCGAATACGGTTTTTTTTAAAGCTGAGGCCTTCACGCCTGAAAAAGTTGGACAGCATGGAGGGCGCCGCCTTGAGGCCATGCTCTTGCTCAAGCCGCTGACAGAGGGCCTCAAGGGTCAGGTCCTGACCGTCCCGCAAAGCTGCCAGGGCCTTATCAAAATCGAATTGTTCAGACATGTATCATTCCTTTCTTTGCGTATATTACTGGAATGACACAGAATTTCTAACACTCCCTAAAAATACGCTAAAATCCTAGGGACCAGTTTAGGCCAAACATTATTTCTCCGTCTTTGGCAATGGAACTATTAGGTTGATCATCTTGCAGCCGAAGTTCCAGTTTTATTTTTCCGATAGCCATCTCACCTTCAACGTTTGCTTCAATAATATTGATCTTTTTCCGAAAGATACTGGCGCTATTTATTATACTATCATCACGATTTATAAGTGCATTATGATATTTGAGTTGATACTCCCAACCTTGTGCATCAGTAAAATCAGCCGTGACAGACATGAGCCTGCTATCACTATCCAGGCTATGCCCTAACGATCGCCCTTTGAACCGGTAACCTGTCCTGTATATGAAATGTTCATAAACAACATTCAAACGTCGTCTACCAAACAACCAGTAATGGGTCGATGAGGTATCGGAATGTTCCGCAGTTAGGCGCCATCGGGCGCCGTTATCGCCATAGGGACCATACAGAGTCGCCCCCACCAGACGCGCATATTGAAAGGGAAGAAACAATTTCCCCGCCTCGTCTTCCGCCGCGCCTTCGCCATAAATTTTCAGATGACTTTTTTCACTGACCTTGAACGTATAGGACAGGTCAATGCTGGCCAGCTGATTGCCGGGCTCTGTCGGCTCGCCACGATTATTATCCAGATCGCCGCCCCCGATCAGCGCCCGGCCCCAGGTCTCGAAATCACACGGCCTTCCCTCACCGCAGAGCTGCAAGGTCCGCGACAGGCCGACCTCGAAATTATCCATCGGCGCGAATGTCAGCCGCATGCCGGCGATCAGCGCATGGGGGACATGGCGATCTTCCTCCATGCGGGCGACGAACATATCCCAACTCCACGGCCCCATCCAGCTCAGCCATTTGCTCGCGAAAGCTTTCGGTTCGATCCGGCGCAATCCAACGGAAGGCATCGGCCGCGCGTTATTGCTCAGGATCAGGGTGCTTTCCCGTCCCGGCCCCCACCAGCGGTCAAAAGCGCCGGCGTAGAGCGCCCAGTTGCCGATGTCCTGGGACAGGTAACTGCCGTCGAGATGGGCGTAATCCTCGCCATCTCCCTCGCGGTAGCCGCCCTGCAGATGCAGCGTCGTTCCCGTGTCGTCATTGTTATATTCAAGGGTCGCTTCCGCGTCGAGATCATTGCGCGCCGTTTTCTCAAAACCGCGGACGATCTTCGGGTTGTTGGTCGCCTGAATATGGGCGCCGACGCGCAGCTCGCCGGGGATTTTCCGCTTCACCCGCATCACCGCAAGCCGCACATAAGGCGGCAGGTCCATCTCCGCCGTGCGCGAAAGATGACGGGTGATCTGTTTCCAGGAGATCGGCCAGCTGTTGACCGGCCCGCTGATCACCCCGTGACGGGCCAGAATTTCCACGTCATTACGCAACTGCATATCGCCGACCGCGGCCCAGGGCGACGCCGATGCCGAACCGCATATGATCAGAAAGGAAAAAACAGCCCCCGCAACGGCGCCCCCATATTTGTTTAATCTCATTGGATTCCCTGCCTTTTATTTTTCAGTACGCCTATTTTTTCACGACACCGCGATATCACCGCACCCCAAGGGTTTTATATCAGTTTGACCGTTTATCCAAGATGAATTGCAAAAACCATCCCCCTGCGGCGCGCGGTCGCCGGGTCGGCCCTTGGAAGAAGTGGTGGGTCTGGTAGGACTCGAACCTACGACCGAGCCGTTATGAGCGGCTAGCTCTAACCAACTGAGCTACAGACCCCCGTGAAGATGTGAATAGCTCAATAGCAGATTATCATTTGAATTTACAGAAAAGAATTGCCGCCAGCGAGATTTTTTTCGGCCCGACGGCCGCCGTCCCTGACCCTCAAAGCTTGTCAATTTCATCGGCCAGATTGCGCCCCTTGTCGGTGGCGATGCGCTCGAGAACCTTGACCCGCTCCTCCAACTGATCTATCCGCTCCAGATAAGGCTTCAGGGCTTTCCGACTCATGCCGCCGCCGTCGCCGAGCCCCAGCGCCGCAGACAGTTTGTCGAGGTCATATTCGACGCCCCTTTCCTTGCCCTTGAGATATTGCATGAATATGCCGCCGAGCACCGAAATCGCCACCACCCAAACAATCATTGACCATAATGTCATATCTGTTCCCCTTATCGGTTATCAGGTATCCAGGAAGCTGCGCAACTGCCGCGAGCGGCTCGGATGCTTCAGTTTACGCAGGGCTTTCGCCTCGATCTGGCGGATGCGTTCGCGGGTGACCGAGAACTGCTGGCCGACTTCCTCCAATGTATGATCCGTGTTCATGCCGATGCCGAAACGCATGCGCAGCACCCGTTCCTCCCGCGGGGTGAGCGAGGCCAGAACCCGGGTCGTGGTGTCGCGCAGGTTAGCCTGGATGGCGCTGTCCACCGGCAGGATCGCGTTCTTGTCTTCGATGAAATCGCCGAGATGGCTGTCTTCCTCATCGCCGATCGGCGTCTCCAGCGAGATCGGCTCCTTGGCGATCTTCATCACCTTGCGCACCTTCTCCAGCGGCATGCTCAAGCGTTGGGCGAGCTCTTCCGGCGTCGCCTCGCGGCCGATTTCATGCATCATCTGACGGCCGGTGCGCACCAGCTTGTTGATGGTTTCGATCATATGCACTGGAATGCGGATCGTGCGCGCCTGGTCAGCGATCGAACGGGTGATCGCCTGACGGATCCACCAAGTGGCGTAGGTGGAGAATTTATAACCCCGGCGATATTCGAACTTGTCCACCGCCTTCATCAGGCCGATATTGCCTTCCTGAATGAGGTCGAGGAATTGCAGGCCGCGGTTGGTGTATTTCTTGGCGATCGAGATCACCAGACGCAGGTTGGCCTCGACCATTTCCTTCTTGGCGATGCGGGCTTCCTTTTCGCCCTTCTGCACCATATTGACGATGCTGCGAAACTCGCCGACCGGCAGGCCGACTTCCTGGGCGATGTCGACCACCTGGCCGCGCATATTGGTGATCACGTCCCGTTCGCGTTCGGCGAATTCGGCCCATCCCCGGCCGCTGTTGCCGGCGACGGCCTCTATCCAGCCCGGCTCCAGCTCCCGGCCCTGATAGGCGTCGATATAGGCGTCGCGCTTGATCTTGTAGCGTTCGGCGAGGCGAAACATTTTACCCTCAAGCGCCATCAGCCGCTTGTTCAGGGCGTAAAGCTGTTCGAGCAGGGAATCGATGCGGTTGTTGTTGAGGCGCAGGCTTTTCATCAGCACAATCAGTTCGCCGCTCAGCTTCTGATAGCGTTTTTCCTGAAGCGAACCCAGTTCGTCGCTTTTGACGCTGGCTTCGTGGCGCGATTCCTGCAGTTTGGCGAATTTCTTGTAGACTTTGCGGATATTGTCGAAAATCTCCCGCACCTGCGGCGTCAGGGCCTCCTCCATAACGGCGAGGGAAACCGTGCTGTCATTGTCACTATCGCTGTCATCATCGTCGTCGTCATCATCGTCATCGGACGATGCGTTCTCGTCCTCGTCATCATCGTCGTGGGCCGCCTGCTTCTTTTCGACCCTGGCCTCTTCCTTGTTCGCTTCTTCTTTTTTGGTTTCTTCCTTTTTCGTTTCTTCTTTTTTGGCCGATTCCTTGCCCGGCAGGTCATTTTCTTCGGAGGGGTCAATGCCATACATGGCGTCGAGATCAATCACATCGCGCAGCAGGATTTCCTCCTCCTCCAGCATCTCGGCCCATTCAACCAGGGCGCGGAAAGTCAGCGGGCTTTCACACAACCCGGCGATCATGGTTTCCCGACCGGCCTCGATCCGTTTGGCGATGGCGATCTCGCCTTCCCGCGACAGCAGCTCGACGCTGCCCATTTCCCGAAGATACATGCGCACCGGATCATCGGTCCGGTCCCCGGCGACCTTGGCGGGGGTTTTTTCCTTTTCTTCGCTTTCCACCGATGCCGGTTCCGCCTCCTCCGGCGCCCCCTCACCGTCATCGCTGTCATCACCGTCATCGCCATCGGCTTCCTCGACGACATTAATGCCCATTTCCGACAGCATGGTCATGATGTCCTCGATCTTTTCCGAGGACATTTCCCCCTGCGGCAGGGTCGTATTCAGGGTGTCATAGGTGATATAGCCCCGCTCCTTGGCGGCGGCGATCATGTTTTTCACACTTTCCAATGAGGAATCGAGCAGAGGGCTGTCTGTTGTGTCGTCCTGTTTCAAGGTTGACTTGTTATCCGTCTTGGCCGCGTTTTTCGCCATTTAAAAAACCTTTAATCCCGTTAGACTGCTTTTGGGCCCCAACACGCCCGAAAAGCAATTCCGCACTCAGGTCACATCCCGCTTTCCCGAGGCACTTTCATATCCGTCATGACCGGCGTCATTTTTTCGGGCGTTTTCGAGTTCCGCCTTGAGGGCCAGAAAGCGGGAAAACACCTCGTCCGTCATATTCGACGCCAGTTCCCTTTCCGCCGCTTTCAGTTCTTTTTCCAGGTCTGAAACACGACGATACCGATTAACCACATGGAACCATCCCTGCTCCACTTCATGGGGAGCAGCACCCGGCCATGCGAATCGATCGGCTTTAAATTCACCTTGGTTAAATATGACTTCCAATGCCCTGCCGAATCCTATTTTTAATAGATGGCTATGCAGGCTCTTGCGTTCAAGGTCTGATTCGCGAATTGATACATCTATTATCTCGCTACGGAGTTTGTCAAGCTCTGCTGATTCGAAAATATAGGTGGCGAATTCCTCATGATGCTTTTTCAGCAGCCACGGATGGTTCAAAACGGTGAGAATCAGTAGCTTTTCCCACTTTACGCCACCCGGATTCCGCTGTTTCAAAAGATTTGTATTCTGCAGCTTCGCCACCCCCGGAATCTCCCTGTTGCGGCCGGATTTATCCATTCCGCCATAAGCTTTTGGCGAAAATTCAGGGTGATTCTTTTTGCCGTAGGGCTCGGCGGGTTGATTTTCAAGGGAATGGTCAGCGACAAATGCGTCGCCGAGCAACCGGCTTAAGCGTTCCTGAAACGCCTTGTCATAATAGCCGCGAATGGTTTTATTGCGGATTTCGGCCAGGGTTTCCGACAGGGTCTGTTCGAGCCCGGCGCGCTGTTCCGGCGTGTCCGTCGGCTGGCGGGCGGTCTTCATGTCCCACAACACATCGACCAAGGGGCGCCCCTGTTCCAGCAGGTCGAGAAAGGCCTGCCTGCCATGGCCGCTGATATAGCTGTCGGGATCTTCGCCCGGCGGCAGATGGACAAAGCGGAAGGAATGGCCGGCCTTGAGCAGCGGCAGGGCCCGCTCCGCCACCCGATAGGCCGCCCTGACCCCCGCCGTATCGCCGTCAAAACACATCAGCGGCTCCGGCGCCATCTTCCACAGCTCGACGATCTGTTCCTCGGTCACCGCCGTACCCAGCGGCGCCACCGCATTTTTAAAGCCCGCCTGGGCCATGGCGATCACATCCATATAGCCTTCGGCGACCAGCACCCGCCCCGCGTCATAGGACGCCTTGCGCGCCCCGGCCAAATTATAGAGCAGCCGGCCCTTGTGAAACAGCGGCGTTTCCGGCGAATTAAGATATTTCGCCTTGGCCCTGGCCTCAAGCGCCCGGCCGCCAAAGGCGACCACCCGCCCCTGACGGTCGGTGATCGGGAACATCACCCGGTGGCGAAAGCGGTCATAGGCGGGCTTTGTGATCCCCGCGTCATCTTCCGGCCGGATCAACAGCCCGCCCTCGACCAGCATGTCCTCGCTGATGCCGTCGCGGCTGAGCAGCGCATCCCTGAGCGCCGTCCGCCCTTCCGGCGCATAGCCGAGGCGAAAGCCCTTGATCGTTTCCCGGCGCAACCCCCGGCGGGTCAGATAATCCAGCCCTTCCGCCCCCCCCCGGGCCACAAGCTGGCTTTCAAACCATTTGGCCGCCGTCTCCATCACCTCATAAAGGGTTTTTCGCCTGTCCGCCTGCCGCCTGTCCTCCGGCGAATATTCCGGCAGGGCGAGCCCGGCCTGCCCGGCCAGCCGCTCGATGGTTTCCGGAAAACTCAGGCCTTCGGTTTCCCTGACGAATTTAATGACATCGCCGTGGGCGCCGCAGCCAAAGCAATGGTAAAAGCCCTTGTCGTCATTGACGGTGAAGGAGGGAGTCTTTTCATTGTGGAACGGGCACAGGCCCGAATGCTCCCGCCCCTTGCGGACCAGTTTGACCCGGCGGCCCACCAGGTCGCTGACCGGAATCCGGCCTCTTATTTCATCGAGAAAATCAGGCGTAAACCCCATGATTCCTTGTCACTCCATCCCCGATCGGAATATTTTGCTACAGACACCGGTCCCGGGGGCGGCGCCGGCATTTTGAAAAGTCAGGCCACGACATAAATCACCGGGGGCGTCTCCGGCAGCAGAACTATATCAGGATAATCTGGAACGCACCATGGCGCTGGCCCTGGAAAAATCCATCTGGCCGGCATATTTGCCTTTCAGCAGGGCCATGATCTTGCCGATGTCCTTCAACCCCGACGCTTCCGTTTCCGCAATCGCGTCATCCACCGCGGCGGCGATTTCCTCCTCCGGCATCTGACGCGGCAGGAATTCCGAAATAATATCCATTTCGGCCTGTTCCTGCTGGGCCAGCTCCAGCCGGCCGGCCTCTTCATAAACCACCAGGCTTTCCTTGCGCTGCTTGATCATCTTCGACAGAATCTCCAGAACAACCACATCTTCGTCGTCCGGACCATTTTTATCGGTGCGGGCGGCAATGTCCCGGTCCTTTATGGCGGCCAGAATGAGTCGGACCGTCGTCAGGCGACGTTTGTCCTTATTCTTCATCGCCTCCTTCATGGCGGCGGTAAGCTGATCTCGCAACATCTTGTTTTCAAGTCCTTTTTCATAAAAACACCAAAGAAATGGCGCTTTTGTCCGTCGGCCTTTCCGTTGAGAAGCAGAGACTCTACCGCAAAAGAATAAATATTGCAACCTGAAATAATATTATAACTCATTGATTTTAAACGATTATTTTTCTGAAAGATTCGCTTGACCTCAGGTTATCCTTCACTTATCTTCCGGTCAATTTACGTCTGGGTCACCGGCCGCCGAAACGGCATTCAGGGCGCTGTTCCGCCTGTCTTCAAAGCCTGTTTCCGAATGACGCCCGGTCCTGTATACTCTGATCCAATAAAGGATATGGCGCATGTCAGGGTCATGCGTCCCGAACGAAAACCTGAAACGAAAACACAGTATGACAGAAGAAAACAAAGACCACATTCCTCCCCACAAGGACATCACGGCTGCTTTGGTCCTCGACGACGGCGCAATATTCTGGGGATACGGCCTCGGCGCGACCGGCGATATTGTCGGGGAAGTCTGCTTCAACACATCGATCACCGGCTATCAGGAAATATTGACCGATCCGTCCTATGCGGGACAGATCATCACCTTCACCTTTCCCCACATCGGCAATGTCGGCGCCAATGAGGAAGATCTGGAAACCACCAATCCGGCGGCCCGCGGGCTGGTGATCCGCGAAGACATCACCGACCCCAGCAATTTTCGCAGCCGCAAACATTTAAATGACTGGTGCCGGGAACGGGGCCTCGTCGGCATTTCCGGCGTCGACACCCGGCGGCTGACCCGCCATATCCGGATAAAGGGCGCCCCGAACGGCGTCATCTGCCATAGCCCGGACGGCGTCTTTGATATTCCGGCGCTGCTGGAGCAGGCCCGGGCCTGGCCGGGGCTGAAGGGCATGGACCTCGCCCGGGAAGTCTCCTGCCGTCAGACCTATGGCTGGGACGAAATGCGCTGGACGCTGGCGGACGGCTATCGGAAGCAAGCCAACCCCAAGGCCCATGTGGTCGCGGTCGATTATGGCGTCAAGCGGAATATTCTGCGGTGCCTCGCCACCACCGGGGCCCGGATTACCGTCGTCCCGGCAACAGCGACCGCAGAGGAAATCCTGTCCCATAATCCGGACGGGATTTTTTTATCGAACGGCCCCGGCGATCCGGTGGCCACCGGCGAATACGCCATACCGGTCATTCAGGACCTGCTGACACGGGATATTCCCATATTCGGCATCTGCCTCGGCTATCAGATGCTGGCGCTGGCCCTCGGCGCCAAAACCGAGAAGATGCATCAGGGCCACCGCGGCGCCAACCACCCGGTGATGGATTACAACACCAACAAGGTGGAGATCACCTCCATGAACCACGGCTTCATGGTCGACAGGGACACGTTGCCCGATACGGTGAAAATCAGCCATATTTCCCTGTTCGACCAGACGCTCTGCGGGTTTGAAGTGATCGGCAAGCCGGTCTTTTCCGTCCAGCACCACCCCGAGGCCAGCCCCGGCCCCCAGGACAGCCACTATCTTTTTGACCGCTTTATGGAATTGATCGAAAAACATGATCGTTAGTATTATTCCCCCTCACCCTGCCCTCTCCCTCAAGGGAGAGGGAAAAAAAACTTGTTCCCCTCGCCCCTCTGGGGAGAGAGTCAGAGTGAGGGGCTATTCCCCTCGCCCCTCTGGGGAGAGGGTCAGGGTGAGGGGTTATTCCCCTCGCCCCTTTGGGGAGAGGGTCAGGGTGAGGGGCTATTTCCCTCGCCCCTTTGGGGAGAGGGTCAGGGTGAGGGGCTATTGGTCACAGAAACTCAGCTATTCTCTCAAGAACGCCTGCCGTATTTTGCAAGACGTCATTATTCCAAAAGCGAATAACCCTGAACCCTCGCGCTTCGAGAAACCGGGTTCTTTCGCCATCATAGGAAATGGCGCCGGAATGCTGGCCACCATCAATTTCAATAATGAGTTTTTTCTCAACAGACGCAAAGTCAACGATATAAACCCCGATGGGAAACTGTCGCCTGAATTTAACATTGGAAAGCCGCCTGTTGCGCAATTCCCGCCAGAGACGCCATTCAGCATCAGTCATATTCTTACGCAGCTTACGCGCTCTTTGTTTTATGATATTATCCTGAACCACAGAATAGCTCCCGCCCCTGCTTATATGTGAAAAGGGGAATGATAAAAGTGAAGATTAGCAGAAAACATGCCTAAACGTACAGACATCCACTCCATTCTCATCATCGGCGCCGGGCCGATCATCATCGGTCAGGCCTGTGAATTCGACTATTCCGGCACCCAGGCCTGCAAGGCCCTCAAAGAAGAAGGCTACCGGGTGATCCTGGTCAACAGCAATCCGGCGACGATCATGACCGATCCGGACCTGGCGGACGCGACCTATGTCGAGCCGATCACCTGGCAGATGGTCGAGAAGATCATCGAAAAGGAGCGCCCCGACGCCATCCTGCCGACCATGGGCGGCCAGACCGGCCTCAATACGGCGCTGGAGCTGTCGAAACGCGGCATTCTGGATAAATATAAGGTCCAGCTGATCGGCGCCAACGAGGAAGCGATCAACAAGGCCGAAGACCGGCAGCTGTTCCGCGACGCCATGGACAAGCTCGGCCTCGGCACCCCGCGCAGCCGGGTGGTCAACAGCATGACGGAGGCGCTTGACGCCCTCGACTATGTCGAGTTGCCGAGCATCATCCGCCCGAGCTTCACCATGGGCGGCACCGGCGGCGGCATCGCCTATAACCGGGAGGAATTTGAACAGATCGTCGCCAGCGGCCTCGACGCCTCGCCGGTCAATGAGGTGCTGGTCGAACAGTCCGTCCTCGGCTGGAAGGAATATGAAATGGAGGTTGTCCGCGACAAGGCCGACAACTGCATTATCATCTGTTCGATCGAAAATCTCGATCCCATGGGCATCCACACCGGCGACAGCATCACCGTCGCCCCGGCCCTGACCCTGACCGACAAGGAATACCAGATCATGCGCAACGCCTCGATCGCGGTATTGCGGGAGATCGGCGTCGAGACCGGCGGCTCCAACGTGCAGTTTTCGGTCAATCCGGAAGATGGCGAACTGATCGTCATTGAAATGAACCCGCGGGTCAGCCGGTCCTCGGCGCTGGCGTCGAAAGCCACCGGCTTCCCGATCGCCAAGGTCGCGGCCAAGCTGGCGGTCGGCTATACCCTCGATGAGCTGCAGAATGACATCACCGGGGCGACGCCGGTATCCTTCGAGCCGACCATCGACTATGTGGTCACCAAGATTCCGCGCTTCACCTTCGAGAAATTTCCCGGCACCATGCCGACGCTGACCACCGCCATGAAATCGGTCGGCGAAGCCATGGCCATCGGCCGCAGTTTCGCCGAATCCCTGCAAAAGGCCCTGCGCTCGATGGAAACCGGCCTCACCGGCCTCAATGAGGTGGAGATTCCGGGCTATGACCCGGAAAATGGCGACATCAACGCCGTTCGCTCGGCGCTGGCCAGCCCGACCGCCGACCGGCTGCTGGTGATGGCCCAGGCCCTGCGCCTCGGCATCACGCCGGACGAAGTTCACGCCATCGCCAAATATGATCCGTGGTTCATCCGCCAGATCAAGCGGATTGTCGACGCCGAAGAGGACATCAGGAAGCACGGCCTGCCCGAAAACCGCTTTGAGCTCGGCCGGCTGAAGGCGCTTGGCTTTTCGGACGCCCGCCTCGCTCAACTGATCGGCAGGAAGGAGCGGGACGTCACCGCCCTGCGCCACCGGCTTGACCTGCATCCGGTTTACAAGCGGGTTGACACCTGCGCCGCCGAATTCGAGGCCCGGACCCCCTATATGTATTCGACCTATGAACGGGACGCCGGCGGCTATGCCGAATGCGAATCCAGCCCGACCGATAAAAGGAAAATCGTCATCCTCGGCGGCGGCCCCAATCGCATCGGCCAGGGCATCGAATTTGACTATTGCTGCTGTCACGCGGCCTTTTCCCTCAGCGAACAGGGCTATGAGACGATCATGGTCAACTGCAACCCGGAAACCGTATCCACCGATTACGACACCTCCGACCGGCTGTATTTTGAGCCGCTGACTGCGGAAGACGCCATCGAACTGATCCGGCGCGAACAGCAGAACGGCGCCCTGATGGGGGTGATTGTCCAGTTCGGCGGCCAGACGCCGCTCAAGCTGTCCCATGCCTTGCTTGAGGCCGATATTCCGATCCTCGGCACCTCGCCCGACGCCATTGACCTGGCCGAAGACCGGGAAAGATTCCAGCAGCTCGTCCATGACCTTGGCCTGCTGCAACCGGCCAACGGCCTGGCGACCACCCCGGAACAGGCGGTCGAGATCGCCGCCGACATCGGCTATCCGATCCTGATCCGGCCCAGTTACGTCCTCGGCGGCCGGGCGATGGAGATCGTTTATGACACCGTATCGCTGAAACGTTATATGACCGAGGCGGTTTCGGTTTCCGGTGATAGTCCGGTGCTGATTGACCGTTATCTCGGCGGCGCGACCGAGGTCGATGTCGATGCGCTCAGCGACGGCAAGACCGTTCACGTCGCCGCCATCATGCAGCATATCGAGGAAGCCGGCATTCATTCCGGCGACAGCGCCTGCTCCCTGCCGCCCTTTTCGCTCAAGGAAAGCGTGATGGCGGACATTCGCCGGCAAACGGAGAAGCTGGCGCTGGCGCTCAACATCCGCGGTCTGATGAATGTCCAGTTCGCGGTCAAGGACGATGTGGTTTACCTGATCGAGGTCAATCCTCGCGCCAGCCGCACCGTGCCCTTTGTCGCCAAGACCATCGGTGCCCCGATCGCCAAATACGCCGCGCGACTGATGGCGGGCGAGCCGATGTCGAACTTCAGCTTCCCGTCGGCGAGCCCGAAACATGTGGCGGTCAAGGAAGCGGTCATGCCGTTCAACCGCTTTCCCGGGGTTGATATTCTGCTTGGTCCGGAGATGCGCTCCACCGGCGAGGTGATCGGCCTCGACGACACCTTCGCCAAGGCGTTTCTCAAATCCCAGATCGCCGCCGGCACCCATCTGCCGCTTGAGGGCGCCGTGTTTATTTCGGTCAAGAATCTCGACAAGCATAAAATGGTTGAGCCGGCCCGGGATCTTCTGGCCATGGGCTATGAGGTGGTCGCCACCGGCGGCACGGCGCAATATCTCCAGGAGGCGGGACTGGACGTCAAACGGATCAACAAGGTCCTGGAAGGGCGGCCCCATATCGTCGACGCCATCAAGAACGACGAGATCCAGCTGATCTTCAACACCACCGAAGGCGCCCAGTCAATCACCGACAGCTATGAGCTCCGGCGCACCGCCCTGGTCCATAATGTGCCCTATTATACAACCACGCGGGGGGCGATTTCCGCCATGGAGGCAATAAAAGTCTTGAAATCCAGTTCACTTGAAGTTAAACCCCTTCAGTCTTATGTATTTGAGTGAATGAACAAGAGATAGTCTTTCAAGGAATGACAATGTAGGGTCAGGACCTATTAAGTATATACTCCGGGATTTGGCGGCGTATATGCGGTTTTTTTTTGCTAAATGATAGAAAATGGACACCATGGTTGAAAAAGTACCGATGACCGCCGAAGGCCATAGCCGGCTGGAAGTAGAATTAAAACAATTGAAGCATGAAGACCGCCCGGCTGTCATCAAGGCGATCGAGGAAGCGCGCGCTCACGGCGATCTGTCCGAAAATGCGGAATATCACGCCGCCAAGGAACGACAGGGCTTTATCGAATCCCGCATTCAGGATCTCGAAGGCAAATTAAGCCGGGCCGAGGTGATCGACCCGCGGGATATTAACAGCGATACGGTGGTTTTCGCCGCCACGGTCAGCCTGGCCGATGAAGATGACAATGTCTCGAAATACCAGATCGTCGGCGTCGATGAGGTGGACGTCTCCGCCGGCAAGATTTCCTACATCTCGCCCATCGGCCGCGCCCTGATCGGCCGCCGGCTGGGCGACGAGGTCGAGGTCAAAACCCCGCGCGGCGAAACCTACTACGAAATCACCGAGGTGGAATATATTTAGGAAAATGGGGGAAAATGGGGACAGTATACTAATATTGGCTTGCAGTGATGGTTCCTTTATATTCCCATAGCCCAATATTAGTATACTGTCCCCATTTTTCCAACTTTTTTAAAAGAAGATGGTGGTGGCTTTGACAACCTAAGGCTTTATGAGTAGGGTGATCCTTTAAAAGGGGAAATTTCATGATAGCTTTCGCATACCTGGTTGGCACATTTTCTGTATTCTATAGTCTTATTTCTATTATTTATCCTTTAAAGCCGTATAAAAATAGGAAGTATGCATCTATTGGTGCATTGGTTTGTTTTGTGGGCCTTGTGATAATTGGGAATACTCTAGGCCCTACCGAAAAACAAACGATAGAAATGCTGACAGAAGCAGAATTGTTACTATCGCAAAATGAACCAGAAAAGGCACGAGATCTAATTAGAGAATATAAGGATCGTGAAAAATTCAAACCTTTGTATTTATTGGCATTGAAACAAATTGTGGAGAGTGTGCCGATAAATCAATCAAAGGAAAATTTAAAGCTTTATAAGGAATTGGCCGCATTAGAGCCAAATATGGAAAAGCACACCGAGAAAGTTAAGTTTTATAAAGAAAAAGAGGAGCTTAGGATTCGTCAAGAAAAGGCGAATAAGGAACACAAAGTAAAAGTTGATAACCTAATTTCAGAAGTCACTAAAATTCCAGCCTCAAACTTTGATCGAAATCTTTCCATTTATAAACAGCTAAATTCATTAGAGCCGAAAAATAAAAACTATATTTCTAAAATAGCTTTTTATGAGCAAAAAAAGCAGGAGTTTATACTACTTAAACGAAAAGAGAGAGAGGAAGCAAAGAAGAGGTACACTGGAATTTGGAAGGTAGGACGATATGTAGATGATTTTGGAGAACCCACTAACCAAAAATATATAACGAATAGACCAAAAATTAGAGGTACGTTTAGTAATACAGCTACGCAGGACTCGGCTTTGGATGTGGAGTTCCTGATCGAGGGACCAAAAGGAATTTCACTCATGCTCTATGAATATGCAGGAAATAATCCTGTAAAGGCATATTCGAAAGATGACTATAGAGTTTTAGTAAAAGATGCTGAAGGTCATCGCATTACATTCACGGTCAGCAATTATTCGGACCGATTGCAATTTCGTGGTAGTGATGCCCAGGAATTACATAAAATGCTAACAAGAGAGGGGATCATAAAATTCAGAATAATAGAGATAGATACCCCTACCACTAACTATAGCTTCAGCATTATTTCTGCAGATGGTTACAATAACGCTTATAGAAAGCTATCCCAAAATAAATAATTCTAACTATTATAAGAGGGTTGGGTCGTATGGAAGACTTGTACGATTATGAAAAATGGAAAAATGGGGACAGTATACTTATTTATCATCTTTCCGGCCTTTTTTCGGCCGGCCGGCGGGTTTCGCTTTTAATCTTCGGCCCGTTTGCTTTTCCAGGCCACGCACCCAGTCGTCATCCCCCAACGGCCGGCCCGTTCTCGTGTGCAGACGGAGCCGTTTCAGCTCGGCATCCTTCATGCCGCCCTCAAGAAACGTCGCCCAGTCCGGAATGCGGCTCAGCATCGGCTCAACGATCGCCAATTCGTCATTCTTGCCACAGAGATGCGCGCGGGCGCTCGACCAGGTCCAATCCTCAGGCCGCTTGACCAGACCGGCGCGCACGGGATTAAGTTCGACATAGCGCACGCAAGCCGTCAAATGGCTCTCGTCCATGGGGAAAGAGTGAAACCGCTCCTGCCACAGATGGCCCCGGCAGCCCTCGCGGAAATTGATCCTGCGGGTATATTGCCGATGCGCCTCGCCAAAGGCGGCGCGAAGACCGTCCTCATCAGCGGGGACCATGACCAGATGCACATGGTTCGGCATCAGGCAATAGGCCCACACCTCGGCGCCGGCTTTTTTGCACCCCTGCGAGAGCATGGCGAGATAAGCGGCATAATCGCCATCATCCATGAAAACCTCCATGCGACGCACGCCGCGCTGCGTCACATGATGGGGGCGCCCGGGCACCACAAGTCTCGCTATCCTGGCCATGCGGAGAGTGTAAAAGATGCCTGGCGACAAGTCAAGAAAAACGGGGACAGTATACTATTTTGCAAGGAAAATGGGGATGTCCTCGTTTTTCAAAATAGTATACTGTCCCCGTTTTTCTCCCCGTTTTCCAGTCACTCGACCTCGCCGACGGGAACGCCATGCAGTTTCTTGGCGCAGCGGATGCTGAGCGAGGTTTTGACGCTGTCCACATTGGGCGCCGGGGTCAGTTTCGTCGTCAGGAATTTCTGGAACTGCGCCAGATCCCGGGCGACAATCTTCAGAATAAAATCAATCTCGCCGTTCAACATATAGGTTTCCCGGACCAGCGGCCATTCGGCGACCAGCTCCTCAAAGGCCTGAAGGTCGCTTTCCGCCTGGCTGTGCAGGCCGACGAGGGCGAAAACCGTCAGGCCGAAGCTCATTGCCTCGGGATCGAGATCCGCATGGTACCCCCGAATGTAGCCCGCCTCTTCCAGGGCGCGGACCCGCCGCAGACAGGGCGGCGCCGTAATGCCCACCTTCTCCGCCAGATCCACATTGGTAATTCGACCATCATTCTGAAGATTTTCCAGGATACGATAATCAATATTATCCAGTTTAACACGATGCATGCCGTCTGTTCCTTACAACAACTGTTTGATATTTTCGTTTTTCACGGATACGTAAAGTCTGCGCTCAAACCCCGAAATTTCGTAACAAAATTTCTTTCTTGCGACATAATATATTATGAATTGGATAATTTACACAATTAAATATATTTTCATGTAAATTTTGTGAAAATAGATTTCTTTATATCTTTCAAAAATATAAGCTTTTAACTGGTCTTTCCGCCAAAAAAAAGTTATAATTTTTGCGGAAAGACAACCTATGGGAAAACCTTGCGGGAACTCTTTTCAGGAGATATGATTTTGAAGCGGTTCAGGTCTTCGGGATACCGTTTTTATATATTGGGAAGATAATAAAGCGTGCAGAAAAAAGCCCAGTTTGACGACAGGATCCGCAACCTGCTCGCCCTTGCGCAGGATGGCGCGCCGCGTAGCCGGACCTTGTTGTTTTCCCACATCAGCGACCTCTTCCTGCAGAAAAGACCGATGGCGTCGGCAACCCAGGTGCGCATGCTGACGGAAATCCTGAAAGAGCTGCTTGACCAGGTGGAATTATCGACCCGTCAGGATGTCGCCGCCGCCCTGTGCGCCCTGAATGATCCGCCGGAAGAACTGATCAACCTCCTCAGCGAGGATGTGATCGAGGTGTCCGGGCCGCTTTTGGAAAAGGCGATCCTGCCTGACGAGCGGCTGATCCATATCATCCGCTATGGCGGTGAGGCCCATCGCATTCATATTTCACGGCGGTTTGGCCTGTCGCCCCTGGTTCGGCAGGAACTGGAAAAGGCCCATCAGGAATCAGCAAGCTCGAAACTGAAATTCAGCCTCAATGACCTTGAGAAACTGGCCGGCGATCAGACGCCGGACCTGGATGAGGAAACGACCGCCGATATTCTCGAACTGTTGCGGGCGCAGAAAATCCACGCCCCCTATCCGCAATCGGACAGCGGCCGGACGGACGGGCCGGAAGACGATACGCCCCCGGCGGCTGAAAAAAAACCGCCCGTTACGGTGCGGGAGAACATCCATTTTGTCGAGCCGTCAATCTTTTCGCCGCCGGTTCAGATGATCCGCCCGGCACGCCGGCCTGAACAGCCGCAGCCGCCGGAAAGGCAGCAGGATATGGCGCGGTCCGCGCCCGGAAAATCCGCCGTCGGCGAAACGGAACCGGCGGCGCCGAAGGCGCCCCATGATGGCGCCGCCAGAGAAAATTCCCGCATGTTCCCCAGAGACGCCGCCGCCAATGACGCCGCCCTGCCGGACAGCGTCATTCATATGGAAAACAACGCCCCGGATCTCGCCCGGGACATCTGGCGGCAGGCCCGGGACGCCCGCGGTGAAACCAACAAGCAGCGGGAATTCGTCCGCACCGTCGCCGACTGGTTTTGGGAAGTCGACCGCAACGGCGCCCTCACATTCCTGTCCGAAGAAGCCTTTACCGTCTTCGGCCGCCCGGCGGCGGCGCTCATCGGCGAGGATTTTATTTCACGCTGCCATAGCCCCGACGATGACAAGGACGCCGATCCGGCCGCGACAACATTTGAAGCGCTGTTTGAACATCGCGCCTCGTTCCGCGACGTGCCTTTTTACATTTCCGCCGCAAAGGGCGAAAAAAGCCTGTGGCGCCTCAGCGCGATCGCCATATTTGACATTCATACCGGGCGCTTTACCGGTTTCCGCGGCAGCGCCCGCGCGGAATCCGGCGCCGAAAGCGACGTCGCAGACGGCTCCGCCCTGGCCGCCGCCGGTGATGCGGCGCCGGGGGGCAACGCTGCATCGCCTGTCAGTCCGGCGCCGGTGACCCAGCCCGCCGCCCGGGAGGATGCCGCCGCTGAACTGCTCTATAACCTGTCTCACGAATTCAGAACGCCGCTCAACGCCATCATCGGCTTTTCGGAAATGATTGACATGGAGACCTGGGGGCCGGTCAATCCCCAATATCATCAGCATACCAAGAATATTCTGGCGGCGGCCGGCCAGTTGAAGGAAGCGGTCAATGATGTGCTCGATTCGGCCAAACTCGAAGCCGGCCTGTTCCAGATCGACCCCGAATCATTCTCGCTGAAGGCGACCCTCAAGGACTGCATGGCGAATGTCGCGGCGATGGCCCGGGACCATGGCGTCCAGCTGGCGGAAAGCGACAATAATATTGACGTCATCCTCTATAATGACCGCCAAAGCGTCGAATTATGCCTGACCAAGATGCTGGCCTGTTCCCTGAAAAGGGCCCGGGGCGGCGAAATTATCAGCCCGTCCGTTTTGATCAACAGCAATGCCCAGGTCCGAATCGAAATCCCGATTCTCGGGCCTGAAATTCTCGAAAAAGATGGTGAAAAACTGTTCCGCAAACTTCAATCCGAGCCCGATGGGAAGAAAATTTCTCCCTCTCCCGGCGAGGAATATGAAGCAAAAATCGCCTCCGGCTTCGGTCTGGCGATCGCCCGGGACCTGGCCCGGATGATCGGCGGCGACATCACCAGCCACGTCACCAAGGGCCGAATTACCCATTTGGCGCTGACCTTGAGCAACCACGACCTGCCGTCATAAGCCGTTACGCTCTCTGTATTTTTTCTTTTGACCGGCTTGTCATTCACGCGCCGCCTGAGCGCCTGCGGGCCGGAAAGTTAAAATTTTATGCTATTTTTATGTAAAATGCGGCGACAAATTTATTTAATATTGTGTTAATTTTCCTCGACTAACTATTTGTTATTAAAAAGTAATTTCCAACGCCTGTTAACCTTTTATTCATAACTCTCCGCCATATTAGGATCACAATCTTGGCATTGAGTACCCATTTTATTTGGCACATTAGGAGATAAGTCATGAATAAATTTTTTGCAAAACTGCGCAAGTCGGAAAAAGGCGCGACAGCCATTGAATATGGTCTGATTGCCGCCCTGATCGCGGTTGCGGCCATTACCGCCATGACCAGCGTCGGCAGTTCACTGACAACAAAATTCACTGAAATCAACAGCGCGCTGAAATAAACAAGCCGCTATTGTTGGTTTAGGTAAAGTATTCGATAGAGGCTTTGGAGCATTTTCCAGGGCCTCTATTTTTTTCTCCCTTTATTTTCGGCCGCCCGGAAACAGGACATAAGGATACTGGATATGAAAAAAATATTTTTCGGCAAATTATTCTCCTGCGACAAGGGCGCCACGGCGCTTGAATATGGCCTGATCGCGGCCCTGATCGTCGTCGCCTCCATGGGCGCGCTCAGCGCCATGAGCAGCACGGTTATCACAAACTTTAACGATACATCATCAAAAGTAACGGGCGCCATGCAGTAAGGGAAAAATGGGGACAGTATACTATTTATCATCTTATTCACTCCGTTCTCGATTAAATAGTATACTGTCCCCATTTTTGCCCATTTTTTCCATTAACCAAAAAAACACCTTCCCTGACTATATTATAAAAAGATAACATAATCCGGCAATCAGGGTGACGTCTTTGCTTACAATCACAGTGCTTTCCATATTTTGCTTTTTGATGGTCCGGGCCGCCTATTCCGACCTGACCAGCTTCACGCTGTCGAACCGGTTGTGTCTTTCAGTGGCCCTGCTCTATCCGGTTTTTCTCTGCGCCCTCTATCTGGACGGGCACGGCCTTGTCTGGCCGGATATTCTGCTGTCCCTCGCCATCGCCGCCGTCATCTTCATCCTGCTGGCGACCCTGTTCGCCTTCAATGTCATGGGCGGCGGCGACGTCAAACTGATTCCCGCGGTCGCGCTCTGGGCCGGGCCGGGCCATATGCTGGGATATTTATTCATCATGGCG